>ERZ1066123.936-NODE-936-length-19227-cov-7.631233_pt1 | contig 19227 bp, 4 predicted proteins | sample MGYA00382770_ERZ1066123 | MGnify/ENA primary metagenome ERZ1066123 (study PRJEB33369, sample SAMEA5778353) | biofilm metagenome | biome: Industrial cooling water; feature: Water cooling tower basin; material: Biofilm | place: United Arab Emirates | collected...
TCACTGTACGGAATGCTGTTGCCAGATCTTGTAACAACAACGCCACCCGCATCCGAGCGAACTTTTACCCCTTGTACCGGCGGGCTTGCCCTGCGAACCGACTGCGGTGTGTAGATGAATTCCCTCGCTGCAGCTGCAGAAAAGGTTTTGACTCCGAATTCGCCGAGCAGTCCGAGCCGGTAACCGGGGGTACCAGTCTGCGACACGAGGATGCGATCATTGGCCGGGTCATAGTTGCGGTACTCTGGAGTGCCCATGTCGACATGGCCGTTAAACAGCGCACTCATCGCATGCCGCACCGCTTGGTCGCCTTCATTGTCCGCGATACCCGCATCGCGGATCATTTGCACAACACCGTCATGAAACACTTTGCTGCGACCGAAAAAGCCAAGCACGTTAATCCGCGCGTGTCCGTTCTCTGGCTCACTAAACTCGATATATCCGGCGTCAACAAATTGTTTCCACTGTTGGCGATCACCTTCGGGGATGTACAACCAGTATCCGCTCGGATCCACCCCGTTCGTCGGCCCGTTCCCTACGTACCGCGACAGGTTCACGTCCCCCGCGGCGAACCCCTTCTCGTCCCCCGCCAGCCACCGGCCGATGTCCGCGTCGTACGGCCGGCCGTTCGCCGGCATCCACAGCCGGGTGAAGCCGTCCCAGTCCAGGCCTGTGAACCCGTACCGGTCGGTCAACGCCCCGGCCGTCACGTTCCCCCACGCATCGAAGTCGCTGGACGCGACGACGCCGCCCGAGTTGTCAAAGACCTGCCGCACCGACCCCTGCCGGTCCGTCCCGTACCAGGATACCACGCCCCCCTGCAGCCTCGCCACCACGTCGTCGAACCCCGCCCCGAACAGCCGCCGGGTCAGCACGTTCCCGCTCGCGTCCACGTCCGCCCAGGTGTCGAACTGCTCGTTCCCCACCGGCGTCTTCTTCGCCGTGTCCCACCCGTCGACCGCGAACCGCTCGTCCGACACCGCCGTGCCGTTGAGCCCCGTCTCCGCCCGCCGGATCAGGTTGCCCCACGTAAAATGCGATCGTGGAGAACAGCGACGTGCAGGTCAGGGCGGCGGAAGGCTCCCACCACCCTCCCATTCCGCGGCCCTGGCCGACCCGATGGGCTTGGCTGGGAACGAGTTGCCGCCAGAGGCAGGGGGGATACGGGGCGACACCACAAGAAGCTCACAACCGACTTCACGGCCTGGATGCCGCGTCAGTGCAGTTTCGCCAGGATGGACTCGTACTCCCCTTCCGTGAGTGTGCAGGCAGCGTCGGTCGTCGCATCGAAGTCCATGCCCACGAACCCGCTCTCGAAATCCAGCATCGCCTCGATCTCGTTCTCGGCTGTGGCATCGGCCATGTGAATCCTGCCGTACCAGTCGCCATCGACAACGAACCGCTCGCCGTCCCGCCGGATGATGCCCGCTCTCAGCCCTTTGGTCAGGCAGCTTGTGAGTTCGCCCAAACTCGGCGGTGCCGCCCGGTTGAGGAACACGAAGCACCTGACTATGGTTGCCACGTCGGATGCCGGCTTCGGGAACGAGTACAGAAGCTCGGCGTCCCTGGTGTTGAACTGTACGGTTCCCACGATTACCTCCACTTCGGCAGCTTCAGGACTTCGTCCACCCGTGTTGGTGGGATCACCTCCCATTTCGTACCCAGTCGCTCCAGAACTTCGAGTTCGGCCTTCAGCCAGGAGGACTTGGCTGCTGCGGAGGAGTCCACGCCGATGACCTTGAAGGTGAACCCCCTCTGCTGGAGCCGCTCGATCATCAGCAGGTTGAAGTCGAGTGTTTCAGCCTCCATCGCCGGCGTGAGTGTCCCGGCTTTCGCCTGAGCCGTGTAATCGAGGCTGTTCGGTCGCATCTCCAGAAACTCGGTCATCTTGGCGGGTTCGCGGTTGACGAAGCTGCGGATCTTCCCCTGACCGCCTTCACCCAAGACGACCGTCTTCGGGCGTCCGCTGGCGACCAGATCGTCCACGACACTGTCGATGTGCTTCGTCCAGCCCGGTCGCAGATGTGCGTAGGGGCTTGCAGCGGCTGGGGCGTTGGTCATCTCACTCAATGATTTGATCGCTTTCCAGATCCCAGCAATGAGTGCAATGCGATTCAATGCGTCGTCAATATGCTGACCGGCAGCTTTCGCCGTATAGGTGCTCTCGGATTTGCCACACAGTTTCTGCATGCCTGTGTAAGCGTTGTCGAGCCCGTGGAGAATCATTATAGCCGATACGCCAAGAGTCTCTGGTGCCAATGCAGCACCTAGCATTGCCTCTGTGACGCCGAACAAGAGAAGCTCGAGCCCTTCCGTCAGCCTCCTGTCGCGCTCGCGGTCCCACGGCTTCCCCTTGACGATATCCCAGTTTTTCCACGTCTCGTACGGAACGCCATCGCCTCCGGGAACGAGAAGATAACCGTCGCCTAAGCCGTATCCTCCTGTACACATGCCAGGTCCGCGATAGCTTGGCGGTGCCTGGAGCTTGCGTAGTCCATTATTCGTGTACTGGTCAAGTAGTCCTCCATCAATGATGGATTGCATGCTTCGCCAATCGAGTGGCTTGGGCGTAGGAGGAGCTATGGTAGGCTGAATAGGAGGAGCTACGGGAGGCTGAACTGGAAAAGTCGGACCGGACGGCGACTTCAAAATGCCACCACGGAACAAGTCCCTGAATTGCTGTCCCGGATCCACACGAGGACGATACAAGGGAAAAGCCTCGATGGGGTCAGACGGTTCTGACTTAGGACTGACTTTGACTCGCGGAGCAGGATCTTGCATCCCACTCGGGTCCACCCCGTTCGTCGGCCCGTTGCCCACATACCGGGACAGGTTCACGTCCCCCGCGTCGAACCCCTTCTCGTCCCCCGCCAGCCACCGGCCGATGTCCGCGTCGTACGGCCGGCCGTTCGCCGGCATCCACAGCCGGGTGAAGCCGTCCCAGTCCAGGCCTGTGAACCCGTACCGGTCGGTCAACGCCCCGGCCGTCACGTTCCCCCACGCATCGAAGTCGCTGGACGCGACGACGCCGCCCGAGTTGTCAAAGACCTGCCGCACCGACCCCTGCCGGTCCGTCCCGTACCAGGATACCACGCCCCCCTGCAGCCTCGCCACCACGTCGTCGAACCCCGCCCCGAACAGCCGCCGGGTCAGCACGTTCCCGCTCGCGTCCACGTCCGCCCAGGTGTCGAACTGCTCGTTCCCCACCGGCGTCTTCTTCGCCGTGTCCCACCCGTCGACCGCGAACCGCTCGTCCGACACCGCCGTGCCGTTGAGCCCCGTCTCCGTCCGCCGGATCAGGTTGCCCCACGCATCATACTTGTAGGATACAACCCCTTGCACCACCCCGACGCCGTTCCGTTTCGTCGCGGAGACCAGCGATCCGCGGTGGTCGTAGACGTACGCCCACACTTCCCCCGACTTCGTTCGCGAAGTCACACGACCCGCGTTGTCGTACCCGAACGTCCACTCGCCGTCCGTTGTGATGCGATTCCCGGCACTGGTTCCGTAGCCCGCGTTCGTTCGATTCCCCGTGGCGTCGTATGTATACCCCGCACTGCCGTCCAGGATCAACTGACCGGCCGCGTCATAGTCGTACGGCGTGGAGGTCCCGTTCTCGGTCTTGTCCGTGAGCCGCCCGGCGAGGTCGTACAGGTACGAGTAGTCCGCGACGACGACCCCGGCCGCGTCCTTGTGGGTGAGGAACCGGAGCTGGCCGTCGTCGGTGTAGGCGTACGTCGTCGACCCCGCGGGGTCCGAGCCCGAAGCGCCGCCGAGCCGGGTTTCCGAGGCGAGTTCGCCGCGGTCGGTGTAGGCGAACGCGACCGTCGCCGACTGCCCGTTGGCCGTCAGCGTGCGGGTCTGCAGGCGGTTGGCGAGGTCGTACGTGCTGACCTCCTCGCCCCCCTTGTTGTCGGTGACGCGGGTCCGGTTGCCGGCCTCGTCCTCGTAGAAGAACGTCCGCGTCAGGCCGTACGGCCCGGACTCGGTCGCGACCCGGTTTGCCGCGTCGTAAGTGAGCGTATAACTGCCGTCTGGGTCAGTGGTGGAGGTGAGGTTTCCGACGTCATCATACCCGAAGGTTTGCACCTGGTTGATGGTCGGTCCGACGAACCACGTCTCGGAGGTCTTGCGGTTCGCGTCGTCGTAGCCGAAGCCGCGGACCCGGTTGAGCCGGTCGGTGACGGTGACGAGCCGGCCCGCGTCGTCGTAGGCGTAGCGAATCGCCCGGCCGAGCGGGTCAGTCTCGCGGGTGACGCGGTTCAGCTTGTCGTAGGCGAACGTCGTCTTGTTGTTGCTCGCGTCCCAGACGAGGATGCGGTTGCCGGCCTTGTCATACTGGTACTGCGTCACGTAGTTCCGCGGGTCGGTGACGGAGACGAGCAGGTCGACCTGGTTGTAGGCGTACTTCGTCGTGCCGGCCGGGTCGGTGACGGACACCTTGCGGTCGGCGGCGTCGTAGACGGTCGCGGTCTCGGCCCCCCTCGGCGACCGGACGTAGTCTTGACGGCCGAGAACGTCGTACCCGTACGTCCACGTCTTGCCGGTGCCGTCGGTCATCGAGGTCTTGTCGCCGGAGTCGGGGTCGTAGCCGTACTCGGTCGTCTCGTTCTCGGGGTTGGTCACCTTCACGAGGCGGTCGACGCCGTCGTACTCGTACGTCGTCTCGGCCCCGCGCATGTTGCGGACCGAGATGCGGTTGCCGTTCGGGTCGTACCCGAAGGTGGTTTCCTCGTTGGCCCCGTTGGTAACCGACACCAGTTGGCCGAGGAGGTTGTACTTCGAGGTGGTCTCGTTCAGGTTCGCGTCCAGCACCGACGTGCGGCGGCCGAGGTCGTCGTACCCGAAATACGTGATGCTGTTGCGGGGGTCGGTGACCTGGACCAGTCGGTTCCGCGAGTCGTACTTCGAGGTCGTCCCGTGCAACAGCGGGTCGATGACGGCGGTCCGGTTGCCGTTGGGGTCGTACTGGTATCTCGTGACCTTCCCGAACGGGTCGGTCGTCGACGTGCGGCGGCCGGCGTCGTCGTACCCGTAGGTCGTCACGTTGCCGCGGGCGTCCGTCTCGGACCGCACCCGCCCGGCGTCGTCGTACTGTGTCGTCGTCGACCGGGCGTCCGGCGACGAGTACCCGCGGGTGACGGTCGCGACCCGGTTCTTGCCGTCGTAAACGAACTCGGTGATGCGGCCGAGGGGTTCGACGAGGTACGTCCGGTTCCCGGCGGCGTCGTAGACGTTGAACGTCGTCCGGGCGAGCGGGGTGCCGTACCCGGTGGTGACGTCGGTCGCGCGGCCGCGGTCGTCGTAGTTGGTCTTGGTCTGCCGGCCGCCGGGGGCGGTGAGCAGCGTGACCCGGTTCATCTTGTCGTACTGGAACGACGTCACCAGGGACTCGGCCGTGCCGTTGGCGACCGTGCGTTCGACCACCCGCCCCGCGTCGTCGAACACGGAGAAGGTCTGGTACCCGTTCGGGGTTACGACCGAGAACAGGTCTCCCGCTTTGTCGTAGGCGTAGATCGTCTCTCGCTCTTCGGGTGCCCCCTTCGCCTCGGTCATCACGCGGACGCGGTCGAGGTTGTCGTAGAGGTACTCGGTGACGGCCCCCGTCGCGTCGGTGACGGTCTTCGTGCGGTTGCCGCGGTCGAACGTCGATGTCGACCCCTTCTGGGCGGCGTCCTTCGTCTGAGCGGAGCGGTCGAAGTCGTCGACGACGACGGCGGACGGGTTGTTCCGGGCGTCGATCGTGACGTACTTGTCGCCGTCGACGAGGTACTTTTGCTGCGTCGTGTTCCCGAGCGGGTCCTTCGAGGACGCGAACCGGTTCCAGACGTCGAACACCGACTCCCACGCCTTCCCGAGCGGGTCGACGGACTTCGTCAGGTTCCCGGCGAGGTCGGTGTAACTCGTCCACACCTTGCCGACGGCGTCGGTCACCGTCGCGGTGCGGTCGGCGTCGTTGAACAGGGTGGACGTGACCTGGCCGCGTTCGTCGGTGGCCCTGATGACGCGCCCGAACACGTCGTAAGCCGCCTTCACGGTGCCGGCCGCGGACGAGCCGAACCCCGCCGTCACGGAGATCGCGCGCCCGAGCGTGTCGTACAGCGTCTGCGTGACGCTCCCCTCGGCGTCGGTGCTGGAGACCGTCTCGCCCAGAGGGTTGAACGCGGTCGTGAAGGTTCGGCCCATCGGCAGGGTGACGCGGTTCTGCCGCTCGAACCCGTCGTACCCGTAGGTGGTCGTGCGGCCGCCGGGCTGGTTCACGAACCCGAGCCGGCCGGCGAAGTCGTACCCGTACAGCGTGGTCCAGGCATCGGTCTGGGAGTTGGCGGCGAGGGTCTCGGAGACGGGTCGGCCCAGTGCGTCGTATTCGGTGAGGAACACCCGATCGAGAGCGTCGGTGACGAGGTGGACCCGGCCGCCGGAATCGTACTGGTAGCTGGTGACGTGGGCGGTGTCCGACCGCGGCGGGGCCTGGGAGAAGAAGCTCCACCCGTTGGTGCCGACGTCCACGGTGTCCGTCAGCCGGTCGGCAGCATCATAAAACGCACCCGTGGTGGTGACGCGAACGTTCGCCTGCCCCCGGAGGTCCCCGACGATCGAGACGCCGTCGAACTGCGTCCGCGTGGTCGTCCGGGTCGAGTTTCCGACGTTGTCATACTCGTAATCCACCTGCGTCAAGACGCGATCGTTGGCAACGGTCAGCGAGTCGGTCCACGAAGAACTGCCGCCGCTGGCGTTGAACCACGACGTCAACTGCCCCAGCCCGTCGAACTGCGCCTTCTCGACCCGCCCGCCGGGGAGTTGCGTCTTGGTCGCCAGCCCGCGCAGGTCGAACCAGATGTTCGTGACCAGCGGGACATACGCCAGCGCACCGGTCAGCGGGTTCGCCCCGTAGTCCGTGGTCCGGTAGGCCTGCCCCCACCCGTTGAAGGACGTGACGCTGCGGCCCCGCAACAGCGCCGCGGCCGGGGCATCGGGGGTGCCGTCCGCGTTGGCGTCGACCGGAGTGACCCCGTCGCCGTCGTAGACGTCTGTGACCACGGGTTCGCCGAGGTTGTTGAAGACCGTGTACGTCAGCGGCCGGTTCACCGCCGCGCTTTCCGAGCCCTGCGCCCCCTGCTTCTCGGCCACGGGCCGGTTCCGCCAGTCGAACCACGCCCGCGTCACCCGCGGGGCCGCCCCGCCGCCGGGATACAGCGTGGTCGCCGTGCGGTTCGAGTCGCCGACCCCGCCGCCGTCGTACTGCACCGCCGACACCTGGGTCTTCGCCATCGCGGCGGCGGCCGACTCCGTCCAGGTCGACACGGGGCGGCCCAGCCCGTCGAACACGGTGGTGTCGGTGGTCAGGCCCGGCGAGGTGACGCGGTCGGACCGCCCGGCGGCGTCGTAGCCGTAGGCGGTGCGGTAGAAGTTCGCCCCGGCCGCTCCCATCGCCCCCGGCGAGTATGGCAGGCCGTCGAGGTTGAAGTAGGCGTCCGTGGAAATGGTCTGACCGGCTGCGTTGACCGCCGTCCGGCTCAGCGATTCGAGCACCGGCAACTCGGTGCCCGTCGGCCGACCGCCGACGACATCCGGCAGCGCGGAGGACGTGTACGTTTCGACGTACCCGCGGCCGCGGTCCTCCCGCATCACTTCGACCGGGCCGGTCGGGGTGGAAGTCAACACATTCCAGCCGCGGTAGGTGCGGACCTCGTGCGCGGGGTCGTTGTAGGTGGTGTACGTGACGTGGTGGTTCGCGTCCCGGACCCGCGTCGTCCGGCCGAGGGCGTCGACCTCGTACAGCGTCTCGCGGTCCTTCCCGGTGGACGCCAGCGCGCGGGGAGCCAGCAGGCCCAGGGCCACCCCGTACCCGAGGAACGGACCCGGAAGGCCGGGGGTCCCGTAGGACACGTCCTCGACCGTCCGCAGGACCGCCCCGGTGGCCAGGTCGCGGGTCGTGCGGGACAGCACCCCGGCCGTGTCCTGGGTCCACTCGGCCCGCCCGAAGGAGTCGAACGCCGTCGACGACCGGACCGGGGTCGACGTCAGGCCCCACCCGTTCTCGGCGGCGGACACGACCGGCGGGGTCGTGTCGATGACCTTCGCCTGCACCGTGCCGGGGTACCACTGGTAACTGAACCTCGTCGTCCGGGCCCCGGTCCCGTCGTCGTTCGCGTAGACCGTGCTCGACGCCACCGGGTGGACCGTGACCCCGGAATCGGTGTGCGTGTCGTAGGTCAGGGCCGTCTGCGGAACGGCCGCGCCGAACTCCCCCCGACGCAGGCTCGTGCCCGCCACGTAGCCCGCCACACTGCCCGCGAACGGGTTGGTCGCCGCGTGGTAGCTCGTGACCGCGATGAGCCCGCCGGTGTCGGACAGGTACTGGGCGTTGCCGCCCACGACGTTGACGAGGTCGGCGGCGGATTCCGAGTAGCCCGTGACCGCCGACGGGCTCGCCGTCAGGACCGCCCGGCCGGCGGAATCGTACCGGGTGTACGTCACCCACTGCCGGCTGGTGCCGGCCGGCCGCACCGCCGACAGCATCGGCTCGGCGTAGGCGTTCGAGTAGACCGTTTCCCTCGTCAGGTCCGGCCGGGTGACGGTGGTCCGCACCTTCCAGGCGTTGAAGTCGTTGGCCGTGCCGCTCCTGGCGTAGGCGTAGGTGAAGGTGCCGCGGCCGCCGGCGTCGGACGACCCGGCCCCGGCCACCGTCCGGCTCGCGACCCGCTTCGTCGCGTCGTAGGTGAACGCGAGGTCGGCGTACGCCCCGGCCGCCGTGTCCGACACGCCGAACGGGTCGCCGGTGGCGTACAAGAGCCGCTCGAACGCCGCCGGGCCGAAGGACATCTTCAACCCTCCCTCATAGCCGCCCGCCTCGCCCGCCTTGTAGTAGCGGTAGTACGAGCGGTCGACGATCGCTCCGTTCGCGTCCTTGACGACGGCCGTCTTCAGGTCGCCGGCGTTCCCGTTGGCCTCGCCGTCGGCGTAGTACGTGTACTCGACGCTCCGCACCGCGAACGACGGTTGGCCGGAAACCAGCCGAGATAGGGTCGCCGAGGCCATCCGGCCGCCGGACCACGTAAAGGAATAGGACTCTGCCGCCGCTTGACTGCCCAGCGTCCCGGCCCGGCCCACAGACAGCGGCTCGCCGGCCGCCGTCCGGCCGCCGACCAGGGTGACCAACCCGTCCGGCTCCACCTGTCGGTCGAACTGTCCGCGGGCCGCCTCCGGCCACGACTCGTCGAAGTCGAGGAACGTCACCCGCGTGCCGTCCGTCCGGGTCAGCACGAACCGCCGCGCGGTCGTGTCGTGCGTCAGCGTGTCGAGGGTGAAGAACCGCGGCGTGTACGTCTCGGAGCCCGCCGCCTTGTCGAAGGTCAGGAAGTCGGTGCCGACCTGGACCTGGAAGACCGAGTCGCCGGACCTCACGACGCTCGGCAGGTCGAGCAGCACCCAGCCGTTGCCGCCCCACGGGTTCCCCGCGTAGCCGGCCTGCATCGGGTCGTTCGTCCAAACGCGGCGCTGGCCCCACGGGGCCCCGAACCCGGCCGACGTCAGGTCCGTCGCTTCCACGCCGACCGCACCGTCCCGCGGGCGGACGTTGCCGCCCCGGGCGAGCCCGAGCGGGGCCAGGGCGGGTTCGTTGTCGACGATCGTGAGGGTCCGATCCGTCGGCGTGCCGAGGGTGTAGGCGGCCGGCGACGTCCCGAGCGCGAGCGAAACCGTTTCATCGAGATCGTAAACGTCGTCGTCGATCGGCACGATCTGAACGGTGACAGTCGTCTGGCCGGGGATCGCACCCGACTTGCCGGGGAACACGCCCCGGTACTGCTTCTGCGTCGCGAGGTACGTCGCCCCGCTGACCGTGAAATCGCCGAGCGGGTCGGTGGCCGACGCCCCCTTCGTGGCGGTGCCGCCCAGCGTGAAGTACGCCGTCAGCGGCAGGTCGGGGTCGCCGCCGGTGCGGGTCAGGGTGAACGTGCCCGGCACCTTCCCCTCTTCCGCGGCGTTGGCGGCCGCCGTCACCGCCACCGCCGGCGGGTCGTCGGCGATCGTCACCACCGACCCGCCGCCGGACACCGCGTAGCCGTTCGCCGACCCCGCCGCCCCGCCGACCGCCCGGACCCGGACGGCTTCGGTCCCTTCGACCCGGCCGTCCCGTTTCGCCGTCACGGTCAACGTGACGGACGACTGGCCGGCCGGGATCGTCACGGTGAACGCGCTGCCGCTGGGGGCAATCGTGCCGGCCGGGGTGGCCAGCGAGAAGTCGGCGTCCCAGGCGGCCCGCGGCACGCCCGATTCCGTCACGAGTTGCAGGCTGACCGACACGGCGGCGGTGCTGTCGCCGACCCGCGAGACCGTGACGGTTCCCGAACCGCCTTCGGTGAGGGCGAGGTCCGACGCGACGGACACGGTGACCGTCGTGTCCCGGATCGTCACGTCCGCCGTCGCCGGGCTGCCCGTGGTGTAGCTCGACCCGCCCGACGCCACGCCCAGCCGGAACGTTTCGTCCGGCTCGGTGATCCCGTCGGTCTTGGCGGTGATCGTCAGCGGGACCTCGGTCGAACCGGCCGCGAAGGTCACGGTGAAGGCGTCGTTCGTGAGGGCGTACGCCGTGCCCTTCGCGTCCGCGATGGTGTAGTCGGTGGTGAAGGTCGCCTTGTTGGCGTTCCCCGGCACCGCTCCCACGTTGATCGTGGCGGACAGGCTCGACGACGCCGACCCGCCGGTTCGCTTGACCGTGACCGTGGCGGTGCCGCCCTCGCCGACGACCAGGGATGACGGGTCGAGGAAGACGCTCGGCGTGGCCGGGTCGTTGTCGAGGATCGACACGGTGGCCGACGAACCGGTCGCGACGTAGCCGGACCCCGCGGCGACCGTGAAGACGGCGTCCTCGGGGCCTTCGTTCCAGGCGTCGTTCTCCGCCGTCAGGGCGACCGTGACGGAGGTCTTCCCGGCCGGAATGACCACCGACCCGACCCCGTTCGCCAGCGTTCCCTCGGACAGGGCGTAGTCCGCGTTCGTCCCCGGCGGGGTGGCCGTGCCGGTCGCCGTGAAGTTCACCGTCAACTCGGTCGCCGTGTCGCCGACGCGGGCGAACGTGACGCTCCCCTTCGCACCCCCCTCGACGGCCGGCCCCGACGCCGTCACCGACACCCGGGCGGGATCGTTGTCATAGATGAACACCGTCGCCGAACCGCCCGAGACCGAGTACCCCGGCCCCGAACCCGCGAACGACGCGAGCCCGACGACCACCGTTTCGGTCGCTTCCGGAATCGGGTCGTCGAACGGGAGGACGTCGAGGTACGCCACCGTCTCGCCGTCGAGGATGGTGACGCTGCCGCCGCTCGCCGCGAGCCCGGTGTAATCCACCCCGCCGCCGATCGCCGTGCCCGTCGGGGCCGCGTAGTTCACCGTCAGCGCGCCGCCGGAGGCGTTGCGGCGGATCGCGAACCGTCCGCCGGTCGAGGAGCCTTCCGTCGCGTCCCGGTCCCGCTCGATCCAGACGGTGGCCGGGTCGTCGTCGTACAGGTTCAGCGTCGCCGTCCCGCCCGAACCCCCCGAGCCGCCGGACACCGCGTACTCGCCCCCGGACGCCGGGGCGAGCGACACCGTCACCGTCTCGGTCGGCTCCGGCCGGGTGTCGTTGACCGGGTTGACGTCGAGGTACGCGACCGACTGGCCGTCGGCGAAGGACACCGTCCCGCCCGACGCGGCGACGCCCGTGTAGTCCCGCTCGGGGTCGTCCGGCCTCGCGGTCCCGGTCGGGGCGGCGTAGTTCACCGTGAGCGGGCCGTTCGTTGAACTCCGGTGAATCGCGAACCGACCGCCGGACGCCGCTCCTTCGGTCGCATCGCGGTCCCGTTCGATCCACACGCTCGGGACGGCCGCGATCGTGACGGGCGTCGAGGTCGATGCCGTCTTCGCCCCGCCGCCGCCGGCGTTCCCCAGGTCGTCGACCGTCGCGGACAGGGTCGCCGACCCGGTCGCCCCCGCGGGGACGGCCAGGGTCACGCCGGTCAGTGCGGCGGCGACTGCGACCTGGGGGCCGCGGAACGTCACCGTCGGGTCGCCGGTCCCGTCGCCGGCCTGGAACGTCAGCCCGCCGGTGCCTCCGAGCGTCAGCGTCCCCAGGGTCACGCTCAGGGTGACCGACAGGTCGGCGGCCCCCGCGTCGGGGTCCGACACGGTCGCGGTGAACGAGGTGGACCCGCCGGCCGGGACCGACAGGGAACCCGGCAGCGTCACCGTGGGAGCCCGGTTGGCGGGGAACGGCGGCGAGAACCGGTTCCGCGGGGTCGGCGTGCCGACGGTGAAGTCGGGGCTGTTGTTGTCCGTGTCGGCGTGGCCGCGGTCGTTGCGGACCGCCGCGGTGAACGGGGACAGCATCCCGGTCGGGACACCCTCGGCCGCCGCGGTGGCCCCGTACCCGACGAGGTCGGCGACGTTGCCGAACGGGTACCCGCCCCCCGAACCCGGAAGCAAGGGCGTGGTGGACCGGACCACGGCCACCGACCCGCTCGCCGGGCCGAGGTCGACGGACCCGGAGAAGTCGACCCCCGGCAGCGGCGCGCCCGCCCCGCCCCCGCCCGCCCCGACCAGCGCGTACTGCCCCGGCGCGAGCGTCCCGCCGAGCCCGCTGACCACCTGCCAGGAGCCGGAATACGGGGCCGAGTACTGCACGCTCCAGCCGCCGAGGTTCACCGGCGCGTCCGACCGGTTGAACAGTTCGACGAAGTCGCGGTTGTACGCCGACCCGCCACTACCTCCGCTTCCGCCGCTGCCCCCGCTGGCGAAGCCGGCCCCGCCGTACACCTGGCTGACGACGATGTCCGAGGAGCCCGTCGCGAACGACATCAACGCCATCGCGCCGGCCCCGTCGCCGGCTTCCTCCCCGCCAGCAAAGCTCACCGGCTGAATGGCAGCGTCCAGGCCGGATGGGGCAAACGACCCCGCGTTGCGGGCAGGCGGCGACGAGGAACCCGGCCCGAAGGTCGACCAGAAGTCCGCTACCGGGTTGCCCGCGGCCGACGGGTCGCCGCCCCGCGAACCCGATCCTGCGCCGCGCGGTTCCTCGCCCCCACTGCCGATTGGGGGGGTCAAGTCGACGGCCACCCCGTTCCAGGGGAGCAGATCGACGCCCGCGGGCAGCAGGTCGTCGAACGGGTCCGCCGGTGTGGGCGGGTCCGTCGCGAGGGCGGACGGCGGCGACGCGGTTTCGGCCGGGGGTTCCGCTCTGAGGGATGGAAGGGAAGGGGACTGGAGGTCGTCCGAGAAGGAAGTCGGAGCCGTGAGCGAAACCGATTCAAAGCCGTTCGCGCCGGCCGGTCCCGCGAACGCCTGCTCGCCGAGGGCACCCGCCACCGCCACGATCGGTTCGCTGGCCACGCCGCCGAGGACCGCCGCGACCAGCGCCTCCGCCACGCTGCCGGGTAGCGACCGGTCTTCCAGCGGCATCACGGCCAGCGGCGACCGCCGCCGGCCCGGCGGCAACCGGTGGGTCGCCCGCGGCGGCAGCATCCGGGCGAACACGCGGCGGAACAGGTGCCGGTACAGACGCAGCATGAGCGAAATCCCGTCCGGGGGAACGTTGCAACCGATTCGATCGTTACGGCCAGCGAAGGGAGATCATCTCACCCGGACGGGTTCGGGGCAAGGTGCGTGGCGGGAAAATTCGTGAGACTGCCTTCACACGCCATTCGGTCGACAGTTGAGGTCTCGCAGGAATTGCTCCCACTGACCTAGGATGACGGGAGAGTTCCAGCACCGCGACCGGTCGCGAGCCCGGTCGACGGCCGCCGCGTAGGCCGCGCCGTCGTCCCAGAGCTGAACAACCCGCTCCACCCACGGGGCCACCTCGTCCGCCGCGGGTGCGAAGCGGGATTCCGGTGTGAACCGCGGCGGGATCGGCAGGGTCAGCCCGCCGTCGCCGATCACCTCCGGCAACGCGCCGCGGTCCGATGCGATCACGGGAATGCCGTTCATCATCGCCTCGGCGGCCACCCGCCCGAACGACTCGTCCCACAGCGACGGCATCAGTACGAGTTTCGACACCCGGTAGAACGCCCGCGGGTCCGGCGTGTTCCTCATTCGGTGAATCGTCCTCACCCCTGTCAGGTCCACCCCGCACCGCCCCAGCCAGTCCACGCCCGCCCGCCCCTCGACGACCAGCATCGGGACGTCCGGCCGCGTCCGGCCGAGCACCTCGGCGATGCGGGTGAACCAGAACACCCCTTTGGCCGGGTCGGGGTTCACGAACGTCAAGTACCTCGGCTCGTGCACGGGGGCGACCACCCGGGCCGGGTCGATTGCGGACGGGAGGACCACGGCCTCGATGCCGAGGGACGCGCGGTGGCGTGACTGGCTCAAGGCCGAGGGCACCACCACTGCCGCGCACCCCTCGAAGGCCGCGGGCGACCGGTAGGCGAAGTTGTGCAAGCGGAACACGACTCTCGCCCCGGCGGCCCGCGCCCGCTCCCTCGCTTCGCGCGAGGCCGGGTCGCCGCCGTAGGTCAGCACGACGTCCGGGCGGAAGGCTCCGATCGCGGCGGAGGCCACCGCGCCGAACGCGGCCGCCTCCGCCGGGGTCGGGAGCCGCCCGTGCGGGTCGGCGTCGGGCAGGAACGCGGTGACGGGATAGCCGGGCGCGGCGTGGCTGGCCACCCGGAACGAGACGCCGGCACACGAACCTCGCGACCGTCGGCTTCCCGATGGATCCGCGGGCCGGGGGCCGGGGGAGTCCCGCCAAGGGCCGCACACGACCCCGCACGCCCACCCCCTCGCCGTCAGCAACCGGAACAGGTCGCCGGTGCAGACCGCCGCGCCGCTGGTGGGGTCGGCCTGGTCGTGGTAGCTGACGAACAGCACCCGCGGGGGCGTCGACTCGTCCGCGGCAGTGGTCGGCATCGGGGCGGCGGGTGGCGGGGCCGGGACGCGGGTGCGGGCCAGGCTGTCGGCCCGGACGTGGTACGTCCCCGCGACGTGCGGGACGAACGTGAACGTCGCCCCGGCCCGGGCGAACCGCCGCCACAGGTCGCCGTCCTCGTCCTGGCCCAGATACCGGCCGAGCGACTCGTCGAACCCGCCGACGCGGTCGAGCAGCGTCCGGCGGTGCGCCACCCCGAGCGGGACGGCGATCGTCTCCTCGAACATGCGGTCGTGCCGGCCCGCCGGGTCGTACTCCGTCGCGCGCCCGAACCCCGGGTGGCCCGGCCGTTCCTCCAGGAGCCGGTAGCGGAACACCAGCACGTCGCCGCGGTCCCGCCACGCCCAGACCCGCGCCAGGTGGTCGGGGTCGAACGCGTCGTCGTGGTCGAGGTAGGCGACCCACTCGCCGGCGGCGGCCGCCAGAGCGGTGTTGCGGGCCGCCGAAATGCCCCGGTTGGCGGGGTGTCGGAACACCCGCACCCGCGGGTCGCGGGCCGCCCACCACTCCAGGCGTTCGGCCGACCCGTCCGACGACCCGTCGTCGACGGCGAGCAGTTCCCACTCGGGAGCGGTTTGCAGGAGCAGGGACTGAACCGCGCGGTCGAGGAACCGCAGCCCGTTGAAGACGGGGGTCACGACGGAGATGTTGACGGCCGTACTCACGGGCGTCCCCTTCGGGCTGCGGTCGGGTACCGGACGGGAACAGGAACAAGGGCTGGTAATCGGTCGATGCAGACGCACCACTCACGCGGCGGCCGCCACGGCAGAAACGTCCTTCAAGATCAGCACCAGTTCGTCGATTTGCTGCGACGTGAACAGTCCGTCCGGGCCGCGTGACGTGATGTCCGTGAACGGCGATTCGTACAACTGGTTCGCGTCCATGACCCCGTGCTCGGTGAGGTGGTCGATCACCATGTTTACGAACTCGATCTGGTTCGCTCCGAGCGATTTGCCGGCGATGAACAGCGCGAACGCCCGCTTCGCCGCCTCCCGGTCGAGTCCGACGAGCGACCGCACGAACACGCCGAGCCCGTGGGATTCCGACTTCGCCCGCTCAAGTTCCTCGGCACCACCCACCTTGCTCTCAAGGAGCATCCGCTCCAGGTCGGCCAAGTCGTTCGTGTTCAGCCGCTCGTTCGCCCGGAGCTTGCGGATCGCCGTATGCTGCATGTGCGAACGCAGGAACGCACGGGCCTTGTCGCGGAATCGCTCGAAGGCGTCCGCGGAGCCGGAGCCCGTCAATGCGACTTCCGTTTCCTCGCCGAGTTCGTCCTGAAAGTCTGTGAACACTGGCTTACGCTTGGTCTTCTCGATGAAGCGGACCAAGTCGCGTAGCCGCTTGCGGACGGACTCCAAGATCGGTGCGGTCACGTCTTGCCACCAGTCATCGGACTGGATGTCCTGAATGAGTTGAAGCTGGGCGTGGACCATCGGGATACTCGCCTTCTCTTCCAGCAACCCGGCGATTTCCTTGACCTGATCCCGCAGCCGCTCGAAGGACGGCTCGACGAGCAGCACCGCGAGTTGTAGCCGAAGCATGAGCAGGTCGAACCGCTTGGCTTCCTCCGGCTCGGACGGCAGTTCCGTCGGCAAACCCGCCACCTCGTCCGCCAGTTCCCGGCGGGCGTCGTCGGAGACTTCCTTCCAGGATTCCGCCTTCGCGAACGCTTCGACGAGCCGCCGCTTCGGGCGGACGATGAAGTTGTCGAGGTTCATGGCCGCGACTTCCCCGCGGAGCCGCTCGGCGGTGTCGTGCCGCAGCCCGACTTCGGGAGAAGGTTCGTCCGGCACTGTCGTGCGATTCGCGGTCTTCTGGTCGAGAACGCCGACGAGTTCGAGCCGGGCCTTGAACAGCCGCTTGCCCAGCGACTCGCTGATCGAGCCGTCCCCCTCGGCGGGGTTCTCGCCGAAGTATTCCAGGTTCCCGCAGTAGTCGAAGATCTTGAAGAACTGCTTGTGCTGGTCCGGTCCGAACAGGTCCGGGCAGAGCCGGGTGCCGCGGCCGACCATCTGCCAGAACTTCGTCTTCGAGTAAACCCGCTTGAAGAAGACGAGGTTCACCACCTCCGGCACGTCGATCCCGGTGTCGAGCATGTCCACCGAAATCGCGATGTGCGGGGCCTTCTCTTTCACGGAGAAGGTGTCGATCAGGTTCTGGACGTAGTCGACCTTGAAGGTGATGACCTCTGCAAAATGGCCTTTCAGATGGGGACAAACTACGTCAAATCGGTCCGAGATGAACTGCGCATGGGCCTGATTTTTTGCAAAGATGATTGTCTTCCCAAGCCGATCGCCGCCAGCGACGGTGACGCCGTGGGTCATTAAGTGGACAAGCACCTTGTCTACGGTGTCGGTATTGAACAGCCACTTGTTGACGGCGGCGGCTTCGACGCGGTCGGGGATCTCGCCGCTGTCGTCCCAGTCCTTTTCGTCCCACTCGTCCTTCTCGTCGTCGGTCAGGTCGTCGTACTTGATCCCCTCCCGCTGGAACCGCACGGGTACGGACACCGGGCGGGACGGAACGAGGAACCCGTCCTTCACGGCTTCCGCCAGGTCGTAGGCGTCCGTGGGGACGCCGGTTTCCAGGTCGAACAGGCTGTACGTGTTGCGGTCGATTTCCCCCTTCGGCGTGGCCGTCAGGCCGACGAGCAGGGAATCGAAGTAGTCGAAGATGGCCCGGTACTTCTGGAACACGGAGCGGTGCGCTTCGTCGATCACGACGAGGTCGAAGTGCCCGACGCCGAAGCGACGGTTGCCGTCGGCGCGGGTGTCGTCGATCAGACCCATCATCGTCGGGTACGTCGACGCGAACACCCGGCCCTCGGCTTCCTTTTCCGTGACCAGGTTGACCGGGGCCGAGTCCGGGAGGTGCTTCTTGAAGGCGTTCACCGCCTGGTTCACGAGTGCGACGCGGTCGGCGAGGAACAGCACCCGCTTCGCCCAGTTGCATTTCACGAGCAAGTCGACGAGCGCGATCACGGTCCGGGTCTTGCCCGCGCCGGTGGCCATCACGAGCAACGCCTTCCGCTGCTTGTCCTTCTCGAAGGACTCGGCCACCCGGCGGATCGCTCGCGTCTGGTAGTACCGCTCGACGATCGTGCGGTCCACGTCCACGCTGCCGAGCGGCTTGCGGCTGGCGCGCCGCTGGATCAGCAGTTCCAGTTCGGGCTTCTTGTAGAACCCCTGCACGGCCCGCGGCGGGTAGTTGGCGTCGTCCCAGAGCCAGTGCTCGTACCCGTTCGAGTAGAAGATCACCGGCCGTTGGCCGAACTTCGCTTCCAGGCAGTCCGCGTACAGCTTCGCCTGGTGCTGGCCGGCCCGGGCGTCGCGGCGGGTCTTCTTCGCCTCCACGAGGCCGAGCGGCTTGCCGTCGTCGCCCCACAGCACGTAGTCCACCTTGCCGACGCCCTTGCCGTTCGGCATCCCCTCGACCTTGAACTCGCGGTCTTCGGGCTTGTCGAGCGGCCAGCCGGCTTCCTTCAGCAGCAGGTCGATGAAGTAGTCCCGCGTCTCGGCTTCCGAGTAGTCGTGGGCGTCCGGCGTGGCGGCGTTCGCCTTCTTGACGGCGGCGATTTCCTCCCGCAGACGAGCCAGTTCCGCGTCGAGGGCGTCATTGTCGGCGAGCACGGCCGACAGCTTCTCGTCCTTTTCGCGGTTCTGCGCTTCGAGCTTCTGAAGCTGGTCGGTCGTCTGCTTCGGGATCGGTGCGGTGGCGGGCAACGCCTTCGGGTCGAACGTCAGGTTGGCCGGGGGTTTGGTGTCTTTGCCGTAGGTGTGGGCGAGCCAGTAGCAGACGTGGAAGAGTTCCCGCACGGCCGTCTGGGCGTTCATCAACAGCACGGGCTTCGGCTCGTGGACGGCGAAGTTGCCGAGCTTCACGACGACGTAAGCCTTGGCGAAGATCACGTCGCCGACGGCCGTCTTGAAGGTGGGTTCGTGGATGAGGGCGCTGAGCGTGTCCTGATACGGCAGTCGCAGGGCGGGGTCGTGTTTGTAGATCCAGTGGACGAGGAGTTCCAACGCCCGGCGCGCGTAGAAGCAGCCGGTGCGAGGGTCCGAGTAGGCGACGGCTTCGGCCTTGGCGGCCGCTTCGTGAACGCCGGGCCATTCGCGTTGGAGGAAGGCGAAGTGGGACACGTCACAACTCCCCGCGGAACGCGCGGTGTTGAAGGGACGCAAACAATTCGTCCAGTGTACCGAGCGATTTCCGGTGCGACGATCTCAGTTGTTCGACGGCTGCGACGCGGCGAGCGAACTCTTTTTGCATGGACATTGGCGGAAGTGGGAACGGCATGGCTGCGAATCTGCCAGCACCCAAGT
>ERZ1066123.937-NODE-937-length-19213-cov-7.473275_pt1 | contig 19213 bp, 16 predicted proteins | sample MGYA00382770_ERZ1066123 | MGnify/ENA primary metagenome ERZ1066123 (study PRJEB33369, sample SAMEA5778353) | biofilm metagenome | biome: Industrial cooling water; feature: Water cooling tower basin; material: Biofilm | place: United Arab Emirates | collected...
GCCCCGATGCGCGGGCGGCGCCACGGGCCGGCGCGTCACCATCCGGCGCGCCCCGCCTGGCCGGCCGGCGCCCAGGCCGCTTTCGCGCACAACCGGGCGAGTCCGGAGGCCTTCCTGCACCCGGGCACCGAGCGCCGGCGTTGCAGCCACGCCCCGGCCACGGCATGCCGCGGCGCTGTCCGCGGCGTCAGCCGCACCGTCCGGCCCCGGTTGCGCATCGGGCTGACAGGATTCCCATGCACGCCTATATGCCAGTCCCGGAGCGGTCCCGCGACCCGGCCCGCGCCGCCTTTCCGGCCCCGTGCAGCCCCCCTTCCGAGCGGCGAGACATGCCGACCCCCGACCCCATCACCGACCCCCGGCGCCGCCGCCTGCTGTTCCGCGCGCACCACCGCGGCACCAAGGAGGCCGACCTGATGATCGGCGGCTTCGTCACGCGCCACGTTGCGGATTTCAGCGAAGCGGAGGTCGCCGCGCTGGAGGCGCTGCTGGACCTGCCCGACGTCGATCTCGCCGACTGGCTTTCCGGCCGCGTGCCGGTGCCGGCCGATCTCGCCAGCCCGCTGCTGGCGCGCATGGTGCGCGAATGCGGCGAGAGCGGCGCCGGCATCCCCCCTGGCACCCCGGCGGGAGTGCACCGGCCATGAACGACGCGCCGTCCGGTCTGGAGACGCGCCCCGCGCTCGCCGTCCATGGCGTGCCGGAAGGCTTCGACGCGCTGCTGCTCGCGCGCCGCCGGGGCGAGACGGAGGCGCCCATCCTGCATGTCTGCCGCGACGATGCGCGCATGGCCCGCATGGCCGACGCGCTGGGCTTCTTCGCCCCGGATGTCGAGGTGCTGCGCTTCCCGGCCTGGGACTGCCTGCCCTATGACCGCGTCTCGCCCAACCCGGAGATCGTCTCGGAGCGCGTCACCGTGCTGACCCGGCTGCTGGAGCCGGCGACGGCGGCGGGCGGGCGCATCGTGCTCACCACGGTGAACGCGCTGGTGCAGCGGGTGCCGCCGCGGGATGCCTTCCTCGGCACGGTCATGCGCCTGCAGCCCGGCCGCCGCGTCGCCCCGGAGGCGCTGACGGCCTTCCTGGAGGCGAACGGCTACGGCCGCACCGGCACGGTGATGGAGCCCGGCGAGTACGCCGTGCGCGGCGGGCTGATCGACCTCTTCCCGGCCGGCGAGGCGGAGCCGATCCGCATCGACCTGTTCGGCGACGAGATCGAGGGCATGCGCCGCTTCGACACGGGCACGCAGCGCAGCGGTGACAAGGTCGAGGTGCTGGCGCTGCGGCCGGTGGGCGAGGTGCTGCTCGACGAGGCGTCGATCAGCCGCTTCCGCACCGGCTACGTCGATCTCTTCGGCGCCGCGGCGACCGAGGACCCGCTCTATGTCTCGATCACCGCCGGCCGCAGGCATCCCGGCATGGAGCACTGGGCCGGGCTGTTCCACGACGCGATGGAGACGCTGGCCGACTACCTGGAGGGCGCTTCCGTCAGCCTCGATTACCAGGCCGAGGAGGTGCTGGCGGCGCGCCTCGAGATGATCGCCGACCACTACGAGGCGCGCCGCGAGCCCGTGCGCGTCTCGGAGGGCGAGGTGCCGTACCGGCCGGCGCCGCCGCGCACGCTCTACCTCGACCGGCGCGGCTGGGACCGGATGCTGGCGCGCGGTCCGCTGTTCCGCTTCGCGCCCTTCGCCATGCCAGAGGGCGCCACGCCCGAGGGCGCCATGCCAGAGGGGGGCGAGGGCGCCGCGATCGACGCGGGTGGCCGCCCGGGTCGCCTCTTCACCGACGCCCGCGCCGCCGGCCAGAACGTGTTCGAAGTCTACCGCGAGCACGCCGAGGCGATGGTGAAGCGCGGGATCCGCCCGATCCTGGCGGCCTGGACGCGCGGCTCCCGCGACCGGCTTGCCGGCCTGCTGCGCGAGCACCGCGTCGCCGTGCAGGCGGTGGATCGCTGGGACGCGGTGGCGGGGCTGCCGCAGGGCGTCGTCGGCCTCGCGGTGGTCGGGCTGGAGCGCGGCTTCCTCGCGCCGGCGGCGGCGCTGGGCGGCGGCCCCGGCGTCTCCGTCGTCGGCGAGCAGGACCTGCTGGGCGAGCGCATCGCGCGCCCCCCGCGCCGCCGTCGCGCCGCGGCGCAGTTCATCGCCGATGCGACGGGCATCGAGCAGGGCGACCTGGTGGTGCACCAGGACCACGGCATCGGCCGCTATGACGGGCTAGAGACGATCGATGTCAGCGGCGCGCCGCATGACTGCCTGCGCCTCCTGTATGACGGCGGCGACAAGCTGTTCCTGCCGGTCGAGAACATCGAGGTGCTGAGCCGCTTCGGCACCGAGACCGCCGGCGTCGCGCTCGACAGGCTCGGCGGCACCTCCTGGCAGAGCCGCAAGGCCAGGGCCCGGCAGCGCATCCAGGACATGGCGGGCGAGCTGATCCGCATCGCCGCCGAGCGGGCGACCCGGGAAGGCACGCTGGCGACGCCGCCCGAAGGCGCCTGGGACGAGTTCTGCGCCCGCTTCCCCTTCGCCGAGACCGACGACCAGCAGCGCGCCATCGCCGACGTGCTGGAGGATTTGGCGGCGGGCCGGCCCATGGACCGCCTGATCTGCGGCGATGTCGGCTTCGGCAAGACCGAGGTCGCGCTGCGCGCCGCCTTCGTGGTGGCGATGACGGGCGCGCAGGTGGCGGTGGTGGTGCCGACCACGCTGCTGTCGCGCCAGCATTTCCGCACCTTCGCCGCCCGCTTCGAGGGCATGCCGGTGCGGATCGCGCAGCTCTCGCGCATGGTGAACGCCCGCGACGCGGCGGCGGTGAAGGCCGGGCTGAAGGACGGCTCGGTGAACATCGTCGTCGGCACCCATGCGCTGCTCTCGAAGGGCGTGGAGTTCGCCGACCTCGGCCTGGTGGTGGTCGACGAGGAGCAGCATTTCGGCGTGGCGCACAAGGAACGCCTGAAGGCGCTGAAGTCCGACGTGCACGTGCTGACCCTGACCGCCACGCCGATTCCGCGCACGCTGCAACTGGCCCTGACCGGCGTGCGCGAGATGAGCATCATCGCGACGCCGCCGGTCGACCGGCTCGCGGTGCGGACCTTCATCATGCCCTGGGACGGCGTGGTGCTGCGCGAGGCCATCCAGCGCGAGCGATTCCGCGGCGGCCAGATCTTCTGCGTGGTGCCCCGCATCGAGGACATGGAGAAGGTCTCGGCCCGGCTGCGCGAGATCGTGCCCGATGCCCGCGTCGTCGAGGCGCACGGGCAGATGGCGCCGACGCATCTGGAAAAGGTGATGACCGAGTTCGGCGACGGCCGGCACGACGTGCTGCTCTCCACCAACATCGTGGAGAGCGGGCTCGACATGCCGGCGGTGAACACGCTGATCATCCACCGCGCCGACCTGTTCGGCCTGGCGCAGCTCTACCAGCTGCGCGGCCGCGTCGGGCGCAGCAAGCAGCGCGGCTACGCGTATCTCACCTGGCCGCCCTCGCACCGGCTTTCCGCGGCGGCGCAGAAGCGGCTGGAGGTGATGCAGACGCTGGATGCGCTGGGCGCCGGCTTCACCCTGGCCAGCCACGACCTCGACATCCGCGGCGCCGGCAACCTGCTCGGCGACGAGCAGTCCGGCCATATCCGCGAGGTCGGCATCGAGCTCTACCAGCAGATGCTGGAGGAGGCGGTGGCGGACCTGAAGGCGGGGCAGGGGCGCCGCCGCAAGTCGGAGGCGGAGATCGCGCGCGACTTCACGCCGAACATCAACCTCGGCCTGCCGGTGCTGATCCCGGAAGACTACGTGCGCGACCTGCCCGTGCGCCTCGGCCTCTACCGCCGCATCGGCACCCTGGCGAACGAAGGGGAGGTGGAGGCGATGGCCGCCGAGCTCGCCGACCGCTTCGGCACGCTGCCGGAGGAGGTGGAGAACCTGCTGCAGGTGGTTGCCATCAAGGCGCTGTGCCGCGCGTCGGGCGTGGAGAAGCTGGACGCCGGGCCGAAGGGCATCGTCGTCGCCTTCCATCGCAACCAGTTCCGCAACCCGGGCGGGCTGGTGACCTGGGTGGGCGCGCAGAAGGGGCTGGTGAAGCTGCGGCCGGACCACAAGCTGGCGCTGCTCCGGGAGATGGACCTGAAGCAGCGCGTGCGGGTGGCGAAGGAGCTTGTGGGGGCGCTGGCGAAGGTGTCCGGCCAGGGGAAGGGTGCGTAGCCGGCATCTCCTTGCCGCGCAGGGTGGATCAGCGGGCTGGGGGACGCGGCAGGCTCGCGATGCTTGTGCAGGCCGGTCATGAGGCCGGCGGGCCGTCGCCCTGCTCCGCCCAGCGGCGCAAGGATTCCAGGTCGGCCTCGCGACGCCGCTCCTCCGCGCCAGCCCATGCAGCCACCTTCGCCCGCGTGTCCGCATACTTGCGGCGCGCGATTTCGATCTCCGCTTCCGCGCGATTGTAGTCGCTCAGCAGTCGCTTCGCCCTCGCAAGCGCCATGCGCAGCCGGTCTGCGATCTCTGGCTCGACATCATCGGTTCCATCGAGCTCAGTCCAGGCCTGGGTCGCTCTCTCCATGCGCTCGATGAACAATTCCTCGGACCCCTCGTCGCCATGGTTTCGCAAGCCGCGCAGCATGCTGCGCGCAAAGGCGAGGTCGCGCTCGATGTCGTCCATCATCTGGCGGCGCCGTTCCGCTCTCCGCTCCGCATTCCGAGCTTCCAGCGCTTCGCGTCGTGCGCGTGCCCGGTGCCCGCTGAGTTCGCGCAGCGTCGCAAGAAGATCGTCCGGGTTGCCGAAGTAGCGTCTTGCCGCCGGCTCCGCTGCGTCGGCCAGATCCTCCAGCGCTTTCCATTCCTCTCGGCTGACGCCGGACCGCCAGCGTGCCACGGCTGCGCGAACGACCAGAGCAAGCGGATGATCCGGGAACAAGGCCAACGCACGCTGCGTCGCCTGCCAGGCCTCTTCGATGGCTCGTTCCTCTGCCTTCCCCAGCGCCAAGGTCGCCGAGGCGCCCGCTGCCGCCCGCGGCGTCGCGCGATAAAGCTCAGAGAGCGTCAGCAATGCCGCGAGTGCGAGGCACGCAGCGCGCACGCGCACCGGAAGGTGGGTTGCTTCCCCCGCGCGCCGCGCCGCTTCCAGCGCGCGAAGCCGTTGCGCCTCGCTGCCGGCCCGCAATGCGGCCAGCGCCACGTTGTACGGCGCGACCGCGGCTGCGGCTGCCTCTCCAAGCTCGGCGAGCGCCTGCGGCAGCCTTGCCTTGGGCGTCGGCGCACTGGTGATGACCTCGCCCCGATCGGAGCGAAGCCATATGCTCACGGACCTGCTGTCGAGCGACACGAGTTCCACCGTGACGCTGCGGGGGGAGAGCCCCACAAACTCGCCGAGCCAGGTCGTCAGGGCCGTGACAGACAACGTCGTGGTCGGCACGCTGATATCGGCGCGCGCGAGGCCCGCCTCGAAGAGCAGCGGCATCTCGGGCGTCGAGGCGGCGGATCGGATATGCTCGAGACCGGCGGCAACGTGGTTGGCGACCGCTTCCGGCGTCCAGCCCGCCTCGGCCAGCATCTTCGGCAGGTTGCCTGCACGAATGACCAAGCGTCGGCTGCGCTCGATGGTAAGCCCAAGCAGGACCGAAAGCAGCGCGAGCACGAGGATGAAGGTCACGTCGAGCGCCCTTGGTCCTCGGGACGCGATCTGGGACGGACCACCCATGGCCACGGGCGGCATGGGACGAGGCTGTGGCCCGGAGTCCAGCAGTGCAAGGCACCACCAGGCGAACAACCCTCCGAATAGAACGACAGGCAGGCCGAACTTCAGCGCAGGAAGCACGAATTCGCTGACTGCAACCCGCAGACGGATACGCCTGCTCAACCGCTTGATACTGCGCGAAGTTCCGTTTGATGTAGCGGGGTCGCCCAAGGCTGGCGTGGGCATGGCGCCGACCGCTACCCCTCCACCAGTGCCACGTCCAACAGCCGCTCCAGCACCTCCGGCTCCTGTGCGCCGGCAATGGCGTGGCGCCCTGCCACCACGAAGCAGGGCACGCCGTTGATTCCCAGGCGGTGCGCGCGCAGGTTGTCGGCGTGCACCGCCTCCACCTCGGCCACCGTGGCCAGGAAGCGCCGCGCCACCACGGCATCCAGGCCGATGCGCCCCGCGACCGCAGCCAGCGTCCCCGGCTCGCCGATGTCGGCACCCTGCTCGAAATAGGCCTCGAACAGCGCCTCCACCAACTGATCGGCGGCGTCGAAGCGCGCGGCCCAGCGCACCAGCCGGTGCGCGTCCAGGCTGTGGGGGACGCGGCGGATGCGGTCGAAGCGGAACTCCACCCCCTCGATGCGGCCCAATTCGGCGATGGTTCCGTGCAGGCGCCGCGCCCGTTCCTCGCCGCCGAACTTCCGCACCAGGTACTCCTGCCGCGGCACGCCGTGCGGTGCGAGGTCAGGGTTCAGCAGGAAGGGGCGCCAGAGCAGCTCGGCCCGGACGTCGGGGCGGGCATGCAGGAGCCGGCGCAACCGTCGGACGCCGAGGTAGCACCAGGGGCAGACAAGGTCGTAGACGACCTCGATCGGCAGCCAGGCTTGGGTCGGGGTCAGGAGATTCACATCGACATTCTAGACTGGATTTCGCCAGTTCCGCCATGCACCGATTGCGGCAGGTCTCACCCATTTGGGCGATGTCGCTCGATGCGAACATTCGCTTCCCGGACGATACGAGCCGACACGGGCATCTTTTCCGCCACGAGGGCATCGAAGGTGGCGGGCGGGTCATCCCGAAGTGGCGCGCCGGACACCGACACGCGCGCCCGCGCACGCAGGCGTGACCAGCGTTTGACGACGGCGCCGTGCAATCGGTCCAGCACCGCGCCCGCCTGCGCGCCGCGCCCGCCAGCCTCGCCAGCGAGCCGGAGGCCGAGGCCAAGGGCGAACTCGCCCGCGCCCGCGCCGCCCTCCTCGAGCCGCTCGGCGCCGAAATCGCCCGCCTCTCCGCCCGCATCGAGCACGCCGTCGCCGAACTGCCCGACGGCCAGACCGTCATGTCCTTCCCGCGCGCAGGCCGCGTCTGCGCCGCCGTTGGCAGCATGCTTCCAACCCTCGCCGAACTCGGCGATGTCCGCGAGCGCTTCCCGACCGAGGACCAGCTCGCCGCCGAGGCCGGCGTCGCGCCCGTCACCCACGCCTCCGCCAAATCCCGCGGCGTCGCCTTCCGATGGGCCTGCAACAAGAACCTCCGCGCCGCCATCACGACCTTCGCCGACAACTCCCGACACGCATCCCCTTGGGCTGCTACCGTCTGTCGCAGCGCCCGAGAGCGCGGATGAAGCATCCTCACGCGGTCCGCATCCTCGCCCGCGCCCGGGCCCGCGTCCTCTGGCGGGCCTGGCAGGACCGCCGCCGCTACGATCCCGCCCAGCATCGCGCCGCGCGAAACCTCGCCGCCCGACACATACAGGGTGGACACAGGGTGTCTCACGTCAGGGCCGGCGTCCGCCGCGTCATGGCCGGGCGACGACCCGGCGATCCGTGCCGCCCGCGCAGAGGTGGCCGGGTTGAGCCCGGCCACGACGATGAATCGGGTCAGGCCGCCTTCCTGCGGAACGCATCCAGGCTGCCCGCATGGATCAGCTCGCTCGGCAGCACGTGCCCGACGATCCGCTCCGCCATGCGCCCCACCTCGATCAGCGCATCGAGATCGACGCCGGTGGCGATGCCCATCTCCTCGCACAGCAGCACGAGTTCCTCGGTGCAGATGTTGCCCGCCGCGCCCTTCTGCCCGGCGAAGGGGCAGCCGCCGAGCCCGCCCACCGTGGTGTCGAACTTGGAGACGCCCAGCTTCAGCCCGGCATGCGCGTTCGCCACGGCGAGACCCCGCGTGTCGTGCAGGTGCAGGCCGATGCGCACATCCGGCCAGCGCTCGCGCACCGCGGCGATGCCGCGCTCGATGCGGATCGGCGTGGCCCAGCCCATGGTGTCGGCCAGCGAGATGTCGGTGATGGTGCAGCCATGCTCGGCGGCCACCGCCATGCCGTCGGCGACGGTCTGCACCACCTGCGCGGGGGTGATGTCGCCCTGGTAGTTGCAGCCGAAGGCGGCCATCACGCCGACCCGCGTGACCGGGATGCCCGCCTTCAGGTGCACCGCGGTCTGCCTGCGCATCGCGTCCAGGTTCTCGGCATGGCCGCGGTTGAGGTTCTTGATCGAGAAGGCGTTCGACGCCGCCAGCGAGATCGAGCCGGTCATCGTCAGACGGTCCCGGAAGGCCAGCGCGCGGTTCATGCCGTTCTCGTTGAACCAGAGCGCGGTATAGTGGACGCCGTCGTGCGGCCTGAAGCCGCCGACCACGGCCTCGGCGTCGGCCCAGCCGGGGACGAGGCGGGTGTTGACGAAGGAGGCAGCCTGGACGTGCCGCAGGCCGGTCTCGGCCAGGGCCTCGATCAGCGCGATCTTGTCGGCGGTGGGGATCGGGCCGGGCTCGATCTGGAAGCCCTCGCGCGGGCCTTCCTCGTGGATGTCCACGTGCGTGGGCAGGTCGGCCATGGGGCGGTCTCCTCCGTCTCGGCGCGGATGGTGCCCCGTGGCCGCCCGCTGCGCCAGGGGCCGTCCCGGCATCCCCTGCGCGGGCGCGGGCCTCCCTTGCCCCCCGCTCCCCGTCCCGGCACAACCTCGCCAACCCCCGGGAGGATCCCATGAGCGCCGCCCTCGCCGCCGACACTGCCGCCACCGAGGCCGCGGGCCTTCCCACCCTCGCCATCGCCGGCCCGCGCGCCACCATCACCCTCAACCGCCCCCGTCAGCGCAACCGCATCGAGCCTGCCGACCTCGCGGAACTCGTGCGCCTGGCCGATGTGGTGGACGCCAACCCCGACCTTCGCGTGCTGGTCATCACCGGCACCGGCCCCGCCTTCTCCGCCGGCGCGCATCTCGGCGCCATGTCGGACAGCGAGGTGCAGGCCGGGGCCAGGGGCCTCGACTTCGGCGACATGGTGAGCCGGCTGGAGCGGGTGCGCGTGCCGACCATCGCGCGCCTCCAGGGCGGCGTCTATGGCGGCGCCACGGACCTCGCCCTGTCCTGCGACTTCCGCATCGGCCACACCGGCATCGAGATGTTCATGCCCGCCGGCCGCCTCGGCGTGCATTACTACGAGAGCGGGCTGCGCCGCTACGTCTCCCGCCTCGGGCTGAACACCGCCAAGCGCATGTTCCTGACTGCGGAGAAATTCGACGCGGCCGAGTTGCTGCGCGTCGGCTACCTGACGCACCTGGTCGCGCCCGAGGAATTCGACGGCGCGGTGGACGCGCTGGCCAGCCGCATCGCGGAGATGGCGCCGCTCGCGGTGCAGGGCATGAAGCAGGCGCTGAACGAGATCGGCCACGGTGCCCTCGACCGCGCGGCGCTGGCGCAGCGCATCGCCGCCTGCAAGGCCAGCGCCGACCTGAAGGAAGGCCTCGCCTCCTTCGCCGAAAAGCGGACGCCGGTCTTCCGCGGCCGCTGACCGCCCCATGGAGGCAGTGGATTGCGTCGTCGTCGGCGCCGGCGTCGTCGGCCTGGCGGTGGCGCGTGCCCTGGCGCAGGCGGGCCGCGAGGTGATCGTGCTGGAGGCCGCGGAGGCCATCGGCACCGAGACCTCGTCCCGCAACTCGGAGGTCATCCATGCCGGCATCTACTACGCCCAGGGCTCGCTGATCGCGCGCAGCTGCGTTGCCGGCAAGTGGATGCTCTACGACTACTGCCGGGAGCGTGGCATCCCGCACGCGAATTGCGGCAAGCTGATCGTCGCCACGGACGCGGAGGAGGGCGGGCGGCTGCTCGGCATCCAGGCCCGCGCCGCGGCGAACGGCGTGCCGGACCTGCGCCTCCTGACGCGCGAGGACGCGCAGGCGATGGAGCCGGCGCTGGTCTGCACCGCGGCGCTGCACTCGCCCTCCACCGGCATCATCGACAGCCACGCCTACATGCTCTCGCTGCAGGGCGATGCGGAGAATGCCGGCGCGGTCTTCGCCTTCCACGCCCCCGTGCTGTCCGGGCGGGCCGTCGACCGCGGCGTCGAGGTCGAGGTGGGCGGCGCCGAGCCGATGCGCCTCGCCTGCCGGACGCTGGTGAACAGCGCCGGGCTGCACGCGCCGCGTCTGGCACGAGCCATCGAGGGCATGCCGGCGGAGCACGTCCCCGGCGCCTGGTATGCCAAGGGCAACTACTTCACCCTCACCGGCCGCTCGCCCTTTTCGCGGCTGATCTATCCCGTGCCGGTGCCCGGCGGCCTCGGCACCCACCTGACCATCGACCTCGGCGGGCAGGCGCGGTTCGGCCCGGATGTCGAATGGATCGACGCGATCAGCTACGAAGTCGATCCACGGCGCGGCGAGAGCTTCTACGCCGCCATCCGCCGCTGGTGGCCGGGGCTGAAGGACGGCCAGCTCGCCCCCGGCTATGCCGGGATCCGCCCGAAGACGGTGCCGCCCGGCGCGCCGGCGCAGGATTTCGTCGTGCAGGGGCCGCGCGGGCATGGCGTGGCCGGCCTGGTCCACCTGTTCGGCATCGAGAGCCCGGGGCTGACCGCCTCCCTCGCCCTGGCCGCGCATGTGGCGGAGGTCGTCGCCGCGGGCTGATGCGGGCGGGCCTGCAAACGCTCCGGTAACATCGTCCACGGCAATGTCATGCGATGGCGATGGAGCCCGGTCGCGTCCTGGCGCATTCCGCGGCCTGGATTGCGGGGATCGAGGCGGCATGACCCAGGGTGGCGAGTTGGTGACCTACCTCACCGAAGCGGTGGACCCGCGGCCGGATGACCGCGACGGCCTGCGCGCCGGCCATCCGGTGCTGCTCCGGGCCCATCCGGAAAATCCCGTGGTCGAGGCATGGTCGGCCCGGCTCGGCCGGCTCGGACGCCTGCCGGCCGCCGAGGGCGAAGCCCTCGCGCCGCTGCTGCGCGACGGGCGCATGGCCATGATCGGCACGGTCAGCGCACTGGTGCCGCGCCCGGGGCGGCGCGGCGGGACGCGCATCCACATCCGGCTTGGCGGGTTGCGCTGACAGTCCCGGTTTTCGGACCGCTGCGCGTTCCTGTCGCGCCTGGAACAGCCCCTGGTTGCAGGACCAGGGCACGCATCGCGACTGCGCAACGGCGGATGTGGAAAAGCGGCGACAAGGGGCCGCCTCGGCATGCGCGATCCCTGCTTCAGCCTCGACAGACCCGTCCCGCACGCGGCATGGTCCCGGCACGAAAGAACAGCCCGGAGGCTCTTCCGCCATGCGCCTCGAAATCGTGCCGATCGACGCGGGCACCACGCGGCTGCGGCTTACCGGCCGCATGGACGGCCCGGGGTGCGAGCGCATCGAGACATCCTTCACCGCCGCCTCCAGTGCCGCCGCCGCCCATATCCTGGTCGACATGAGCGATGTCGATTATGTCGGGTCGCTGGGCATCCGGCTGCTGATCAGCAATGCCCGCATCGTGCACCGGCGCGGACGGAAGATCGTGATCGTCGGCGCGCAGCCGCAGCCGCAGGACGTGTTCGAGACGGTGGCCCTCGCCGACCTCATCCCCATCGCCCGGGACGATGCGGAGGCGGTCGGGCTGCTCGCCGGTGGCTAGTGTCCCGATTGCGGAGCCCGCCGCCGGTGCGGCGTCGTCGTTTGCGGTCCGCTCGCCGTCGTTTTCGGTGGCCCGCCTCCCCCCCGCGCGCGCCGCGGCGTGCTGCCGGCGTTGCGGGCGGGACACCCGGGCCAGGGCGGATTGCCGGGGGGCGGAACCGCTGGGAGGTGTGACCGCGCTCCACAACCGGAGACCTGCGGCGCCGGGTCGGGAGTCGGCATGAGCGGGAAGGCCGACGGAGCCGTCGCAGGCGCCGGCGACCTCGTTATCGCCCTGCCGGCGATACTGGAGGCGATCCCGCCGGCCCAGGCGCGGCTGGGGGCGTTCCTCCGTGCACGGGGCGCCGGCGCGCGCATCGTCGGCCGGGCGGAGCTGCTGCTGGAGGAGCTGGTCACCAACGTGATCCGCCATGGCGGCCTGGCGGCGCCCGAGGCCGCGCGCCTGGCCCTCGCCGCCACGATCGGCCCCGACCAGGCATGCCGCCTGGTCTTCGAGGATCCAGGCCGGCCCTTCGACCCTGCCGCCGCCGCCCTGCCCGATCTCCCCACCCGGCTGGAGGAGGCGCGGATCGGCGGGCTTGGCCTGGTGCTGCTGCAGCGCATGGCGCGCGACCTCGATTACGTGCGCCTGCCCGACGGGCGCAACCAGCTGACGCTGCTCCTCGACGAGCCCGCAGGGCGGTAACGCTGCGACACCGGCGGACGACGCGCCGTGGCGGCCGGCGCGCGCTTGGGGTCAGCGGCGCGAAAGCTGCCAGACCGCCGCCGCGATCCCGAGCCAGACCGGCGCCGAGAGCACAAGGGCGACCAGCACCCCTTGCGGCGCCCGGGAGGGGCGCGCCTCGGACGGTGGAAGGGGCGGCATCGACATGGCTCGGTCAAGCTCCGTCGCCGGGTATCCCGTTGCGGCGCGATCTGCCTGGCGGCCCCCCGGCGTGGCGCGGGCAGGCGGCACCGGATCCGGATGGTTCCGGCTCGCGCGAGTCTTGCCATGCCGGGAGGGCGTGGCGCATCATCCATCCGCGTGAGATTCGCCCAGCCGGGAGGCGCGTTTCCCAACCCCTGCCCCGTTCCACGGCAATCCCCGGACGGCAGCCGGCCGTTCCGGGAACCACGCGCCACAATCCCGCCCCAACCACGTCGCATTCCCGCGCTGCCGGTGCGCGACAAGCGTATCGAGCCACCGGTCGTCCGTGTCGCGCGGGCGGCCGGCGGTGACGGCAACGACATGGTGGCTCCGACCCGGTCGGGTCGGAGCCGCGAAGGATCGGGATCCCAATGTTCAGCAGCGACTCGTGCGAGAGCCTGCGGTCCGGAGTAGCGGCGGCGACCGCCGGCCTGCGGCTGGGCGGCGTTCCCTCGCATGCCGGGACCCATGGCGGCATGCCGGCGATCGGCACGGCCGGGCCGCTCTTCGCCACCACGGCGCTGCGCGCCGTCATGCGCCCGGCGCTGAAGCGCGCGATGGACGTGCTCGGCGCCGGGCTGCTGCTGCTGGCTGCCCTGCCGGCCTTCCTGGCGATCGCGCTGCTGGTGCGGCGCGACGGCGGGCCGGTGTTCTATGCGCATCCCCGTGTCGGCAGGGGCGGCGCGATCTTCGGCTGCCTGAAGTTCCGCTCCATGGTCGTCGATTCGGACCAGCGCCTGGCCGCGCTGCTGGCGAAGGATCCCGCCGCCCGTGCCGAATGGGCGGCCACCCGCAAGCTGAAGCGCGACCCGCGCGTGACCGGGATCGGCCGCCTGCTGCGCGCCACCAGCCTCGATGAGCTGCCGCAGCTGATCAACGTGCTGCGCGGCGAGATGAGCCTGGTCGGCCCCCGCCCGGTGACGGAGGCGGAGCTCGAGCAGCACTATGGCCCCGGCGCGGCAGCGCACTACGCGGCGGTGCGCCCCGGCATCACCGGCCCCTGGCAGGTGAGCGGCCGCAACGACGTGACCTATGCCTCGCGCGTGGCGCTCGACATGGCCTATGCGACGGCGCCCTCGGTCTGGACCGACATCCGCATCCTGCTGCGCACCCCGGGCGCGGTGCTGGCTCGCCGCGGCGCCTACTGAGCCCGCGCGGGCGGGGCTGGCGCCCCGGACCACCCGCCGACCGCTTCCCCATGCTATGAGCCGCGACGGATGCCCGGCCGCGCTGGCCGGGTGCGATCCTCCAGCGCCGCCCGCGATGCGGGCGACAGGTCGAAGCCCCGCGCGATGACGGCCGCAGACACCACCGACGTCGCAGGGCGCCGCCAGGCCGGGCGGGGCGCGATCGCCTCGCACGTCGCGTGGAACGCCGCCGGGCGGGGGCTGCCGCTGCTGCTCGCGCTGGCGCTGACGCCGGTCCTGGTGGCGCTGATGGGCATCGAGCGCTGGGGGCTGTTCACCCTGGCCCTGGCGATGGTCGGCGTCTTCGGCGTCTTCGACCTGGGCGTGGGGCAGGCGCTGACCCGCACCATCGCCGAGCGCATCGGCGCCGGCCGCGGCGAGGAAGCCCCTGGGCTGGTCGGCGCGGCGCTGGCCTGCCTCGTCGGCATCAGCGTCGCAGTCGCGGCCCTGGCCTGGGCCTGCATCCCCTTCCTGGTGGAACGCCTGCTGCGCATCCCCCCGGCCCTGCAGGCCGAGGCGGTGGCGGCGATGCGCGTGCTCGTCGTCGCGGCGCCGCTGGTGGTGGTGAATGCCGCGCTCTGGGGCGTGCTGGCGGCCTACCAGCGCTTCCGGGCGATGAACCTGGTCACCATGCCGGTCAGCGCCTTCTACTACCTCGGCCCGGTGCTGACCCTGCTGGTCTGGGACGGCCTGGTGGGCGTGATGCTGGCCCTCGTCGCCTGCCGGCTGGCGATGACCATCGCCTATGCCGTGATGATGCGCCGCGCGCTGCCGGCCGGCGCGCCGCTGTTCCGCGGCCTGCGCCTTGCCCGCGTGGTGCCGCTGCTGAAGCTCGGCGGCTGGATGACCTTCGCGGGGCTGCTGACCCAGGCATTGACCTACGCCGATCGCTTCCTGATCGGCGCGCTGATCTCGCTGACCGCCGTGGCGTTCTACGCGACGCCGCTGGATCTGGTGATGCGCGCCTGGATCCTGCCGGTGGCGGTGGCGCAGGCGCTGCTGCCGGCGATGGCGGGCGCCTTCGCCACCCGCGCCGCCGAGACGGCGGACCTGCTGCGCCGCGGCGCGCTGGCGATCGTGGCGCTGGTGCTGCCGGCTTGCCTGGTGCTGGCCGGCGCGGCCTGGATGCTGCTGCGGCTCTGGCTCGGCGCCGAGTTCGCCGATGGCGGCGCGGCGGTGCTGCGCATCCTGGCGGTCGGCGTGTTCTTCTCCTGCGCCGCCTTCGCGCCGGCGGCGCTGCTGGACGCGATGGGCCGGCCGGATGCGACGGCGCGCTTCGCCCTGGCGCAGGCGCTCGTCTTCCTCCCGCTGACGGCGCTGGTGCTCTGGCTCGGCGGCGGCATCGCCGGCGCGGCGGCGGTCTGGGCGCTGCGCTGCACGGTCGACTGCGCCGGCAAGCTGGCGATCGTGGCGCGCCTCTATCCGGCGGCGGCGCCGGCGGCGCGCGGCCTGGCGGCGCCCCTGGCCGGGGGTGGTGCCGGCGTCCTGGCAGTGGCGCTGGCCGGCAGCATCGGCGCCGGCTGGCCGGTGATCCTGGCCCTTGGCCTTGCCGGCGGTGGGCTGGGCCTGGCGCTGGTGCTGCGCGCGCTCTCGGCCGCCGAACGGCGCGACCTGTTCCACCTGCTGCGCCATCCGCGCGCGGCGCTGCGGCCGGCGGCGGCGGGTTCTTCCTGATGCTGCTGCTGAACGGCCGCTTCCTCACCCAGGCGATGACCGGGGTGCAGCGCTTCGCCACGGAGATCGCGCTGGCCGCGGATGCGCTGGCGGCGGAGGGCGGCTGGCCGGAGACGTGCGTGCTGGTGCCGCCCGGCACCGCCGCGCCCGGCTATGCGCGGTTGGCGGTGACGCCGGTCGGCACGCGCCAGGGCCAGGCCTGGGAGCAGCGCGACCTGCCCGGTGCGGTCGCCGGCGGCGTGCTGCTGAACCTCGGCAACACCGCGCCACTGCTGGTTCCGGGCGCGCGCCAAGCGGTGGTGATCCACGACGCCGGCGTCTTCGACACGCCGGAGAGCTATTCCCTCGCCTTCCGCACCTGGTACCGGCTGCTGCACCGCGCCCTGGCGCGGCGTGGCGCGCGGCTGGTCACCGTGTCGGAATTCTCGCGCGGCCGGATCGCGCACCACCTGCGCATCCCGCCCGGGCGGATCGGCGTGGTGCAGGAGGGCGCCGAACATATCCTGCGCGCGCCCGCCGATGCCGCGGTGCTGGCGCGGCACGGGCTGCAGCCGGGGCGCTTCGCCCTGGTGGTCGGCACCGCCGCGGCGCACAAGAACCTCGCCGCGCTGCGCGAGGCGGCGGCCCTGCTCGCCGCGCGCGGCCTGCTGCTGGCGGTGGCGGGCGGCGGCGCGGCCGGGCCGTTCCGCGCCGCGGACGGCACGGAAGGCGCGGGTGTGCGCGTGCTCGGCCGGGTGAGCGATGCCGAATTGCGTGGGCTCTACGAGGCGGCGCTCTGCCTGGTCTTTCCCTCCCGTTACGAGGGCTTCGGCCTGCCGCCGGTCGAGGCCATGGCCTGCGGCTGCCCCGTGGTCGCGGCGTGGGCCGGCGCGGTGCCCGAAATCTGCGGCGAGGCGGCGCTGTGGTTCGACGCCGCCGGCCCGGGGACCCCCGCTGCCGCGCTGGCCCGGCTGCTGGACGAGCCCGGGCTGCGGGAGGGGCTGTGCGCCGCCGGCCTCGCCCACGCCGCCCGCTTCACCTGGCGCGCCGCCGCGCTGCGCCTGCTGGACCTGCTCCCCGCATGAGAATTGCCATCGTCCACGAATGGCTCGACACCTATGCCGGGTCGGAACGCGTGCTGGAGCAGCTGCTGCGGGTGTGGCCCGAGGCCGACCTCTTCGCCACCTGCGACTTCCTGCCGGAGGGCGAGCGCGGCTTCCTCGGCGGCCGCACCCCACGCACCACCTTCATCCAGCGCATGCCCTTCGCGCGGCGGCGCTTCCGCTGGTATCTCGGCCTCATGCCGCTGGCCGTCGAGCAGCATGACCTGTCCGGCTACGACGTGGTGCTCTCCTCCAACCACGCCGTGGCGCATGGCGTGCTGACCGCGCCCGGGCAGCCGCATCTCTGCTACGTGCACTCGCCGATGCGCTATGCCTGGGACCTGCAGCATCAGTACCTGCGCGAGGCCGGGCTCGAGCGTGGCCCGAAGGGCGCCTACACGCGCTGGCTGCTGCACCGGCTGCGGCACTGGGACCGCTCGGCCGCGGCCGGCGTCGACGTGCTGATCGCCAACAGCGGCTACATCGCCGAACGCATCAGGAAGGTCTGGCGGCGCGAGAGCACGGTGGTGCATCCGCCGGTCGATCTCGCGCGCTTCGCCCTGAGCACGGCGAAGTTGGATTTCTACCTGATCGCCTCGCGCATGGTGCCCTATAAGCGCATCGAGCTGGTGGCCGCCGCCTTCCGCCGCATGCCGGGGCGGCGCCTAGTGGTGGTCGGCGACGGGCCGAACGAGCCCGCGGTGCGCGCCGCTGCCGCCGGCGCGCCGAACATCGAGATCCGCGGGCGCGTCGCCACGGCGGAGCTGGTCGCGCTCATGCAGTCCGCCCGCGCCGCGATCTTCGCCGCGGAGGAGGATTTCGGCATCGCCACGGTGGAGGCGCAGGCCTGCGGCACGCCGGTGATCGCCTTCGGCAAGGGCGGCGCTCGGGACATCGTCGTGCCTCCGGTGCGCGGGGAGGCGTCGGTGCCGCCCGCCCCGGACCCCACAGGTCTGCTCTTCGACGCGCAGACCGAGGACGGCATCGTCGACGCCGTCGAACGCTTCGAATCGATGCCCGGCGCCTTCACCCCCGTTGCCTGCCGCGGCAACGCCGAACGCTTCTCCGAGGAGCGCTTCCGCGGCCGCATGCGCGCGCTGGTGGAGGCCCAGCTGCGGTGACGGAAATCTCCCTCATCGTCGCCACGAAGGGCCGCACCGCGGAGCTCGGCGAGCTCTTCGAAAGCCTCCTCGCGCAGGGCTGCGCGCCCGGCGCGCTGGAGGTGATCGTCGTGGACCAGAACGGCGACGAGCGGCTGGCGCCGATCGTCGCCGGGCACGCCGCGCGCGGCCTGGATGTCCGCCGGATCGCCTCCGCCGTGCCGAATGCCTGCCACGCGCGCAACCTCGGGCTGGCCGCCGCGCATGGCGGCATCGTCGGCTTCCCCGACGACGACTGCACCGTTCCGCCCGGCGTGCTGGCGCGCGTCGGTGCCGCCTTCGCCGCCGACGCGGCGCTTGCCGTGCTGACCGGCCCCGCAGCCTCCCCCGCCGGCGGCCTCGGTTCCGGCCGCTGGCGCGGGGATGCCGGCCCGATCACGCCGGCGAACGTCTGGACCAGCGTCATCGAGTTCAACCTGTTCCTGCGCCGCCATGTTGCGCTTCAACTCGGCGGCTTCGATGACCGGCTCGGTCCCGGCACCCGCTGGGGCTCGGCCGAGGGCAACGACCTGGTGATGCGCGCGATCGCGGCCGGCCACGACGCGCGCTACGACCCAGGCCTGCGCATCGTGCATCCCGACAAGCGGTTGACGGAGGTGGCCCGCGCCCGCGCCGCGCTCTACGGGCGCGGCCTCGGCTTCGTGCTGCGCCGGCACGGCGTGCCCGTGCCGGTCTGGCTGCCCTATGTGATCCGGCCGCTCGGCGGCATGCTGCTCTCCGCCCTGCGCGGACGCCTCGGCGATGCCGGCTACTACTGGGGCAGCCTCACGGGCCGCCTCGCCGGCCTGCTCGCGCCGGACACCCGCACGGGCCTGCCGCTTCCGCCCATCGCCGGGGCGGCCCCGCCATGAGGATCGCGATCGGCATCGCCACCCGCGGCCGCGCCGCCATCCTCGCCGAGACGCTGCGCGAGGTGCACCGCCAGCTCCGCCAGCCCGACCGGCTGTTCATCTGCCACACCGTGCCGGAGGACATCGCCGGCGCCGCCGCCGTGGCGCCCGAGGCGGAGTTCATTGCCTCGCCCCCCGGCCTGCCGCGGCAGCGCAACGCCATCCTCGATGCTGCCGCGGCGGATGGCTGCGATGCCGTGCTGTTCCTCGACGATGACTTCCTGCCCGCGCCCGCCTATCTGGCGGTGACGGACGCCGTGCTGCGCGAGCGGCCGGATTGCGTGGTGACCACCGGCACGGTGCTGGCCGACGGCGCCAAGGGGCCCGGCATCCTGCCGGCGGAGGGCCGCGCCATCCTCGCAGAGGACCGGCCGGAGGACCCGCCGCTCGCCGCCACGCCGCACTTCAATGGCTATGGCTGCAACATGGCGGTTCGGCTGGCCCCGGCGATGGCGCACGGCCTGCGCTTCGACGAGGCGCTGCCGCTCTATGCCTGGTACGAGGACATCGACTTCACCCGCGCGCTGGGCCGGCACGGCGCGATCCTGCGCCTGGCCGGCGCACGCGGCGTGCATCTCGGCGTGAAGGCGGCGCGCACGCCGGGGCTGCGGCTCGGCTACAGCCAGGTGGTGAACCCGGTCTACCTGGCGCGCAAGGGCACCTTCCCGTGGTCGCACGCCCTGCCCTCCGCGGCGCGGCATTGCGCGATCAACGCCGTGCGCTCGCTGTGGCGGGACAGGCTGGTGGAC
>ERZ1066123.938-NODE-938-length-19210-cov-8.420621_pt1 | contig 19210 bp, 46 predicted proteins | sample MGYA00382770_ERZ1066123 | MGnify/ENA primary metagenome ERZ1066123 (study PRJEB33369, sample SAMEA5778353) | biofilm metagenome | biome: Industrial cooling water; feature: Water cooling tower basin; material: Biofilm | place: United Arab Emirates | collected...
CATCAGCGCTACTCTGGCCCGAGCCGCCCTGAAAGACGCGAGCCGGTACGCACGCGAGAAGCAACGCGAGGCCGACGAGGCTATGGAAGCCCGCAACCGCCTCATCCGGGATGCTCGCCGTGCGGGGTTCCCATACACCGTGCTCATGACCGACACCGAGCTGAGCCGAGATCGCTTGATCAAGATCGCGCAGACCCCTGACGCACAGGAGCCCTGAGGCGTATCACCTTCATGACTGATCAGATGTTCACGTACACCATCGACGGGCCGAAGTTCAAGCTGAAGCTGTCCGTCTACGAAGCGCTGACACCGGACGAGTGGAAGCGGATGGCGGAGTCGCTGTCCGCACTGAAGCAGGCCAGCGTCCTTGCCGGTGACGATGATCCCTTCGATGCTGTCGATCCGGAGAAGGTCACGGGCGTCACCTTCGATGGTCACGAGTTCCCGGTGTCGGCGGCGTTCGTGCGTGAGCTGAAGAGCATCCACGCGCAGATGAAGGCGCAAGGCATCGACGTCAAGCCGAGCAAGCTGGATGTCGAGGATCTGACCGAAGAAGAGCCCGCTGTCGCTCTGCTGAATGCTGTGCTCAAAGAGCTGGGCATCCAGCCGCATCAAGATCCGGTCATCAAGGCCCGGGAGATCGCCGCCAAGCTGAGCGAGGTCGAGGCAAAAGATGATTCGGAGCCCTCCACCAACGTCTTCTCTGAGGCTGTTCGAGACGTTACGCAGAACGACCCGTGGTACGGCGCGCGTCCGGGAATCAATGCATGGCACTGTTCGGGACCCAGGACGCTCGATGGGATCGCAATCCACTCCGATGAAGAGGCCAAGGTGGAGGTACCCGCGGGCTCTAAGCGGGCGGCAAGTGACTATCACCCGTGGGACACCTTGAACCGCGTCACGGTTTCGGACTTGACGTGGTCCCATCGATGCGCAAACCAGAACTGTGACGCGAAGCTGTACATCCGGAAGAAGCCGAGCGCGTGAGTTCGGTTTTCCCCGACGAGTGGCGTCGAGAAGTCACCGCGTGGCACAGGCGGCAGATGTTCGGCGCCCTGGCATGCTTCGACATCCGAGGATTTCGGCGCCGTCGCTACATGCTTCGACAGCTTCGCCGGATCCAGGAGCAGAGGAGAGCATCGTGACCGACGACAACACCGTGAGCTTCCCCGAGGAGTGGAAAGCCAAGCCCCTGAAGCTGGCTGAGTCCACCAAGCCTGAGGTGACGCCCGCGTACCTGGCCGAGCAGGCAGAGATCGCCCGGCTTTCCGAGATGGCAGAAGCCATCCCCGGACGAGCCGATCCGAGCAACGGACCCATCGGGTTCCCGTATTCCAAAGGAGCATGACCATGCCGCTGTCGCAGATGACCCGCAAGCAGTATCGCGAACGCCACCCCAACGAGGGCAAGCCCGAGAAGATCGAGCTGTCGCCCGTGCCCCCGGTGCGTGTGACCGTGTCCATCCACGTGGGCGAGCAGGCGGACGTGCTGAGCCACACCCTGTCCGACATCGAGCGCATGGACGTGGAGGAGTCGATCATGGTGGCCGCGGCGCAAATGGGCGTGCGCGCTTTCCAGAGTCTGGAGATCGACAGACTCACCACCACGGCTGAGGCCGACCTCCCGACGCAGGCGACCATGACGGCAGGCACGGGATACCCCATGAGCGACGAGGATGGGCATCGCGTCGGCGTCACCCCCAAGCCCTACAGCGCGCAGGACAACTGACATGGATGGGTACAACGCGGATCGACTCATCAACGCACTGGGCTCGCTTGCGTCATCGCTGTCCAAGCTTCTCGCCGCCGCTGAGCGCATCGCAGACAGCATGGATCGCATGGCCGACAAGGTCGAGGCGTGGGCCGAACAAGATTCGGAATCCGAGAAGGATCACCTGAGCGCATCCGGACTGGGCAAGCTGGACGACGTCACACCCGACGAGGCTGAGCCCGTCCAGCGCACGATCCCGGTGCAGTACGCACTCAACAACAGCATCGCCCGTCACGCCGAGAAGCAGGGGATCTCGTGGGCCGACGCATGGCGCTACTTCGAGCGCATGGGTTTCGACATGAGCAAGGCAAGCCCGCAGTATGAGTGATCTCATCATCCTGGAAGGACGACACAATGAGTGATTCACAGATCCCGCCGATGATGTCGATCATCGTGCCGCCCATCGCGCAGAAGGACATGGACGGACCGTGGCACGTTCTCGCATCTCAGCAGATCAAGACGATGGAGCGTCAGCGCGCGCTGATCGATGAGCAGAACCGCGAATTGAACGCCTTGCATCGCATCATCGTCGCGCTGATCCACCAAGCGCCCGAGCACGAGCTTCAGATCCACGACTCGACTCTCGCCGCCGCCGACTTCGAGGTGTCGATCCGCACCATGCACGACGGCACTCAGGACGTTTCGCGAATCACGGCATCATGACCGCAGACACGCTGGAGCAGATCGACCTGTCCATCATCGAGCTTCCCGACGAGCCCGAGCTGTGTGATGCTCCCCCGAGCGTTCATGGTCCTGTCCTGGCGTCATGGAAGCTCATCGTGTCATGCGGGTGCATCAGCCACATCTGCCACGAGTGCCGGTACAGCGTCGAGATGTTCGAGGCCATGACACGGATCAAGGGCGCTGTGCCGGGTTGTCGCTTCTGCGGCGCATCCGGCGTCACCCTACGCATCGACCCCCTGTAACTGTCGCACATCCACGATTTGCAAATTAGACCCCCGGAGCCACGCATGTACGAGCAGGACATCCTCACGCAGTTGACCCGGATCGCTGACGCCCTGGAACAACTCCTCCCGGTACGCACTAACCCCCATCCGCGTCAGGAGTACGAGGGACGCTTCCCGGACCCGAAGCAACCCAATCGGTATGTCAGAGACATCGAGCAGATCACAGAGCAGATCCTGGAGAACGTCTATCTGTCCCCCAAACAGAGGGAGAGCATTCGGCAGTATGTCGAGGCTCACCCGGAAGTAGTGGGTCGAGCAGTGCACACAGCCAATGGGAACACGGGAGAGTTCTACGGCATCCCGGACATGGAGCCCGAGCAGAGCGCCCAAACGGAGCAGTCCGAGGGTCGAGAGCAGGCTATCCAGGACGTTGCCCGGGAGTTGCTGAATCGCATCGGGGCACAGCGTTTGTCCCCTGATCTGGTGCGTGGTGTGGTGACGGAGTGGGAGCGCAGGGTTAGTGCGAGTGCACCTGACGACACTCAGGAAGTGCAGTCCAAAGCTGAGCGCTCCTCTCAGGCAGACACTCAGGGTTCCCAGGAAGTGCAATCTGGTGCTTCCAGCCACTCCCAGGAAGTGCACCAAGGGCCTGAGAGCCACACTCAGGAAGTGCACGGATCGCCTATGCACGTCAACGCTTCACTGAGCGCTCAGAAAAAGAAAACCGGCTCAGCACCTACCGAGAGCCCCGAAAGCGCGGCAGGCGGGCGCACAGCGCCGCGCAGGGCATGCGGAGCCTCATCGCCCTACGAGGCAGGCACTCACAGGTGCATACTGGGCCGCAACCACGCTGGACTGCACATGAGTCTCCACGCCGGGCGGAGCTACGAGTGGGCTGAGGTACGGACTGAGCTGTAGTGGCCGGGCTACATTCTGGAGATCGAAAAAAAGGGTTAGCGCGGACGAGCAGTTAGAGCGAACGCTCCGAATCTTCTTCTAGTGCAAACACGCAGTTAGTGCGAATAGAGAAGATTCGGAAGGGCCAGCGGAGCTGAGAGAGGGTTGCCGGAGAGCTGGAGATCGGCGTATCACCTACATGACGACTGGCTATGACACCGCACAGGCGGAGATCAAGCGACTTCGCGAATTGATCCCGGACACCACCTCGCTGGAGCTGAGGGCGGAGTTCGAGGCTCGCATCGCAGAGCTGGAGAAGGTGAAGCCGCAGTGATCGAAGAGATCGAGATTCGCAATTTCCAGAGCTTGCATCATGTGAAGCTGGAGCTGGCGCCATTCACGGCTATCATCGGCCCATCGAGTTCTGGCAAGTCCGCACTAACGCGGGCGGCACGAGTGCTGATCGAGAACCAGCGAGGCTCGGCGTTCATCAGTCATGGTGAGCGAGTGTCGAGCATCACTGCCAAGACGTCGAACGGCGTGGTCACGCTGACGCGCGGCAAGGGCACAGACGACAACAGCTACGTCGTGATTCCGAATGATCCATCGCACAAGCTGGCGCCTCAGACGACCTTCACCAAGCTCGGCGGAGAGACCCCCGTCGAGGTGAGTCAGTTCCTCGGCATCGACCCGAAGGACCCCATTGCCTTCGCCGGGCAGTTCGACAAGCCCTACCTTCTGGACGAGAGGCCAGCAGAGATCGCTCGGGTCCTCGGGGAACTGACAAACGTGCGCGTCATCTTCGACGCGGCACGGGAGTCGAACAGGCGCAAGCTGGCGTCTTCGCAACTCATGAAGACTCGGCAGGCGGATCTGGCCGAGATCAAGGCTCGGGTTCCAGAGTTCCGGGCCATCAAGGAGCAAGTCTCGGCGCTAGATGCGGCGGCAGACCTCATCAGCGAGGCGCAGGAGATCGAGGAGCAGATCTCGGAGCTGGAGGAGGCGCTGGATGGCTACGAGATCGCTATTTCGCGAATCGAACAGCTCCGGCCACTGACACAGGTCGAGATCCCAGACGAGTCAGAGCTGATCGAGGCGTATGAAGAGCTGAGGCAGTTCCAGCGAGACATGGTGGAGCTGGTGCAGGCGGTCAAGGCTCATGAAGCCGCCATCGAGACCCGATACCGGGCCACGCTTGAGTACGACGAGCTGGGAGAGCACGAGGAGAAGATTCGGAGCGCCCTCTCGGGCGAGCTGGCCGACTACATGCTGGCGGAGTCGAACACCATCACCCACGATGGCAACGACGCAACGCTCATCGAGCTGAACGAAGCCGCGGCACTGGCGCAGAGGTGGTTCGAAGAAAGGGGTTGACGCGGTTAGCGCGTATGTGAAAGAATGAGTCATCGGCACGACAGGATGCCGGACCCAACAGGAGGTACATCATGGCACGCATCAGCATCGACATCCCGACTTCCATCGAGGCGGACGTCATCGACATCAGCGAGATCGTGAAGCGCGTCGCACGCCTGATCGTCAGTGACGCCACGGTGGAGGTCACGATCTTCCCCTACGACCGCCACGACACCCGTGCGCAGGCCATCGTGGAAGAGGTCATCGCGGACTACGCCGACAACCTCACCGACGCCGAGGCGGAGGAGTTCGAGAAGAACGCGCTCGCGTGGAAGGATCTTCTGCGTGAAGCCGCGGCGGCTGGACTCAACGGCAAGGCGGTCACGTTCGCTCGCACCTGACGCTGATTCGCTAGACGAACGGCGCGAGAATCCCCCCGAGAGATCGGGGGGGTTTTTCTTGCATATGCACTAACTGCGTGATACGCTCTATACATCAGCCCGACAGAGGCTGAATCCTCAACATGAGAAGGGCACTAGCCATGAAGATCCACACCGACATCCTCACTCACGAAGACATCGCTGACGCCACGCGGGCGGGCGGTATGCGAGGTGTCTACACCGAACGTGAATCGGTGCGAGGCTCGCGTTCGCGGGCACGCTCGTTCGACATCACGCTTCGAGGCAACTCCACCCGTCGCCCCAATGGAGGCAACCGTGGAGCCGACGACGGCTACGCGGCCACCTGGGATGAGTGGGGGATGTTCATCCAGGCGCTGTTCGAGAAGGACCCCGAGGCCATCATCGGTCAGTACCGGAGCTTCGATGACTTCGAGATGGCCACTCACGGTCGCTTCGAGTCGCTGACGGCGCCGTACGCACACGGCAACCACACGTGGATCGTGAACACGGCAGGCACTCAGGAGTGCAAGTTCTGCGAGGCGGCATTCAGCCACATCCGCTGACCGAGATCCCAAGTCCCTCACCTGGAGGTGGGGGACTTTCTCGTGCGTCCGGCTGGTTAGTGCGAACGGAGAAGATTCGGAAGCCTGCCGCAGGCATCCGGGCGGAGCTGGACCTCGTGCTGATTCGTGAATCGAGATCCCCTCCGGCACAGCTCATGAGACCCGCCAGATTTTTTTTCATTCGCACTAGACACGTTAGTTCGTATCTGCTTTAATTGCTTTATCGGCACAACAGAGGCCGCAAACAGTCCAAGGAGGACACCATGCACGGTATCGAGCAGATCCAGGGCACCGCAGGTTCATTCGTCAGCGCACGCGAGATCGCGTGGCACAAGCTCGGCACCGTCCTGCCGGGCACGTTCAGCTCGGAGGAGGGCATGAAGATCGCTCACCTCGCTGGGTGGAACGTCCGCAAGCTCAAGGCCTTCGCTGAGGAAACCATCATCAGCGAGACCGGCGTGGAGACCATCCGCGTCGAGGGCAACGGTCGCTACTTCACCGTCCGCACCAACCCCGTCACCGGCCAGACCGAGTACCTGGGCGACGTGGGCTCGGACTACACCGTGATCCAGAACGAGGAGAACGCCGAGTTCCTGGACACGCTGGTCGATGAGGCCGGTTCGCACTGGGAGACGATGGGCTCGATGTTCGGCGGTCGCCGGACGTTCATGTCGATGAAGATGCCCGAGAGCGTCAACGTCGATGGTGACATCACCGACGCCTACCTGATCGCCATGAACAGCCACGACGGATCGTGCGCCTTCCAGGTGTGCGTGTCGATGATCCGCCCGGTGTGCTACAACACCGTCACCGCCGCGTTCAAGGGTGCCAAGCACAAGCACAGCATCCGGCACACCCGCAACGCCACCGCGCGAGTTCAGGAGGCGCGTGAGGCGCTGGGCATGACGTTCGCGTACATGGAGGAGTTCCAGGCGCAGGCCGAAGCCCTCCAGGCGCAGAGCTTCACTGACAAGGAGTTCGACGCCTTCCTGCTCAGCCTGTTCGGCGTCAAGGACGAGGAGAAGATGTCCACGCGGCAGGCCAACATCAACCAGGAGATCCGGAACCTGTGGAACAGCTCTCCGACCCTCCTGGGCACCAAGGGCACGCGCTACGGCGCCTTCCAGGCCTTCACTGAGTACGCCACTCACTTCTCCGGCGCACATGGCAAGGGCGAGCAGAGGGAGATCAACCGGGCACAGCGCGAGCTGACCGACGACAAGGTTCGCACCCGGGCGTTCCAGCTTCTGTCCGCCTGACACCGAGATCCCAAGCCCCCCACCTCTTCGGAGGTGGGGGGTTTCTCGCGCGTGTCGTGGCTCCGGCAACCGCAAGAAGATTCGGAGGGATCTAGACTCCGGCTATGTGGCATGTCATCGGAGCTGTGCTGGGCGGAGTCATCGCCGGAGCTGGGCTGGCGGAGCTGGTTGCCCGGCACTTCGAGCGTCGATACCGGAAGCTGTTCGGATTCAAGAAATAGCTTGTGCGTTAGAGCGTGACGTGCTTTAATAGAGTCATCAGCCAACAGGAGCTGATCCTCAACAGAAGGAGCAAGATCATGAGCGATTCCGTTCGACAGACCGCACTGGACGTGCTGGACGCACTGCCCGACAAAGACCAAGCGCAGATCTTCCACGCGCTCGGTGCGTCCATCATCCTCACCGACCACAAGATCTTCGAGATCTACGAGGACGGCGAGAACGTGTTCGTGCAGGTCGCATCCCGAGGCGCGTTCGAGGCTGTGGGCGACGACACCATGTGGTGGGCGACCGTCCCCGGCGAGGCCAACCCTCACTTCACCGACGAAGGCCTGGAGCCCTACCGCATCGGTGACGAGAGCGAGTACCAGCCCTTCGAGGAGGCAGACACCTATACACTGGCCGACCTGGATGGTACTGACGACGAGGCGTCATGGGTTCAGCCGGGATACGTGCTGGATCAGGCCGATGTCGAGTGGCTTCGCAACCTGAAGATCATGCGGGCGCAGTCATGAGCTGGCCGACTCAAGAGCAGTTCGACGCCGCACACAAGGCGGGAACCGAGTACGCACTCCAAGAGCGCGCCAATGGCGCCACAGAGCCCCGTGAAGCCCCGCTGAGCGGTGAGTGGGCCGACGACCCTACGCCGTGGCGTATCGCTGTAGACGTTGGGTTCCAGGGGGAGGACGACGAGAACGGCTGGGATGCCGTGTCAGAGCTGGCCGACGCATGGGAGCGTGGCTACTTCGACGTCTGGGCTCACTCATGACCGACGAGGAGCGCGAGGAGCTACTTCGGCGCCGACCCATCAACTGGGATGACATGGGCTCATCAGCCAAGGATCTGTGGTTCGAACGCCAACTCAAGGACATTCGCAAATCTCGCTTGACGCGCTAGAGCGAACAAGCAATAATAGACACATCAGCCAACAGGAGCTGATCCTCAACAGAAGGGCAAGACCATGAGCACCAACGGCATCGAGATCAGCCGGGACTTCAACAACAACCTCACCCGCATCTACCTGGGCCAGAACATCACGCTGTGGTTCAGCTACGAGACCATCGTCGCGTTTGCCGTCAACGGTGAGGGCACGTTCAAGATCCGCAAGGGTCGCTACTCGATGACCACGACCAAGCACACCAACTCGATCCCGGCGCACGAGCTGAGCGACGAAGAGTTCGACAAGCGAGTCATGACGTTGCTCGCCAGCATCCAGCTCGCCACCACGCTGACGCCCATCGGCTCGGAGGAGGTGAGCAACGTGTAGCCCGTCTCACGAGATCCCCCACAGCCCTCCCGGACCCCTACCGGGAGGGCTTCCCTTTTGTGCATGCACGCGCTAGAAGATTCGGAGCGCGCCGGAGCCCGGCTTCGAGGAACTGGTCTCGGATCCCGGCTTCGAGGAACTGGCCTACATCGTGGACCGCGCCTACGAGGCACGTGAGCGCTTTTACAGTGCACGTCAGCCGTGGGCAGTCATGGAGCGCTGGTTGCGCATCTTCCACGGCACCACAGTTGCTCAGGTGTCTTCGAGCATCGACCGTGACGCTCAGGTAGCCATCTTCAACACTCCCACCTGGCGCGAGTATGTCGGCGTCACTGAGCTGGGATCTGTGGACACAGTGCTCGACGGGGACGTCGAAGACTGGCAGGCGGCGCTGGATGGTGACGTCTATGGGATCGGCTACGCCACGTTCCCTGAGCGCGTGACTGGCGAGGAGGCCATCGATATCGAGGATGGTCGCTGGAACGTCCAGATCGAGGTGTGGGGATTCCTGGGCGAGGAGTACGCGAAGGACGAGGCGGCAGGCTTCAATGCTGGAGCGCCCACCCTGCCGGAGATGCTGGACTTCGTGGCATGATCGCGTTCTGGATGACAGTGATCGTGATGATCGTCATCCTCATGAAGCTGATCGAGTTTTGCGGCGAGGAGGACTAGAGAGAGAGAGAGAGAGGAGGTGGCGAGAGAGCCCCGGGGACACTCCCGGGGTTTTTTCGCGTTTGCACTAGACACGGCTAGAGCGTACATGCAATAATGAAGATATCGAGCAACAAGACTCGATCCTTAACAGAAGGACTGGACCAATGACTCGCATTCGCACCAACGCACACCCGGTCATCCTCGCGTCACTGAATGAGCGCCGGGGAGGTGCAGGTTCCGGTTCCCGCTCGACCAACGTCATCCTCGACCTTGCCCGCGACCTCGATTCCGGAGACACCTACAGCGAGGCCCTGGAGATCCTGTGGGCTACTCAGGTGCTTCGAGTCGCTTATGACTCCCCTCGCATCGGCGGCGGCATCGATCCGGCTATCGCATCCAACGTGCCGAGCCTGGAGGACGCTGTAGCAGAGGGCGGGCTCATCGCCTACATTGTGGGCGACCCTCAGGCGGACCCGACCAACTGCCTGGAGGGCTACTCGGATGACGAGATCCAAGACATGATCGTGCACGCTGAGGCGGTCGCATCCGGACTCATCCGCCAGGCCGAGCTGAGCGGGACGGCGTACTGAGAGGAGGTGAGCGAGCCCCCGGCCATCCGGTCGGGGGTTTCGTCTTGCCCGTCGTGGTTAGTGCGAACGGAGAAGATTCGGAGCGCCGGATCCGCTACGCTGACATCCATGCGAACCCTTCCTCCCCTGACTCCGCCGAGGCCGAACGCCGGAGCTGACATTGACTGGGATAAGCCGGTCGGTTACTCCCATGCCGCAAACCTCCTCCAACTCATTTCGCAAAACGCTTGACACGGCTAGCGCGTACATGCATATAATGAGACATCGCCCCAACAGAGGACGATCCCGACAGAGGAGAAGGCATCATGACCACCACCCGCATCTGGTACACCAACATCTTCGGACTGCGCCTGGCCTACTGGCGTCGCTCACGCCGTGTGCGTTCGACGTTCAACGGGGAGGTGTGGTGATGAGCTGGACCGAGCAGGCCATGGGCATCATCCGCGAGAGCCAGGGACCGTTCGCCCCTGAGGTGCTGAACCCGGGCGCCCAGGATGACGTCTGGTCCCGTCGCTTCGAGAACGCAGATCACGTCGTTGACGTGTACGCCGCCCCGACCATCCCGGCAAGCTACACAGACGCCCTGACGCCCTACGACGGCCCCTACGACGTGACGGTGTGCACTGAGGTGCGGGATCTGGATGATGACGGCGGAGACACCTCTGACTACCACTACGAGATCATCGCCAACGCCCTGGACTACGCTGACGCCGCCGCACAGGCTGAGCGCTTCATTCGCAATTTCGACACGTCCCGGATCGACGCAACGATGGAAGAGATGGGGTGAGGGCATGACCGAAGTGCCGCCGCCATAGGCAATCCCCCCGGAGGTAGGATTACTCCGGGGGGATTTTCATGCATGCTGTACAAGCCGTTCTCGATGAACTTCTGCTGTGTGAGGAATGCGGGTGGGTTCCATTCGTACTTCGCGCTGGCAGGCCCACGTGCCTCATTGCACGCCGCATGCAGAGGTACCCGCACATCGACAAAGATGGCTACCGCCGCATCTGGCACAACGGACGAGGCGTGGGAGAGCACCGAGTCATCATGTCGCAGATCCTTGGCCGAGAGCTTCTGCCTGGCGAGGAGGCGCATCACAAGAACGGGGTTCGCCACGACAACCGGCCCGAGAACTTGGAGCTGTGGGTTGTGAGTCAACCAGCCGGGCAACGCGCAGAGGATCTGGTTGTCTGGGCACAGGAGATCCTCGAACGCTACGAAGGATTTTTTTCTGGTTTGCACTAGACACCGGCTAGCGCGTATGTGCATAATAGGGACATGAACTTCTTCGAGATCCTCTCCAGCCTCGCCACTATGGTCGAGATGGGTCTGGCCACCCCGGCACAGACGCTCACCTACGACGCCATCGTGGCGCTGGGAGGCTCTGGAATCGCCCTGGTAGGCATCGCCGCCTACAACGGCATCCGTCGTTCCATCCGCCGCGCTACCGCCTGAGGAGGCCCGCCATGTCCACTTCCACCGCCGCCTACGTTTCCGTCTTCGACCGCCCCGCCACCGACGAGTTCGAGGATCGACTCCTGGCCCTGCCCAAGGGCGAGGTCGAGTTCGTCGCCCCCGTCGAGCGGTTCCAGTGCACCCGGTGCGACGGGATGGCCGAGTTCGCCCCCTATCGCGCGACCGACTGCGCCTTCTGGGGACTGGCAGGCCTGGACGGCGCCCGGAGCGACACCTACGGGATCTACTGCCCGGAGTGTGCCTGATGGCGCGCAAGGATGGCAGGCCTCGCACTACGCCCGACCTCGCCGCCTATGAGGCCCGTGCACACCGAACCCCCACACAGGCGGAGCGGGACCGTGTGCGCGCCGCTCTACGCGCAGAACAGGAGCGCCGGGATGCTGAGGCGCTGGAGCACTCCCGAGCCCGCAGAGAGGCCCTGAGCCCCGCAGAGAGGGATGTTGAGGACGCCGAGCGAGCACGTCTGCGAACCGAGATTCTGGGGGGTCTGTGATGGCCGCATACGTCGCCCGGCTGAACCCTTCCGAATCTTCATGCGCGTTCGCACCGAGTGTGCCTGGTTCCGGCGCCGAGTCTGGCCCAAGCCCGGCACCCCCGAGTGAGCGTGATCGAGTACAACGCCAACATCCATGGCATCACCACCGAGCCCGAGATCCGGGACGCCCCTTCCCTGGTTCCCATGGCTCTGCTACCGTAGCCACTGCTGGAACGCACCCCCTCCCGTCGCTCATGCGGGAGGGGGGCATTTTTTTTTTGATCTGCACTAGACACGGGTAGTGCGAACGTGCAAGAATGTACCTATGAGCACCCACACCATCACCGGCATCGTGACTGACGTCAAGCGCGCGGGCAAGACTCGCAACGGCAACTCCACCTACGACGTGACCCTGTCGGTCGCCACGGAGGGGTACCCCGGCACCGTCACCCTTCGCACCAAGGCGGATGCGAGCCTGAACTTCTGCATCGCCAACGCCGAGTACCGGGAGGCGCCCCACGTGTTCGGGGTCGAGCGAATCCGCCTGGCGACGATCATCGGACCCTACGCCTGATGGTCCGCAAGGATGGCAGGCCCCGTCCCGCCCTGCACCCGGACGCCGAGCCCGTGTACAGTTCCACGTGGTCCGTCATGAGCCCCACTCGCCACGGAGAGCGATTCCGCCTGGCCCTGGAAGCCAAGCGCCCCTCCGTGGACCCCCTCCTCGCCCCGGACTCCGAGACGGACCGCCTGGCACGTGCCCTTCTGGTGAACCCCCGCTTCGATCTGTCGTTCCGGACCATGTTCAACGGCATCACCGTCGTCTGGTACTCCGGAGAGGCGCTGACCGAGCTAGCCGAGCGCCGAGGCTGAACCCCCCTCTGAGAGCCCCCCGTTTCTCGACGGGGGGTTTCTCGTTGCCCCCTCCGCGGCGTATCACCTCTATGACGCATGTACGAGTCTCGACCGGAGTCATCCGCCTGACCGCGCCCCCTGAGACGCACTGGTTCGCGGACCCGAGCTACCGAGGGCGACTCCTCCGCCACTGGGGACACGGGCGCCTGGACTACTTCCCGAACTACAACTTCACGACGGGCCAGGCGGAAGCCGTCCCCTACGACGCGCCCGTGGAGCTGGTCACCACGTCCATGGCGGAGCCCTACGCCGACCCCTCCGACGCCTACCCTCCCAGTGCAGGGTGGCCCTGATGCCCGTAGCGCGTTGTCTCGGGCGGCTCACCGGACCCCCGCGTGGGGCGCGCTGTCTGACCCGCACCTCCGACCCCTCCGGCTACTGCAAGCGGCATCGCGCGCAGACCCTTCCGAATCTTCATGCGCGTTCGCACTAGACACCGTTAGCGCGTATATGGCAGGATGTCCCCATGAGCACACCCACTGAACGCAAGATCGCCGCCCGTGTCATCCGGCACGCGGTCGAGAACCCGCACCTCCCGCTGGATGCCCTCCTGGAGCTGGCCGCACAGGAGGGCTACTACACCGGCACCCGCAACGCCCTTCGAGATCACCGCATGGACGACGGCGCCTTCAACCGCACCCTCCGCCGCCTGGAGCGCGTCAAGGCCCGCATGCCCCGCAAGCAAGCCCCCGTCGAGGAGGCCGCGGACATCACGGATCGCCATCTGGAGGATCTCGGCGCCCGCCTGGCGCAGGGGGTTGTCGTGCCGGATGAGCTGTACATCCCCATCCGAGCTACGGTACTGGCCGCTGTCGAGGAGGCCCTTCGTACGCAGGCCCCCGTCGAGGAGACCACCGCTGAGCGCTGGCGCCGCATCGGGCAGGAGTACACGGCGAACCGAGCACAGGTGCCCGTCGAGGCGCCCAGCCTGGACGAGGACGCGGTGAACCCCCTCCCTGCCGACGACTCGTACCTGAACGGATCTGTCGAGGAGGACCAGGCTGTCGCACGGGCGGAACAGTACTACCGCCGAACCTCGCAGGAGTACAGAAATCTGCCGCAACACGAGAGGATCCCGGGCGCACCCTTGCGCGACACCCTGCGCTGGATGATCCGGAACGGAGCGAAGGTCTGATGGCCATCCTGAACACCGTCATCCACCGAGACCGCACCTTCACCTACAAGGGCGTCAAGTACCAGGCTGTCCGCCAAGGCCCCTACGGGAGCGGAGACGACTGCTACGAGGTCTACGACTTCGACACGGGCGAGACCCTGGGCGAGTTCCGCCGCATGTCCGATATCAAGGCCCTGCTACGGCAGGCGGAGAAGGAGGACTGGCCCTCCCTCATGGAGCTGACCGAGGCGCAGTTGGCCGACTTCCAGATGGGCACACCCGTGAGGGGGCGGAGCTGATGGCTACCGAGCCCGATGTCATCGCCCGTGCACGGAAGGCCCTGCGAGACAAGGACGCCGCCTATGCGAACGGCTACCCGCAAAGCCCCCTGCTGGACAACCTCGCCGCGACCGTGGCGGAGCTGATCACCTCGCACGAGTACTACCGCTCCGTCGCACGGCCTCGGTTCGGAGCCGAACATGATTCGGAGCGCCCCCTGGCCACCCCGCCGACCGACGACGAGCGCTGGGAGTACCGCGCCTGGATTCGGCGCCCGTGGAGCATCCTCGACCCGGAGAAGTACCAGGCGCGGGGTTGGATGGAGTCGTCCGTGGTGTTGAAGCGCCAGGAGGACGTGAAGAACGTGTACGAGATCAAGCGCTCCGAGGAGAGCAGGGCCTACGTGCACCGCTGGGAGAGACGTCACCTGACCGAGGGCGCATGGGAGGCAATGGAATGAGCGCTGAGGGAACCCGGATCTGGGCGCCTGTGGCCGAGTGGTACCGCACGCAGAAGCCCGCCGTGGACTGGAACGAGCTGTCGTTCGAACAGCGCTACGCCCTCCGAACGGCCTACTACGCTCTGCGCCCGAAGCCCGAGGAGGAAGAGCGCGACAGCGTCGCGGAGATCGACGCCGCCCGTGACGCGCTGAAGGGCTATGAGTCCACCTCCGGACACAGCCAAGTGCTCTACGACGCCCTGCGAGCCCTCCTGGAGCTTGTGGACGGCGCTCAGCTCCCCGCCTACGACCAGCGCGACCTCGCCAAGGCATACCGAGAGGGGGCGCACAACATGCTCGCCCGCATACGGTCGGCTGACCCCGGCATGCCCTTCAACCCCTACGAGGAGAGCTGATGGCCCCCTCTGTCGAAGACCAGATGCACAGCCCCTACCGAGGGGAGCCTCTGAAGCCTCGCCCGTGGGTCTACGTCTGGGGGCTCCGGGATGTGAAGGGTCGCCCCTGGCACCGTCCCATGAGCAACACCGAGATGTTGCTGGAGGGTATGGATCCTGAGGAGTACGAGTCCTACGAGAGTGGGACTGGCAGATGGGAGGCCCCGTGACCAGAGCTGTATGGCCTGACCGAATCGTCCACGGAGAGACCGCGGACGGATGGGACATCGTGCGCTACGACCGCGCCGGGAAGTGGTTCATCGAGAACCGCGAGATGATCCCGAACAACCAGCGCCGACAGATCTCTGTGCGCGAGGCCGCGGAGCTAGCCCTGAAGGGGAAGCTCTACCCCGGTCGGTACGGAGGGCGGTCTTTGTACGCGCACATCAAGAAGATCCAGAAGGAGCAGAGCTGATGGGAAAGAAGAGCCCCGCAGAGGTCGCGTGGGAGACATACAAGGACTCCCCGGAGATGAAGGACCTCCCGCGTCGGCAGTTGCGCAAGCGCGAGTTCATCGCCGGGTTCGAGGCAGGCCTTAGTGCTCAAGCCCCGCAGGAGGAGCCGGAGTGGGAGCACGGCGCCATCTCTGCCACAGCCCTGCAAGTTGCACGGAGGCAGGGGTGGGTGCCCAACGTCGCCATCATGTCGAACACCCCGGGCAGTGTGGAGTACCAGCGCGAGCAGGGCTACGTGATCCTGCGACGTACCCGGGCCGGGGAGTGGGAAGAGGTGCCCGCGTGATGGACGCATGGGAGCGCATCGTCCACGGTAAGACCGAGGACGGGTGGGAGATCGTTCGCTACGACCGGGCCGGGAAGTGGTACATCGAGAACGGCAAGATCATCCCGGAGGATGAGCGCCGACAGATCTCCGTGCGCGAGGCGGCGGAGCTGGCACTGAAGGGCACCCTGTACCCCCGGCGCTACGGTGGGCGAGCCCTCTACGCCCACATCAAGAAGATCCAGAAGGAGAGTGCTGGCTAGGGTTCACACCCCGAGCAGTTAGCACGTACCACCAATATGCAATGGCTTCGCACGCGCCGACAGCGCATCATCTTCGCCAACACAGTCGTCGTCCTCGGCGTCTCCCTGATCGTCGGGCTCCTGCTCGGCAGTTCGACCATGGACGGTTACCCCCTCGGGCTCGCAGGCTTTCTGTGGGGCTTCTTCGGAACGATGATGGTCTTCGGCTTGGTTGTGCTGATCAGCGCCATCGCGTACGTCGTCACGGAATGGGTAGATCGAGGAGACGACTGATGTTCCATGACGGCCCCACCGCAGGAGAGTGGGAGGAAATCGATGGGTAAGGCAGTCGTACGACCGAAGAGGCTCGCGGAAGCCGCCACGGCCACAGCCTCGATGGTCCGGTTCCACCTGGTGGATGGAGTCGATCCGCTGTATGCGGCATCTGTCGCCGCGGGATGGGAAGAGTTCGCTCGGCAGATCCAAGCGACCTATGAGGAGCAGGGACTGTGGGAGGAGTGAGCTTCAACGCCTTCGGACATCAGGTCCGACTCGATGAGGACGGCCAGCTTCGCGAAGTAGGTCCCTCCAAGCCGCCCAAGATCCGGTGTGAGGCGCCGCGGTGCATGTCGTCGCAGGCCACGCACATCTATGGCCCGGAGTGCGAGGCCCTGACCGGCCAGCTCATGTACCTGTGCTCCGCCCACGCCGACGCCATCCGACTGTGGATGGTGGCGCACGCCAACGACCCCGTCGAATGCGCCACCCATGGACGCATCGGCCCGGTGAAGAGCTACCTGATTCTGAGGGAGATGTGATGAGACTACGAGAAGAGCTGTGGGCCAAGGTTGAAGAGGCCAAGAACCCCGTGGAGCGTGCTATCGCTGAGGCGCGATATAACCGCCACAGAGGCGAGGAGCGCAACGATCCCACCGGAGACGAGATTGCCGGGCTGATCTTCCATTGGGAGCAGGCCAATCACAACGGCACCATGGAGGAGTACATCGACGCCCAGCACGAGCTGATCGAGGCCCTTCTGATCGTGTCAGAGCCTCGCCTGCTGGAGATGTGATGGATTACGGCGAGGCTTTGGTCGCCTACTGGAATGGAGAGCGCACCCCGGAGGCTCGTAGGGCTTGGGCGGAGTACAACGCTGAGGGTCGAGCACGGCGTCGAGAGGACATTCCGGCGTCCGTTCACGGTACGGTCAACGGCTACAACAACTACCTCTGCCGCTGTGCCGACTGTGTTCGAGCACGAGCTGAATATCGGGTTGACAAGACGCGCAGTTAGTGCGTATGGTGCATTTATGAGCAACAGACTGAGGGGCGACGACTGATGGCTAGCAAGTTCGGGCCTGTGAAGAAGGGCGACGCCGTCATCCTGCACCAGCCCAAGAAGAACTGGTTCGTGCGCGGCTGGGCCATGCAGGACTGGGAGTGGCTCGCTGGAGGCATCGCCCGCTTCGAGGCAAGCGTCAACTCCGAGACTCTTCCCGGCGTGTCTGAGATCGTCGTCAACACGAACACCTGGGACGTCTACGCCGCCGATGACCCTGAGATCTTGAAGAAGATCGCTCAGGAGTACGTGAAGCCGGAGTACACCCGATGACCGAGCCGACGTACATCAACAAGCGGCTTGAAGAACTCCAAGAGGAGTGGAAGACCATGAGTCTCGAAGACCGAATGAAGCACCTTCCCCAGGTGATCTTGCTCCATCCGGCCATTTGGTATTCGCCTCAGGTACGCGCTGAAGCGTCGGCCAAGGCGACGGAGATGCGCAGGGGTCTCCTGATGGAGATCCACAGCTCTCACACCGAGTTCTTCGCCGTCGAGAGCATCCCGGTGGGTCAGGTCGAGGTCCATGCTCCGAAGACCTACAAGGGCATGCTGGAGTACGTCACCACGCTCCCGACTCCGGAGACGTCGTTCGGGCGCAAGGAGCTGGACGATTGGATCAACGCCCGTGACTAGCGCAAGAGACTTGTCTCCGCAATCGGAGGATGAGTTGTGAAAACTGCACTGAAGCTATCCGGGCTCCTGCTGGCTGTGCTCGCGGTCGCCGCGTGCTCCCCCATCGACTCAGGCACCATCACGGAGAAGAACCATCGACCGGCGTACACGTGGACCGAAACGGTCTACGACTGCTACTCGCGAGACAAGAACGGCGTGTGCACCCTCCAGATCCCGCGCACTGTCGTGCACAACGAACCGGACCGCTACTCCTTCAGCCTGACCAACGGCGAGAAGGACGGTTGGGTCTACGTGGATCTGGCCACGTACATCGACTACGAGGTGGGGGACTACTACCCCCGTGAGGACAAGGGAACGAGACCGCAATGACTCAGCACTCCGTAGAAGGCACCATCAGGCTCCGCACGAGCGACTTGGAGAAGAAGATGTCTCCGCTCAGCTCATTGGAGCGCATGCAGGAGGTTGCAGAGGCCGCAAAGACGCTCTCACGTATGCGGTTCCATTTGCGCGACGAGGTGGACGAGAACGGCGTTCCGCTGATCAAGACGTACGAGGACCTCTACCGCGAGGCGTATCTCGACTACACCGACCCGTTCCGGACCAAGGGCCAATGACTTGGGCAGACGGCTTCGAGCAGTACGTCCGGTCTTCTGAGGTTCTCCTGCACAAGCGGCGGACCACCTTCGGCGGCAGGGTCTGGAAGTTCTTGCCCAAGACTTTCGTCCCCACACCGCGTCAACTTGAAATTGCCATTCAGGCTCAAGAAAACACAGAAAGGGTGCACAAACCGACTGGTTAGTGCGTATCACCTCTATGACTACTCCCAACACCCACAACGTCGATCTCCTCGACACTCGCCGCACGTCTGGTCACGGCTGGGCCAAGAAGCCCACCGTCATCGTTCCGCTGTACAAGACCCTGTCGGCGCGCGAGCTGTTCCCGATTCTCCGAGAGAAGCTCCTCGCGTCCCGTCCCGAAGTCGGCATCAACCGCGGCCCCTACCGCCGCGACAAGACGGGCCGCAAGCGCTACTTCCACAAGCCGACGCCGGTCTTCGGCAAGCCCACCTTCCGCAACGTCATCGAGAACGGAGTGCATGTCTGATGCGCACTCAGAAGCAGTACATGGACCTGGCTGACCTTGCCCTTTCGCAAGCCGCCGCGAAGCGCAACAGCGTCAACGCGCGCATCGACGCCGCCGTCAAGAACGGGACGCTCGAAGAGGAGTACACAGAGCTATCC
>ERZ1066123.939-NODE-939-length-19207-cov-7.177109_pt1 | contig 19207 bp, 8 predicted proteins | sample MGYA00382770_ERZ1066123 | MGnify/ENA primary metagenome ERZ1066123 (study PRJEB33369, sample SAMEA5778353) | biofilm metagenome | biome: Industrial cooling water; feature: Water cooling tower basin; material: Biofilm | place: United Arab Emirates | collected...
GGCCCGACGGGAAGCGCAACGTCGGGCCTCGAAGACTCGACCCGACCTACAAGAATGGGTTTTTCACTGGATGTTGCCTACGAACCGGTGTTTTCCACCGGCGGGGTCGCGTCCGCCAGGGTGCCGAGTTGCCCGAGCACGACGCCGAGTTGACTGAGCCGCATCCCGTACCGGTCGAGGAATTCCGCCAGGGCGAACTCGTTGTCGAGGCCGTCCCCCTCGGACTCCTGCACCTTCAGCGTCAGGTCCTGGATCAGCCCGAGGTACGCGCGTTCGACCACCGGGAGCACCTGCTTGCACGCCCCGCCGACGTCCGGGAACTCGTCCTGCCAGCGGGCCAGGAACGACTTCCACCGGGCGAGCCCGTCCTGGGAGGCCGCTTGCTGCCGCATCGCGACGAGTTGTTCCCGCTGGAGGTCGACGAGTTGGCGGAGCAGGTCGTTCGTCTCGGCCGGCGGCGGGGCGTCGGGCAGCACGACCATCGGCGGGGTGACATAGATCGGCGGGTTCATGGGGGCACGGCACCGGTGGCGACGGGGGCGTCGGGACAGTCCGGGCATTATACCGCGTCTTGCGAAGTCGGGCGACGGAGTGCGGACGGGGAAAAACACCGCAGGCCGTCCGCCGGGGGTGGGCGAACGGCCTGCGGTGGGGGGGAATAGGGTCCGGGGGACGGACCCGACGAATCCGGCGGGTGGGGGGCACCCGGCGAGGCTCGGGGGAAGTGAGCCGTCGCGTGGATCGCCGTCGTCGAGTTTCTCACTTCGGCGACGAATCAGGTAATGCAGGCGTCGTGCCAATCGCCGGGCGGTCGCGTCGGGGTCTGCGGAAGACGGTGTGAAACAACGGCTTCGGCGAAACAGACGCCTGCCGGCCAGCCGCGTGTTGTAATTTCTGCCGGCGGGGATCGGCAAAAATGACCGTGCAAGATTTGCCGCTCCCCTGAAAACACCCCGGCCCGGCGAGCCGTCGCCGGGCCGGGGAGAATCGTCCGACATCACGCTTCACTTCGCTTCCAGCGTCACGCTCTCGGAGTGGCTGTTGAACTCCGGGGCGTACATGCACTGGACCGACGCCAGCCCGGTCGGGCACTTGCCCTTGTGGACCACCCGCACCGGGTACTCGAACACGTAGGTCCCCTTCGGCAAGTGGTCGATGTAGAAGTTCGTCGCCGTGTCGCGGGTCGCCTCGTAGTACCCGAGGCCGTCCCGGTACTTGTACCGCGACAGCACGTTCACCGGCTCCGTCCCGGACCCGCGGTGGTCCTTCATGTGGACGTACTCCATGTCGCGGTCCGTCCGCAGCACGATCCGCACGACGAGTTCGTCGCCGACCAGCACCGAGCCCCGGACGGGTTCCAGCACCGGGCCGGCCTTGGTCAGCGTCCGCTTGAAGACCTTCTTTTCGAGCTTCAGCGGGGTCCCCTCGTGCGGCGTGACCTTGGCCACGTCTTCGAGGTACTGCCAGTGGACGCCGCCCCAGGCGACGCCGGCGTCGGTCTTCTTCACTTCGACCTTGCCCATGTCCGGACGAATTTCGTTCTTCACGAACTTGTGCTCGTAGAAGCCCGTACCCGCCTCGACCTTCTCGGGCTGGACCTTCTCGCCGCCGACGGTGACCTCGACCACCGCGTCGGAGCGGAGCTGGCTGTCGCCGCGGAGGACCAGGGCGTAGACGGCGTCGGCGGTCGCCTTCGTCGTCTTCCAGTCCTGGGTCTGCTTCTGCTTCAGCAGCCAGACCTTGCAGTCCTCGACGGCCTGCTTGTCCCCCACGACCTCGTCGAACGCCTCGATCATCATCGCCTGCGTCTCGATCGGGGCGCGGAACCAGGAGTAGGACAGTTCCAGTTCCCGCCAGAACATGCCGAGTTCCTCCTCGGACACCGACCGTTCCTTGATGGACTTCATGATGTCCGCCGGCACGTCCTTCACGCCGAACCGCTTGAGCGCGACCGCCATGTGGGCCTGCGACTGCCGGTTGGCGAGCTTCAGCCAGTGCGTCTTCGCCTGCCCGACCCAGTAGGTGACGGCTTCCTGGTGGTTGTTCGGCACCGCCTTGTCGTCGAGGAAGAAGCTGCGGCCGTACAGCCACAGGGCGATCATCTCGGAGAGGTGGTTGTCGTCCTTGTTCTTCGAGTGCTTCAGAATGTCCCGGTACATGCGGTCCGCCCAGGCGTCGAGGCGGGTCAGGGCCTTGACGCCGGGGGCGGCGTCGACCTTGACGCCGAGGTGCCGCATCCGGCCGTACCCGGTCGCGATGTACAGCGTGATGTAGTCGCTCGGCGGGCCGCCGGGGAACCACGGCCACGCGCCGTCGGCCTGCTGCATGTCCGCCAGCTTGGCCGTGAGCCGACCGGTTTCGTCGTCGAGCCGGTTCGCGTCGAACAGGATCCCGACGTTCTTGCGGGCCTGGGACTCCGCGGTCGCCTGCCGGACCCACGGCGTCTCGTCGAGCAGGACGGACTTCAGGTCCTGATTCTTTTCCAGCGGGGAGTCGAGCACGCCGGGCTGATTCTTCCACCGGTCGAAGATGCCGCGAATCTTCTTGTCGCTGTTCGCGATGTGCCGGGCGACGGCGTTCGCGTACAAGCGGTTAAAGGTCTGCTCGCTGCACTCGTGCGGGAACTCCATCAGGTACGGCAGGGCCATGATCGCGTACCACGACGGGTTCGACGCCATCTGCACCGTGACGGACTGGTGCTTGAGCGTGTCCGACTTCCCGGAATCCAGCAGCTTCTGGAACTCGAACGTCTTGTTCTGCTGGCCGCGGATCGGCAGCGGCAGCGATTCCGTGACGAGGATCCGCCGGGAAAGCACCGGCAGCACGCCTTCTTCGCCGTCGGACAGCTTCTCCGTCGCGGCGACGGCCTTGTAGATGAGCGGCCCCTGACCGGACGGCACGGTCAGCCGCCAGGACAGAGTCTTCGACTGCTTGGCGGGTACGTCGAACAGTTGGTCCGGCGTCGCGTTGCCGAGGGCGGGGTCGACGGGTTGGCCGGTGCGGGCGTCGGCCAGCGTCAGCCGGGCGGCCCCCTTCTGCGGGGCGTCGGACTGGTTGCTGACCTTCACCGTGAACTCGAGTTCGTCCCCTTCCCGCAGGAACCGCGGGGCGTTCGGCTGGACCATCAGGTCCTTCGCCGTGACGGTCTCGCCGGTGAGCGTGCCGCTGCGGAGCGTCTTGTCGTGGGCGAAGCCGAGGAACTTCCACTTGGTGACGGCTTCCGGCATGGTGAATTCGAGCTTCACGACCCCGTCCGCGTCCGAGACGAGGTGCGGGAAGAAGAACGCGGTTTCGTTGAGGTTCGCCCGGGCGGCGACGGCGTCGAGTTTGGGCTGAGACGGGGACGGTTTCCGCTCGACGGAACTGATGAACTGACTTTCTTTCTTGAGCCGCGCCACCTCGCCCGCCCCGCCGGCGACGTTCGCCGACAGCGCGGCTTCCTCCAGCGCGTCGACCGCCGTGTGGTCGCTCAGCAGCATCTCGCCCGCAAAGCCCAAATCCCCTTTCGCCCGGCTCTCCCAGGGTCCGCCGCCCCCGCCGGGGCCGAACTCGTAGCCGCGGAAGTGGGAGGTCACGTCGTGCGGGAACGCGCGGTAGGTCAGGGCGTCGACCGTCTTCCACTTCGGTTCCCACTGGCCGGTGGCGTAGGAGAACACCTTGGACCGGTTCTCGAACGTCGCGTACCGGGACCACTGCTCGTGCCGGAACACGCCGAACCCGCCGGCCCAGTGGTGCGGGGCGTACTGGTCGAGCGAAGCGTCGTAGAGCGTGGCGACCATCTCGGCGACGGCCTTCTTCGCGTCCGGGCCGCTGATGACGGCGGTCCACTTCTCCTTCGCGCCGGGCTCCAGCTTGGACACGAAGTGCTCCCACTTCACCGTCAGGCTCTTGTTCGACCACGGCACGTCGACCTGCCGGGTCTCGGCGTACAGCCGGTTCTCGCGGACGGAGGTGACGCACACGGTGAACCCGCCGCGCATCGCCTCCGTCACCTTCTGCTTGACGACGGTCTGCGTGCGGTCCGCATCGGTCCAGTACGACTGGAGCGTCTTGCCGCGGTGGAACACCTCGACGTACGCGCGGCCGGTCGGGTAGCCGGTGCCCCACAGGGCCTCGAACTCCTCGCCCGGTTCCAGGGACCACTTCGGGGCTTCGAGCAGGTACGGGACTTTGATGGCGAGGTTCTTCGCGGCCGGGTCGACGACGTTGACCAGCCCCTTCGCGGTGACGGGCTTTTGGTCCTTGTCGGCCGTCTCGACGACGACGCGGAACGCCCCGGCCGGCAGCTTCACCGGCACCTCGACGCGGCCCTTGTCCGTGGAATCGAACTGGAGCGACGCGACGAGGTCGCCGGACTCCCACGAGCGGATGTCGGCCGGGTCGGGCTTCGGCTCGGTCGTCTTCCCGCCGCGCCACCGGTGCGGGTAGTAGCCGGAGTCGCTCCGGATCAGGTCCGACCGCTTCACCGCGTCCGGCTGCTTCAGCGCGAACACCTTGAGGAGCCCGACGGCTTTTTGCGGCTGCCCGTCCAGGTTCGCCGTGCCCACCGCGAACTTCACCGGTCGCTCGGGGGTCTGCCACCCGGCGTGGGACACGGTCGCGGCCAGGGACGCATATCCGAGCCGGACGGTGCGGTCGGCGGAGCGGGTCTCGCCGGTGGTGTCGGTCACGTCCGCGGTCACGGAGTAGGTGAACGTCGGCTCGTCCTTTTCCGGGACGGACTTGTCCGGGGCGGCGTCGAACGCGACGGCGAAGGTGCCGTCCGGGTCGGTGACGGTGCCGCCGTGGGCGATCTCCTGGGCGGGCGTGTGCGGCATCGGGCGATACCAGTAGTGGTCGTGGAACCAGGACGGGTACCGCACCTGCCGGGTGACGCGGTACCGCACGTTCGCCCCGCCGACGGCGGACCCGGTGTAGGCGGTCGCCTTGCCGGTGAGGGTCACTTTTTCCCCGAGCTTGACGGCGTCCTTCGGGGCGTTCACTTCCACCTCAAATTGCGGCCGCTTGTACTCCTCCACCCGGAAGGTGGCGTACCCGTTCGCGGAGCGGGCCGGGGACGACACGTGGAGCTGCATCTGGCCGGTGAGCCGGTCCCGCGGGGCGACGAAGCTGCCGCTGAACGAGCCGTACTCGTTGGTCGCCAGGTCGGCCTTGGCGACGTCCTTGCCGTTGGGGTCGGTGAACCGGACGGTGACGTTCAGGTTCGGCACCGCGTCGTAGTTGTCCTGCGACCGGTGGACCTTGACCGCGATCCCCTTGAACCGGACGGTCTGGCCCGGCCGGTAGATCGAGCGGTCCGTGAACATCACGACGTGGGCGTGCTCGCGGTCCCGGTCGGTGTGCCCCCAGACGTGCTGCTCGCTGGCGGCCCCCAGCTCCCGGCCGCCGTGCGAGACGAGGTAGATGGCCCGCTCGTCCCCCTTGGCGGGGGACTGGAACAGCCCGGCCTTGTCGGTGACGGCGTCCTCCGCGGGGACGACCCCGCCCTTCGGGTTGCGGACCCACGTCTTCACCTTCGCGCCGGCGACCGGCTCGCCGGTCTTCGCGTGCAGCACGATCCCGCCCGCCGGCGAGTCCCCCTGCGCGTTCCGGAGCACGAGCGCCAGGTCGCTGACCCACAGGTCGGTGGCGAAGATCGGCTCCTTCTTGTCGCGGAAGTCCGGGTCCGGGCTGGCGAACACGAAGTAGAACCCGCCCCGGAGTTCCTTCGGGGCCGGCGTGTCTTCCGTGCGGCTCATGTGGTCGGCCGTCGCGGAGAGCGTCGCGCTCCAGGTCAGGTCCGGCTTCCCGGCGAGCATCGCCTTCCGCTCGTCCTCGGTCAGGTACTCGGGCCGGTGCCAGCCGTTCTCCTTGTGAACCAGCCGCGCGGCCCAGTCCGCCTTGTACGCGCGGAAGTGGACCTCCGCGATGTTGCGGTACTGCACCCGGATCGGCGGCAGCGGGTCGGCCAGCACCCGCTCCGTCACGACCGTCAGTTCCTTGGCCTCGATGGCGAGGATCAGGTTGTACGCCTGCTTCCCGCCGTGGCTGTCCGGGTACGCGTTGACCGCCGCGGCCGCGACCTTCTTCGCCTCGACCTTGCTGTTCTCGGCGTTCAGCAGGGAGGCGAGCCGGAACTGCGCCGTGGCCGACAGTTCGTGCCCCTTGTGCGTGTCGGCGAACTCCTGAAGGGCCGCCTTGTACCGGGCGAGCTTCGCCTCCCCGACGGACGCCTGATACGCGAAGCGCAGCCGCGACAGGTCGGCGTCCAGGGCCGCGCTCGGGTCGCCGTCGGCCCGGTGGAACGCGAGCACCTGCTGGTACAGTTTGACCGCCTTGAGCTTCGCCGCGGACGGGTCGGCGGTCTTCGGCTCCCACTTCAGGAACTCGTCCCGCGGGGCGAACACCGGGCCGGCCGCGTCGATCTCGAACGCGTCTTCCGGCTTCGCCCCGGCCTGCTCCGCGGACGAGTAGAACCCGATCGCCTCGAAGGCCAGGAAGTCCCACAGCGTCGGCCGGTACGAGTCCGGGATGGTGCCCTTGGCCAGCAGCGCCTCGTAGTTCGCGACCGGCGTCGCCTGCAGTTCCTTCTCGTTCGCCAGCGCCTTGGCGAAGAGGGCGTCGACCTCGGCGAAGACCCGCTTCAGGTCCCACGTCGCGATGTCGTCGCCGGGTTTGACGGTCGTCTGCGACCGCTGCACGAACCGCCACCGGTTCTCCTGGAAGAACTGCCAGTGCCAGTGGGCCAGCACCGCGTCGAGGACGGGCGTCATCTCCTTCGGGGCCTTCGCGATCTCCGCCTTCAGCCGGGCGATTTTTTCCTCCGGCTTGTTCCCCTGGATGGTGCCTTCGAGCGCGACCTTCTTGGCGACGGCCCTGATCGCCTCCGGGTACGCCTTGTCCTTCACCGCGGACTCGATGATCGGCTCCAACTCCGCGATCGCCGTCTTCGGCAGGCCCTTGTCCTCGGCCTCCTTCACCTTCTTCCACAGGTCCGTCCGGCTCGGCGGGGCGGCGGCGGTCTGGCGGGAGACGACGGACACGGTGACGGCCAACAGCCCCGCGACGAGGGCGGCCCCCGTGAGTGCCGAACGGCGGTGCGAAGTCGGAGGCATCGGGAACTCCGGGAGAACGAGAGCCGGCAAACGGCGACCGCCGGTGCGGACCGGCGCGTATCCGGAAAATAGACGAGCGAGGACGGGAATCGGACTTCAGATGTTACACTTCGCGCCGGGCCGAAACCCGGCCGCGGGATTGCCGCGCCGGGCCGCGGTGGTATGTTCAAGCGAAACCGCCCGAGCCCCGGAGCCGCGATGCCCCGCCGATTCGTCGCGTTCGAACTGTTCCAGTGGGCCGGGTGCTACCTGCTGCTCGGGGCGGTGCCGTTCGTCGCCCTCCGGTTCCTCGCCCCGGACGACTTCCTCCAGTCCCGGGTCGGCGGGACCGACCAGCGGCCGCTCCTGGCCGTCGACGTGGGGATGTGGTTCCCGGTCACGATGTTCGTCGCCGCCGCCATGACCCTCGGGGTCGGGCTGCTGTTCGCGGCGGTCACCGCCGTGTGGCGGTCCCTCGGCCTGGTGCCGATCCCCTGGGTCCGCACGTTCGTCGCGGTGTTCGGCGTCAGCGGCATCCTGGCCGGCGTCGTCCTCGTCTACCTGTCCGTGGTCGGCGACCGCGTCACGACGACGGTCCCGTACATCCTCGTCAGCATCTCCCTCGGCATCGGCCTCGCCACCGGCGCGACCTACTACCGGGACGAGTGACACCGGCTGGCCCGTCATCGGGCGGGCCGAACGCTCAGGGTGTCCCTACGGATCGGGACGACACACTGGCACTCACACTGCCACTGTTTTCACTTGAAAGCAGTGATGGTGTCCGTGTCAGTGAGAGTGCAGAAGGAGAAGTGCCGAAATCGGGAGGCACACCCAACGCCCACTTCGCCTTCCCCCGGCCGCCGGACTTCGCTATTCGCCCGTTCGATTCCCAGGAGGGGCACGCCATGGTCCGCGGTTCGATCGTCACGCTGGTCGCCCTCGTCGGGTCCGCCGCCGCCGCGGAGCCGGCCCCGTTGCGGTTCCAGTTCCAGGCCGGAGAGGCGTACACCTTCGCGGTGACGCAGAAGACGACCGTCGCCGAGACGACGCGGGACGAGCAGACGGGCAAGCTCGCGACCGCCGGCACCGTCACGAAACTGGCCATCACCCGGAAGTGGGAGGTGAAGGCGGTCGACGGGAAGGGCATCGCCACGCTCGACATGGCCATCACCGCGATGCGGCAAGAGATCGTCCGGCCCGGCCCGCTCGACCGCGACGGCAAGCCCACCGCGGACACGGTCGTCGTCGACAGTGCCACGCCGGAAGGCCAGAAGCAGATGGCCGAGTACCTGGGCAAGCCGATCGTCACGGTGAAGCTCGACGCCCGCGGTCAACTCCTCGACGCGAAGGCGGCCGGCGGCACCGCCGACCGGCTCGCGGCGGAACTCCCGTTCCGGGTCGCGCTGCCGGAGCAGCCGCCGGCCGCGAACGCGGCGTGGGTCCGGCCGTTCGCCGTCAAGCTGGCACCGCCGCTCGGAACCGGCGAGTCCTACGACGCGGCCCAGGCGTACACCGTGAAGGGCACCGCCGCCGGGGGGTACACCGTGATCGGCCTGACGACGACGCTGAAGACGCCGCCGAAGGACGCCGCCGAGTGGCCGCCGCTGGTCCCGCTGCTCTGGGAAGGGGAGGTGTACTTCCACGCCGAGACCGGCAAGTACGCCGGTGCCCGGCTCGGCGTGAAGAAGGAGGTTCCGAACCACCAGGGGGAAGGCACGAAGTTCGTGTACCAGAGCGAGTACACGGAAGGGATTGCGAAGTAGCGGGCGGCGAGTCGCGGGCGGCTCGCGACTCGCCGCCGAGCAGTTAGGAGCCGTTCGGGATCGACGCCGTGTTTTCCGTCGGGGATTTTTTGACTGGTGGCACCGGCCAGAGGCCGGTGGGGGCCGCACCGGCCTCTGGCCGGTGCCACCAGTCAAAAACGATGTTGGCGCTGGACAGTTCCTCAGTGGTTGAACAGGAACGCCGGGCTGTTCAGCAGCGCCCAGACGAGGTCCTGGGCCCCGAGCACGCGGGCGTCGGACGGCGGGGCCTGGGCCGCCTCCCCGGCGAGCCGCTGGTACTCGCGGTCCTGGGCGAGGTAGCGGTCCCGCAGGGCTTTCTTCTCCGCGTCGGTCCGCCGGTCGGCCGGGGTGTCCAGCAACCTCGCCAGGTCCTCCGGAATCGGCTTCCCGAACTTCGGGTTCTTGTCCGTCGTGACCGACAGCCGGAACTTGCCGACGACGTGCCCCGTACCGAACTCGTGGTGCAGCGTCACCGCGAGGGCCACGCCGTCCTTCGCGTCGATCGGCTTGTCGAAGCTGAAGACCGCCTCCTGGTCCTTGCCGATGCCGCCGGCGATGGCCCAGCCGGTGGCGCGGTTGCCGTCCAGGGCGTTCTTGACCGGGTAACTCGGCTGTTCGAACGTGGCCGCCGGCCGGACCAGCTTGACCGGCTTCGGCTTCTCGTCGGACTTCGCGAGCGGCCGGCTCGTGACGGAGAACTCGCTGAGCACGAAGTTCCCGTTCTCGGCGCGGCCCGGGCCGTTCGCGGGCAGGCTGGGGTCGGCGAGGACTTCGAGCCGCAGGGCGGTGATCGCGCCCTTCACCTTGGCGTCCGTCTCGACGGTGTACACGTCCACCGGGTCGATCTTGCCGCTGGCCAGCACGGCGTTGTCCTTGCCGACGGTCAGCGTCGCGCCGCCCTTCGCGGTCGCGAGCGTCGGCCCGCTCTTGGACTCGGCCTTGGTCGGGGTCAGGGCCGTCCACTCGGTCGGCTTCAGGGCGCGTTGCTGGTCCTCCCAAACTTTCTGGAGGCCGTCCAGGTTCTTCTTGTACGCCTCGAAGGCGGCCGCCTTCGCGTCGTGGATGTCGACGAGCCGCTTGTGGTCCGGCCCGGCGGCGCGGATGGCCTTGACGCCGTTCTCGGTCTCGGCGGGGGTCGGGAACCGGTTCAGCACGGACAGGAAGATCTCCTCGACCACCTTGGCGTCGTCCTTGGTCGCGAGGGTGAACTTCCACAGGTGGCCGTTCGGGTCCTTGACCGCGTCGCCGACGATCGGGCCGTTGACCAGCGCCAGCACCGGCCCGAGGGTCAGGGTGTTCGACCGCTCGCACTCGCACGCCGACTCGCGGACCGGCTTGCCGAACAGCGGGAGGAAGCCGCCCGGCAGTTCGACGTTGCTGTCCGGCAGCTGGGCCGCCCGCGCGCCGGCCGGCAGCCCCGGCAGCCGGGACACGGACCCGGTCGCGCGGTGGATGCTGTCGAACAGCACCTCGGCCGACAGCCGCCGCGGCAGGGCCCGGGCGTAGTTGATCTCGTCGTCCTTGTTCCACTTGTTCGTCGCGATGGACAGCTGGTACGTCCGGCTCTTGCAGATCGTCTTGATCAGGGCCTGGGAGTCGAACCCGCTGTCGACGAACTCCTTGGTCAGGCGGTCGAGCAGGGCCGGGTTCGTCGGCGGGTTGCCGGCCCGGATGTCGTCGACCGGCTCGATCACGCCGACGCCCAGCAGGTAGCTCCAGAGGCGGTTCGCGTAGCTCTTGGCGAAGTACGGGTTCGTCGGGGCGGTGATCCACTTCGCCACCTGCACCCGGCGGGGGTCGGCGGCCGCCGTGGAGACCGGCACCTCGTAGGGGAACTTCGGCGGCGCGACCTGCCCCGTGCGGTCGTGCTTGATCTCGCCGGACTTGGCGTCCGTGATCAGCTCGACGAGCGGCTTCGCCCCCTCGACCGCGGTCCCGCCGAGCTTCTGGCCCTTGAACTTGGGGTCTTCGGCCCGGCCGACCTGCGCGAAGTACGCGGCCAGGTGGTAGTACTGGTCCTGGGTCCACCGCTCGAACGGGTGGTCGTGGCACTTGTTGCAGTTGAACCGGATCGCGAGGAACAGTTGCGTCGTGTTCTCCATGACGCCGTCCGCGTCGCGGAGGACCTTGTAGTACGCCGCCGGGGGGTTCTCGACGTTCGACCCGGACGCGGTCAGCACCTGGTACGCGAACTTGTCGTAGGGCATGTTCGTGGCGACCGCGTCGCGGATCCACTTCCGCAGGGCCGCCGCCCCCGGCTCGCCGAGGAACGTCCGGTTCACCTGGAGCAGGTCCGCCCACTTGTTCGTCCAGTGCTCGACGAAGGCGTCCTTGCCGACGAGGGCGTCGACGAGTTCGTCGCGCTTGACCTTCGTTTCGCGCTTGTCGTCGAGGAACTTCCGCACCTCGTCCGCGGACGGCGGCAGCCCGGTCAGGTCGAGGTACACGCGGCGGATGAACTCGGCGTCGTCGCACAGCGGGCTCGCCTGGACCTGCACCTTCTTCAGCTTCGCGTCGACGAGTTCGTCGATCCAGTTGTTCACGGGCCGCTGCTCCCAGGCGAACCCGGTGCGGTCGCCCATCACGACGACGGTGCTGGCCGCGTAGCTCCCCTCGTACCGCGCGAGCATCGTCGCCTCGCCGCGGCGGACGGTCGTCACGAGCCCCGCCTTGTCGACGGTCGCGATGTCCGTGTTGCTGCTTTCGACGAACGCCTCGGCGGAGACGTCGCGCTTCGTCCCGTCGGCGTAGGTGGCGATCACCGTGAACTGCTGCCTGGAGCCGATGCGGTCGATCGTCGGGTCTTTCGGGAACAGGTCGATCGACGTCACCTTCGGCGCGGACAGGTCCTGCTTCACGCCCGCGGCGATCCACTTCTTGAGGAGTTCGTAGTACGGCTCGCCCGGCACGGTCAGCACCCCGCCGACGTGCGGCACGGCCCCGGCCGTCTTCAGCAGCATGAGCGAGCGTTCCGGCGCGGCGCGGTTGAAGCGTCGGCCTTCCAGGTCATCGGTTAGCGAACGGTGATCGTAGATCGGGTCGTACCCCCGGAGGGACAGCTTGAAGCCGTTCTTCCCCTGGGCGGACCCGTGGCACGTCCCCTGGTTGCACCCGAGCTTCGACAGCACCGGTTGCACGTCCTTCACGAAGCTGACCGGCGCGTCCGTCTTCTGCCCGGACACGGTGACGGGCACCTTGGCGGTCGCGCCGCCGAGGGTGACGGTGATCTCCCCCTTGCCGTCCGCGGCGGGGCGGACGACGCCGGTGGGGGACACCTTCACGGCCGCGGGGGCGTCCAGCTTCGCGATGCGGGTAACGTCGACGGCCTCACCCGATTCGAGCTTGGCGGTGACGACCAGTTGCGAGTACGCGAACGGGCCGGCGAGGTCGATCGCGGCCGGGCGAACGTCCAGTGTCGCGACCTTCGCTCCGGCCGGTAACGTCTCGTCGGCCGCTGGCAGCGGCGCGACGACGGCCGCGAGCGCGGCAACCAGGAGCAAACGGGGCAGCGACATGCGGGAGAACCTCCGGGGGAGAAAGTCAGATCGAAAACCGTTTCACCACAAAGGCACAAAGGTCCACAAAGGAGCACAGAGAAGAATTGTTGACAGGATTAACAGGATCAACATGATTGAGATCCAAATCCTGATCATCCTGTTAATCCTGTCAACAATTCAGAATGGTCTTCTTTGTGGCCCTTTGTGTGATCTTTGTGCCTTTGTGGTGAAATTCTTCTCGGAATCACTTCGCAATCGGCACCGCGACGAACTCCTTGATGAGCTTCCCGTCCGCGGCGTTGTGCAGCCACACCATCCCGTCAAATCCCGCCGATGCGACCACATCCCCCTTCGGGGAGAACGCAGCGGCGTAGGCCGGGCCGGTGACTTTTTCGCAGACAACTTTCTTGCCGCTCTCGACCTCGTAGACGCGGACTTCGCCCTTGCCGTCGAGACTGCTCGTCGCCACGAACCGCTTGCCGTCCGCGTCGAACGTCAGGTTCGAGATGCGGCCGGTCATCGCCTCGAACTGCTTGATCTTGTTCGCGTCGTCGCCGATCTCGCGCTTCTTTTCGCGGTGGAGTTTGTACAGCCGGGGGACGCCGTCCGCCCCGGCGACGAGGATTTCATCGTAAACCTGCGGCGTCGCCTTCGGAACGTCCGGCGGCACCGGGGCCATCTTCCGTTCCTTCGTCGGCCGGCGGTCGATCGCCATGAGCCCGCCTTTCAGTGCCCCCGGCGTGATGCTCGTCACGTTGTCGACGAACCGCTGCGTTTCGACCTCCGTCAGCTTCACGGACATGTCCCGCGAAACGGACGCGAGGTGCGACCCGTCCTGGCTGAACACCGTCCCGAGCACCCAGTCCGAGTGCGTGCCCATGAAGAGAACTTGCTTGCCGTGCTCGGTTTCGAGCGCCCGCACGGTGTTGTCCGCACAGCCGACCGCGACCTTCGACCCGTCCGGGCTCCAGCTGATGCCGTAGACGGTGTCGAAACTCACGGGCGTCGAGAGCTTCAGCTTCTGCTTTTCGACGTTCCAGATTTGCACCTCGCCCCACCGGCCCGGCGACCCGGCGGCGACCGCGAGCCACCTGCCGTCCGGGGAGAAGGCGACGGACTGGACCCGTTCCGAGAGCCCGACGAGCCGGCCCACGAGCCCCGAGCCGTCCGGCTTGTGGAGCAGGACTTCGTGGTAGCCGGCCACCGCGAGCAGCGACCCGTCCGGCGAGAACGCCACCGACGTGACGACCGGGGCCGCGCGGTAGACCGGCGGGTGGTCCGGGTCGATCTGGGCCGTCTTCGCGGACGCCGGGGTGTCGTCGGTCGCGCCTTCCTGCACCCACCGGGTGACGAGGTCGATCTGCACCTTCGTCAGCGGGTCGCGGCCCTTCGGCATCTCCGCCTTGCCGTCTTTGCCGGGCAAAATCTCTTCGATCAGGTAACTCGCCTCGGGCTTCCCGGCGACGATCGCCGCCTTCCCGCTGTCGCCGGCCTTCGCCATCGCGGCGAAGTCGGTCATCACGTACGAACCGTTCGGCTTCGCCGGCTGGTGGCACCCCTGGCAGTGCTGCTGGAAGATCGCCCGCACGTCGCGGTAGTAGCTGACCTTGCCCGCCGGCGGGACCGGCTCGGCGGCGGACGCGGGCAGGACCGTCAGCAACACGAATCCGAAAGCGGACGCGACACGCATCAGACGACCTCGGCGGCGGAAGAGGTTCGAGCGACTTCCATCAGGCAGGAACATCATCGTAGCAAGCGGAACCGGCCCGCGCCAAAGAGAAAACCGCGCCCGCCTGCGAGGAGGGTTCACTTCCTCCCGTGCCGGCGTGTGCGGCCCGGTTCGACGGCCGGAAGGGTCGAACTGGAAAAAACGATGGGGAGGGGCGGTGCGAGAGGAGCCGACCCCGCCCACGAGTGCGGGCGGGGTCGGCCGAGGGTCGGGTCACTTCTTCGGGGCGTCTTTCTTCGGCTCGTCCTTCTTCGGCTCCACCACTTCCGGGCCGAACTTCTTGCCCTGCAGCGCGGCGATGGCGTCCGTCACGAGCTTCTTCATGGCCTCGTCTTTCGTCTTCGCCTTGAGCTTTTCGAGGTCCGGGATCGCCGGGGCGGCGTCCTTGCCGATCGCCGCCAGGCAGGCGACGGCGGCGGCGACGAGGGGCTGCTCCTCGTAGTTCAGCGCGTCCTGCACGGCCGGGACGACGGCCTTCGCCCGGGGGCCGATCATCGCGATGGCGTTCAGCGCGTGGACCCGGACGAGCGGGTCCGGGACCTGCAGGAACTTCGCGATCTTCGGCAGTTCCTCGTCCATCGCGGCGTCGTCGTACACGATGGTCAGCATGTGCAGCCAGATCTGGATCGCCTTGTCCTTTTCCGTCTTCATCGCGGTGGCGATGGCGTCCTGGTTCAGCTTGACCATCGCCTTGTACTCTTCCGGCGTGCCGGTCTTCGGGTGCGGCGGGCCGATCGCCAGGAGGGCGTAGGCGGCTTCGAGCCGGACCTGGGCGCACGAGTCCTTCTGGAGCAGGGTGCGGAGCGTCCGCTGTGCCCCCTCGCTGGCGGGCTTCTTCGGGATCGGCCGGCCCTGCGGGTCGGTGGCCGGCTTGTCGTCGAACTGCGGGCCGCCGAGCTTGCCCAGCGCGTTCGCCACCCCCTGCCGGGTCTCCCACCAGGGGTCCGTCGAAATCTCCATCAGGGTGCCGATGGCGGACATCCCGTCGGTGCCGAACGCGGCGATCGACCGGGTCGCGTACAGCTTGATGACGCTGCCGGGGCCGCTGGTCGTCATCGCCAGCCGGAGCTGGTTGACCGCCGGCTGGATCTCCTCGCGGGTTTCCAGGCCGATGGTCGAGACGGACGTGATCGCCGCGATCCGGACGCCGGGGTCGGGGTCGGTGATGAGCTTCACGAGGCCGCGGCCGGCGGTCTTCCGGGAGTCCGGGCCGAACCCGGGGATGACCTTGGCGGCCGACTCGCGGACGGCCGGGTCCGGGCTGGTGAAGTCCTTCACGTACTCGGCGAGGTTCTTGCCGTCGATGTCCTTGGGCCACTCGAACGGCTTGTCCTTGTCTTTGGGGTCTTTCGACGGCGGGTCTTTCGGGTCCTTGGGCGGGTCTTTCGGCTCCGTCGCCGGCAGTTGCAGCGCGACGGCGGGCTGCTCCAGGGGCAGGGCGGGCGGGGGCGACACCTCGGCCCCGGCGAGCCGGGGGGCCGGCGCGACCGCGACCTCGGCCCCCTTCACCGGCGGAATCGCGTCCCGCTCCGCGAGCCAGGCGTACGGTTGGGCCGGTTCGTCGGCCGGCTTCGGCGCGACGGCCGCGACGGGCTTCGGGGCGGGTGGGACCGGTTTCGCCGCGGCGACGACCGGGGCCGGCGAGTCGTCCGCCACCGGGTCCGGCAGCGCGGCCTTCCCGCACCCGGTGCTCGCCAGCACGACCCCGACCCACCCCCACCGCACAGCTCGGACCGCACGCATCGCGTCTCTCCTGAAGGGTGCCCGCCAACCGGCAGCATACCCGCTCCCGCGCTAACGCCGCAACCCGGCGTCGCGTTGGTCCGATCTCAGGGGGACGACCGACACGGGATTCGGAACGGCCGCCGGTCGGTCACTCGTCTCCAGGTGGGATTGTTTCTCCGCCCTGTCGGGTGGCCAGCAGGGGCAGAATGGCGAGATCAATTTTTGCCGACCTCGGAACGGACTGCACATTCTAGTGCTTGCCGAAATGCTCTCGACCCGTTACGCGGTTCGAGTCCCACCCGGGATCGAGAGGTGGGCGAACGGGCGAGAGGCGTCTGGATTGGACGCACGTTGGAATCTTCGGCATCGTTGCAGGTTTCGTTCGCGATTGCCGAGAATCGTTCCGACCGGTGCGTTGGCGAGGTGGACTCGCCAACGCACCGGTCGGAACGATTCTCGGGGGGGTCGGCACGATCGAGAGCAACCGTTCTCTTGTCGGGGGCCGTGCCCGTCCGTTGCCCGATCGCCGACACCCGGCCCCGTGCCCCGGTAGGACACTACCGCACGAACGCGAACTGCTTCGTGTTCAGGATCGCGTGGACGAGAGCATCAACGGCGTGGCCGCGGTCCGAGGCCGCCCCCCACGCGGCCCGCTCCGCCGGCGTCGGCTTCCGTGCGAGCAGGGCGAGGAAGACACCGTCCGCCCGCTCGTCCGGGGTGCCCGCGCGGTTGACGAACGCCATGAGCGGGGAATACGGCGACAGGACGCCGTGCTCCGTCATCAGCTCGCTGTTGAGCAGGAGCAACGCCTGCGGGATGGTCGCCGTGCGGTTCGCGTTCTCGACGAAGTCGCGGTCGCTCTGCCCCATCGTCCGGAGGAAGTGGCCCCGCGGGGCCGGGCTCTCCAGTTCCGAGGCGCGGACCCACTCGCCGCGGCCCCGCTCGCAGTAGGCGACGAACCCCGCCCGGTCGGCCCCGGCGAAGCCGAGCTTCTCGGCGAGTGCGGCCAGCCGCTCCCGCTCGGCCTTCGCCGCGGCGTCCTTCTCCGCCTGCGTCTTCGGGGCCGGCCCGTACCCCGGCACGTGCATCCGCCGCCACGTCTCGGAGGTCAGGATGCGGGGGTTCGAGTGGACCTCGTAGGTGGGGTCGGGGACGGCCACGGCGGACGGGCCGCCGTGCTTCTTGGCGAGGTTGTCGAGCAGCGGCAGGATGAACTCGCGGGCCAGGGCCTCCCCCCGCTCGCGCGAGATGTCGCCTTCCTGCCGGGCGAGGTCTCGATACCGTTCGGCATCGCCGGTCCGCTTCGCGACCACCATCGCCTCGCGGATCGCCAACTCGCGTTTAGCGAGTTCCCGCTCCCGCACCAGCCGGGCGGCGGCCATGTCGAGCAGTTTCTCCCCGTCGAACGCGAGGTACGCCTCGAACGCCATCTTCGAGACGTTGACCCGCCGCTCGTCGCGGGCCTCGCGGTCGCGGTCCCGGGCGTCCGGCTCGTGGCTCACCAGGGCGACGACCGAGTCCCACAGTTGCTCGGCGGACATCCGGCGGAGGACCGGGCCGGTGAAGTGGTACGCGCTGCCGCGGGCGAACTCTTCCCGGCCGACGGCCGACTGGTACGCCCTGGTGTTGGCCACGGCGGCCAGGAAGAACTTCATGTCGTACCGGTGGTCGACCATCAACCGTTCGAGGTACGCTTCCACGTCCGGGGCCATCGCCTTCGTGTCGTCGTGGAGGTCGTCGAACGCCTCGGTCAGCGGGACGCCGAACATCTCCCGCCACAGCCGGTTGACGACCACCCGGGTGAACCGCGGGTTCTTCGGCGACGCGACCCAGTCGGCGAACGCCGCGGCCGGGTCCTGCCCGGGGGCGACCTCGGCGGGCGGCCCCATCGGCGTCGCGGGCTTCATCGCCTCGAACGGCTTCCCGTCCTTCTCCTTGAAGTCGTGCGGGAGCTTGAGCACCCGGCCGAGGTCGCGGTCGAGCCCGACGGGGCTGAACAGTTGGCCGACGCACCCCTTGATGACGCCCGCGATGCCGCGGGTCTCGATCGCGTCGAGCCGGGCCTTCTTCCTTTCCGCGGCCGCCGTCCCGCCGTCCGCGGCGGCGGCCTTCTCCTTCAAAAAGTCCGCCTGGATGGCCTCTTCCCTCGCGCGGATGGCGGCCCGCGCGGCGGCGAACGGCTCGTTCACCGACTTCGTGCCGTAGGTGTACGCGGCCAGGTGGTAGAACTCGGTCTGCTTCCACCGGTCGAACGGGTGGTCGTGGCACTGGGCGCACTCGATCCGGGTGCCGAGGAAGACGCGGGACGTGATGGCCATGTTGTCCAGCGGCATGTCCGGGTCGCGGTGGTAGTACCCGACCGCCCCGTTGTCCCAGGCGTACCCTCTCGCGGCGAGCATGTCCCGGACGAACCGGTCGTAGGGCTTGTTCTCCCGGAGGCTGTCGCGGATGTACTTGCCGTACACGGCCTCGACCACGTTCGCCCGGTTGACCGTCCGGGACTTGTACCGGAGCACGTCCGCCCAGAGGTGGAAGAACCGGGCGACGTAGCTTTCCCCGGCGAGGAGGGCGTCGATGAGGGCGGCCCGCTTGTCGGGGGCGGTCGAGCGGAGGAAGGCGGCGGCCTCGTCGCCGGTCGGAATGCGGCCCGCGAGGTCGAGGTAGATCCGGCGGACGAACACCTCGTCGGGGATCGGGGGGTTCCGCCCGACCCCGTTCGCCTTCCAGTGGGCTTCGAGGAGGGCGTCGATCTCGGCGGCGGCCTTCGCGGCGGGCCGGTCGGGGGCCGGGGCGGCGGCGGGTGCGGAGGGGGACGCGAGCAGGAGCAAACAGGCGGTCACGCCGCCGGGAAAGGTCTTCATGGCAGCCTCGGGGTGGGGTGGGTCAGGAGAACAGCTCGACGGCGGGCTTGCCCTTGTCGGCCACCTTGAACGGCCGCCGGGTCGGGGAGAAGACGACTTCGTCGAGCGGCAGCCCGAGGGCGTGCCCGATCGTCGCGTTGAAGTCGGGGATGGTCAGCGCGTCGTCGGCGACCTCCTCCCCGGTCTTGTCCGTGCGGCCGTAGACCGAGCCCGGGACGACGCCGCCGCCGAAGAGGGCGGCGGAGAACGCCTTCGGGTAGTGGTCGCGGCCGAGGCTCGCGTTGATCTTCGGGGTCCGCCCGAATTCCGTCGCGACGACGACCAGCGTGTCCTTCAGCAGCCCGCGGTCGTGCAGGTCGCCCACGAGGCTGGCGAGCCCGCCGTCGAGCTGCCGGCACAGGTCCGGCGTGACGACGAAGTTCCCGGCGTGCGTGTCCCACCCGTGCAGGCTGACCTCGACGAACCGGACGCCCCGCTCGACCAGCCGGCGGGCGAGGAGGCACCCCTGGCCGAACGGCTCCTTGCCGTAGGCGTCGCG
>ERZ1066123.942-NODE-942-length-19187-cov-6.947366_pt1 | contig 19187 bp, 18 predicted proteins | sample MGYA00382770_ERZ1066123 | MGnify/ENA primary metagenome ERZ1066123 (study PRJEB33369, sample SAMEA5778353) | biofilm metagenome | biome: Industrial cooling water; feature: Water cooling tower basin; material: Biofilm | place: United Arab Emirates | collected...
ACGGCGGGCAGCAGGAGCCCGATCAGGATCGCGATGATCGCGATCACGACCAGCAACTCGATCAGTGTAAACGCTCGGCGCTTCAGGCGTCGCATTCGCGGCGGCCTCCGGGAAAGTTCGAACCGACGGTGAGGGCGGCACTCGGCTCGCGGAACGTTCAAGACACACCGTGATTCTTCCGGCGGGGCAAACTTCGAGTAGACCGGATGACGAACATTCACAAACCCTTCTCCGCCCCTTCACCTGCCGTGCGGTTCTTGCCGGAATCCTTCGCGGGGGCGATAATTCGCGGATCGACCTGGATTCCCGGACCCACATGAACACCGCCTGCCCGAGCTGCGCGACCGTGTACGCCGTCACCCCCGCGGACGTCGGCCGGCGGATCGCGTGCGCGAAGTGCGGGACCAACCTGCGGGTCGCGGCCGGCGGTCTGGAGGTGGAGCCCAAGCCGAACCCGGCCCCACCGACTCAGCCGGCGGACAACCCGCTCCTGCTCGCCGCACGGACGTGGGCGAAGGACATCGACCCGCCGACGTTCCTGTTCTCGTTCGGCGTTCTGCTCGTGATCTACTTCGTCGCGATGCCGGCGATCGCGGCTGCGAAGATCGACCGCCGGCTGGCCCAGTCGCAGGAGGCCGCGTTCGAGCACGCCGTGAAGATGCGGGCACTGCAAGAGCGGAAAGAGAGCGAGAAGGCAATCAAGGACGCGGAAGAAAAATGGGCCAAGACCCGCGTCGAGTACGAGGACGCCGTCGAGTACGCAAAGTTCGACCGGGCGAAGGGCGCGTACCTCGAGCGGTACGGGCTGCTGCTCGGGAACCTGCTGGCGGCCGGCGGCGCGGTCTGGCTGCTCCGGACGGACCAGCCGCTGCCGAGGCGGATCGTCGCGGGGGTGGTCGTGACGGTGCAGGTGCTGCTGGCGTTCCAAACGGCGACCCCGGTCGGTTGTGGGTCCGCCGCCCGCGCTTATAATCGCTCTGTCCCGGCCCCCTCCGAACTGGAACCCCGAACATGACGGACGACGCCCTCCGCCCGGTGTACAAGCGAGTCCTGTTGAAGCTCAGCGGCGAATCCTTCGGGACCAACGGCAAGAGCGGGATCAGCCTCGACGAGACGCTGGTGATCGCCCGGCAGCTCAAGAAGCTGTCCGCCCGCGGCGTCCAACTGGCGGTGGTGGTGGGCGGCGGCAACCTGCTCCGCGGCGCGCACTTCTCCGCGGGGCTGAACACGATCAAGCCGGCGACCGCCGACTACATGGGGATGCTCGCGACCGTCATGAACGGGCTGGCGCTGCAGGACGCGCTCGAAAGCCTGGACATCCCGACCCGGCTGCTGTCGGCGATCCCGATGGACATGGTCGCGGAGCCGTACATCCGCCGGCGGGCCGTCCGGCACCTCGAAAAAGGCCGCGTCGTAATCCTGGCGGGCGGCACCGGCAACCCGTTCGTGACGACCGACACCGCCGCCGCCCTCCGCGGCCGCGAACTCGGCGTCGACGTCATCATGAAGGCGACGAAGGTCGACGGCGTGTACGACGCCGACCCCGAGAAGAACCCCTACGCGGTGAAGTACGACCGGCTCACGTACAAGAAGGTGATCGACGACCGGCTCAAGGTGATGGACCTGAGCGCGTTCGACATGTGCCAGCAGGCGAAGCTCGCGATCCTGGTGTTCAACTACAAGCGCGAGGGCTCGCTGGAGCAGGCCGTCGCCGGCAAGCCGATCGGCACGCTGGTGACGGAGTAGACTGCCGGAATCGCGTGAGGAACCGCGATGCATCAGGGGAACGACCGCACCGCGAAGTGGCTGATCGACCACCACGGCGACTCCATCCTTCGTATGGCGGGCATCACCGGGTTCACTCGCTGGCAACCCCTTCCGGCCGAGACAATCGCCCCGCGGCGGCTGCCCGATGGACTGATCGAAGCCTGGTTTCCCGGCGAGCAGCAACCTCACATGGTGCTGATCGAGATCGAGACCTATCCTGGAAAGGACGTGGATCGGCAGGTGTTTGAAGACTTGGAGGCGGTCCACCTGACCCGCAGGGTGATCCCCGAAGTCGTGTGCCTCGTGCTGAAGCCGAAGGGGAACCAGACGGTGACCGGAACGGCGACGCGACGCAGCCCGTCAGGGTCCACGACCCTGACGGCCACCTGGCCGGTCGTGAATCTCTGGGAAACGGACGCGGAGCAGTTGCTCGCAGAAAACGACCCCGGACTCATCCCGTGGGTTCCGCTGGCGAAGTCGGCCCGGACGACGGACGAGCTACTTGTGGAATGTCGTGACCGACTGTTTGCGATACCGGATCAACGTAACCGGAAGGACTTGACCGCCGTGACAGTGATTCTGTCCGGCCTCGCGCACGACCCGAACCGAGTGCTGAGCCTGTTCGGAGGACCCGACAACATGATCGAATCACCCGTGCTCGACATCCTGATGGACATCGTCCGCCAGAGGGAACACCTGAAGGCCCAAATCTCCACGCTCCGCAGCGCGATTTGCGCCGCCCTGGAAGCCCGATTTGGTGCGGTCCCGCCGGAGTTGCAGGCCGACGTTTCGGCGATCAGCGACCCCGGTCAACTCGAATCCCTGCTCCGAATCGCCGCGACTTGTGCGGACGTGGCATCGTTTCAGTCCGCGATTCGATCCGATTCGTGATACTCCGTTTCCTCAACCCGGCTCCCGAGTGACGCCATGACATCCCCGCAGATTCTGAAAGACTCCGAAGACCGCATGGAAAAGGCCCTCGGCGTGTTCCGGGACGACCTCAAGGGCCTCCGCACCGGCCGGGCGTCCCCGGCGATGCTGGACTCGGTTCGCGTCGAGTACTACGGCTCGCCGACGCCGATCAAGCAGGTCGCGAACATCTCGACGCCCGACCCGGCGTCGATCCAGATCAAGCCGTTCGACGCGGCCGTGCTGAAGGAAATCGAGAAGGCGATCCGCGCGTCGGACCTCGGCCTCGCCCCGAACAACGACGGCAAGATGATCCGCCTGTCGATCCCGCCGATGTCCGGCGACCAGCGGAAGAAGCTCGTCGCGCAGATCAAGAAGCAGGCCGAGGCCGCCAAGGTGTCGTGCCGGAACATCCGCCGGGACGGGAACAAGCACTTCGACGACGCGGAAAAGGCCGGCGAAATGACCGAAGACGACCGCGACAAGGGGAAGGAAAAGGTCCAGGCGCTGTTGAAGAGCTACGAGTCGAAGATCGATGAAGTCGCGGACAAGAAGACGAAGGAAGTGGAGGCCTAAACCGTTTGGCCGCGAGGCGAAGCCGCGCGGGGACCCTCACCCCGCCGGCCGCCCCAGAACGAACCGGACCGCCCCGGCCAGTTCCGGGTGGTCGAACGCGAACCCCGTCTCCGTCAGCCGCTTCGGGGCGATGCGGGTGCTCGCCAGCATCGCCTCGTCCGCGAGGTCGGCAAACATCACCCGGAGTACTGACGCGGGCAGGGTCAGCACAAACGGCCGGTGCAGCACCTTCGCCAGCGTCCGGCCGAACTCGCGGTTCGTGACGGGGTTCGGCGACACCATGTTCACCGGCCCCCGCACCTCGGGCCGCATCAGGGCGTGGTGGATCACCCCGACCGCGTCGCCGATCGTGATCCAACTCACCCACTGGTTCCCGTTGCCGAGCACCGCCCCTCCGCCCGCCTGGAACGCGGGGAGTTGCTTCGCCAGCGCGCCGCCCTTCGGCGACATCACCAGTCCGGTCCGCAGATTCACCACCCGCACGCCGGCGGCGCGGGCCGGGTCGCACGCCCCCTCCCAGCCCTTGCACACGTCCGCGAGGAAGCCGGTGCCGGCGGGGGAGTCCTCGTCCGCGACGCGGTCGCCGGTGTCGCCGTAAGAGCTGATGCCGGACGAGCAGAGGAACGTGTGCGGCCTGCCGGTGGCAGCGAAGCTGGCGGCGACCGCTTTCGCGAGGTGGCTCGTCGGGCCGACCCGCGAGTCCCGGATGCGGGCCTTCTTCGCGTCGGTCCACCGGCCCTCGGCAATGCCGTCCCCGGCGAGGTGGATCACCGCGTCGAGCCCCTCCAGGGTCTTCGGGTCCACGGGGGAATCCGGGCTCCACGGACGCTGCGTCGTGCCGTCGATGCCCGGCCCCGCCTCGGCGGTCCCGCGGACGAACCGCACGACCGTGTGCCCGCCGGCCGCCAGGAAGGCCGTCACGTCGGACCCGATCAGCCCCCGACTGCCGGTGATTCCGACGGCGAGTTTCTGCGGGTAGAGGGCGTGCCGGCGGAGGTCGCTGGCGGTGACGGCGTGGCGGTACGCGAACATCCGGGCGAGCCGGTCCCGCACCATCCCGCCGCCGACCACCCGGCCTGCGAACCCGAGCGGCAGCCGGTACGCGACGCGGTCTTCGAGGAAGCTCGACGAGTCGCCGGCGGGGACGAACTCGTGCGTGTGCTCCCACTCGGCGAACGGCCCGGACAGTTGCCGGTCGCGGAACCGCCGGCCCGGCTCGACGCCGAACACCTCGGCCACCCAGTTCAACCCGACGGGGCCGAGTAAGGAAGCACGAATGGTCAGCCGCTGGCCGTCCGCGAAGGGGCCGGACACGGCCGTCAACGCGGCGTTCTCCCACGGCGGCTGGACCCGCCCGAACGCCGCCGGCCGGGCGTGCCACGCGAACACCCCGGCGGCGCTCGCCGGCATCGCGGACCGCAGGACGAATTCGGAGCGCGCCATGAGTGAGCCGAGCCGTTCGGGAGATGCGTGGCCGTCGTACCAGCATAGCCGCCGGATCGGTCGGGGTTCCACCCCGAGGCCCGTACGGTCCCGAAACTCACCCGTTGGCGTTGACGTAGTCGATGAGTTGCCGGAGCCGGCCCATGCCGTGCCGGTCGAAGCGGAACCGCAGCCGGGTCAGGTGGGCGAGTTCCGGCTCGTTCGCTTCCTGCGGCAGCATTCCGGTTTGCGTGTACGTGCCGCCGACGACAATGTCCGCGAACTGCTCGCGAATGGCGTCCAACACGTTCTCGGGCAACGCCCGGTGCAACCGGAGGACCAGGTCGCCGCGCACGTACCGCATGCTGTGGTACACGCGGTGGAAGTTCACCACCTCCGCGACGGCGTCCTCCACGGAGTCCGTCACCTTGTACAGCGACAGGTCCTGCTGCGAGATGTACCCGCGGGCCAGTAAGTCCTCGCGGACGAACTCCTCCCACCGCTTCCAGTAGTTGCCGCCGGGCTCGTCGACGAGCACGACGGGGAAGATGTGCGTCTTCCCGGTCTGGATCAGGGTCAGGGACTCGAACGCCTCGTCGTGGGTGCCGTACCCGCCGGGGAACAGGACGACGGCGTCGCTCTCCTTGATGAACACGAGCTTGCGGGTGAAGAAGTACCGCATGTTCATGAGCTTCGGGTCGCCGAGGATGACCGGGTTCGCCCCGGACTCGAACGGCAGCAGGATGTTCAGCCCGAAGCTGGCGTCCCGCCCGGCCCCGACGTGGCCGGCCTCCATGATGCCGGCGGCCGCCCCCGTGATGACCATGTACCCCAGCTCGGCCATCCGCCGCCCGAACGCGACGGCGGCGAGGTACGCGGGGTGGTCCGGCTTCGTGCGGGCGGAGCCGAACACCGTCACCTTCCGCTTGCCCCGGTAGGCCGCGAACACCTTGAAGCAGTAGCGGAGTTCCTTGATCGCCGTGGCGAGCAGCTTCATGTCCCCGCGGGTGGCGCGGTCGCGGACGAGCTTGTCGGCGGTTTCCTTGATCTGGGCGACGAGCGCGTCGTCGGCCGGCTCGCTGAGCGGCTTGCCGGGCGGCGCGTCGGGCTCGAGGATCGACTCGTACTGGTTCCCGAGCGGCGGGTCGTCGGGCATCGGTCGGCCTCCCGTAGTTGGGGGAATTATACGGCCGCGGCCGGATAAGATGCCCCTGGGCCCGCCGCTGATTCCGAGGACCTGTCCATGTTCCGTGCCTACGCCGCGACCGCCGCCAAGGGCGACCTGAAGCCGTTCGAGTACGACCCCGGCCCGCTCCGCGACGGGCAGGTCGAGGTCGCCGTCACGCACTGCGGCATCTGCCACTCGGACCTGTCGATGCTCGACAACGACTGGGGGCTGTCGTCGTACCCGTTCGTTCCGGGGCACGAAGTTTCGGGGACGGTTGCCGCCGTCGGCCACGGCGTGACGCACCTGAAGGTCGGCGACCGCGTCGGGCTCGGGTGGTACGCGGGCAGCTGCCTGACGTGCCGGCAGTGCATGACCGGGAACCACAACCTGTGCGCGACCGCGGACCAGACGATCGTCGGCCGGCACGGCGGGTTCGCGGACCGGGTCCGCGCCCAGGCGGCGTGGTGTACCCCGATCCCCGACGCCCTCGACCCGGCGAAGGTCGGCCCGATGTTCTGCGGCGGGGTGACGGTGTTCAACCCGATCCTGCAGTTCGGCGTCCTGCCCACGCACCGCGTCGGGGTCGTCGGCGTCGGCGGGCTCGGGCACCTCGCGGTCCAGTTCCTGAACAAGTGGGGCTGCGAGGTGACGGCGTTCTCGTCGTCCGCCGCGAAGGCCGACGAGGCGAGGAAGCTCGGGGCGCACCGCGTCCTCAGCAGCACGGACGACGCGGCCCTGGCGAAGTTGGCGGGGTCGCTCGACTTCGTGATCGTGACGGCGAACGTGCCGCTGAACTGGGCGGCGTTCGTGAACGTGCTGTCGCCGAAGGGCCGGCTCCACTTCGTCGGCGCGGTGCTGGAGCCCGTCCCGGTCGCGGTGTTCCCGCTCATCATGGGCCAGAAGTCGGTCTCCGGCTCCCCGCTCGGCAGTCCGGCGACGACCGCGACGATGCTGGAGTTCTGCGCCCGGCACGGCATCGCCCCCGTGACGGAGACGTTCCCGCTGTCCCAGGTGAACGACGCCCTCGCCCACCTGCGGGCCGGCAAGGCGCGGTACCGGATCGTGCTGGAAAACGACTTGAAGGCGTAAACCGACGAAGGCCGCGGGAGAGCCCCGCGGCCTTCGTTCTTCCTCCGACGGACGTTACTTCTTCTTGGCGGCCTTTTTCGCGGCCGGCTTCTTGGCCGCGGGGGCCTTCTTGGCGGCCGGCTTCTTGGCGGGCGCGGCCTTCTTCGCCGGGGCGCTCCCCTTGGTGCCGAAGATCGCGGCGTACCCTTCGCTGTACCCCTTCGTCTCGCCCAGCCCGATGCGGATGATGCTCACGAACGTGTCCTCCGACCCGACGCGCGGGTGCCAGGGTTCCTCCCGGTGCTGCCGCACGACCGGCGGCCTCGTCCTGTGGCTACTGTAACCCGCGCCGCGGCGCTTGTCACGCGGACCCGCGGCCGCTTCCCGCAGAATTGGCCGAAAATCGGCGGCCGCGGCCAGCAGCCGCGGCCCCCGTCGCGCCGCTCACTTCTTCGAGATCTTCTTGATGACCACGTCTTCCTTCGGCACGTCGCCGTGGCCGCCGACGCGGGTCGTCTCGACCGCCTTGATCTTGTCCACCACGTCCATGCCCTTGACGACGCGGCCGAAGACGGCGTAGCCGTCGCTGTCGGGAGACTTGTCCAGGAACTTGTTGTCCGCGACGTTCACGAAGAACTGCGACGTGGCGCTGTCCGGGTCGCTGGTCCGGGCCATCGCCAGGGTGCCCCGGAGGTTGGAGATCCCGTTCGACGCCTCGTTCTTGATCGGGTCCTTGGTCTTCTTCTGCTTCATCCCCGGCTCGAACCCGCCGCCCTGGATCATGAAGTCCTTCCCGCCGAACTCCTTGCCGATGACCCGGTGGAAGATGGTGCCGTCGTAGTGCTTGTCGTCGGTGTACGCCAGGAAGTTCTTCACGGTGATCGGGGCCTTCTCGGCGAACAGTTCGACCTCGAACGTGCCGAGCGACGTCTCGACCACGACGACCGGGTTGTCCGCGGCGCGGGCGGGCATCGCGAACGACAGCAGCGTCAGGCAGACGAAGCAGAGCAGGAGAAGTTTGACGGTCATGGGTCCGGTTCCTCCAGGTGTCCGGCGGCGAAAGAGTGCCCGGCCGGTGGCTGATAGCAAACGGATTCCCCACACGAAAGCAAGGGGCACCCGCTGGCGGCCGGCAGTGAGGGCGAGTAGTGTTTGACCGGGAGGGTCACTCGCTCCGCGAGTGACCGCGCTGCCCCACCCCGCCACTTCCTGCCGAAACAGGAAGACTCTGCGTGCCGACTCGCGGAGCGAGTCGGCCACCCGATCGAGACCCCCTTATGCGCCTCCCCCTCGCGGCCGCGGCCGCCACGGTGTTCGCCGCTTCCGCCCTCGGGCAACCGATGTTCGACGTGCCGAAGGCGATCAAGCCCGACGCCAGTGACCTCGACAAGATCGCGGCGAAGACCGCCGAACTGAAGAAGGCATTCGACGCGCTGCCGAAGGCGACGCCGGACGACGTGCGCGTCGACGTGGAGGTCTACCTCAAGGCCGCGGAGTGGATCGTCCGCCACGGCGAGTGGTTCACGAAGGAATCCCCGAAGCAAACCCTCTCGGTGCTGGAAGCCGGGCTCGCCAGGGCGAAGGCCGCCGCTGACGGCAAGACCCCGTGGCGTGACGTTCGCGGCAAGCCGATCATCCGCGGCTACCGATCGTTCGTAGACGAGTCGGCCCAGCCGGTGAGCCTGTTCGTCCCCGAGGGGTACGGCGAGAAGGGGAAGACGTTCCGCACGGACATCGTCCTCCACGGCCGCGACGGGTCGCTGACGGAGGTGAAGTTCATCGCCGCGAGGGAGGCAGCGAAGGCGGGCAAGGCCCCGGACAAGATTATCATCGAGTCGTACGGCCGGGGGAACAACGCCTACCGCTGGGCGGGCGAAGCGGACGTGTTCGAGGGACTCAGTCTGGCCGGTGCGTCCGTCGATCCCCACCGCGTGGTGCTCCGCGGGTTCAGCATGGGCGGCGCGGGAACGTGGCACATCGGCTTACAGCACCCCGACCGGTTCGCGGTCATCGGGCCGGGGGCCGGCTTCACCACGACCCGCGGGTACGTCGGGAAGATGCCCGAGAGGTTGCCGTTCGACCAGGACAAGACGCTGCACATCTACGATGCCGTGGACTACGCGGAGAACGCCTTCAACGTCCCAGTCGTGGCCTATTCCGGCGAGAAAGACGGCCAGAAGGCGGCGGCGGACAACATCGAAAATGCATTGAAAAACTTCAAGGAGAAGGTGAACTTCACGCATTTGATTGCGCCGGGCCTCGCCCACGCGATGCCCGGCGAGTGGCAGGCGAAGGCCGAAGCGGAGTTCAAGAAGTTCGTGGAGCCGGGGCGGAAGACGCCGGATCGCGTGCGGTTCGTGACGTACACGACGAAGTTTTCCCGGTGCGACTGGGTCGAAATTCGCGGACTCGACGAGCACTACAAGCGGGCCGTCGTGGACGCGAAGAAGGCCGACAACTCGCTGCAAATCGTGACGGAGAACGTCCGGGAACTGTTGCTCGGCATCCCGCAAGCCAAGCTGCCGACGGGCGGGATCACGATTGACGGGCAAAAGATCGCCGAGCTTCCGCCGGGTGCGATTCTTCGGAAGTCAAACGGGAAGTGGGAAACCGTCGTTCTCGACCTCACGAAGGGGCCGCAGTTCGAGGGCGTCGCGAAACGCCCGCACTCGCAAGGCCCGATCGACGACGCCTTCACCAGCGGGTTCGCCGTCGTCGCCCCCGCCGGCAAGGGGTGGCACGACGCCACCGATACCCACGCAAGAGGGTCGCTGAAGCGGTTCGGGTCCGAGTGGGACAAGTTCCTGCGCGGCAAGCTGCCGACCGAGCCGACCGAAGACAAAAACCTCGTCCTTTTCGGCGACCCGCAGAGCAACCCGACCATCGCGAAAGTCCTGCCGAAGTTGCCGATCACCTGGACGAAGGACAAGCTCGTGGTCAACGGCGTGGAGTACGACCCGAAAACGCACGTCCCCGTGATGATCTACCCGAACCCGCTCGATCCGGGGAAGTACGTCGTCCTCAACAGCGGGCACACGTTCCACGCGGACGCGTTTCAGGGGACGAACGCCCTGCTCTACCCGCGGCTCGGGGACTGGGCGGTCCTGAAAGTGAATCCCACCGACAAGGACCCGGCGGCGGCCGAGGTCGTTGCCGGTGGGCTGTTCGACGAGTTCTGGCAGTTCAAAAAGTAGTCATCGGCAGGCCGGCGGGGCGAACTTTAGAAGTACCCGCGGGTGGTCTCGGTTTTCGGCTGCTCCTCGTCCCGCTTCTCGGCGGGCGGGGCCAGCTTGGCGAGCAACTCCCGCCGCCAGTCGCCGGCGGGGTAGGTCGTCGATTCTTCGGCGGGCTTCGCGTCCTGCGGCATTGGCGTCGTCATGGTTGGGCTCCGTTCTCGGGGAGAGGGTGAGAACACTTCGGGAACGAACGACACGGGCAAACTTGCGCGGATCTCGCGCGGGGTGATCGGTTTCTATTCCGCCCCCCCGCCGGCGACAATTCGGACGAGGGTCTCGGGGTCCACGGGCTTGACCAGCGCCCGGTCGAACCCGGCGTCGAGGGCGTGCTGGCGGTCCCGCTCCTGGCCGTACCCGCTGACGCAGACCAGGACCGCGTCGGCGGTCGTCGGGTCCGCGCGGATGGCGCGGGCCACGTCGTACCCGGACAGCCCGGGCAACCCGAGGTCGCACAGGACGACGTCCGGGCAGACGGCCTTGGCCGCGGTCACCCCGTCCGGGCCGGTGTGGGCGAGGGTGACGTCGTGGCCGACCAACTCGAGGAGCACCCGCAGGCTCTCGGCCCCGTCGCGGTTGTCCTCGACGATCAGAACCCGACGGCCGCCGGGGGCGGGGTGCCGGGCGTGCGGGGCGGAGACCGGGTGCGGGCTGGGCATCGGGTCGACCGTGGGTAACCGGACGGTAAACCGGCTGCCCCGGCCGGGGCCGTCGCTGTGAGCGGACACCGTACCCCCGTGCATCTCGACGAGCTTCCGGACGAGGGTCAGCCCCAGCCCGAGCCCGCCGCCGGACTGGGACAGGGACCGGTCGGCCTGGACGAAGGGGTCGAACACGTTCGGCAGCAAGTCGGCGTCCAGGCCGACGCCGGTGTCCGCGACGCTGACCTCGACCGCACCGGGGGAGTTCGCGGCGGTCACGCGGATCTGACCGCCCGGTTCCGTGTACTTGGCCGCGTTGTTGAGCAGGTTGGAGAACACCTGCGCGAGCCGGGCGGCGTCGGCGTCGAGCCACACGGGTTCCGGCGGGAGGTCGACCGCGAGGGCGTGGCGGCGGCCCTCCACCAGCGGCCGACTCGCCTCGACGGCGGCGACCACCACGTGGGCCAGCTCGACGCGCGACTGGCGGAGTTCGAGCTTCCCGCTGGACACCCGGGACACGTCGAGCAGGTCGTCGACGAGCCGGGTCAGTTGCCGGGTCTGCCGGTCGAGTACGCCGACGGCCTGGTGGGCGGCGGGGCTCCCGTCGGACAGCCGGAGCACCTCGATCGCGTTGCGGATCGGGGCCAGGGGGTTCCGCAGCTCGTGGGCGAGGGTGGCCAGGAACTCGTCCTTCCGGCGGTCCTGCTGCTTCAACTCGCCCTCGGCCCGGACGCGGTCCTCGATGTCCGTACAGGTGCCGTACCACCGCTCGATCCGGCCGGAAGAGTCCCGGACCGGGGTGGCCCGGGTCAGGAACCACACGTACGTGCCGTCGGCTCGGCGGATGCGGTACTCGTGCTCGTAGTCGCACCCGGTAGCCGCACACGTCTGCCACCGGTCCGCGGCGGCCGGGCGGTCCTCCGGGTGCAGGGCCACCAGCCAGCCGGACCCGCGGACCTCGTCGTCGGTCAGCCCCGTAAAGGTGAGCCACCGGCGGTTGCAGTAGTCGACCCCGCCGCCGGGGCAGGCCGTCCAGACCAGTTGCGGGATCGCCTCCGTCACGGACCGCAGCCGGGCTTCGCTCGCCCGCAACGACTCCTGCAGGGCCCGGCGGTCGGTGACGTCCCGGAAGTAGACGGACAGCCCGTCGGCGGACGGGTACGCGTGGGCCTCGATCCACAGGCCGGACAGCGGCGAGACGGTTTCCACGGTCACGGCCTGCCCGGTCGCCACGGCCCGCCGGTATCCCGACTCGAAGACGGTTCCCCGCGCCACCGGGATCGCGTCCCAGAGCACCCGGCCGAGCAGGTCCGCGCGGGTCCGGCCGAGGTACGCCTCCGCCCGGCGGTTGACGTACACGAACTTCCAGTCCCGGTCGAGCGAGTAAAACCCGTCCGAGATGCTCTCCAGGATCGTGTTCGCCCGCAGGTCCGCGGCCGCGAGCCGGCGGTCCCCCTCCCGGCGGTCGAGGGCCCGCAACCGTTCCGTCTTCCGGAACAGGTCCGCGAACGTCGTCACCTTCGCCCGGAAGATGTCCCCCAGCACCGGCTTGACGAGGTAGTCGACGACGCCGAGCCGGTAGGCGGCGGTGACCGGGAACTCGCCCGCGGCCCCGCCGGACACGAAGATCAACGGGGTTTCGCGGGTCCGGGGGTGGGACCGGACCTCCTGAGCGAACGCGAACCCGTCCAGGCCGGCCGTGTCCAGATCGACCACGACGGCGGCGAAGTCGCGGTCCCGCAGTCGGGCCAGTGCGTCCGGGGCGGTCTCCGCCCGGACGAGGTCCAACCCCGGCCCGGCGAGCGCGGCTTCGAGTGCGGCGAGGTCGGCCGGGTCGTCTTCGACGAGGAGCACACCGACCGGGGGGGGTGCCGTTTCGGGCCACGGCAAACGGTGCGGCATCGCGGGGGTCCGATCGTCTGGGGAGCGCGGGCCATCGCTCCGGACCAGGAATGTCGTCCGTTCGACACCCGCATCTTAAGGGAGCTCGCCCCGCTGCGGGACGGCAGTCCGGGAAATTTGGGGAAAGTCGCAGCGTCGGGCCGGCCGCATAGAACAACCCTGTCCCCCCGACCCTGAGGATTCTTCCGATGGCCGCCACACCCTCGACTATGGTTCCCCTCGGCACCCCCGCCCCGGACTTCCGGCTGCCCGATACGGACGGCACAACCGTCAGCCTCGCCGACTTCGCCGCCTCGCCGGCCGTGCTGGTCGCGTTCCTCTGCAACCACTGCCCGTTCGTGAAGCACATCCAGAAGTCGTTCGCCCAACTCGCGAAGGAGTACCAGGCGAAGGGCGTGACCGTGATCGCCGTCAGCAGCAACGACGCGGAAAAATACCCGGCCGACGGCCCGGAGCCGATGAAGGCGGAGAAGGCCGCCGCGGGGTACACGTTCCCGTACCTGTACGACGAATCGCAGGACGTGGCGAAGGCGTACAAGGCCGCCTGTACCCCGGACTTCTTCCTCTACGACGGGTCTCGCAAGCTCGTCTACCGCGGGCAAATGGACGCGAGCCGCCCGAGCAACGGCCTGCCGAACGACGGGGCCGACCTCCGCGCCGCCCTCGACCGCGTGCTGGCGGGGCAACCGCCGCTGGAGAAGCAAACCCCGAGCATCGGGTGCAACATCAAGTGGAAGTGAGATCCAGAGGGAGGCCCGGCCACCTCGAACGCCGCGCGTCCGTTTGACGGCCGTCCGCGGCTCACCCCACCAGCGCGCCGGGACGGTACTGGTCGTCCGAGATGACCGGCGTCGGCAGGTCCAGCCTCTTCAGCACGTTCAGGTGGGGGAACTCCAGCCCGACGACGTACTTCAGGTCCACGACCAGCAGGGTCCGCTTAACTTGGTCCATGCCGGTGCTGTCCCGGTACGCGACCTGTTGCAGGACCGCGAGGGCGTGCTCCTTGTTCAGCAGGCAACAAGTGTCCGCCTCGATCCGGCCGGTGGAGTACCGCGGCGCGTAGGACTTGAGCCCGCCGCCGCCGATGTGGTCCGGCCCGGCCGTTTTCACGGCGGCTTCCGCGTCGAGCAGGACGACGCACGGCGACGACCACGTGCGGTCCCCGCCGAGGATGGTTTGGAGCAGTGCGGCGTCCACGGCGAACCCCTTCCGGAGGTGGGAGCGAAAGACGTGCGGCGACGAGCATAGCCTAGCTCACCCGCCGGCCGATGCAACGACAAGAAGGGACTTACTTCCGCCCCCCGCGGAGGGTATGCTAACCCCATCCCGCCTGCCGCCCGTTCCCCGCCATTCCGGGTACTGCTCCATGACCCGTGTTCCGGTCGCGCTGCTGCTTCTGGCCGCCCCCGCGTTCGCCGCCCCGCCACCGCCCGCGCCCCTGCCGGCCGACCATGCGGCCCGGTTGATCGCGAGCGAGCAACTGTTCAAAGAGAAGGTTCGGCCGTTCCTCGTGTCGCAGTGCCTGGAGTGCCACGGCGGGGCGAAGACGAAGGCCGAGTTCAACCTCGCGTCGCGCGAATTGCTCCTCAAAGGCGGCGAGCGCGGCCCGGCCGTCGTGCTCTGGAAGGGGGCCGACAGCCCGCTCGTGAAGTACGTCGCCCGCACCGACGAACCGCACATGCCGCCCAAGAAACCCGCGCCGAAGGAAGCCGTCGAGTTCCTGACGAAGTGGATCGACACCGGGGCCGCCTACGACTCGCCGCTGACGGAAACGGCCGTCCCCGGCGGGAAGAAGCCCCTGACCGTAACCGCGAAGGACAAAGAGTACTGGGCCTACAAGCCGCTCGGGAAGACGCCGGTGCCCGCGGTCAAGAACCCGGCGTGGCCGCGAAACCCGATCGACCAGTTCCTTCTGGCCAAGATGGAAGCCGCCGGCGTCGACCCGGCGAAGGATGCCGACCCGCGCGTCCTGATCCGCCGGGTCCACTTCGACCTGACCGGCCTACCGCCGACGCCGGAACTCGTCGAGGGGTACGCCAAGAACCCGACGCCGGAAGCGTTCGCGAAGATCGTCGACGAACTGCTCGAAACGAAAGCCTACGGCGAGCGCTGGGGCCGCCACTGGCTCGACCCCGCCCGCTACGCCGAGAGCCACGGCTTCGAGCACGACTACTACCGGCCGAATGCGTACCACTACCGCGAATTCGTCGTCAAGGCACTGAACGCGGACATGCCCTACGACCAGTTCGTGAAGTGGCAAATCGCCGGCGACGAACTCGCCCCCGGCGACCCGCTCGCGCTCGCCGCCACCGGCTTCCTCGGGGCCGGCGTCTACCCCACCCAGATCACGAACCTCGAAGCCGAACGCACCCGCTACGACGCGATGGACGACATGCTCTCGACCACCGGGTACGCGGTGCTCGCCCTGACCGTGGCGTGCGCCCGGTGTCACGACCACAAGTACGACCCGATCCCGACTAAGGATTACTACCGGATGCTGGCCGCGTTCACGACGACGGTGCGGGCCGAGATCGAAGTCGACGTGGGCACGCCCGCCGAGAAGCAGGCGATGACTGACTTCGAGGCGAAGTTGAAACCGCTGACGGATGACTTGAAGGGGTACGAAGCGAAGGACTTACCGGGGAAATTGACCGCGTGGCTGGCATCGCAGAAGGACATGCCCCTTCCGAAAATCGCCGATGGCAACGCGGCCGCCGGGGTGAAGGCGCTAGCGGACGGGAAGCAGACGCTCGAAAAACTTCCGAAGCCGCAACGGGACGCCGTGCTGAAGTGGTTCGGCCCGCAGGACGCCGACTGGAAGGCGAAGCAGACTAAAGTCGCGGAATTGGAGAAGACCCGCCCGAAGTCCACGAAGGTGAAAATCCAGGCGACGACCGAGGGCCAGAAGCCGATGCGGCATCACACGGCCGACGGCTCGATCCCGGACTTCTACAAGGAAACCTACGTCCTCAAACGCGGCGACGTGGGCCAGAAGGACGGCGTCGCGACGCCCGGCTTCCTGCAAGTGCTGTCCCGCACCGATGAAGCCAAGTGGCAGACCGCAAAGCCCGCCGGGGCAACGACCTCGTTCCGCCGGGCGAGCTTCGCGAACTGGCTGACCGACACCGAAACCGGGGCCGGGTCGCTGGCCGCACGGGTGATGGTCAACCGCCTCTGGCACCACCACTTCGGCCGGGGGATCGTCTCGACGCTCAACGACTTTGGCTTCCAGGGCGACCCGCCGACGCACCCGGAACTGCTGGAGTGGCTCGCGAACGATCTCGTTACCAACGGCTGGAAGTTGAAGCGCGTCCACAAGCTGATGGTGACGAGCCGGGCCTATCAGTTAGCCGGCACCGCCACCGAGTCCGCGAAGAAACTGGACATCGACAACAAGCTCTGGTCGCACCGCCCGCGCCGCCGGCTCGAAGCGGAGGCGATCCGCGACAACCTCCTCGCCGTCGCCGGCGTACTCGACACGACGATGTACGGCCCCGGCACGCTCGACCAGGGGATGAAGCGGCGAAGCATCTACTTCCAGGTGCAGCGCAGCCAGCTCATCCCGATGCTCCAAGTCTTCGACTGGCCCGACACGCTCTCCAGCGCGACGGCCCGTTCGACGACCGTCGTCGCCCCGCAAGCGCTCCTCTTCCTCAACAACCCCCACGTGCGAAGCTGGGCCAACGCCTTCGCCCTTCGGCTAAAACCCACCGCCGAGAAAGACCCCGCCGCCGCTGTCGAGTTGGCGTACCGGCTCGCGTACTCTCGGCCGCCCACGGCGAAGGAGCGTGACGAGGGCGTCGAGTTCCTCAAGGCGGGCAAGCTAGACAAAGCGCTGCAAGACTATGCGTTGGTGTTGATGAGTTTGAACGAGTTCATCTATGTGGATTGAAGCGGCAAGTCGTATCTGCGGTATTCCCTGAACATGGTGAACACACATGTTTGGCAAGATCTTACAGTGGTTACTCCCCGAACCGCCTCCGCCTGGGTCACTCCGCTACATCTGCTCCCGTTGCTTTGCAGACTTCTCACGGGATGGTGTGCGAGTGATGCCTTGGTGGAACGAATCGATGTGCCAGTTCATTACTTCGTACAGATGCAACGAATGTTTCGTACCCTCCTTCGGGGAAACTCGTCAACGACTGGCGAACTTTGATTCGGAGTGCCGCGACGCGATGTGTTCATTCCTCAGACTCAACCACTTCCATGAACTGGAAGGACAGATCAGAGCAGCATCATTGTCGGAAGCGAAAGCTCTAAGCGAAACCTTTGTTACAGAAGTCGAGTCAGGTGTTAGAGTGGTTCCTTTTCCGTTATGATTCGGCGTACTCCGAGCAGAAGCCGAATTGGCATCAAGCAAGGTAGCTCTTATCGTTCCTAGAATCTCTGGGGGGGGGTGAAATGACGACGAAACAAGCCGTCATGGAAGCGATTCAACAACTTCCAGACGAATCGACAATTGAAGACGTGATGGAAGAGCTTTACATTCGGCAAAAGATTGAGCGGGCTCTGAAACAGATCGAGAATGGCGAGGGAATTCCCCATGAGGAAGCGAAAAAGAGGTTGGCGAAATGGCGAGTCTGATCTGGTCACCGGAATCGCTCGATGACTTGGGCGCAATCGCCGAGTACCTTCATCGGGCCTCTCCGTACTACGCCGCGAGCATCGTCGACGAGATTGTAGCCGTGGTAGAAGACATTCCACTGATGCCTCACCTTGGCCCGATCGTTCCGAAGTATCGCGACCCCAATATTCGCGAGCGCCTGTGTCACAAATATCGCATTCTTTATCGCGTCGGAGCGAATGACATCACGATTTTGACCGTCATTCACGGTGCCCGCCTCCTTCCCCGCAAACTCTGAGCAATACTCATGTTCGACCTCACCCCCTCCACCCTCTCCCGTCGCGAACTGCTGTCCCGTTGCGGGGCGGGGCTCGGGTCGCTGGCGCTGGCGGACTTGCTCCAGGCCGCGCCGGCACCCGCCGAGAAGCCGACGAACCCGCTCGCGCCGAAGAAGCCGCACTTCGAGGCGAAGGCGAAGGCGGTCATCTGGATCTTCGTCAACGGCGGGCCGAGTCAGGTGGATACGTGGGACTACAAGCCCGAACTCCAAAAGCGCGACGGCCAGGAGTTGCCGGGGTTCGACAAGAACTCGGGGTTCTTCATCAACTCGGCCGGGCCGCTGATGAAGTCGCCGTTCGAGTGGAAGCAGCACGGCGAATCCGGGAAGTGGGTCTCGTCGCTGTTCCCGAACCTCGCCAAGCACGTGGACAAGATGGCGTTCATCCACTCGCTGTGGAGCGAGTCGAACAACCACAGCCCGGCGCTGTTCATGATGAACACCGGGCTGCCGCGAATGGGCGGGCCGTCGGCCGGGTCGTGGGTGACGTACGGCCTCGGCAGCGAAAACGAGAATCTGCCCGGGTTCGTGGTCATGTCCGACCCGAAGGGCCGCGGGTTGCCGAAGGGGCACTCGCTGAACTGGACGAACGGCTTCCTGCCCGGCGCGTACCAGGGAACGTGGCTGAAGCCGAGCGGCGACCCGATCGACAACCTGAAGCCGGCCGCGGGCGTCGGGGCGACCGAACAAGAATCCGCCCTCGCGCTGATGGCCCGGCTCAACCGCATGAAGGTGGAGGAGTCCGGCCCCGACCGCGAACTCGAAGCCCGCGTGAAGAGCTTCGAACTGGCGTACCGGATGCAGTCCGCCGCCCCGGACGCGATGGACATTTCCAAGGAAACGAAGGAAACCCACGAACTCTACGGCATCGGCCGGCCCGAGTGCGACCACTTCGCGAGGCAGTGCCTGACCGCCCGCCGGCTCGTCGAGAAGGGCGTCCGGTTCGTGCAGATTTATTCCGGCGGCATGGAGAACGAACGCTCCTGGGACGGCCACATCGACATCAAGGGGAACCACGGCCAGTTCGCGGGGGAGACGGACCAACCCGTCGCGGCACTGCTCACGGACCTCGCCAAGAAGGGACTGCTCGACAGCACGCTCGTCGTGTGGGCCGGCGAGTTCGGGCGGCTGCCGGTGTCGCAAAAGGGGGCGAAGCCGGGCCGCGACCACAACCCGCATGCGAACACGGCCTGGCTCGCCGGCGGCGGCGTGAAGGGGGGCGTCAGCTACGGGGCGACCGACGACGTGGGCTACAAGGCCGCCGTCGACCGCGCCGACACCCACGACTTCCACGCGACGATTCTGCACCTAATGGGGCTGGAACACGAGAAGTTGACGTACTTCCACAACGGCCGGCGGTACCGGCTGACGGACGTCCACGGCAAGGTCATCAAGGCGGTGGTGGCGTGAGCCCGGCGACGTAGTCCCGGTACGCGCCGAGCTTGAACTTGCGGCCGGTGTTGTCGCTCGACATGTACCGGACGCTGCCGAAGACGCTGCGTTCGGGTGCCCACGGCCGGTCGAACAGGCCGAAGCACCACAGGATCCCCGTGTACGAGTTCGGGTCGCGGCCGTCGATCGCGTACTTGTTGTTGAGGTG
>ERZ1066123.946-NODE-946-length-19157-cov-7.329494_pt1 | contig 19157 bp, 16 predicted proteins | sample MGYA00382770_ERZ1066123 | MGnify/ENA primary metagenome ERZ1066123 (study PRJEB33369, sample SAMEA5778353) | biofilm metagenome | biome: Industrial cooling water; feature: Water cooling tower basin; material: Biofilm | place: United Arab Emirates | collected...
GTCGCCCTGGCGTGTGCGTTCATTGCCCTGGGCAAGTTATGAAACAGGTTGATGGGTGGCCCTCGACCCCGCGACACGCTCCAACGGGTGCGTTGAGATCGTGCGGGGGACACACCGGCTCGGGTTGCTCTCGGATCGCGGCAGTACGTTGTCCGAGTCCGACGCCCGGCGGCACTGCCCGGCCGATCGCGTTGAACCCCTGGAGGTCCAACCCGGGCACGCGGTGCTGCTCCACAACTGGCTGATCCACCGTTCGGGGACGAACGGGTCGGACGTCCCCCGCCGCGCTTTCACGGCCTGCTACATGGACGGCCGAACGCGGAGCGTCCTCACGGGAGCGAGATTCCCGATGGTGTTTGGCTCCCTCCCCGATCGACCCGATCACTACGTCCTCCAACTCCTTCAGGAGCGAGCCACGTATCGGGAGAACGCCCGGCTCGCGGAAGAGTACGCTTTGAGCCTCCAGCGTGACAATCTCGCCCTCCGGGCCAGCCGCGATGAGATCGAGCGGTACGCCCGAAGTCTGGAGGCGGAACGGCTCGCACGGCAACCGCGGGCGGCGTGAGGCGGTCACGCGCGGTCGCGCAGGCCCCTGGCCAACTTCAACAGGTACTCCCGCTCGCGGTCCTCCACCGCCTCGGCGTTGACGATGGCCCGGTCCGCGGTCAGTGTGTGGGACTTCACCCGGAACCGGCACTCTTCGAGCATGCCGACGAGGCAACTGAGGTTGGGTCCCCAGTAGTTCGTCGGGTCGCCCGAGAGGGTTCGTCCGGGGTAGAACTGCATGAGCGGCACGTCGAGCAGAAGCGGCGAGAGTTCTTGGAGAGCTTTTTTCGTGCCGTTGGGAAGCAGAACGCCCTTGTCGATCGAATGGGTCTCGAGGCACAGTTGCCCGTGACACAGCGAGCGAACGATCTCGATGGCGCGCAGCGGGTCGGGAAGGTGGTAGAGCAGGCCCAGGAAGAGCACGATGTCAAAGGTGCCGATCGCGGCCGGGTCGAGGCTGTAAATGTTGGCCTGCTGGTAGCGGACTTGTGACCCGAGAATTTCTGCGACGGTGGCGAACCCGGTCTGGTCCGCGGGAACGTAATCGACCGCGACCACTTCGGCCCCGCGGCGCTCCAGTTCGAACGAGAAGTACCCGTCACGGGCCCCGAGGTCGAGTACGCGCAGCCCCCGGCAGTCGTCAGGTATGTCCAGGTGACGCAGGGTTTGGGCAGGGTCGTTGATCCCCGGCGTGACGATCTCTGGGCGGAGTGGGATTCTGTGATACCAGACCCGGACGGAATCGACCTTCGCCCGCACCTCCGCATCGCTCGTTGCCATTTCTGTCTCCTGTCCCTGCGAGCCTTCGCACGGTCGAGTACTCGATACCGCGGCATTGGATGAAACAATCGAAATCGCTACAAGTGCAAAATTGGGACTTCATTCTCGACTGGATCCCCGCGGTCACGGGAACTCACGACGGCGGCAAGGGGGCAGGAGTGGCAGTTCCGCCTGCGAATCTCGTCGCTGGCCCTTCCGTCAGTCGATCTTCCCCCCTCCTCGAGTTGGCGGTATGGGTCGTCCTCAGTCGTGCCAAGTTGGTCGGCCCGGCGAACATCTGGCGGGCTCAACTGGGGGCGAACATGCGGCTCGGAGGATCGCGGGGATGAACTCGGAGTCGAACGGCGCAGCCGCAACAGAGCGAGATGGGGACGGCGGCACCGAGTGCGGCGGGAAACCGGCGCGTCGCGGTTTAGCTGTGGCCTTCCTTCTGACACTCTTGAGTTTCCTGGTCTAAAACTCAAACTCTCGTTTGATCAGTGCCGGCGACTGTTATCCGGCACGCTATCTGCCTTTCAGCATCCTGAAGAACCGAACCCTGACGCTCGACCCGATGATGGAAGTCGTATCCCAGGGTCACACGCACCCGTTCTGGTGCGTCGAGTGCGGCGGGCACACCTACTCGCGCTACCCCGTCACGGTCCCCGTCCTTGTCACCCCGCTCTACCTTCCGGCCGTCGCTTACCTCGACCGGGTGGGTTGGACCGACCAACGACTGGAAGACACGGCCCGGGTCATGGGAAAGCTGACGGCGTCGCTGATCGCCAGTCTTTCCGTGGGCGTGATGTACTTGCTGATCGTCCGGCGAACCGGATGTCACTGGCCGCTCTTGCTGACCGCGGCGTATGCCTTCGGGACGAACACCTGGATGATCAGCAGTCAAGCCCTGTGGCAGCACGGCGTGGCCCAGTTGTTCATCGTGCTTGCACTCCACCTGGTGCTAGGTCGCGTCACCGCCATGCGAGCGTTCTCGCTCGGGGTCTGTCTGGCACTCATTGCGGCCGCCCGCCCGCCGGACGCCTTGATCTCGGCCGCCATCGGGTTGTACGGCCTTCGATGGTCGCGGGGTCTCTTCCCCTGGTTGCTTACGGGTACCGCAATCGGGATTGCGCCATTAGTGGCATACAATTATGCAGTCGCCGAGACACTCCTGGGCGCGTACGGTGTCGGCATCAAGTCCAATCCGTTCAAGAACAGTGTTTTGCCCGGTGTCTTTGGGCTCCTCTTCAGCCCGGCCCGCGGTTTGTTGGTGTACTCGCCGTTTCTGTTATTCCTGCCGGTGGGCCTCTGGCACCTCTTGCGAGAGCCACGCAATCGAGTGCTCGCGCTCTTTGCCCTGGCAGCAATCGCAGTTCAACTGGCCATGTACGCGATGTTGGACTGGCGGGGTGGGTGGTCGTGGGGACCCCGCCTCTTAACGGACATGGTGCCCCTGTTGGTGTGGATGCTGGCCGCCGGGTTCGGCGACGGCCTGGCTCGACTCCGGCCAGTCGGATTCGCGGCGTTCGTGCTCGCGGTCGGCCTGTCGGTCGGCGTCCAGGTCGTTGGCGCGTTCTGGTACACGGGCGCGAGCAACGCCGTTCTCTTTGCCGATCGCCAGGGCGGTCCGAACTCGTCCGCGACGTGGGATCCCCGCAACGCGCCGTTCCTCGTCGAACTTCGTCACGACCCCGCACCCCGGGACTCGTTGATGTACGCGGAAGGGACCGTCGACCGGGTCCGGGTTGACGGCACGATCGTATCCGAAGTCCTCCCGGGAGCCGAACTGGAGGTCGAAGGGTGGACTCTGGTGGATCGGCATTCGCCGGCGGCGGTCCAGGTCGTGATGGTTCCCACCGGCAAGACGTACTGGACGAACAAGCGTCAGTACCCACTCGCCTCTACGGCCGACTTCGTCGAGCGAACGGACGTGACCCAGGCGGGCAAGGGGAAGGGACCCGCCGGCTGGCGTGTCGTCCTCGACACGCAAGGACTGGATCCCGGGCCGCACTTGATCGAGGTCAAAGTTCTGGGATACCCCGGCGGAGAATTGCGCCACGTGGCCAAGCGCCAGATCGAGGTTCTGCCCGCCGACCCCGACACCCAGTTCCGCGTCGCGGCGGAGCGGATCCGGTCCAGCCAACACGCGGACGGGTACTGGCACACCAAGCACACCAAGTCGACGCGGTTCGACAAGCCGAAGTCCGAGATGAACGTCTTCGTCACCGCAATGATACACGAGCTTCTCCAACCGGTGGCGAAACGCGCCGCGGCCAAATCCGCCGGCTTCGAAGACACGCTATCGCGAGCCCGCCGCCACCTGCGAGATCAGATCGAACCGAACGGCCTGGTACGATACCACGGCCGACCGGATTCCCCGACGCTTCCGCACCACGGTTGCGTCATCACCCCCGACGCCGACGACACGGCCCTCGCCTGGACGATCGCCGGAACGGAGACAGATGGCCGACTGGGGGCCGCTTTGAAAACCTTGAAGTCATACCGCGACCCGAACGGACTCTACCGCACCTGGCTCGCCCCCCGGGAAGAGTATGTCAGCATCGACACGGGTGCCGACCCGAACCCACCGGACGTCACCATCCAGATGCACGTCCTAATGTTCCTCGACCGGTTCGACCCGCCCGCGGCCCAGCGGCTGCACAAGGCACTCCGCCCGGCAGTCGGCGACGACCGCCTCTGGGTGTATTACCGAAGTGCGCCTCTGATCCCACTCTGGCGAGCGGCAGACCTGAACAACCTCGGCTACTCGGTCGAAATCCCTTCGGATCGCCAGGATTCCGCCGTACCGGGTCAAGAAGTGTGGGTCAAGGCCTGCCGGTTGCTGGCCCAGTTCACAACCAAGGGCGTTGCACGACCACCTGACCGCGAAGTCCGTGACGTGCTGGACCAGTTGAGCCAGTCCGACTTCGCGGCGGTCCGCACGAAGCCGCCGCTGCTGTTTCACAACGACCTGAGCGCACGATGCCGCCGGTACTACTGGTCCGAGGACTTCGGGTACGCCCTATGGCTTCGACTCTATCTGGAACTCCGCTAAACTTTGCACGCCCGCGAGACATTCTCAGCAACCGCGTCAGGCAGTTGTGGCGGTTGCTCTCGTGCGTGCGCTCGGGTGAGGTGCTGATTCTGCAAGGAACGCCGGCGATGGCGGTCGCACTGGCGATGGGCCAACCCACCTGGAACAAGTGCGTCCTCGGCGTCACGTTCCTCGCGGCGAATCTTCTCCTCGTTGCCCACATCTGGACGCTCAACGACTGGGCGGACCGCCAGACCGACGAGGCCGACCCGCGGAAGACGTGTCACGTGTTTACCCGCAAGGGGGTTGACCCCGGCACCCTGTTGCTGCTCTCGCTAGCCTTGCTCGGCGGAAGCCTGACTGTCTTCGCCTTGCTATCGCCCACGACCTTTTGGATCGCCATTGCCCTCGTAGGGTTGAGTGCCCTTTACTCCGTCCCGGGGTTGCGCGGCAAACACACCCCGCTGTTGTCGTCGCTTCTCCACCTGGCCGGCGGGTTCTTCCATTTTCTCTCCGGGTATGCCCTCTTCGCCGCGATCGACTCCCACGCGTTGCAGATCGCCCTCGTGTTCGGGTTGACGTTTACAGCCGGCCACGGCGTCCAGGAATTGCAGGACTTAGAGGGCGACCGACGCAGCGGGGTTCGTACCAATGCCGTGACGTTCGGCAAATTGCCGGTTTTTCTCGTGACGCTCGCGGCATTCCTGGCGATCTACGCCCACATCGCGGCGCTGGCTGTTGCTGGCGTCGTGCCGTTGCGATTGGGTGTGCCATGCGTCGCGATCGCCGGACTCCACATGCGATGTGCACTGAAGGCGTACCGTGGGGGGCTGTCGTTCGAGTCCATTCGAGGATATCGCTGGAACTACCGGATAATGTTCTCCATTCTCGGCGTGAGCGGGGTGTCAACTGTCTGTTACTGAAACTGAAACGCGGTTACAAATCCGGACCAGTTCGGGAGTGCCCAAGGTTTTCGATGGTGCCGGCAATAAATGCACGGGATATGGGATATTGAGTTCTTAGATATGCTTGATCCAATACACTCAATGTGCCACCGAGCCATGGTGCGACGTCGAATCGGATCGGGGCACGTACGAAAATGAGCGTGACTTCGTGGGGACCATCATCGGGCGACAGGACTTCGGGATTGAACCCGGCGGTCCTCTGGCTACAAGCCCTGCGGCGTGTGCGGTGCGGCCATCGGCGAGGTGCGGGGTCGAATTCCCCTGATCTATACTTGGGAATCGGGGTGCGAAGTGTGTCCCATTCGAAGTGCGGATGGGACGAAAAGTTAGACACGGGCCTGCCTGAAACCTGAGCAACGCGATACTGGACAGTCCGATGCGGTCATCGTGGATTGGCTCAATGGATCGGTCGATTTTCGAAAAATGAACGAGACGCTCCGTCATACGTCACTCTTCCCGTCACGAATATTCGACCGGGCCGTTCACGATACGAGAGCGATTTGCAACTCGGAAGTTTGGAGATAGGATTCTGTTTCGAAGAGTGTTGGTTTCCCTGTACTCCTCTTCTCAACTCCTTCTGACCCTCTCGAACCCCCGAATCCTCTGCATTCCAACCGTTTACGTCGAACCCGACCGTGAACGCTTCCGGTCCCTCTGCTGTCTCAGACTCTCCAGAATGTCGACGTGATGCCCCGCCCTCGGCAGCGAGGACAGAAGTGTATCGCTGCAATCTTTAGAGGGAATCGACCGTGAACCGACGATTCGTCACATTCGTGATTCTCGGCACGGGGCTTTCTCGGCTCGTCAAGGGTTCGGGTGGGAGAACCGCCCCGGAACCCAAGGCGAAGACCCCGATCCAAATCAACGCGGACCTCGGCAAGGCGTCCGCGGTAATCGACGAGAAGGTCCACTACGAACAGACGGTCCCGGCCAACTGGAACGCGAAGTTCAAGTTCCTGGAAAACCGCGTCGTGCGGATCGGGCGGTGGGATCCGCCCGGCGTAATGGTCAACCTGCCCCTGGAGAAGTGTCAAGAAGAGTACAACGTCTTTGAAGACCTCCCACCGTTCAAAGGTGCATCTGCCCCGAGACCGTTCGGCGAAGTTCGGCCCGGGCGAGTTGGCGAAACCTACGAGATCATCCCGAAGCGGCTCGGCGTATTCCTGATCTACGCCGAGTGGAAGGTGCCCGGCGAGGACACGCGGTGGCAGAGTCCGCCGGTCGTCATCAGCGTCTACCCGCCGACCGACGCCTTCGGCAAGCTCGTCATCAAGCCCGAGTACCTGGTCGAAGAGCCCGCCTCGAAGGAGTGAATCGGCCGCCGTTCACTTTTGCGCCGCGAGCTGGAGCGCCCGCTGGCGGTACAGGTGGGTGAACAGGTTCCCTTCGTGCGGCTGGTCCCACGTCAGTCGGTTGGTCGGCACGGGGCCGATGTTCAGCCGCTCGATGCTCGGGCAGGCCATCAGTTCGGCGATGAAGCCGGGGTCGTCGGTCAGCCCCGTGGCGGCGAGGGTGTACCCGATCCGCTTCAGCACGTCCGCCTGGGGGCATTCGATCACGGCCGCGTAGGGGAACAGGAACTCCTTGTTCGCGAGCGGGTGTTCCGGCGAGTCGCACCGGACGATCGTCGGCAGCAGGTACGACACCCGGCCTTCCTTGACGAGCCGGGGGGTCCCGCCGCGGGCCTTCTCGGACACGTCCACCGCACCCGGCGTCTTCAGCCCCTCGTCGATGAGGGCGTTGATCCCTTCTGCGACGGCCGCGTTCGCGAACCCGGAGATTTCGCACGCCGGGTCGTCCCACGGCCGCGGCTTCGCGCCGGCGAGCTTCTTCGCCAGCGCCTCCGCGATCGCGTCCGCGTGCTTCGGCGTCCACACGGCGGACGCATTGACGCACGCCCGGCCGCCGTTTGCGGCGATGCCCTCGACCATCACGTCGACGTGCTTCGCCCAGTGGTCCGCCTGGTCTTCACCGAGGATGAACTTCGAATAGCCGGTGCCGTGGATCTCGACGCGGTGGTCGTTCTTGTACGGGGCCATCGTGCGGTCGTCGCCGAAGGCCATGCTGCGGCCGCACAGGCGGAGGATGTCCGCGGCCCCGGCGTGGTCGGTGGGCAGGAACCCGATCACGGACGCGGGGAAGCCCGCCTTCAGGAAGGCTTGCAGCACGCGGAACGGCGTCCACGGCTCCTCGCGGCCGGGCTTCAGCAGCAGCGGGATCTTGAACGCGAGCGTCGGCACCCACAGCGAGTGAACCCCCGGCGAGTTCGACGGCAGCACCGCCCCGAACACGTCCGTCGTCGGGTAGAACGCCTGCATCCGCCCGGCCTTCGTCGTGTACCCGCGGTCGAGCGCCTCCACGTCGAGCCCGCGCGTCAGGCCGCCGATCACCTCTTCGATGTTGGCGAGGACGTAGTGAACCTTCCGCGCGTTGCGGTCGCAGAAGACCATCGGCGAGCCGGTGGTGCTGGAGAGGTTGCGGACGTACTCGTCGAACGAGAGTTCGACGTTCCCGCACGGCAGTTTGTCGTTCAGGAAGGAGTCGGCGGCCTTCTTGTACATCGCCAGGATGTCGCGGATCGGGATCTCCGCGAGTTGCTTGTGCGCCCGCGGCATCCCGGAAATGTCGCGGGCGATCTGGCTGCCCGTGACCTGCGACACCTCGGCGACGGGATCGCCGGTCGCGTGGTGGACGAGGGTGGCCTTGTCGAGGCTGGTGTACGGCTTGCCGAACCGGAGAGCGGGAATCTGAATCAACGGTGTGTCCTCACGTCGGTCGCAGGTGTCTCAGCCATCTAGTTTAGCGACGGACGCCGGCCCGGAACGAGAAACGGGCGGCAGAATGTACCCCCCGCTCGGGTTTCTCGGCGGTCGCCTCTCGTCACTCCTCGTTCGCGGCGGTCGTCCGGCCGAGGGCCACGTCGAACTCGCTGAGCAGCGGCACGAGCATCGCGGAGATCGCAAAGCCGAAGGCGGCCGCGAGGGCCACGAACGGGACCAGCGGGTCCGCGGATTCGTCCGTGCCCGGCTTCGCGATGAGCACGTTCGTGATGGCGTAGAACATCGCCAGCGGGCAGAGCACGCTGCCGAGCGACAGCGCCCCGCTCGGCCGCTCGGCACTCATCACCCACATCAGCCCGCCGATGCCGAGCACGAGAAACGCGATGAAGCTGAGCCACTGGTTCGCGAAACTCGTCCGGTTGATGACGATCAGGTAGATGCAGATCATCGTGCCGACTGACAGGAAAAACACGGTGCCCAAGGTGTGGACGATCGCCAGCCGGCTGTTCGGGATCCGCAGCGACACGTGCAGCCCGAGCACCATCACGAACGCGAACAAGACCACCAGCGACCCGACCACGGCGATCAGGGGCAACAGGTTCGCCTCGAACCGCTCGGCGAAACCGGCCCCCGGCGGCGTGCGGGTGAGTAGCCCCTCGACGGCGTAGAAGACCGCCAGCAGAAGCGGCGGGACGAGGTATTCCTTCGTGTTCCACACGACGCCGAGCAGCTTGCCGAACACGAACTCGTTCGGGGACACGTCCGTCACCAGCAGCACGTCCAGCGCCCCGCCGTCCCGTTCGCTGGTGACGGACGTGACGGCCTGGGCGGACACGAGCAACAAGCTGAGAATCGCGATCGGCACGAGACCGTAGGCGGCCAGGAACGGCGGCTTCACGCCGGGGGTGTAGACCATCGTCGCGGCGTAATACACCACCAGCGCCAGCACGATGCCGAACGCGAACTTGACCAGCAGCGGCCGGCGGCCGTAGGCGAGGGTCTTGGTTTCCCGCCAGAGGATCGGGTTCGCCCCGACCTCGCGGACGGTCCCCGGAGCGGCGTGGGCCTTCGCCCGGAACGCCTTCAACTCTTCCGGGTTCAGGTTCGCCTCGGGGTCTTCCCCCGGCCCCTCCCGCTGCATGATCGTCTCGCCGCTCGGGTTCCACTTCCGCAGCTTCCAGATGCCGACGCCGTTGAGCAGCACGCACCACCCGAGCATCACCAGCCCGAACCCGTAGGCGGGCGGAAGCCCCGTCCACCCCCCCGGCGGCTGGTCGAGCACTTCCCGCATGGCCAGGAACGGGTCGAGCCACGGGCGGACGCCCTGCCAGTCGACGGTCGCGGAAATGCGCGGCCCGACGACGGGCACCGCTTGCGTCAGACTCAGGTACAGGGCGACGAACAACACGGAGAGGGCGAGCGCCTGGAACGTCCGTTCCCGCCACAGCGCGACGAGCCCGCCGAGCGACCCGGCCGCGTACGCCGTGGCGAGCAAGACCACGCCCGCCTGCACCACCTGCGACGGCGCGACGCCGCCGAGCAGCAACATCATCGCCAGCACCGGCACGCTGACGAGCAGCAGCACCGTGATCGGCAGCAGCGCCCCGACGAGCTTGCCCAGGACGATCTCGTAGTCCCGCATGTCCGTCAGGAGCAGCAGGACGAACGTCCGGCGGTCCTTCTCCTGCGACACCGCCCCGGCCGCGGACAGGGCGGCGAAGAAGATCAGAAGAAGAAGCTGCACGTAAACCACGATCTGGAACAGCAGCAGCCCGAACCGCGCGGTCTCGCCGAGGGTGGCGTCCCGCTCGAAGCCGATGGTCGCCTGCCAGGCGGTGACGCCGAGCACGGCCTGCAGTCCGACGAGGGCGGCCCGCGTCCCGTAGTGGCTCGCCCGCCGGGGGACGGTGGCGAGTTCCCGCATGAAGATCGGTCCGAGCACGCTGTCTCCCTCTTCGCGCCCACAGTCACCGGGATACCTTATGGCCGTCTGCGAAGATGACAGGGTGACGGGGTGGCAAGGTGACGGGGTGAAAAAACCGATCTTCGTCACCCCGTCACCTTGTCACCCCGTCATCTCGGGGCCGAACCTTCCCGTGCCCGGTAGAATCCGTTCGACATGAACGTCGTCGTCCTCGCCCTCCGCGCGTGCCCCGTCTCCGCCCTCGGCCCCTACGGGAACGAGGCCGTCGGCACGCCCCACCTCGACCGCCTCGCCGCCGAGGGGGTGGTGTTCGACCGGCACATTGCTGCTCATCCCAACGGAAGCAACCCCTCCCCCCAACCCCCTCCCCGAAGTGGAGAGGGGGAGCCAAACCTCTTCTCTTCCTCCCCCCTCCCCTTCGGGGAGGGGCCGGGGGAGGGGTTGCCTTTCGACCTTCTCCCCCTCCTTACGTCCCGCGGGGTGCGAACGGTTCTGATCCGCCACACCCGTGAAGAAAACGACACACCCGCCGCCGGGTGGGACGAAGTCCTGCCCGCCCGCCCGGACCCCGCGGACCGCGCCCCGGCGGACGCCCTGTTGCGGCTGTTGCCCGCGCTGTTCGACCGCCTCGCGGCGGTCCCGGCGTGGCTCGTCTGGATCGAGATCGACACGCTGCTCCCGCCGTGGGACGTGCCGCAAGAAGTGTTCGAGGCGTACGTCGAAGACTTGATCGCGGACGAGGAAGAACTTTCGGAGACCGAGGAGGACGAAGACACGGACGACGAGGCGGACGGGGAAGACGAGACCGAGGAGGAAGAGACCGAGGATGAGGAGGTCGAAGAAGAGATCGCCCCGCCGGAACCGGCCGAGCCGGTCCTGCCGTGGCGCGACCCGCCGACCGGGTGGTTCGACACCGCCGACCTCGCGTCGTGGGAACTGCTCCACCGCAGCTATGCGGCCGCCGTCACGTCGTTCGACGCGGACCTGGGCCGGATTTTCGAGGTGTTTCGCGCCCGGAAGCTGGACGAAACCGCGGCGTGGGTCTTCACCGCCGACCGCGGCTACCCGCTCGGCGAGCACGGAATCGTCGGGTTACACCGGCCGTGGCTGTACGACGAACTCGTTCACCTGCCGCTGATCGTGCGACTCCCGCACGCGGCGGAAGAGGGCCGGCGGGTCGACGCACTGACGCAACCGGCCGACCTGACGGCCACCCTCGCGGGCTGGTTCGGGGCGGACGGGGTCGGCCTGCAGCCGCTGATTTCCGGGGACGTCGAGTCGCTCCGGGCGTTCGCCGTGTCGACGCTGACCCTCGGCCCGGCGACCGAGTGGGCGATCCGCACCCCGGACTGGACGCTGCTCCTCCCCGTCACGCAGCACCCGGACGACGACCCGCGGCCGCCGCTGCTGTTCGCGAAGCCGGACGACGTGTGGGAAGTGTTCGACGTGCGGTCGCAGTTCCCGGAGGTCGCGGAGGAACTGGAAGCGAAACTCCGGGCTGCGGTCAGTTCGTGAGCTTGACGGTCACGTCGCTTTTCTTGGAGCCGGTCCCGAGGACGACGAGCACGGCGGACGCCTCGTTCGCGGGGATTTTTGCCGTCAGGGTCTCCGCCTTGACGCCCTTCTTGAACGCGACCGCCTTCTTCTCGCGGTCCGCCGGCTTCAGGTCCCGCGGGTCGGCGGCCGCGGACTTGAGCACGACGTACACGTCCACGGGTTCGGTCGCGGTCACGGCCGCGCTCACCGTCTGCTCGGCCTTCTGCGGAATCAGTTCGAGCAGGTACTCGTCCGCGGCCGACGACAGGCTGAACGACTTGTCCTCGTTCAACTTCGCCGCCTTGCAGCCGACCAGACCGCACACCAGGAACAGCACGCCGAAACGGGGCAAGCGCATGAGCGGGACTCCGGGAGAAGGGTGTCGCGGGGCGAGGCCGTCAGGAGCCGTACTCGTCCTTCCACTCTTCGTACCAGGCCATCTGGATCGCTTCGAGGAGTTTTTCGTTCGAGTCGCCGGGTTTCCCCGTGAACCCCTCCAGGTCGAGCACCCACTTGTGCATGTCCGTGAACCGGACGGTGAGCGGGTCGAGGGTGTCGTACCGCTCGAACAGGAGTTCGCCGATCGCGCGGGAGTCGGTCCAGGTCATGCGAGTGGTCCGGGTCAGCGGATTCGCCGGGCGAAGAGGCCGCCGCGGGCGACGTCGGGGTGGAGTTCCGTTACCTTCCCGTCACGGTATACGACGCGGACGGCCTTGTCCCCGCCCTCCCACGTCACCTCGCCGGACCCGTGCGTCGGCTCGGGGTAACCCATCACCGCGGACACGTCGCGGATCGGCATCCCCACTTTCAACGTCGCGGCCCGGCGGGCGAAGTCGTCCCCGATGGACAGCCAGGTGCCGACCACGGTCAACACGACGAACGCGAAGATGCCCCACATCGCGGGCTTGAACCCGACGTTCTCCTGAATCTGCCCGAGCACGCCCTTTTCGTAGCCGAGCCGGATCGCGTCGTTGTGCCCGAACTTCGTTTGTTCCGGGACGTCCGCGATGGGCTCCGGGGTTTCGTTGAGCGGCAGCAGGAGCGTGAACTTCGTCGCCGCCCCGCACCGCGGGCAGACGGAGGGCGATTCCGGGAAGTGCAGTCGGCACGGTTCGCATTCGCGGGACATCGGCTCGCCTCCGGGTCCGACGCTAATGAATAGAATACCTCCAAGACCCGGTTCCACGCGACGAGACCCTCAGATGAGTTCCCTGCACGACCGCATCGCCCAGTTCCGCAAGATGGCGACCGACGACCCCGAGAACGAACTCGGCCACTTCCGGCTCGGGCAACTGCTGGCGGAAGACGGCCAGCACGCGGAGGCGGTGAAGTCCTTCGAGAAGACGATCGAACTGTCGCCGCAGTTCTCGAAGGTGTACCAGCTGCTCGGCGAGGCCCTGACGAAGTGCGGCGACGCCGCCAAGGCCGTCGAGGTGCTGACGGCCGGGTACAAGGTGGCGGACGAGCGGGGCGACAAGATGCCGCGGGACGCGATGGCGAAGCAACTCGCGGACCTCGGGGCACCCGTCCCGAAGGCCGTGTCCGCCGAGCCGGTGTACGACGGCCGGGACACCGGCTTCCGCTGCGAGCGGCCGGGGTGCGTCACCGGTCGGAAGGCCCGGCAGATGCCGGTGCCGCCGAACATCGACAACAAGCTCGCGGAGCGGGTGTACGAGAAGATCTGCATGGAATGCTGGGATTCCTGGAAGAAGGACTACTCCATCAAGGTCATCAACGAACTCCGGCTCGACCTGAGTTCCGAGTTCGGGGCCGCCGAGTACGACAAGCACCTCCGCGGCTACCTCGGCTTCGACGACGCGGCGAACTGACCTGTTCCCCCTCCCCCTTGAGGGGGGAGGGTTGGGGTGGGGGCGAAGCCTTCACCACACGAGCGACCGACGAGAGGGCACCATGCAGGCGACGGGCACGGCGATTGTCGGGACGGGGTTCATCGGGCCGGTCCACGTCGAGGCGTTACGGCGGCTCGGCCGGCGGGTCGTCGGCATCCTCGGGTCGACCCCGGAGAAGTCCGCACAGTCGGCCCGGGCGCTCGGCCTGGAGAAGGGGTACGGTTCCTTCGAGGACGTGCTCGCCGACCCGGCCGTGACCGTCGTCCACCTTGCCTCGCCGAACCGCTACCACTTCGAGCAGTGCCGGTCCGCCCTCGCCGCGGGAAAACACGTCGTCTGCGAGAAGCCGCTGGCGATGACGACGGCGGAAACGGCGGAGCTGGTCAAGCTCGCCGCCGGGCACCCGCACCTCGTCACGGCGGTGAACTACAACGTGCGGTTCTACCCGCTTGTCCTCGAAGCCCGCGACCGCATCCACGCCGGCGACCTCGGCGAGGTCTTCCACGTCACGGGGTCGTACCTGCAAGACTGGCTGATGTACGTCAGCGATTTCAACTGGCGCGTCCTCCCCGCGGCCGGCGGCGAACTCCGGGCCGTCGCGGACATCGGCACCCACTGGCTCGACACGATCTGCTTCGTGACGGGGCTGGAAATCACCGCGGTCTGCGCGGACCTGCGAACCGTCCACGACACGCGCTACCGGCCGTCCGGCGGGTCCGAGACGTTCAGCGGCACCGCCGGACACCGGCACCAACCGGCCGAGGCGGTGCCGATCCACACGGAAGATTACGGCTCGATTCTGCTGCGATTCAAGGGCGGGGCGAAGGGCGTCGTGACCGTGTCGCAGGTGGCGGCGGGCCGGAAGAACTCCCTGCGGTTCGACCTCGCGGGCGGAAAGGCCTCGATCTCCTGGGACAGCGAGGAGCCGAACACCCTGCACATCGGCCACCGGTTGCGGTCCAATGAAGCTCTCAGCCGGGACCCCGCCCTGCTCGGCCCGACGGCCCAGAAGTTCGCCGACTACCCCGGCGGCCACGCGGAGGGTTTTCCGGACTCGTTCAAGCAACTGTACAAGGCCATCTACCACGACATCGACCACGGCAAGTCGCCGGCCCCACTGTACGCCACCTTCGCCGACGGCCACCGCGAGGTGCAACTGTGCGAGGCGATCCTCCGCAGCCACCGGGAACAGCGGTGGGTCGCGGTAGAATGACAGGGATTCCAACGGGGAACAGCCATGGCGTTCAGTGAGTTCACATATCCAGAAGTCGTGACCGCTCTCGGACTGTCCGAAACTACGGCACCGCTGTTCGCGAGCGCGACGCCGGTCCAGCCGTCGCAGGCCTTCCGCGAGTTACTCCCGGACAACATCAAACTGGCGACGATCATCCGCACGGAGAAGGCCCGCGCCGAGTGGCTCGTGGCCCCGCTCCTCGGCGAACTCTGGCGGACGTTCCGCGACCGCATCAGTCTTTTTTCCGGGATCGACTTCCAGGGCGATCCGGAAGCTCGGCTGACGGGCTTCTGCGACTTCCTGATCGGCCGGGGCGTCCAACTCCCCCACCTCGTTGCGCCGTTACTGGTCGTCATTGAGGCAAAGAAAGACGACGTGTTGACCGGTTACGGCCAATGCATCGCAGGTATGGTCGGCATCCAAGCGTACAACCGGCGGGCGGGGAAGCCGGTCCACTCGATCTTCGGAGTTGTCACAACGGGAATCGGCTGGCAATTCCTTCGGCTGGACGGGACCAAACTGACCATCGACAACCAGGAGCACACCCTGAACCCACCCGAACACGTTTTCGGGATGCTCGTTGCGATGCTCGAAACCGCCCTGGCGGCGCAGCCATGATCCTCGGCTACAACACGAACGGCTTCGCCCACCACCGGCTCGACGACGCCATCGAGATCATCCACGCATTCGGTTACACCGGTGTCGCCGTGACGCCCGATGTCCATCACACTCCTTGGAATTGGGATGAAAGCCCGGACACACGGCCAAGAATTTGGAAGATGTTAACTGACAAATCGATGCAATGTGTCATCGAAACCGGTGCGAGGTTTGTTTTGGATCCTTGGGTTAAACATCATCCAACTCTCGTATCACCAGGCTGGGGACCACGTGAACGCTATGGTTACCTCGCTGAATGTGTGGAGGTCGCGACAGCACTTGATGCAGCGTGTCTGTCTTTCTGGTCCGGAACGCCCACAGATGACGCCTCTTTTGCTGAACTCATGACTCGCCTCGTCGACGGTTGCAAGCGCCTTTCCGACTACGCAGCCCAAAAGAACGTCCGCCTCGCGTTCGAGCCCGAACCGGGCATGTTCATCGACACGATGGACAAGTTCGCCGAGCTGCACGGCCGCGTCAACCACCCGAACTTCGGCCTCACCGTCGACGTCGGCCACCTCGTCTGCAACGGGGAGTTGCCGGTCAGCGAGCACCTCGTGCGGTGGAAGGACTGGCTCTGGAACGTCCACATCGAGGACATGCGCCGCGGCGTCCACGACCACCTGATGTTCGGCGAGGGCGAGGTCGACTTCGCGGACGTGTTCGCCGGGCTGCGGGCCGCGAACTACACGGGGATGGTCTCCGTCGAACTGAGCCGGCACAGCCACGACGCCGTAAACACGGCGCGAAAGTCGATCGAGTTTCTGCGGAAGTTTCTCCCCGGTTAGCCGCGAGGCGAAGCCGAGCGCGGGCGCGTCACCAAGCGGTTCGGAGTGTGAACGTGAAAGGCCTCGCCGCGGTCCTCGTCGAACAAAACGCCCCGCTCGCGCTCGAAGACGTGGAGGTCCCCACCGTCTCGTTCGGGCAAGTGCTCGTGCGCGTGCTCGTCTCCGGCATCTGCGGCTCGCAACTCGGCGAGATCGCGGGCGTGAAAGGGCCGGACAGGTTCATCCCGCACCTGCTCGGCCACGAAGGGACCGGCGAAGTCCTCGAAGTGGGTGTCGGCGTTCGCACCGTGACGCCCGGCGACCGCGTCGTGTTGCACTGGCGAAAAGGGGCGGGCCTGGAATCGCTGTGCCCCGTCTACGGCTCCGCGCGTGGCCCGGTCAACGCGGGGTGGGTGACGACCTTCAACGAGTTCGCCGTCGTATCGGAGAACCGCGTCACGACGGTTCCCGCGGACTTCGACCCGGCCGTCGCGTCGCTGTTCGGGTGTGCCGTCACCACCGGGTTCGGCGTCGTCAACAACAACGCGAAGGTGAAGATCGGCGAGTCCGTCGTCGTGTTCGGTGCCGGCGGAATCGGGCTCAGCATCGTCCAGGCGGCGGCCCTCGTCGGGGCGTACCCGATCGTCGCGCTCGACCTGTTCGACAACCGGCTGTCACTGGCGAAGAAGCTCGGCGCGACGCACGCGATCAACTCGCGGGGGATCGACGCCGAGGCCGCGGTGCGGGACATCGCGGCGGAATACGACGTGGCGGTCGACAACACGGGGAACGTGAAGGTCATCGAGGCCGCGTACCGCGTCACCGGGCCGCGGGGCCGAACCATCCTGGTCGGCGTGCCGGCGAAGGGGACCGCCGCCGCGATTCACACGCTGCCGCTGCACTTCGACAAGGTGCTGACCGGTTCCCACGGCGGCGAGGCGGTGCCGCAGTACGACATCCCGAATTACGTCCGCCTGTGCGGGAGCGGCAAGCTCGACCTGACGCCCACGCTCGGGAAGGAATACCCCCTCGCGGACATCAACCGGGCACTCGACGACATGCGGAGCGGCGCGCTCGCGGGCCGGGCCGTCGTGCGGACCAGCCCCTCACGCTGACGCCGGCTCGCGGCGGGTGACGAGGACGGTGATGTCGTCGAACTGGTCGGCCGTGCCGATGTGCTCGGTCAGGGCGGCGACGAGCCGGGCGACGAGGTCGGCCGGGGTCGGGGCCGGTTCCTTCAGCAGCTCCAGCAGACGCTCCTCGCCGAACCCCTTGCCCGCGGGGTTGCGGGCGTCGGTCACCCCGTCGGTGGTCATCACCAGCACGTCGCCGGGGTCGAGCGCGACCTTGCCGATGTCGAACTCGGCGTCGGCCATCAGGCCGACCGCCGGGCCGGTGGTCTTGAGCCGGGTCTTCACCCCGCTCGCGTTGACGATCGTCGGGTAGTCGTGGCCGCCGTTGACGTACACGAGTTCGCCGGTTTCGGTGTCCAGGATGCCGAAGAACATCGTCGCGAACATGAACGACGCCGCGTGCGTCGTGGCGACGTAGACGTTGGTCGCCTCGACGGTGGCGAGGGCGTTGAGGTCCGTGAGCAGGCTGGCCCGCCGGCCCGTCGGCCGCGGGGCGAGGGCGGCCGAGTCCGGGTTGGACCCGAGCAGCTGCCGGGTCAGGGACATCTGGCAGGTGGCCCGCAAGAGCGTGCGGAAGATCGCCATGAACAGGGCCGCCCCGACGCCCTTGTCGCACACGTCCGCGATGGCGATGGCGAGCTGGTGGTTGGACAGCGGGAACACGTCGTAGAAGTCGCCGCCGACCTCGCGGGCCGGCTTGAAGTAGGCGGCCAGTTCCCACCCGTTCGGCCTCGGCATTGCCTCGGGAAGGAACCCGCCCTGGATGTTCCGGCCGATGTCCAGTTCGCGTTCGTACTGCACGAACTTTTTCTGCTTGGCCCGCTCCGCTTCTTCGCGTTCCAGTCGGCTCAAACCGGTGGCGACGCCGCCCGCAAGAAGTTGCACCAGCATCGCTTCGAGCTGGGTGATCGGCGGGGCCGTGCCCCGCATCCCGCGGGCCTGGCGGTCGCCGTACAGGACGCCGATCACCTCGCCGGTCGGGCTCAAGATCGGGGCGGCGACGAGGGCGTTCACCCCGGCCAAACTCGCGCCAGAAGCGGTGGCGGGAACGTGCCAGAAGGTGCGCTTTTCGCGCAGAACCTGGGCCAGAATGTTCCGGCTCGCGGCGCGTTGGGCGCCGTGGGTGGACGCCGCCGCCGAGCGGTGGGCGAGCACCCGCCACTGGCCGTGCTCGTACCGCAGCACCTGTCCCGTGTCGAGGTTCACCAGCGTGACGAGCGCGTCCGCCGCCTTCTCGTAGAAGTCCGTGGAGACGGCCGCACTTTGCAGCACCGTGAGCGCCGTTTCGAGCCAGCGGATGAGCGGCTCCTGCCCCATGCCCCCGGCCGCGTCCGGCTTCGGGGCGGGCCGGCGGGCGAGGGCACCGGGCGGCAGCGTCGCCTCCGGCAGACTTTGCAGTTGCCCCGGCGACTCGTGTTCCGCGAGGAGGGCCGCCAGCTTCGAGCCGGTTTGCGACCCGTCCGCGGGTTCGATCGCGATGCGCCGCCCGCCGACGAGAACCGACACGGGGATGAGGACTTCCCGTGTCATGCCGGGGTCGAGCAGCGTCCCGTCGCCGAACGCGACCGGGGCCGTGCGGCTGCCGTTTTGCACCCTCACCCGGCCGTCCGGAAGCGGCTCGATGGAAAAGTGCTTCCGCGACACTTCCTTCTCTTCCAGCCGCGCGAACACGACGCGCAGCCGGTGCGCGTCCTGGTGGTGGCGATACGGCGGCTCCTCGCCCTCCGCCTGCCGGCCGAACTCGGCAACGCCGGGTGCGTCGACCGAATGCACGACGCTGGGGCCTTCAAAGATCTGGAAACGCAGGCCGGGCATGGGGAGGTCTCGCTAGCTTGCGGAGAGAGAGGTGAACCTCCAGCCGCAATCGATGCATTTCTTGTAGGTCGGGCCGAGGCTTTGCGAGGCCCGACGTTGCGCTTCACGTTGAATCGAGTCTTCGTGGCCGACATTTCGCTTCCCGTCGGGCCTCGCA
>ERZ1066123.947-NODE-947-length-19127-cov-7.704855_pt1 | contig 19127 bp, 14 predicted proteins | sample MGYA00382770_ERZ1066123 | MGnify/ENA primary metagenome ERZ1066123 (study PRJEB33369, sample SAMEA5778353) | biofilm metagenome | biome: Industrial cooling water; feature: Water cooling tower basin; material: Biofilm | place: United Arab Emirates | collected...
AATGTCGGCGCGCTCGACTTCCTGCACACCTGGATCAACGCCGGCTACAAGTTCACCAGCAACTTCTCGGCCGGTGCGCATTACGAACTGCTCAGCAACACCCGCGCCCAAGGTGGTAGCAGCTCGGTGGTCTACCAGTGGGTCGGCCCCTATGTGCAGTTCTCGCTGAAGAAGGGCTTCTTCGCCCGCTTCACCGCCGGTGCCGATATCGAAGAGGGCAACGACGGCGATTTCTACAAGCTCGCCGTCGGCATGTCGTTCTGACGCTCCGACACGTGTGACGCCGCGAGGGGGCGCTGTCGCCGCGAGGCGACAGCGCCCTTGTTGCGTGCGCCGCCGGTGGCGCATACCGACCCTTCAATACTTCTTAGTCTGCAATCTTCAGACTGTTGCAGGAAAGCCACGCAATAAGATAATAACTGGGATGCATCTCACATAAGCTTTGTGCGCGCCTGCAACATGAAAGAAGATGCTCGCGACGTGACGGGACCACGATTCTCGGGATAAAGAAGGCCTGCACGTCGCGCAGGTGGAACGATCCAAACCTCTCTATGGAGCGTTCCTTATGTTCATTCGTTTCGCCTCAGCCGCATCGGCTGTCGCTCTTGCCGCCACCTTCGCCGCGCCCGCTCTTGCCGGGGAGGCTAACGTCGCCGCGGCGGTCGAAACCGAAACCCGGACCGAAATCACCGTCGTCGATCCTGCCGCGCCCGCCCCGGCAGCTGCCGCGCCGACCTCGCTTGCCATGCCCGCCATCGCGCCGGTCGACATGGCGACCGCCTCGAAGCAGGCAGAAGACACCCCGGCAATCACCATCTCCGGCTCGGCTACCCTGACCTCCGACTACCGCTTCCGCGGCGTGTCGCAAAGCGATGAAGGCATGGCGGTGCAGGGCGGCTTCACCATCAGCCACGAAAGCGGGCTCTATGTCGGCACCTGGGGTTCGAACCTTGCCGGCTGGGGCACCTTCGGCGGCGCCAATATGGAACTCGACATCTACGCCGGCTACAAGCTGCCGGTGGGAGAAGGCACGCTCGATGTCGGCGGCACCTGGTTCATGTACCCGAGCGGCGCGGACACGACCGACTTCGTCGAATTCTACGCCAAGCTCGGCGGCAGCGTCGGGCCGGTCGGCCTGACCGCGACCGTCGCCTATGCGCCGCAGCAGGAAGCACTCGGCAATGCCTTCCCGGTCGGCGCACCGGCCGATCCCGGCGACAAGGAGGACAACCTCTACCTCGCCGGCGATGCGACCTATGGTATCCCCGACCTGCCGGTGACGCTCAAGGCCCACATCGGCTATTCGGACGGCAACCCGGGCCTCGGCCCCAACGGCACCAGCATCGCGCCGACCGGCACCTATTTCGACTGGCTGGTCGGGGCCGACGTCACGCCGATTGCGGGCCTGACCCTGTCGGTCGCCTATGTCGACACCGACATCTCGGAAGCCGAAGCCAACCGCATCCGCCCGAACTTCGCGACGCTCGACGGCAAGTCGATCTCCGACGCGACCGTGGTGTTCTCGATCACCGCAGCCTTCTGATTCCCGCAAAAGCAGGAGAGGGGGCGCTCCGCCGGTTCGGCGGAGCGCCCCTTTTCTTTTGGCGGCGCGCCCGATAGGTCTCTGCTTGCAACCCGGCAAACGGGTGACGGGAGAGAGACATGATGCGGATTTCGGTTCTCGCCGCGGCGGCTGCGGCGCTGGCGATACTTCCCGCGGAGACGGCGCAGGCGGGCAAGCGCACGGCGGCGACCATCACCCGCACCACCTACGGCATCCCCCATATCGAAGCGCGCGACTGGCGCGGGGTCGGCTACGGCGTCGCCTATGCCTATGCCGAGGACAATCTGTGCCTGCTCGCCGAGGAGTTCGCCACCGTCGCAGGCGAACGCTCGCGCCACTTCGGACCCGAGGCCAAGGCCACCCTCGGCTTCGAGGAGGTCGACAACCTGTCCTCCGACGTGTTCTTCCGCGCGGTGATCGACCTTGCCGCCCTGCGCGAGGGCGCGAGGACCCTCTCCCCCCGCGCACGGGATCTGATGGCGGGCTACGTCGCGGGCTACAACCGCTTCCTGCGCGATGCGGGCAGCGACGGCGTTCCTGCGGAATGCCGCGGCAAGGCGTGGGTGCGCCCGATCACCGCCGACGACATGCTGCGCCTGAACGAGAAGCAGATGCTGCTGGCAAGCTCGCTCAACCTTGCCGCCGCGATCGCCAACGCCGCGCCCCCGGGCAGCCCCGCCCCCAAGGTCGCGATCCACATGCCCGACCCCAAGGAACTGGGCATGGGCAGCAACGGCTGGGCATTCGGCGGCGATGTCACCGCCGACGGGCGCGGCATGGTGATCGGCAATCCGCACTTCCCGTGGAAGGGGCCGAGCCGCTTCTGGCAGATGCACGTCAAGGGCCCTGCCGGCTACGAGGTGATGGGTGTGGGCCTTGCCGGCACGCCGATGCCGACGCTGGGCTTCAACAAGGATGTCGCCTGGACCCATACCGTCACCGAAGCGCGGCACTTCACGCTGTACCAGCTCGCGCTCGATCCGGCCGATCCGACCCGCTACATGGTCGACGGCACCTCCGAGGCGATGACGGCGCAGACCGTCACCGTGCCGATGCCCGAGGGGCAGGACCCCGTCACCCGCACGCTCTGGTCGACCCGCTGGGGCCCGGTTTTCGTCGTCCCTGCGCGCGGCATCGCGTGGAGCGCGCAGACCGCCTTTGCGCTCAAGGACGCCAACCGCGGCAACCAGCGCGCCATCGAGACTTGGCTGCGCATCGGCGAAGCGCGGAATGTGGACGAGGTGCGCGCGGCGGTGAGCGAAACGCTCGGCATCCCCTGGGTCAACACCATCGCCGCCGACCGCCATGGGGACGCGCTCCACGCCGATGTAACTGCCGTGCCCAATGTCTCGGCCGACAAGGCGCGGGCCTGCGCGACGCCGATCGCACCGCTGTTCGCCGAATTTGCCATCCTGCTCGATGGCAGCAAGGCGGCCTGCGACTGGGACGCGGCGACCGGCACGCCGGAGCCGGGACTGATGCCGGCGGGCGATCAGGCGGCGACGACTGTGCGCGGCTGGCTCACCAATTCCAATGACAGCTACTGGCTGAGCAACCCCGCCCTGCCCCACCGCCAGCTCTCCCCGATCCTCGGGCGCTGGCAGACCGCCCGCAGCTTGCGCACCCGCTCGAACTTCACCGAGACCGCAGCGATGCTGGCAGGCGGCAAGGTCGACCACGCCCGCGCGCAGGCGCTTGCCTTCGCCAACAAGAGCCTTGCGGCGGACATGACCGTCGAACCGGTTATCAGGCTGTGCGCGGGCCAGGTGATCCTTCCGCGGTCGGTCGCGCTTGGCTGTTCGGTTCTCGACGGCTGGGATAGCCGTTTCGAGGCTGAGAGCCGCGGCGCCGCGCTGTTCCGCGCCTTCTGGCCCACGGCGGCGATGCTGCCGGGACTGTGGACCGTGCCCTTCGACCCGGCCGATCCGGTGAACACCCCCCGCGCCATCGCCACCGATGGCGACAAGGGCGCAAAGCTGCTCGCCGCGCTGGGCGAAGCGGTGGAGGACCTCGAAAAGGCGGGCATCGCGCTCGATGCGCCCTGGGGAGAGGTGCAGCGGGTGATGGCGGGCAACGAGGCGATCCCGATCCACGGCGGCCCGGGAACGCTCGGCGTCCTCAACATGCAGGAATCGGTTCCTTCCCCCGCCGGCCTCACCCCGCGCCACGGAACGAGCTACATCCAGATCGTCGGCTTCGACGAAAAGGGCCCGGTGGCCGATGCGATCCTCAGCTATTCGCAGTCGACCGATCCTGCCAGACCCCACGCCCATGACCAGACCCGCGCCTATGCGGCAAAACGCTGGCACCGCCTGCCCTTCGACAGGGCGGCGATCCGCGCCGCTGCGATCGGCAAGCCCAAGCGCATCGCCGAGTAGCGCCATGGCGGAGCTTCCCAAGGCGCTCGCCTTCGACGTGTTCGGCACGGTGGTCGACTGGCGCACCAGCATCGCGCGCGAGTCCGCGGTGTTCCTGCCGCAAGTGGGCCTTGCCGAGCGCGATCCGGCCGCCTTCGCCGATGCGTGGCGCGCGCAATATATCGCGGCGATGATCGGGATGCGGACATCGGGCCGCCCTTTCGCCCCGCTCGACGTGCTGCACCGCGAGATGCTGGAGACGACCTTGCGCGAATGGGGCGCGCAGCCTGACGCAATCGACGATGCACTGCTCGCGGACTGGACCCGCGCCTGGCACCGGCTGGACCCGTGGCCCGACGCCGTCGCGGGGCTGACGCGCCTCAGGACGCGTTTTCCGATCGTCACCCTCTCGAACGGCAATGTCGCGCTGCTCTTGGCGATGGCGCGGCGCGGCGGATTGCCGTGGGACGCGATCCTCGGCGCCGAGGTCAGCGGGTTCTACAAGCCCGACCCGCGCGCCTATCTGCGCACGGCCGAGCTGCTGGCGGTGGCGCCGGGCGAGCTATGCCTCGTCGCGGCCCATCACGGCGACCTCGCCGGCGCGCGCGCCTGCGGGCTGCTTGCAGCCTTCGTCGCCCGCCCCGACGAATACGGCGGCGCCCCCGCCCCAGACGCGCATCACCAACAAGCCTGGGAATGGTCGGCATCCAGCCTCACCGATCTGGCGGATCAACTCGGCTGCTGAAGGATGAAGGGGGCGGGTGGAGACCTCAATGTCCGGCTCCCGTTCTCAACGCGGCGAAATCAGGTCGCACGACCCGAAAGGCGGCAAAATCCGCCAAGATGCGCGCCGCAGGATTGCCCGGCTTGGAGCGGTGCCAGTGCGCTGAAACCGGATTGTCCGCACTCCGAGCAACCTGCCGCGGCAAGGATGCATAGAGCGGTTTTTCGCTCTAGACGGTCTGCGCGAAACTGAGACGGAACCTGCTGCCTCCGCCTTCAGCCTTTTCGAATTCCAACTCGCCATGCGCACTGCGCATGAGCCGCTGGGCGATAGCCAGGCCGAGACCGCAGCCATCTTCCGCCGTCTGGCCGCGATGAAACCTCAGGAAGATCTTGCCAGCCGTTGTCTCGTCAATGCCGGGGCCGTCGTCGCTTACCAGAATCTGGCCGACCCCGGTGGAGACCGTGATCGTCGTTCCCGGCGGCGTGTGGATCGCCGCGTTCTCGAGAACCGCGTCGAGCGCGCGGGCGACGTTTTCGGGTTTGGTCAGGACATGGTGCGGCGAGGCGGTGTCGACGATCATGATCTGGCGTTTTGCCACCATCAACGGCGCAATCTCGGCGGCACGATCGCTCGCGAGGGAGGACAGGTCCAACGGCTCCGGATCCGGCTGGCCGATGCTGTCGATCTCCGCGAGACAGAGCAAGCCGTCGACAATGTGCCGCAGGCCCATGATTTGCGCCGACATGGCCGATTGCAACTGCGGGTCGCCGATTTCGTCGGCTCTGAGTTGCAACACCGCCAGAGGCGTGCGCAAGGCATGGGCAGCATCGGCATGAAAGTCGCGCTGGTCGGAATAGGCTGTTGCAAGGCGGTCGAGTGCTCTGTTGGCCCCTTCGACCAGCGGCATGACTTCAACCGGAACGCCGGTTGTCGCGATCCTGCCGGTCAGGTCGTGGGGTTGCAGATCGCCGATCTCGCGGGAGGCGCGCGAGACGGGGGCGAGGCTGCGCCTGACGATGACGGCATCGACGATCATCAGCAGCCCCAGCAGTGCCGCGATGGCCAGGCCTGCCACGATCGCGACACGGGTGTTCGCGTCGTCGAAAAACACTGCCGGATCATCGAGATTCTGCACGACGATGATCGATCTTCCCGGCGAACGCGACGACGGCCAGATCACCCCCGCAAATTGATCGGTGCCGATCAGACGCTGAAAGTATCGTGGCTGATCGACCTGTGTTTGGCCGACACCTGCCAACGCGGGGGGCAGGCCCTCGATGGGCCGAATGCGGCCCGCTTGCGCGACTCCGAAAGCGAAACTCGAACCACCGCCGCGCACAGCCAGTCGGCTTTCCTGATCGAGCAGCCACCGGCCGTCGCTGTCTTGCAGACCCGCATCGATCGTCCTTGCGAAGGCATCGAGCGTCTGATGCTGCAACCGTGCGCTGGTGGATTCAAGCAGCCAGGCCACCGATACGGCTGCCAGGATCGCCACGACCAGGGTCGCCAGCCCGTGCCAAACCAGCACACGCCTCAATAGCGAATTGCGCCGGGTCATCGCTGTTGCTCGCGCAGCAGGTAACCAAGACCCCGCATGGTGACGATCTCGATCCCCGCCTCCGCCTGTTCGAGCCGCTTGCGCAGCCGGTGGATGGAAACCTCGACTGCGTTAGAGGAGAAATCCTGACCCAACCCGAAGAACGAGGTCTCGATCCGCGCCTTGCGCACCACCTTGCCCGGGTCAGCCAGCAGCAGCTCCAGCAATTCCGTCTCGCGTCCCGTGATTGCCAGAACTTGGCCATTCACGCTGGCCGTGCGGGAGGCGCGATCCCACACCAGCCCGCCGCATGACACGGTCGCATCATAGCGGGCATCGCTGCGCCGCAGCAAGGCGTGGACCCGGGCGATCAGTTCCTCTGCCGCGAAGGGTTTGACAAGGTAATCGTCCGCGCCTGCCGCAAGCCCTGCAACCCGGTCGGCAATCGCCGAACGTGCAGTGAGGATGAGGACCGGCATCCTGTTCCCGGTCGCTCTCATCTCCCGCAGCAGGGCGAGCCCGTCGCCATCGGGCAGGCCAAGGTCGAGGATCATGGCATCATAGCAGCCGACCGCCAGCGCCAGATGCCCGTCGACACGTGTGGCGAAGCGGTCGACGGCAAACCCCGCCTTGGCGAGCCGGCCACTCACCAACCGGGCCAACTCGTGATGATCTTCCAGCATGATCAATCGCAAAACGATCTCCCTGTAAGGTCGCTGTAAGCCGAATCTCGCCAGCGGCGCCGCATGGAAAACCCACTTCGGCTCGGGCCATCTGTCCCGTCATCGGCGAAACCGATCGTCTCCGTCACGCGCACCCTGACCCGGCTTGCTGCCTGCCTTGCCGCAGCTCTCTGCGCGCCTGTCCCGGCGTTCGCCGAGGAGGCTCCGGCCATTCCCGAGCCCATGGTCTTCGACATGATCCGGCCGCTCGGCGCACAGCGCGGCGAACTGGAGGCCAACACGCTGGTGCAGCGCAATCTGTCGGGACCGGAGCAGACGGTCGAATGGGCGCCGGAAGTCGAATATGCCATCATCGACGGGTTCGCAATCGAGGCCGAACTGCCGATCGAAGGCACGAGGATAGCCGAATACAAGCTCGGCCTGCAGGGAACTTTCGGCACTTTCGCGAGGGGCAAGGGCATTCACGGTGTCCAGTATCTGGGCCTCTACAACCGCGCCGCGGGGCGCTGGGAAAGCACGCTCGTATACATTGTCGGCCTGCGCCTGAACGAGCGATGGAGCACGTTGAGCATGATCGGCGCAGGCGACGTGACATTCTCCGGGCCGAGCCATCGCAGCCTGATCGTCAATCATTCGACCTTTTTCGACCTCGCTGCCGAAACTCATGTGGGCGTCGAGATCAATGCCCGCCGGGGCGCAGGCAACCAGACGCTCGTGATGCCGCAAGCCCAGTTCGCCCTCGCCGACAGGCTCAACCTTCAGGCCGGCCTGGGGGCGATCCGAGCGGAAGGAGAGCCATGGCGCCCTCGCGTCGGTGCGCGGCTCATAAAGGAGTTCTGAACGCGCGCGGCTGCCAAGTCGCCATGATGGGCCGGAACACGCCCTAGTCCTTGACCTCGGCGGTGCACGGCAGGCCGTCGGGGCCGAGGCGGTCCGCCGGCATAGGTTGATCGATCGCCTGACGCGGGCCGGAACAGCGCCGGACGGTCGGCAGATCATCGGGCAGTTCCTCGAGCCGGTTGCCGCCGTCGGCCTTCACCAGATCGAACCCGTCATAGAGCACCCCGGTGTTGAGATAGGCGCGCAGGCTCAGCCGCCCGGGGGCGACGTCGATCACCTGGAACAGGCTGGTGTCTTCGGCGACGCGGTCGGGCTGGGTGTCGGCGCGGTCGTTGAGACCATACATTTTCGCACCCGCCACGGAGACCATGTAGACCGGCCCCTGCAGGCCGCCTCCGGCACGCGCCTCGATCCCCGCCGCGCGGCCCGCTTCGGAGGTCAGCCGACCGTAGCAATGATCGTGCCCCTGCAGCACCAGATCGACCTTGTGCTTTTCGAACACCGGCTTCCACGTTGCCTTGAGCACCGGGGTGTCGCCGGGCCGGGCGCAGGTGAAGATCGGCTGGTGGAACAGCACGATGGTCCAGGGCCCGGGCGCGGCGGCAAGCTGCGCGTCGAGCCACGCCGTCTGGCTTTCGAGGGCGCCGAGGTCGAGCGCTGCGGTGCCGTCGAGCACCACGAAGCGAACGCCCTGATAGTCGATCGCATAGGTCGTCAGCGGTGCCGCCTCGGCCCCGTTGCCGGGCAGGTTGAACATCACCGGCCAATGCGCGCCAAGCCTGCGTCTCTCGCTGCCATCGGGCTGGATCACGTCGACATATTCATGATTGCCCGCCGCGGGAACCTGCGGAACCGTGGCCAGCGCCCATCCTCCGGTGGCGGTCCATTCGCCCCATTCGTCGTCGTGGGTGAGATCATCGCGGCTGGCGACAAGGTCGCCGGCGTGAAGCATCAGCGCCGGGTCGCCCGCCTGTAGCAGCGCGCGGCGCCAGCCGATCGAGCCGATGTCGAGGATGCGGTTCTGGGTATCGCCCATGTAGATGAAGCGAAACGAGCGCGGTGTGGCGGCAGCGGTGCGGAACTGGTGCCATTCCGAAAAGCCCGCCGCCCCGCGCACCCGGTAGGCATAGGCGGTGTCGGGCTTGAGCCCTGAAAAGCGGGCCTTGTGATAGCGCGCCTCGCCGTTCTCGCTGACGGCGGCGACGTTCTCGCCCCCGATCGTCATCGCGCGCAGGTCGAAATTGGGGGCGGGGACCAGCTCGGCAAGCTCGGCCATGGTCTCGCTCGCCGCCATGTCGGTTCGCCACGAAACCAGCATCTCGGTGGTGGGGTCGGCGCCGGGCGAAAGGATGATCCGGTCGGGCAGATTGCGTGCGGCATAGGGCCGCCCCGGCGCGGCGGGAGCGGCCTCGCCCCGCAAGTCGACCGGCTGCTGCTGATCGCGTGCAAGGCCGGTGCCTGCGATGCACGCGGCCAGCACTGGCGCCAGGGCGATCATGGCAGAGGTGCGAACAGAAGCGAAGCGTATGAGCGGCATGGCTGGCGTGACCTTTTCGGCTTGGCTGACGACAAGGCACTGAACCTGCAGCGCCAAGGCTGCAAGTTCATGAAGGCGGCCGGGCCATGGCGGTCATGTGCCACACGGTGGTGTTTGCGCAGATGGCCAAGGGGTTGCCCGGGGATGAGCAGGGTCAGCTGCGGTTCGCGTTCGCGCCAGGCACCGGGCGGACCGCGCGGATGATCCGGTTGCCTTACCTGCAAACGATTGCCATACCGTAGCCATGACCGAAGCGACCAACGCAACTGCCCGCGTGCAAAACGTTGTCATTCTGGGTGGTGGCACGGCGGGCTGGATGACCGCCGCCGCTCTTGTTCGCACGTTCGGCAATCAAGTGAGCATCACCCTGCTGGAATCCGACGACATCGGGACCGTCGGGGTAGGCGAGGCGACCATCCCGACGATCCACTGGTTCAACCAGTTGATCGGCCTTGACGAGGCTGCTTTCCTGGCTGCGACCAAGGCCAGCTTCAAACTGGGCATCGAGTTCGTCGATTGGGCGCGGCCGGGACATCGGTACTTCCATCCCTTTGGTCATTATGGTGTGCAACTGCCGGGCGTTGCCTTCCACCACCGCTGGCTGAAAGCGCAGGCCGAGGGCAGCACTGTGCCACTCAGTGCGTTTTCCCTGGCCGAACGGCTCGCGTCCGAAAACCGCTTTGCCAAACCGGTCAGCGATCCCCGCTCGATCCTGGCTACGCTCGGCTATGCCTATCATTTCGATGCAGGCCTTTATGCGCGTCATCTGCGCGGCATTGCCGAAAACGCCGGGGTGACGCGGGTCGAAGGCAAGCTGGCCCATGTCGATCGCGACGGTGACAACGGGTGGATCACAGCTCTCACGACCGAGCGCGGCGAACGGCTGCCGGGCGACCTGTTCATCGATTGTTCGGGCTTTCGGGCGCTGTTGATCGAAGGCGAAATGGCGGCGGGGTATGACGACTGGTCGCACTGGCTGCCGTGCGACCGTGCGGTGGCGGTCCCCTGCGAGCGGGTAGGCGAAATCACCCCCTACACCCGCTCCACCGCGCGCGATGCAGGCTGGCAGTGGCGCATTCCGCTTCAGCACCGCACCGGCAATGGTTATGTCTATTCGAGTGCGTTTCTATCGGACGATGCGGCAGCGGCCACGCTGCTCGCCAATCTGGACGGCGCGCCGATCGCCGATCCCCGGTTTTTGCGGTTCACGGCCGGTCGGCGCAAGCAGATGTGGGTCGGCAATGTGGTGGCGATCGGGCTGTCGTCGGGCTTTCTCGAGCCACTTGAATCCACCAGCGTCCATCTGATCCAGTCAGGAATCGCCAAGCTGCTGGCCCTGTTCCCCGACCGCAGTTGCGATCCGGCGCTGGCCCGCCGGTTCAATGCCCTGCTCGGCCGGGAAATGGACGAGATCAAGGACTTCCTCGTCCTTCATTATCACGCCACCACCGGCAAGGATGCGCCGCTGTGGCAACATTGCCGCTCGATGGCGCTGCCCGACACCCTTGTCGAGCGCGAGCATCACTATCGCACTACCGGCCGGATAGTGGTCGAAAGCGACGAGCTGTTCCGGGAGGCAAGCTGGCTGGCGGTGCTGAATGGACAGGGTGTAACGGCACGCGGATACAATCCCGTTGCCGACACGCTCGACAGTGCTGCCAACCGCGCGCAGATCGAACAGATCGCTGCGGTGATTGCGCGCGCCGCGCCGACCTTACCCCGCCATGACGAAGCCCTCGCGGCGCTTCTGGCGCGGGCGGGCACGTCGGCCTGAGGCATGGCGCCGCAGATTTCCGCACGCCGGATCGGACGTGAGGGCGAGCCGGTTGTGATCGTCGATGATTTCGCGCCCGATCCTGACGGTTTGCTCGCCCATGCCGCGGCCAGCGCGTTCACACCGGCGGGCGATCATTACCCCGGCGTGCGCGCGGCGCTGCCAACGACGTATTTCGGTGAGGTCGGTGAGACGCTTTCGATCATCTTCGGAGAGGCCTTCGGTGCGGCCGGGCGGGTCCGGGTGCTCGATGCGCGGTTCTCGATCGTCACCGCACCGGCGGCGGCACTTACGCTCGTCCAGCGGGTGCCGCATGTGGACGCAACCGCGCCCGGCAGGCTGGCGATGGTGCACTATCTGGCGGCGGAGGAGTTGGGCGGAACCGCGTTTTATCGGCATCGGTCGACCGGGTTCGAAACGATCAACGAAGCCCGCGCCCATGCCTATTTCGCGGCGCTGGCAAGGGAGACCGCAGTGCATCCCCCGCACGGCTACATCGCAGGCGATACGCCACTGTTCGAGAGGATCGACGCGGTGGCAGCCCGGTTCAACCGCGCCGTGTTCTACCGCAGCCACCTGCTGCACTGCGGCACCGTGCCGCCGGACGCGCACTTGCCAGCGGACCCGCAACGGGGCCGCTTAACGATCACCGGCTTCTTCGCCGCCGACTAGCGCGGTGTGTTCGGGCGGTTTGACGGCAAGATAGACGGTACTCCATAATTGCGCCGCGTTGGATTCGTCGACATCCTGCTGCCCCGCGCCAAACGGCACCACCTGATAGCGTCCATCGACATAGGCCCAGGACCACAACTCCGAGCTCTGGACCTCGCGCCCGGCCTTGATCACCCGCCACAGATCGGCCTGCGCCCGGGTCAATCGGGCGCGCGTGGCCTGCGGCAAATCGGTGCGCTTCAACTGTCGCTCCAATCCCGCAGCGAACAGGGCCTGCTGCCAGGACCACACCACCGCCCCATGATACTTGGCCGGCGTGAAGTCGGCCTTGAGGGCATCGCCCGCCAGCGCGGCGTTGGCCGTGACCATTCCGATGTCCGTCATCAACCCGGCAGGAAAGGGGCGCATCACCGATGCCACCATCACGTCGAGATCGGCAGGGACGGGATCGGTGAACAGCAGCGCGAAGCCTTCGTCCGAATGGATGATCGGCACGGTGCGGCCTTCGTCGTCGAGCGCGATGGCGTGGTAATCGAGCCTGTTCTTGCCAAGTGCCGCCAACGCGGGTTCGGCCGGAATGCCCAGTGAGCGGGCATAGGCGGTCACCGCGCTGCGCGCCTGCTTCGAGGGGGTCGAAACCCGGAACAGTTCCGGTGCGCGGGCACGCCACACGCCCGCAAGCCTGGCGGCTTCGGCCAGCAGTGCGGCGTCTTGCTCGCTCAGCCCGGTCAGAAGCCCGGATGCAGCAATGCGCGCGGCGGCCTCAAGGGCGGATGGCACCAGTATCGCGTTGACATCATAGGCATAGCGGCCGCCGCCGATGCCTTCATGACTGTCGCGCCATTGCCCGTTGAGCTTGCCGGGCAGCAGGGAAACAAGGTTCGCCCAGCGCGGATCGGCGGCAAAGGGCCGCGCGGCCTCGACGACGAATTTGAGGTTGCGCAGCAGCAACTCCTGCGCTTGCGCGCTCTCGCCCGGATTGCTTTCCAGAGCAACCGGCGCACCCAGCCACGCCTGCGCCTGCGCAGGCGTGGCATGATCGAGCAGGTAGGTCGCGGCCACTGGCGCAAGCATGAAATCATCGTCGACCATCGCATAGTCGAGCGATGCGGCATCTCCGCTTTGGCCGTGCTGGCGGCGCTCGAGCAGGGCGAATTCGCTCAGGCCCTCCTCATGCGCCACGGCGCCGCGCGGATCGAGCCGGGCGAGTACGGAATTCAGGCCGGCCTCGACCGCTGCCGGTTGCAACGCCGGCATCAGCAATTGCACGGACATCAGCGTATCACGCCCGAAATAGGTGTTGAAACGCCAGGACCCTGCAAGGAACTTCTCGCGATAGCTCAGGAACCGCAATGCCTCCCGCGCGACGGGATCATCGGCAGCGGTCTCCTTGAGCAACTCCGCTTCGGTAAAGCCGGTCAGCGCCGGGTCGCCCGTTGCGGCGGTGATTTCCACGCGGATCAGCCCGTCCGACCCGGCGTTGATGGTCTGCCCGGCAAGGGTGCCGGACACGACCCTCAGTGCCATGTAATAACCGGGCGCGCCGTCCACCCGGTCGCGCGCGAACACCAAGGTGTCGCCAGCGGCAGCAGGGGTTGCGGCGACTTCACCGGGAAAGCGGCCCACGGCCTGATAGTCGCGCAGGAAACGCACGTTCGACAGCACGGCCTGCTTCACGCTCAAGCCGTCAGCCCTGATCGTCGCCAGCAAACGCACGCCGTTCAGCGGGCGCCCTTTTCCATCGGGCACCGTTATTGCCGCAGGAGGTGTCTCAAGCGTCCACTGCGCCGGAGCGGCGAGCGTTTCGAACCACAGGCCCACCCCGCTGTTGCCGGCGGGGAACGCCACGAGAATGCGCGGCTCGTCGCCCGATCGCAGCAAGACGTGGGCTGCAGCCGGTCCGTCGCGCAGGAAGGCGTTGATGTTTTCCCCTTCCGTCAACTGATAGGCCAGCTCCGGCGCCTTTTGATCGGCAGGCACGGAAACCTGCTCGGCGAAGGCAGCGGGACAGACAGCCAGCAGTGCGGCCGCCATGGCCGCACCACCGATCAGTCGGCGGGAAGGGGAAAGTCTCATCACATCATTCCTCTGTCGGCGCAGATCGGCAACACCACCGTCCCGCTGTCAGAACCGCATCGTTATGATCGCCCCGTAGGTCGGGCCGACAATACCGCGCGCATAGAAGAACCCGGAATCGACGTTCTGCGTCTGGCCCTGTCGCGGGTTGCCTTCGGTGAGACCGATCACGTTGAAGATGTTGTCCGCATTCAGTGCGACCTGTATGCGATCAGTGGCATTCAGAGTGACACCGACACCCGTCACGCCATAGCCGGGCAAGGCCACGCCGTTACCGGAATCTGCGAAGATCTGCCCGATATACTTGTAACGAACGAAGGCCTCGCCCAGCCCGTTCGGCAGTTTGACCGTCGGGATGATGGTGTAGAGCGTGGTCGGGGTGCGTTCCGGACGGTTACCGTCGAAACCGGGCTGCGGCACTCCGTTGAGCCGCAGATTGTTGAGCGTCGGGTCCTGAAACACGCCGATGAAATTGACCGAAAGCCAATCTGTCGGGCGCACCATGGCGTCGATTTCAACACCGCGGGTTTGCAGATCGGCGAGGAACGTGGTCAGGATGGTGGGATCAGTCGGATCAATGAAGTTATAGAACTGATCGTCGAAATTGGTCTGGAATGCCGTGACCGATGCATTGAGCACCCTGCCGAAATTGAACCGCGCACCCACTTCATAAAGTTCGATGCGGGTGATGGGATCGACATTGTTGGTCTGGAAACCATCGGCATAACGCGCGTAGACCGCGAAATTGTCGTTGAAGAGATAGTTGGCCCCGATCGTCCAAGACACCGCATCCTTGCTGGCAAACCGGGTCGTGAAGGTGCCGTCCCACGTCGAGCCGACATCGCGAACGACACCGCCAACCCCGGCGGGAACCGGTTGATTGACGGCGGCATTGTTGCCGTCATCGAAGCGTGCATCAAGGTTTTCCCACCGAATACCCGCGTCGACCCGCAGTTTCTCGCCAATGCGGATTTCGTCGTTGGCATAGATCGAGAAGGATTCGTCCTGACGCTCACGAATGCCCGCACCCCAATTGCCATATGAAATGAGGCCGTTGTCGCTCAGCGTGCCGATGACGTTGTTGTTGGCGTCGAGCGCGACCACATCATAGATGTTGCTGTTGTTGCGCACGTCATTGAGCGCAGTGGCGGTGGCTGACTGGTTCTGGAACCGGCGAACGTCGAAATACTGCACGCCGAACGTCAGCGAGTTGCTGATGCTGTCGGATTCATATTCCCAGCGACCGCCCAGATTGAGGCCGAAATCGTGGCCTTCCTGGAAGTCGTGGTTCAGCGTGGTCTGCTGGAGGAAGCCGTTGCCGTTCAGCGCGTTCAGTTCCGCGGTCTGGTTCGACCCGAGCACTACGCCGTTGGTGAGATTGCGAATACCGAACCGGGTGGCGCTCGGGAAAGCCGCCTGCCCAGCGGTCAGCAACCCGTTGATCGGCGAACCCGCGCCCGGCGTCAGATAGTCGACTGCGCTGGCAAGGCCCGCATTGCCGGTGCCCGATCCCGGAAAGAGGCCGTTGAAGTCGATGGACAGATCAAGATAGCGGCCCTTGGCGAACACGGAAAAGCTGTCGCTGACCGGCTTTTCGAAATCGACCCGGAACTGCGTGGTCTTGACCCGCACGCCTTCGCTGAAGCGGAAATCGCGGAACCCGTCCGGTTCGACGAATGTCGAAACCGGCACGGAGATGCGCGCAAAGGCGTCGCCGCCGATGTTGTCGCGCTGCGGATCGAGGCCGTTGACAGCGCGCGGCTCGCCGTTCTCCACCGCGTAAGGCATCCCCGCGTAATAGGCCGCGCTCAGATCGCTCGTGCGCGCCGACACGCGGATGTAGCCGTCATCGTCGAACCGATGCTCGATCGCACCCTTGATGCTGTAGCCCTGGTAGTCGAACGGATTGTCGCGCACGCCCGGATCGCTTTGGATCCATCCGGCGACATTGAAGGCAAGGTTGTCGGAGATCGGAGCCGAATAGTAGAAGTCGCCGCGCAATTGCCCATAGTTGAACGCCTGGACACGGGCGATCCCTTCCGCCTCGTTGAAATTGGGCCGCTTGGTGATGAAGTTGATGGTCGCGCCAGCACCGTTCACGGTAAGGACGCCCGACGAGCCGCCCTTCACCGCCTCGAGCCGCTCAACCGTCACGTCTTCATAGAAGAAGAAATCGGCCCCGCCGCCGCCATAGATGACCGGCATGCCATCTTCCTGCAGCTGGACGAACCGCTGCCCGCCACCTTGCAGGCCGCGCACCGAGTAATTGTTCGACAGCTGCCCGGCGGTCCCTTCGACGAAGACACCCGGCACGAGTTCGAGAAGATCGGCCGTCGAGCGCGGAGCGCGCTGGTTGATGGCGTCACGATCTGCAAGCGTGATGTCGGCCGAGGCGGTGATCAGCGGACGGTTGCGAGTGGTCTGCCCGGTGACGATGATGTCCTCGCCTTGCGCTTCAGCGACAGCCTGCTCGTCGGCAGGAAGTTCGGTGCTGGAGGCATTCTGCGCCATGGCGGGCCAGGCGAACAGGCTGCAGCCCAGCAGCAGCTGCGCACGTGCGTTAAAGCGAACCATCTTTCTCTCCCTGTTAAGCAGGCAGCCTTGGCGTGGCTGCTTCTGCAATCGTTTGCACTGTAGCGATATGACGATTTGAGAAGCTTGGCAAGTGATCTTCAATGGGACCGATGCAGAGGTGGGGTACCTCTCTTTACGTTACGGCATCCAAGCCTTCGGGAAGCGCACGCAGCCCGGCATGGTCGCCAGTCAGTTCCAGCCGCAGCAATGGCGCGGGCACTCCGCCAAATTCCCCATCCGGCATGACATCGACGAAACTGCACACGGTCAGTGAAGCGTCGACATACCAGCTATAGGTCTGCTGCGGGCGATCTGCGGGGTTGGCCAACACCAGCCCGGTGGCGTTCAAGGGCCGCCACGGACCGGCAATGCTGTCTGCAACCATCCCGTACAGCCCGCCCGGTGCATGACGCAGATCAGGCGCGAATGTCACCGTCTGGGTCGACCAGAATGCGTAGTATCGGTTGTCGTGAAATACGATGTGCGCGCGTTCCAACTCGTTGTTGACGCCTTCTGCATGGATGCATGGAGCGATCGGAACCCACCCTGACGGTCCGTGACGTGCTAGCCCGAAGGCTCCGTTGAAGGCACTGTCGGAACCGGCAAGCGAGGCGGTAAAGGCAAGATAATCCGCACCATCGGCCGGGTCGCGGAAATAGGCCGGATCACGGAACGCCTTGATCTTTCCTGCCTCACCCTCATGTGCGTCGGCAGGCATGTAATAGGGGCCATAATCGGCCACGAGCGGTGCCGGGTGCGACCATTGGCCCGGCAGGCCGTCCGATCCGATCTGCGCGGTGGCCGACCACAATTGCTGTTGATATCCGCCGCTGCGCGCATCGGTGCCGGCCGCGGTGAAAAACAGCGTCAGCGCGCCGTGATCGAGCAGGGCAGATCCTGCCCATTCGCGTTCATAGGGCACATCAAGCGGGGGCAGGACAGGTCCCGCGTCGCGCCATGCGGCGCCGGTCCGCTCGATCCAGTGGATTTTGGCCTCGAAATGCCGAAGGGCCGGATCGCCGCGATCGGGCGCGGTCAGTGCCATCCATATCTCGCGCCCGCCGATGCAAGCACGCTTGCCAGCAGCATCCTGCACTGGCCACATGTCCCAGTAGAGCCGCCCCGCATCCAGTCCGGAGCGGTCTGGCCTGTCGATAGCCGGGATGAGCGCGCCCGCCCCGGATTCGATCCGTCGCACGTGTTCGGCTGTCCAGACGCTGGTCATGACCTTGGCTCCGCGCAAGCTGCGCAGCGTGTTGGGGTTTTCAAGCTTTGATCGGGGATGTTCATCAGACATCGGGTGTTTAGAGTGGTTCGGAAAATTTGCAATCGTTTGCACGATACAGCAGCACATGCCTTGTCGCAAAGAGCCACGCCCGACGCGATTCACGGGCGATATGCCGCGACGCGCTTTCTCTCGCACCGTTCACCGGTGATGACCGCACCGCCACCAACGGCGGCCGGTCCGGCGGGTGCGCCCATGTGTCGGCTTTCACATGGGGCCCGGTCGGCACGTGCGGCCGGAGGCTCTCAAACGTCTGAATTGCGTGCCTGCACAGCTGGCTTGGCGCGATCGGGGCTTTGCCCGAAGGCGGCTTTTGGTTGCGGCTCAAGCGGCAAGGCGGTTCGATAGGCCACCTCCCGCAAGGCAAAGCTGCTGGTAACCGCGGAAATCCCGGGGATCGTGGTCAACCGCAGGCGCAGGAAATCCTCGAAATGGGCGAGCGATTCGACCAGAATCCGCAGCTGGTAGTCGCTCTCTCCCGTCATCAGGTAGCATTCCATCACCTCGGGCAATTCGCGCACCGCCTCCTCGAAGCGGGCGAGCTGGCGATCATCCTGCCGCTCCAGCCGCACCCGGACGAAGGCGGTGACCGGCAGGCCGATCCGTGCCGGATCGAGCAGGGCGACATATTGCTTGATGACCCCCGCCTCTTCCAGCAGCCGCACCCGCCGCAGGCAGGGGCTCGGCGAAAGCCCGACCCGTTCGGCCAGGTCGGCATTGCTGATGCGCCCCTCGGTCTGAAGCGCGCGGAGAATCCGCAGATCGGCGGCATCGAGGACTTGCGGCATATCAGGTCTCATTTCGCAGCACGTTTGACATATCCTGCCAATTTATGCGGTGAAAGCGGCAATCATCGCAAGGAAATGTCGCGCCCGATCGGCTAGAATCCGTGCCGGAGGGCGCTGCATGCTGATGCAAGAGAATGCCAACCGGGCCGAACTGGTCCGCACGCTGGAGCTGATCGACGGCCGCCTTCGCTGGCTGTCCTCGTGGATCATCCACAATGCCAATCACCTGCGGGAAAGCCGCGACGGGCTGAAGGTCGGCGGGCACCAGGCAAGCTGCGCCTCGATCACCGCGATCATGGCCGCGCTCTATTTCCACGCCCTGCGCCCTCAGGACAAGGTCGCAGTCAAGCCCCATGCCGCGCCGGTGCTCCATGCGATCCATTACCTGCTCGGCCACCAGAGCCGCGAACAGCTCGAGGCGTTCCGCGCGCTGGGCGGAGCGCAGTCCTACCCCAGCCGCACCAAGGACCGGATCCCGGTCGACTTCTCGACCGGCTCGGTCGGGCTCGGGGTGGCAGTGACCGCCTTTGCCAGTCTCGTGCAGGACTACCTCATCGCCCACGGCCAGCTGCCTGAAGCCGAGGCCGGCCGGATGATTGCGCTGATGGGGGATGCCGAACTCGACGAGGGCAACATCTACGAATGCCTGATCGAGGGTTACAAGCACGACATCCGCAACTGCTGGTGGATCGTCGACTATAATCGCCAGAGCC
>ERZ1066123.948-NODE-948-length-19126-cov-9.869278_pt1 | contig 19126 bp, 14 predicted proteins | sample MGYA00382770_ERZ1066123 | MGnify/ENA primary metagenome ERZ1066123 (study PRJEB33369, sample SAMEA5778353) | biofilm metagenome | biome: Industrial cooling water; feature: Water cooling tower basin; material: Biofilm | place: United Arab Emirates | collected...
GCAGCGAAGTCGCGCAGATGGACTACAAGGACGCCTACATGGGCAAGGTGGTCCTGGACATCCATCGCAAGCGCAGCGGCAAGCGCACCACGCTCGTGCCCCTGGCCGCGCTCGATCCGATCCACCGCATCGACCGCGAGAGCGCGCTGGCCGCCACGCGCGAGCGCACGGAGGCGCTGAGCGCGCACCGCGAGACGCTGCTGTCCACGCGCATGCTCGACGGCGCGGCGCTGCAGGCGATCATTCCCTCGGTCTCCGCGATCAAGGTGGTGCACGACGGCGCACGCTGGCTGGCGTTCGAGGGCAACGGCCGGCTGTATGCGATGCGCGAGGCGTTCGCGCCGGAAGACGGCATGCAGGTGGAAGTGGAGGAGTATCTGTTCGACACCGCACCCGGCGATGCGCGCAGCATCGTGCGCAGGCTGCGGCGCGTGCGACGGCTCAACCGGCTGGAGTGAGCGCACCGTCGCCGCGACGACATGGTCGGCATGACGGCCATCTGCGCACACGGCGCCTGGAATGCCTCCGCGGCCTGTCTGCATGTCTGCGATCCGCACGGGCATCGTGCGAACCGCAGGTGATCGCGGACCCGTAGCCATCGCCACTTGCAGCAGGATGTCGGGTTCAGGGTGCGCTCAATACGACGCTCGCAGGCTCGTGAGTCCACCGACACTTCGAGGAGCGACGCCATGTCCACCTCGCATGACCACGGTTCATACCGGACCTTCCTGCTGATGATCGCCGTTTCGTCCGCGATCATGTTCGCCCTGACCTACGTGACCACCTATTCGGCCGACCATATCTGGTTCAGCCGCACCCGCTTCTACATGAATCTCATGATGGCCGGCGCGATGGCGCTGGTGATGCTGTTCTTCATGCGTCACATGTACCGCAACGCACGCTTCAACACACTCATCGTCGTCTGCGGTCTTGGCCTGATGGCGGCGGGCGCGTGGATGACGCGGGCGCAGACCGGCATCGGCGACATCGCCTGGATGAAGGCGATGATCCCGCATCACTCCATCGCCATCCTCACCAGCACGCGCGCCGACCTGCGCGATCCGCGCGTGAAGGCGCTGGCGGAAAGCATCGTCGAGACGCAGCGGCGGGAAATCGCGGAGATGGACAGGTTGATCCATGACCTTGAGCGACCTGCAGACGCCTCGGGTGCCGCCGCGAATGCAGATGCAGAGCGTTGAGGGTTCGGGTTGAGGCGTCTGGTTGAGGCTTCGGCGATCGTCCCGTCTCCCGTCGGCGGCGACGCTGGACGCCGCATGGCCCGCGGCTGCGGCTGACGTACCGTTTGATCGTCCAGGGCAGGGCCTGTGCGCGCGATGCGTTGTGCGCCGTGCCGGCCTCACGCCCCGTCCGCAGGCCGCGGGAGCCATTCCGGCGCCGGCTGCGTGGTGTCGTAATACTCGAAGATCAGATGGATGCGGTCGGTGTCGCCATCGTTCGCCACCGCGTGCACGCCCATGTTGTTGACTTCCACGGCCTCGCCTTCAGGGAAGTGGTAGGTGACGCCCTCGATGAAGAAGGCCACCCTGTCGTTGGTCAGCAGCGGCACGTGGATCTTGTGCGGCCACTTCGCCGCCGGGTTGGTGTCGCGATGCGGTTTGATGACGCCGCCGGGCGCCATGCGTGCCAGCATCACCCGCGGGAAGGCGCCGGCCGGATAGCCGTACGCCGCCGTCGCCGCGGCCAGCACCGGCTCCAGCAGCGTACGCCAGTCCGCCCACAGCGGGCGGTCGTGCGAGCCGCGCCAGTCGCGCACGTCGTCGACGAAGCGGAACACGATGTGACGGGTACGGTCGAGCGCTTCGAAGCGATTGGGTTTGTCGGCGTTCTCCGCGTCCCAGACCGCCTCGGGAATCGCCAGCACCGCATCGCGCAGGGCGGCGATGTCGACCTTGCCCAGCGGGCGGATGGCGGTGGTCTTGCGCGGGTTGGGGTAGGGAGCGTGCATGGGTGTCGTCTCCGCCGCGGCCGATGCGGCGCGGGGCTCGGAAGGTCGGTTCAGAAGGTATACCCGAAGCGTTCCAGGTCGCCGGCGTACAGCGCGGCGACGCCGTCGATCAGCGGCTGATCGTAATACTGCCGGTAGTCGCCGCGGCGCGAGCTGTTGACCCGGTCCAGTGCGCGGCTGGGGATGCCGATCCGCGCGCAGGCCTCGTCGTAGCTGTCCTGCATGGTCTCCACCCGGCCGACCAGGTCCATCTCCAGTTGCCCGGCCTCGTCCACCAGCAGCGTCCACTGCGGCTGGAAGTGGATATGGTCGAGCGGGCGCAACTGGAACAGGATCTCGCGCATCGTCCCTTGCGGGTCGCGGTCGAACGCGCCCTGCTGCCGGGTCATGAACGCGCAGTAGGAGACGAAGCGGTCGAACGGATTGCGCACGAAGGCGAACTTGAAATAGGCATCGCACACGGCATCGCCCAGATAGGGGCGGACCTGGCGCACGCTCAGGTGGCCATGCGAGATGCGCGCGATGTCGGCGTAGGGGAAGCGCTTGTTGACGAACAGCCCGACCTGTTCGATGTCGTCCGGCCCCAGCCGTTCGCGCAGGGCCTGACGCACGGCGTGGGTGCCGGTCTTGGGCGTGGCGACGAAGATGAAGCGATGCTGGTGGGAGACGATCATGCCGGAGCGCAGCGACGGTGCGGCCCATGATCGCACAGGCCGCCGCGCGGGCGGGTCGCAGACCGCACGCCCGGCGGGTGCTAAGCCGTGGTTGGACTGTCGAAGGCGCGGTTTGGAGCAATTGCACTATCGCCGCCCGGCATGGTCGGCGGATGACCGACCGCATCGACACCGTCCGTGAAGAAATCGCCAGTGCGCTGACCCATGGCCTCGGTGCCGCCGCAGCGCTCGCAGGCGGTGCGGTGCTGATCACCCTGGCGGCGATCTACGGCGATGCCTGGGCGGTGGCGGCGTCGATCGTGTTCGGCATCACCCTGCTGCTGCTGTACGTGGCCTCCACGCTGTACCACGCCATCCAGCACCCGGTGGTCAAGGGCCGGTTGCAGGTGTTCGACCACTGCGCGATCTACCTTCTGATCGCAGGCACCTACACCCCGTTCACGCTGCTGGGCCTGCGCGGTGCGCTGGGCTGGTGGCTGTTCGGAACGATCTGGGTGCTGGCGGTGGCCGGCGTGATCTTCAAGCTGTTCTATACCGGGCGTTTCCACCGCCTTTCGCTCGTGTTCTACGTGGCGATGGGCTGGCTGGTGGTGATCGCGGCTAAGCCGGTGATGGAAGCCCTGGACCCGTGGACCTTCGGCTGGCTGATCGGCGGTGGCGTGGCCTACACCCTGGGGGTGTATTTCTACTGGCACCCGCGGCTGCCGTATGCGCATGCGATCTGGCACATGTTCGTCATCGCCGGCAGCGTCTGCCACTACGTGGCGGTGCTGGAGCAGGTGCTGCGCAGCTGAGCGCGGCGCTTCAGCGGGCGCCGCGCCCGGTTGTCAGCATTCCACCAGGCGTTCGGCCACCCAGGTGTTCCAGTAGCGCACCACCAGGGCGATGCCGGGGTCGCGGCGCATGTCGCTGCGGGTGAGCGGAATGGCGTCGCTCCACTCGGCATTGGAAATGGCCTGGTACTGCGCCTGCGGCGGTTCGCAGAACCCCATGTGCCAGCGATCGAAATGCCGAGCCGAGACCTCGCCTTCGAACAGCACCTGGAGGCTGTGGTGCATCGAGGAGCGTTGGATGCGGGCATAGACGGCATGCACGCTGTCGGCGGTGCCTTCCAGATACTGGAAGAAACGTCCGTCGTGGTGCAGCAGCACGCCGGTGACGCCGGCCTGCAGATTGAATGTGCGCGCATCTTCCAGCAGGCGCAGCAGTTCGGCGCTGTCCGGTCGGCGGAAGGCGCGGCTTTCGTAGGCGAGTCCGTGCAGGGGGAGGGAATGGTTCATGCCGCACCCGGCCCGCACATGATGAAGGCGGGCGCGAGGGACGCATGCGATGCCATGCGCGAAGTCGTGCTTGATGTCATGAGGTGTCGTCTGGAGATCGAAAGGCGGCGGACCATAGCCCAGCGACCTGGCGCGCGCATTAAGCGCGCTTAATTACCGCGGATCGGGGCCGGCTGCAAGCGCCGCGTGGGCAGGGCGCGGCAAGCCCCCCGTTCCCCCTCTCCGCCCCTCCGCCCCTCCGCCCCTCCGCCGATATGTCTGCCTGCCCCCACCGCGTCGCCGGCCTGCGTCCTGCAGGCCGGGCGCAGGCGTGGCGGTGGGTCATTCGCGCGGGAACCAGGAGGTATCGATGCGGAAATGCCGGTCCTCGAAATCCACTTCGTGTTTCATGCGCGTTTCGTCGACCAGCTCGATGCCGTGCCGTTCGCGGGATATCAGGCCTTCGCGCTGCAGGCGGGTGAGCGCACGGCTGACATAGACGTTGGTCAGCCCCACCGCGTCGCCGATCATGCTCTGGCTGAGCGGCAGTTCGAACCGGGCGCCCAGATCGCGGCGGGTCACGCGCAGGCGCGAGACCACTTCCAGCAGGAAATGCACCACGCGCTCGCGGGCGCCGCGGCGGCCGACGATGCGGATGCGGTCGGCCAGCACCGCGTGTTCGACCATGCCGATGCTGAAGAGCAGTGCGGACAGCCGCGGCGAGCGGATGAACACGTCGTCCAGCGCCGACTTCGGGAACGGGCAGAGCACGCCGTCGGTGGCCGCCGCCAGCGCCGCTCCGGTGCGGTGGAAGGCGATGTCCGGGATGCCCACGATGTCGCCAGGGTAGTGGATGTGCAGGATCTGCCGGCCACCGTCCGGCAGCAGGGTGTAGGAAAAGAACCAGCCGGACTTCACCACATACAGTCGCTCCGACGGCTCGCCCGCGTCGCGCACCACGCTGCGTGCGCGGAATTCCTCGCGGGCTTCTTCCATCGCCGCCAGCAGCTGCGCATCGCGCTCGCCGATCGGGATGTGGTAGCCGATTTTCTCGATCAGACAGCTCTTGGTCATCGTGGCGGGCTCCGGGCTGCGGCTATCCTAGAGCGTGTCGCGCCGCGGGTCTGCATCCGGCGCGCATCCGCTTCACCGCGATCCTGCCTCGTCCTCGCCTCGTCCCGGCCTCGTCCCGGCCTCGTCCGGTCCGTCCCGGCTTTTTCTCCTCGCGGCGTCCCCATGGCCCTGTCGTCGTCCCGTTCGCTCGCCCGCTACCTGGCCCTGCGCGACTACCTCACCGACCATGTCGGCGGCGGTCCGCGGGTGTCGTTCGCCGGGGTCATCAACCTGCAGAAGGGCGCCACCCTGCCGGTGGTGCTGGCGATGATGGCGCTGCACGGCACATGGTCGGCCACCGCCTGGACTTATCTCGCCCTGCATGGCGGCTACGGCCTGATCTGGCTGCTCAAGGAGGCTGTCTTCCCGGACCCCGCCCGGCGCCGTCGCATCACCCTGGGCGGGGCGGTCAACGCCTGGCTGTGCGTGCTCGGGCCCTACTGGATCGCACCGTGGCTGATCACCGCGCACGACCTGCAGCAGCCGCCGGCCGTGCTCGCCGCCGCGGTGGTGATCTGTCTGGTCGGCACGGCGCTGATGGTGGGCGCCGACGCCCAGAAATTCTTCGTGCTGCGCATCCGGGCCGGGCTCATCGTCGACGGCTTCTTCGCACGCACGCGCAACCCCAACTACCTGGGCGAAATGCTGATCTACGCCAGCTTCGCCCTGGTCGCCGGCCACTGGCTGCCGTGGCTGGTGCTGGCCTGGGTCTGGCTGGGCGTGTTCCTGCCCAACATGCTGGCCAAGGATGCGCGCATGGCGCGGCATCCGGGGTGGGACGCCTATCGGCAACGCAGCGGACGGCTGCTGCCTCGCATACGTGGACCCCGCTGAGGCTGACGTGGGCCTTCGGGCCGGCGATCGACGGGGAGTCCGGAGAGCCGGATCGACTGCCCGGGCGCGAACCGCGGCGGCCGCTCAGCGCCCCAGCCACCACGCCAGCAGCAGCGCCAACCCGTACAGGGCCAGTTCCGGGCCGTGGTGGACCAGCAGGGTGAGCGTCCAGGCCAGATCCGGCCCCAGCGACTGGATGCCTTGCAGCGGGTCGTAGCCGAACGCCCGGCCGGTGCGCGTGCCGGCGATGCCCCAGTTGGCGACCACGATGGTGATCGCGGTGGACGCGACGCAGAGCGCCGCCCGGCCGCGGCCGGGCAGGGTGCCGGCGATCCGCAGCAGAAGGGCGATGTCCGCCGCCGCCATCAGCGCCATCCACGCGCTGAGGCGCTGCAGGAAGAGAGTGGCCAGGACCCACAGGGCGGCCATGCCGGCGATGCCGAGGGCGGCGAAGCACAGGGCCATCGGCGAGCGTGCCGTGTGGCCGCCACGGGCGGAACGCGTCGGTGGCGGGCGGGGCGTGGACAGGGTGGACATGCCGCATAGGGTAGCCCAGTGCGCCGTGTCTGCCGCACGGATGCGGCGGCTCGCCAGGCCGCCGCGCAGGGCGCTTGCGCGTGCCCGGGCCGCGGGCGCGCATCCCGGGCGGGTTCCCCGTTACAATCCGTACCGAATTCCTCCTGATTTCGGTGCGCCGCTCCGGTGGGCCCGTCTTTCCCCTCCCAGAACCCGTCGAGCCCCCGCGTGTATTCCCGCAGCAGCGAACCCGTGCGTTTCGAACGCGATTGCAAGGCCGTCCTGGTGCCGCAGGGCGAGGAAGTGACCCTGCCCGCCGGCAGCGTCGGCTACATCACCCAGGCATTGGGGGGCAGCTGGACGGTGTTCGTGGAAGGCAATCTGATGCGCATCGCCGGCGCGGATGCCGACGCCATCGGCAAGGAGCCGCCGCCGCCGATCGAATTGCCCGAGCACGCCGGCGACGAGGAAGTCGAGCGCATCGTCTGGAACCAGCTGCGGACCTGCTTCGACCCGGAAATTCCGATCAACATCGTCGATCTGGGCCTGGTCTACGCGGTGGAACTGCAGTCCGGGAGCCCCGGCGAGCGCCGGGTCGAGGTGCGGATGACCCTCACCGCTCCGGGCTGCGGCATGGGCGACATCCTGGTCGACGACGTGCGCAGCAAGCTGGAGATGATCCCGACCGTGCGCGAGGCGGATGTCGAGCTGGTGTTCGACCCGCCGTGGACGCGCGAGATGATGTCGGACGTCGCGCGGCTCGAAACCGGGATGTTCTGAAGCCCTGCCGCGGGCCTTGGCCCACGGCGCAACTGCTCCTCGCATGATGCGGTGCCTGCCGCCGCGGGTTTGCGCCCGCGTGCAGCGGCATCGCGGCCCTGCCGGTCCGTTTCTGAGCGGCGGATGGGCCGGCCGTAGCGCTCCCGATCCGGGGCGCCTTGCGCGACATTTCGCGCAGGCATCCCGTCGCGTGTCGATTCAGCAGGCTTTCATCTTGAAGTGTGATGCGCATCACTTGTCTCGCAACTTGCTGAATAAATTCAGTTTTACGGCCGAAAAGCGGCGCTGAACACGGGCCTCCCCGTGTCGAAGGCGGCATATGAAGCGGGTCTATTGACAATCTCTCCGGGCGGGCCTTAGCGTCCGTTTGCCGTTCGTTCAGCTTGATGTTGACGACGGCATCTGGCGGATCCGGCAGGGAAGAGGGGGCGATTCCGGATCAGGGCCAGATTCTCCGGCCACCGCATCGGCGGGGCCCGTCACCATCGTCCGCATCGCCATTCTCAAGGAGAGATCTTCAGTGAACAGTTCGTACTCGAAGTACGCGCTTGCCAGCGCCATTGCGCTGGTGATCGGCGCAGGAAGCGCCACCGCCGCCACCCGCACGGACCTGCATCGCAGCGACCTGGTCGGCGCATCGCAGACCAATGCGAGCATCGCCGCCAGCGGCGCCGCCCGTACCGTGCACGCCCGTCACGCGCAGGCCATCGGCCTGGACGGCGAATCGCATCTGCTGCTGCTGCAGCGCAAGACCGACCGCGGCGTGCGCGCCCATCGCTACCAGCAGACCTTCCGCGGCCTGCCGATCTTCGGTGAACAGGTGGTGGTCGCCGAAGACCTCAACGGCGATCTGAAGACCCTGTTCGGCCAGAAAGTCTCGGGCCTGGCCTCCGAAATCCCCGCCTCCGCTCCCCGTCTCGACACGCGCCGCGCGATGCTGGTTGGCAAGAGCGCCGGCCTGGGCGAGCGCGTCGGCTTCATGCGCACCTTCGACGAGAAGTCGACCCTGTCGATCTGGATCGACGACGCCGGCCGCGCGCACCGCGCCTATGTCGTCACCTATTTCGCCGACACCGCGCTCGGCGGCATGCCCACCCGCCCGACGGTGATCGTCGACGCGGACAGCGGCCGCGTGCTCGAGCAGTGGGACAACCTGCAGCACGCACTGGTCGGCACCGGCCCCGGCGGCAACCAGAAGACCGGCCAGTACGAATACGGCACCAACTACGGCAAGCTCGACGTCGCCCAGTCGGGCAGCACGCGCACGATGAGCAACGCCAACGTCAAGACGGTCAACCTCAACGGCGGCTCCTCGGGCAGCACCGCGTTCTCCTACACCTGCCCGCGCAACACGGTGAAGACCATCAACGGCGCGTATTCGCCGCTGAACGACGCGCACTACTTCGGTGGCGTGGTCTACAACATGTACCAGGCGTACATCGGCAAGGCTCCGCTCAGCTTCCAGCTGACCATGCGCGTGCACTACGGCAGCAACTACGAAAACGCGTTCTGGAACGGCTCGGCGATGACTTTCGGCGACGGCGCGAGCACGTTCTATCCGCTGGTGAGCCTGGACGTTTCCGCGCACGAGGTCTCGCACGGTTTCACCGAGCAGAACTCGGGGCTGGTGTATTCCGGCCAGTCCGGCGGCATCAACGAAGCGTATTCGGACATCGCCGGCGAAGCGGCCGAGTACTTCATGCGCGGCAGCAACGACTTCCTGGTCGGCGCGGACATCTTCAAGGCCAACGGTGCGCTGCGCTACATGTGCACCCCGACCCAGGACGGCAAATCGATCGACCATGCCTCGAACTTCGTCTCGGGCATGAACGTGCACTACTCCTCGGGCGTGTACAACAAGGCCTTCTGCCTGCTGGCCAAGACCGCAGGGTGGAACACCCAGAAGGCGTTCCAGGTGTTCGCGCGCGCGAACGATCTGTACTGGACCTCCAGCACCAACTACAACCAGGGCGCCTGCGGCGTGCGCACGGCGGCGACGGATCTGGGCTTTTCCGTGGCCAACATCGACTCGGCGTTCAGCGCGGTCGGCGTGAGCTGCGGCACGGCGCCGCCCACGGGCGGCACGGTGGTGCTCAACGTCAACCTGCCGTCGGTCGCCACCGGCAGCTGGTCCTCGACCTACACCTACACCATCCCGGCCGGTACCACCCAGTTCGTGGTCGCCACCTCCGGCGGCACGGGCGATGCCGACCTGTATGTGCGTGCGGGCGCGGCGCCGACCACGAGCAGCTACAGCTGCCGTCCCTACACCGGCGGCAACGCCGAGACCTGCACCTTCAACAACCCGGCAGCGGGCACCACGTACCACATCGCGGTGCGTGCCTACAGCGCCTATTCCGGCGTGAACCTGAAGGCCACGCGCACGCCGTAAGCCGTGCGCCACGAGGCCCCGATGCGCACGCACGGGGCCGCAGCGACCGCCCGGCATACGGAGATGCCGGGCGTCGCGAATCTCAAGCCCTCCGCGTTCGCGCGGGGGGCTTTTCGCTCCAGCTCCGTTCGTGACCGCGCCTGCGGCCGGACAGACCGTCCGCGCGCTGCGCGCGTCGAATCCCCAGACACGGCAGCCGGGCTGCCCAACGACAGGACCGTCGAGATGAAGATTCAACAGGGCTCGCGCATCGCATTCGCATGCGTCGCGCTTCACGTCGCCTGCCTCGCGCATGCGGGCATGGCATCGGCCGCCACCAGGCGGGCCGTGGATCCGGGGCAGGCGGCGCATGCCGCCGCCGTGCAGCACGCCGACGCGCACACGCAGGCGCACGCACGCGAGCAGCTGGCATCGCTGCGGCTCGAGCACGACCCGGCCGCGCCGGTCTGGATCGTGACCGCCGACAGCACCTGGCGCGGTCTGGCCGCCGTATCGAAGCAGTTCGCGGTGGACGCCGCGCCGACGCGCGACAGCCTTGGCACGCCGCTGCGCATCGCGAAGATCCAGGCCGGGGAACTGAGCAGGGTGAGCGCCTACGTGCATCAGCGCGAACTACGCTGCGGCGGGTATTTCGCGTTCCGCACGCAGGCGGAGGCCGAAGCCTTCGTCCGTGCCGACCAGGCCGCGTCGGCCGTCGGGCCGGGCGTGCTGGCGACCTACAGCATCGACAACCGTGTCACGGTGGATCCCTGGCTGCCGCAGGTGCAACACACCAACAACTACACCACCATCAACACGCTGTCCACCTATCAGAACCGCTACTACACCAGCGCCGACGGCAAGGCATCCGCGGAGTGGATCCGCAACCGCTGGCAGTCGCTGGCGGGCAGCCGCAGCGATGTCACCAGCGAACTGTCCACCTGCGCCAACTGCTCCACGCAGCCTTCGGTCATCCTGACCGTGCGCGGCAACGAACTGCCGAACGAGATCGTGGTGCTCGGCGCGCATCTGGACTCGATCAACAGCAGTGGCGGCGGCAGCACCGCCCAGCGCGCGCCCGGCGCAGACGACGACGCGTCCGGCATCGCCACGCTGACGGAGGTGATCCGCATCGCGCTGGCCAGCGGCTGGAAGCCGAAACGCACGGTGAAATTCATCGGCTACGCCGCCGAGGAAGTGGGCCTGCGTGGTTCCAACGCCATCGCTCAGGCGCACAGGAACGCGGGTGCCAATGTCTACGCCGTGCTGCAGCTGGACATGACCAACTACCGTTCGGGCGGCGCCGACATGCGGTTGATCACCGATTATTCGAACGCCGACATCAAGACCTTCCTGACTTCGCTGTTCGACACCTATCTCGCGCCGCTGGGCCTGACCCGCGGCACCTACACCTGCGGATACGGATGTTCCGACCATGCCTCGTGGACCAGCGCGGGCTATCCGGCGGGCATGATGTTCGAAGGTGGCGCGAGCGGTTATTTCAGCAGCATCCATACCCAGAACGACACCCTGGCCAACATGGGCAATTCGGCCCAGAACAGCGGTAAATTCGCGAAACTCGGTCTCGCGTTCCTCGGCGAGGCGGCGAAGACCGCAGGCAGCGGCGGTGGTGGCACCACCGAGGTGTTGAATATCGCGTTGCCGGCGATCGCGCGTGGCAGCTGGTCGTCGACCTACACGGTGAGCATTCCGGCCGGCACCACGCGCCTGGTGGTGACGACCGCCGGCGGCAGCGGCGATGCGGATCTCTACGTGCGCGCCGGCGCGGCGCCGACGTCCAGCGCCTACACGTGCCGCCCGTATCTTTCGGGCAACAACGAGACCTGCACCATCGACAGCCCGGTCGCAGGCACGACGTACTACCTCCGCGTGTATGCCTACACTGCGTTTTCAGGGGTGACGCTCAAGGCCACGCGCACGCCGTAGCCGCGGCCTTTCACCGCGTCGATCGCAAGACGGCGCGGCGTACGCGCGCGTATGTCGCACGCGCCGCCGCGCCGCGCCATGCTGCGCAGCGTCATGCCGCGTCGAATGGTTCATGCGCGGGCGTGCAATCGCGATTCTGTCGGCGGCACGGGTGTTCAAGATTCGCCAACACTTCGCCAACACCGCTCCCGCGCATTGTTGCGCAAGCCCGCAGGCGTACGGAATTCCCTGCGGGCGATGTTCGAGATCCTGCACGAATTGCCCGGAGCCTCCTCTGCGATGTCGCGTCCCGAGCGACAGCCGGCCTTCGGCGCATGCCGCGATTCGTGCACGTGGTGTCTTGCGCACGCCGGAAAAGTCGCTTACGTTCGGGATGCGGACCCGGCGCCACGCCGGGTCGACGCAGGCCGGCTTGGGGAGCCGGCCGGCTGCAGGGGTTCCCCCTACGCCCGCAGCCAACGCACCGCAGAGGATGCAGTGCGTCAGTCCTGCCGCAGGAAGACGGTGGATACCGATCGATGACCTGCGCAGGCTGCGTCGACAGTCAGTTTGATGTTGTGTCCGCGTCACCATGCGTCCGAACGACGCATCCCGACCAGCGGCCCGAGGGCCGCTTCTCACAGAGGAATGACCGTGAATCGTCGAGTTTCATTGTTGTCAGTCGCCATTGGGGTTTCCGTCATCGCCGCGTCCGCACCCATGTGCGCATTCGCGGGCGAGTTCCGCACCGCGCAGCGGCCCACCGGCGACGTCATCGTCGTGTTGAAGGAAGAGGCGGCCAGCCTCGCCACCGAATCGAACTCGCGCGCGCGCGTGTCCAGCGTCGCCGGCGACATGGCGTCCAGCCACCGCCTCCAGGTCAAGCGCAGCTTCAGCCATGCGCTGCGTGGCTTCGTCGCCAAGGCCGACGACAAGGCGATCGCCCGTCTGCTCGCCGATCCGCGCGTGGCCTACGTGGAAGAAGACGGCTACGTCTCGATCAACGCCACCCAGACCGGCGCCACCTGGGGCATCGACCGTGTCGACCAGCGCAATCTGCCGCTGGATTCCTCCTACACCTACAACACCACCGCTTCCGGCGTGCATGCCTACATCATCGATACCGGCGTGCTGCTGTCGCACAGCCAGTTCAGCGGTCGCATGGGCAACGGCTACGACGCGGTGACCAGCGGCGGCAACGCCAACGACTGCAACGGCCACGGCACCCACGTCGCCGGCACCGTCGGCGGCACCACCTACGGCATCGCCAAGGGCGTGACCATCCATCCGGTGCGCGTGCTGGGCTGCAACGGCTCGGGCACCAATTCCGGCGTGATCGCCGGCATGGACTGGGTGGCGCAGAACCACATCAAGCCGGCCGTGGCCAACATGAGCCTGGGCGGCGGCGCCTCGCAGGCCACCGACGACGCCGTGCAGCGCATGGTGAACGCGGGCGTGACCGTGGTGGTCGCAGCCGGCAACGACAACGGCAACGCCTGCAGCTACTCGCCGGCCCGCGCCGCGAACGCGATCACGGTGGGCTCGACCACCAACACCGACGCGCGTTCGTCGTTCTCCAACTACGGCACCTGTCTGGACATCTTCGCGCCGGGTTCGTCGATCACCTCGGCCTGGCACACCAGCAGCACCGCGACCAACACCATCAGCGGCACCTCGATGGCGGCCCCGCACGTGGCCGGCGCCGCCGCGCTGTACCTGGCGAGCAACCCGACCGCCTCGCCGGCCCAGGTCACCTCGGCCCTGACCGGCAGCGCCACGCCGGGCAAGGTCACCGGTGCACAGACCGGTTCGCCCAACCTGCTGCTGTACACGCTGGGCGGTTCGGCCCCGCCGCCGCCGCCGCCGCCGCCGCCGCCGCCGGGCTCCCTCACCAACGGCGTGCCGCTCACCGGCCTGAGCGCCTCCACCGGCAACTCGCTGGACTACACGATGTCCGTGCCCTCGGGCGCGACCAACCTGTCGTTCACGATGTCCGGCGGCACCGGTGATGCCGACCTGTACGTGAAGTTCGGCAGCGCGCCGACCGACACCTCCTACGACTGCCGTCCGTATCTCGGCGGCAATGCCGAAACCTGCTCGTTCGCCTCGCCGCAGGCGGGCACCTACTACGTGCGGGTGAAGGCGTACTCGTCGTTCTCGGGCGTCAGCCTGACCGGCAGCTACACCACCGGTGGCGGTGGCGGCACGCAGACCTACTCCAACGGCACCGACTACCAGATCCGCGACAACACCACCGTCGAGAGCCCGATTTCGGTCTCCGGCCGCAGCGGCAGCGGTTCCAGTGCCACGGCGGTCGCGGTGGACATCCGTCACACCTACATCGGCGATCTGAAGGTGGACCTGGTGGCACCGGACGGCAGTGTGTACGTGCTGCACAACCGCTCCGGCGGCAGTGCGGACAACATCATCCGCACCTACACGGTCAACCTGTCGAGCGAAGCGCTCAACGGCAGCTGGCGCCTGCGCGTCAACGACAATGCAGGTGGCGACATCGGCTACATCAACAGCTGGAGCATCACGTTCTGATGCACCCGGGCGACGCCGGGCAATCCGGCGTCGCCTGAACGTACCACCCCGTCCGCCGCCCCTGCGGCGCGACAGCCCTGCCGCCGGGTACTTCGGTACCCGGCGGTTCTTTTGCTGAGGGCGCCGCGATCTTTCGGTCGTGGCTGTTCCATTCTGGTGTTCATCCATTGTGGTTTTCGTGCTTCCGTGCGCGGCGCTCGCGCCGTCGCGGGGGGCACGCAGCTCCGGCCTTCGCGCCGGCATTTCCATTGTCCCGGCCTGTACCCGTGCCCCATCGACCGCTTCGCTGCCTGTTCGCCTGCATCGCACTGACGTCCGCACCCTGGGCGATGGCGCAGGCCGGCGACGCGTCCGTGGATCGGTCCGCGACGGCCGGTACCGAAGCCGAAGAGCTCGACGCGGTGCAGGTCACCGCGAGCCGCCGCAGCGAGACGGTGCTCGATGTGCCGATGGTGGTGACCGTCGTGACCTCCGAGACCCTGCGCGGCGCCGCGATGCAGACACCGATGGACGCACTGCATGGCGCCGTGGGCACGTATGTGCAACAGACCACGCCCGGGCAGGGCGTGGTGATCGTGCGCGGGCTCAAGGGCTCCGAGGTCCTGCATCTGGTCGATGGGTTCCGCCTCAACAACGCCATCTTCCGCAACGCACCCAACCAGTACATCGCGCTGGTCGACGGTCAGAGCCTGGACCGGATCGAAGTGGTGCGCGGCCCCGGCGGCACGCTCTATGGCGGCGACGCCATGGGCGGTGTGGTGCAGATGCTCACGCCGACCCTGCGCTATGCCGAAGACGGCGGGCGTCAGTGGCACGGCGCACTGCGCACCGTGCTGGCCAGCGCCGACGATTCGGCGATCGCGCGCGGCGAAGTATCCGGCGGCGGCGAGCGCGCCGCCTTCGCGCTCGGCTACACCGCACAGAACGTCGGCGACCTGCGCGTGGGCGGCGGCGACACGCTGGCGTCCACCGCATTCCGCGCGCGCTTCGGTGATCTCAAGCTCGGCCTGCGCCCGGCGCAGGGCCACAGCCTGCAACTGTCGGTGCAGTACGCCGAGCAGCCGCGTACGCCGCGCCACGACGCGCTGGTGCCGGGCTTCGGGCAGCGCGTGCCGGAGAATGCGGTGTTCTTCTTCGAGCCGCAGCGCCGGCGCTTCGCCCAGCTGGTCTGGGCGCTGGACGGCAGCAGGGACGGGCAGGGCAACGCGCTGTTCGATGCCGCGGAGCTGCGCATCGGCCGGCAGGTGGTCGACGACGACCGGCGCACCGTGGCCTTCGGCAGCCGCAACGAGGACCGCGAGCGCAACCGCGACACCACCGACGGTGTCGCCGGACAGTTCGTGCGCACGCTCGGCGCAGGGCACACCATCAGCTACGGCGTCGAGTGGTACCGCGACCGTGTCGCGTCCTCGCGCCTGCGCACGCAGCTGGACACCGGCGCGGTATCGACGCGTGCGCCGCGGTTTCCCGATGGCGCCCGCATGGACAGCCAGGCGATCTATCTGGCCGACGACTGGCGGCAGGGCCGCTTCGACATCGAGGGCGGTCTTCGCTACAGCCGGTTCGACGTGCGCATTCCCGCCGCCGAGGGCGTTCCCGGCGTGCGTCTTCGCCCGGACGATCTCACCGGCCACCTCGGCGCCTCCTTCGCGGCGAGCCGGTCGCTGCGCCTGGTCTCCAATCTGGGTCGTGGCTTCCGGGCGCCCAACATCTTCGATCTCGGCGTGTTCGGCCCGCGCCCGGGCAACCGCTGGAGCGAACCGAATCCGGACCTTGATCCGGAAACCGTCACCAGCGTGGATGTCGGCCTGAAGTACGCCGATGCGCGCTGGATGGGCGAACTGATCGCGTTCCGTGCGCGCTATCGCGACAAGATCACCGCCACACTCACCGGTGAGGTGCGTCCGGACGGTGCGCTGGTGGTGCAGAACCGCAATCTGGCGCGGCTCGACCTGCGCGGCGTCGAGGCCGGGCTGCGCTGGCGCGGCGAGCACGTCGATGCCTACGCCACGGCCACCTGGACGCGCGGCGACGAATCCGTGGACGGCATGCGCGACCCGGCCGATCGCATTCCGCCGCTGTTCGGGCGCGCAGGGGCGGTGTGGCGCGGCGATGCGCTCACGCTCGAAGCCTATTCGCTCTACGCTGCCGCACAGGACAGGCTGAGCCCCCGCGATCGCGTCGACCCGCGCATCGATCCCCGCGGCACCGCCGGCTGGGCCACCTTCAATCTGCGCCTGGAATGGCAGGTGGACGCCCGGTTGTCGCTGGCGCTGCGCGGCGAGAATCTGGGCGACAGGCGATACCGCGAACATGGCTCCGGCCTCGACGAGCCGGGGCGCAATCTGGTGCTCACCGCCGATTATCGTTACTAGCGTTTCACGCCCGCCGTCCGCTGCCACCGCACGCGTTCGCTTCCCGCTCCCTCCGCACCCGACTCCAGGCCCGCGTCCCATGTCCGATCTCCAGTTCCGATGCCCGCCGACCACAGACCGTTCCGGCATCGCGTCGCGTCCACGCCACACACCCGCATCGCGCATGCCGCTGCGCCTGTTCGCGGCGCTGGTCCTGTGTGGCGCCATGCTGCCGGCCACGGCGCAGCAGGCGTCCGCCCCTCAGGACGCCCCGCCGGAGGCCGCACCCGAAGCGGCACGCAGCGATCTGAGCTTCACCCTGCCGGCAGGGCAGGCGCTGGAGGTCGACAACCCCTACGGCAGCGTGTACCTGCGCTTCGGTGGCTACGCGCATCAGCTGGACGTGCGCGCGACCGTGCAGCAGCCCGAAGGTGCGCCCGCATTCGGCTTCGCGCCGGCGGCGGTGGGCGAGGTCTTCCGCGTGGCGCCGACCCTGCCGGAAGGCGTCGCGCCGGCCGCCACCCAGCGCATCGACCTGGTGCTGTACGTGCCCGAAGGGCATCCGCTGCGCGTGCGCACCGCCGCGGGCAACATCGAGAGCCGCGGCGTGCGTGCCGACGTCGATTTCCGTTCGCTGTCCGGCGACATCCTCGCCCGCGGCACCACCGGTGCGGTCCAGGCCGACACCGGAAGCGGCGCGATCCGGGTCATGCTCGAACCCGCCGCCGCCGGCGTGCGCCAGCACCTGTCCACCCGCACCGGCGACATCTCGGTCGGGGTCACCGACGCGCTGGGCGCGGAGCTGCGCCTGTCGAGCTCGGGCAGCATCACCACCGATTATTCGATCCGGATCGAGCGCCGCGACGGCGAAGAGCCGGACAAGCGCGCCGAGGCCGCGGTCGGCGTCGCCAAGGGCGCGCAGCCGGGCCTGATCGAGGTCGAGAGCCTGCGCGGCAATCTGCGTTTGTGGCGCCGCATCGAATTCGTCGATGCCGCTTCGCCGGAAGGCGGGGAGGCGGACGACTGACCGCGCTCCGGCGCGGTTCCGCACACGCCACGCCCGTCGAGACATTCGACGGGCGGGCGCACACACTGCCGTCTCTGCACACGAGTCTGTCGTTGGCTGTACTTACGCGTGTCCTGCGCATCGTACGCATCGCCGTTTCGCGCCCTCCGTCGCGCCGGCCCCTGTCGCATTCCACCTCAACCCTTCCATCCGAGGTCAGCGTCATGACATCCAAATCCCTGTTCCGGGCCTGCAGGCTGGCGGCGTTCGCGCTGCTGGTGCCCTGCGTGGCCTTCGCCGCCGGTCCGCGCGCCGTGCGCGAGACCGAACCCGACCGCCCCGAGCGCAGCGCGCGTCCGCAGCTCGGCACGCCGGTCACCCCGCACAGCATCGACGTCGATCTGCGCACCATGCCCAAGGCCACCCAGTGGAAGCCGGGCATGGCGATCCGCGAAGCGCATCGTCGCCAGTATTTCCCGATCGGCAGCGTGCGTCCGCATGCGCCCGCCGACAAGCCCACCGCCGCCGACGGCCTGCCCGAGCTGCAGGCGCTGTGGGACGAGAACGCTCCGCCGCAGGCCCGCGCCAAGGCCGCCGCGCGCAGCCGCGTCAGCATCAACAACCCCAACACCGGCGTGAGCCCCGGCGACCCGGTGGTCGAGGTCGGCGCCAACCACGTCATCTATGCTGTCAACAGCGGCGGTTCGGGCACGTACTTCAACGTGTACAACAAGTCCGGCGCCCTCGTGGCGGGCCCGACCACCTTCGGTTCGCTCGCGCCGGCAGGCAATTCCTGCACCAGCGACCGCGGCGACCCGCTGGTCCACTACGACCGTCAGGCCGGGCGCTGGTTCATGCTGACCATGGACGACGCCGGCTTCTGCACCTTCGTGTCGAAGACTTCCGACCCGGTCAGCGGCGGCTGGTGGTTCTACGGCTATTCCGCGCCGCGCCTGCCCGACTATCCGCACTGCGGCGTGTGGAACGACGCCTACGTCTGCGCCTCGAACGAGGGCAACGCGCAGGTGGCGGTGTATGCGTTCGACCGCGCCAACATGCTCACCGGCGCCACCGCGCGCGCGGCGCAGCGCTTCCAGACCGTCGCCAAGCTGCCGGGGTACGGCTTCCAGATCCTCACCCCGTCCACCTTCTACGGCACCACCGCGGCGCCGTCCGGACGCAAGCAGATCCTGGCCCGCCACCGCGACGACGAAGCCCACGACGGCACCGGCGCCAACGGTTCGCAGGACTTCCTGGAGCTGTTCGAGATCACGCTGGACTGGAACACGCCGGCCAACAGCGGCATCGCCGCCCTGCCGCGCGTGGCCATCACCGAGTTCAACAGCTGGTTCCGCGACTACAGCACCTTCGCCACCGTACCGCAGCCCGGCTCCACCTCGCGCCTCGACCCGATCCGCGAAGTGCTGCTGAACCAGCTGAGCTACCGCAACTTCGGCACGCACGAGTCGCTGGTCGGCACCTTCGCCACCAACCAGAACGCGGCCCGTACCGGCACCGTGGTCGACTCCGCCGTGCGCTGGTTCGAGCTGCGCCGCAGCGGCACCGGCAACTGGGCACTGCACCAGGAAGGCACCTTCAGCCCGGGCGACACCAGCACCCATCACCTGATGGGCACCGCGGCCATGGACAAGTTCGGCAACATCGGCCTGGGCTACAACGTCACCAGGACCACCACGCCGACCAAGTTCGCCACCCTCGGCTACACCGGCCGCACCGCCTCCGATGCGCTGGGCGTGATGACCCTGGGCGAGAACGAGGT
>ERZ1066123.951-NODE-951-length-19114-cov-6.925967_pt1 | contig 19114 bp, 10 predicted proteins | sample MGYA00382770_ERZ1066123 | MGnify/ENA primary metagenome ERZ1066123 (study PRJEB33369, sample SAMEA5778353) | biofilm metagenome | biome: Industrial cooling water; feature: Water cooling tower basin; material: Biofilm | place: United Arab Emirates | collected...
AAGCTGCCCGCGGACGCCGGGTTCCAGAAGGTCAAGCTGAACGCCGACCAGCGGGCGGGTGCGCTGACCCACCCGTTCCTGATGGCCGCGTTCGCGTACACCGGGACCAGCTCGCCGATCCACCGCGGCGTCTTCCTCGCCCGCGGCGTGCTCGGCGTCTCGCTGCGGCCGCCGCAAGAGGCGTTCACCCCCCTGCCGGAAAGCGCCCACCCCGAGTTCACGACGCGCGAGCGGGTCGCCCTGCAAACCAAGCCCGCGGCGTGTGCCGGGTGTCATAGCATCATCAACAACCTCGGCTTCACGCTGGAAAACTTCGACCCCGTCGGCAAGTTCCGCGACACGGACAACAAGAAGAAGGTGGACGCGACCGGCAGCTACCAGACCCGCAGCGGCGAGGTCGCGAAGTTCGCCGGGCCGAAGGACCTCGCCAAGTTCCTGTCCGGCAGCGAGGACGTCCACGCCGCGTTCGCGGAGCAAATGTTCCACCACTTCGTGAAGCAACCCGTGCGGGCCTTCGGCGTGACACGGCCCGAGGAGTTGCGGAAGACGTTCGCGGCCGGCGGGTTCAGTATCAAGAAACTGGCGGTCGAGGTCGCGGTCCTCGCCGCCGTCACCCCGCGCGACGCGAAGCCGGTCGCGGTGACGCCGCCGCCGAACGGAAAGTAGTGCCTCAGGCCGCGCGGCGGGCACCCACACGGATACTCGGTTCGGCAGCCGCGATCGGTTCGGCTGCCATCCCCCCGTCCCGCCACCTCACCAGCCAGCACCCCGCGAACAAGAGTGCGGTTCCCGCGGGGATCAGTCCGTACCACAAGATCGTGTCGTACACCCGAGCGCCGACGAGGTCCTTGTTCGCGGCCAGCCCGCACGCCGCGGCTCCGACCGCGATGCCCCGGAGCATGAGGCTCCCGTTCGCGGCGGCCCGGGCGACCACCCACGCGGGCAGGATCAGCGTGCAGAAGTGCGGCTTGCTCGACATGGGCGACAGCAACAGCATCAGCGCGAACGCCATCCCGACTTCCGCGGCGAACGCCGGCCGTACGTCCGTTCGCCGCCGCCACGCCGCGACCCCGGCGAGGGCGGCGAGCCCGCACCCGGCCGCGAGGACGCCGAGCTTCAGTGTCGCGGGGCCGACCCGGTCCGCCCGCGGCACCGGGAACCGGACGCCGTTCAAACTGGTCAGGTCGGCCGTGAACAGGCGGTTCGACAAGCCCGCGAGCGAGTGATTGAACTGAACCCCGCTGTACCACACGCCGGGGTCGACCTTCGGATTCGACACCGACCCCAGGAACCGGGTCGCCCACTCCCCGAGCCGGGCGTGGCCGTCGGCGGTCGGGTACAGGATGTCCGGCAGGAGGTTTACTCCGACCGCGACCCCGACCACGGCCGCGGCCGCCCGCCACCGGCCGGTCCAGGCGAAGTACGCCGCGAACAGCAGGGGCGTACACTTCGCCGCGGCCGCGAGCCCGATGCACCCGCCGCCCGCGGTGTCCCGCCCCGAGTGGACCAGCCAGCACCCCCCGACCGCGAAGGCGGCGAGGATCAAGTCGGTCTGCTGGTTCGAGACGGCGTCGAACGTGAACCCAACGGCGGCCAGCAGACCCAGCCAGAACGCGGCGATCTCGGTGCGAGGCCACGTTCGCGGATCGGTCAGCGGCCCGCCGGCCAGCCGCCACGCCCCGGCGAACACGACCACCCCCGCGACGGCGTTCGCGACCCACCACAGGCTTCTCCCCGCAGAGTGCGGCAGCACCGAGGCCGGCACCGCGGCCAACGCGGCCACCGGCGGGTAGATGAACCCGGTCCGCTCGTCGAACACGTCCCCCCCGGCCCGGAGTCGTTCCGCGGCCGGGACGTACACCTTCTCCCAGTCGCCGGCTTTCCGCAGCAGGCATGGCGCGGCAAACACCGCCAGAAGCCCGAGGAACAGGATTCCGAGAGGGCGGACCGGCAGCGCGGCGGTCATGGGCACACCCGGTCCGAGGAAAAGGACTCGTCCGGAGGTTATCGGCAGGCAGTTTGGGCAGAGTTGATCGATTCTTCCGGCGACGGGAGAACCCGGTAAGTCGCCGAGAAACAGCGACGCCCGACGGGTCTGGTGGGACCCGCCGGGCGTCGTATCAACTGGGAGCGGCCGTCGCAGGCGGTCGCCCGTCTGCGGCCGTCAGAACAGCCGCTCAACCTGCTTACTGTCATTGGTCACCGGACCACCTCCTTTCAAAAGGCCCCGCCGTCGGCATCCCGGAAGCAGTCGGTCCGCCGTCGGCCTTCTAGCCCGTCGCGTTACGGTCACGCGACTTCCGTACTGGAATGATACCCCACGAACCGAGGCCGGATCAAGTTGGCGGACCGGATTCGCCGGAATCGTCGCGGGACCGGAGGCACGTTCCTGCGCGGCGGCTGAAAGCGGCCTGGAAACGGAACGTATACTCTGTTAGCCGCCTACGGGCACCGTGCGAGCCGACCGGCAGGCCGTTCCTCAGGGGACGCCTCCGGGTTCGCACACCTCTCCCTTCATCGTTCGGAGCCTCTCCCATGCCCGCTTCCCTTGCCTCGCCGCCGGCGAACGGTGTCGCCCGCCCGATTGCGAAAGCGCCTCCGCCGACGCTGTTCTCGGACAACCCGACCTACGCGATGGCGTGCCAGCAGCTCCGCCGCGTCGCGGAGATGCTGCCGGAGGTCGACCCCGGCATCATCGAACGGCTCAGCATCCCGAAGCGGTCGATGGTCGTCGGCATCCCCGTGCGGATGGACGACGGCAGCACGCAAGTCTTCGTCGGCTACCGCGTGCAGCACTCGCTCACCAGCGGGGCCAGCAAGGGGGGCCTGCGGTACGCCCCGCACGTCGACCTCGGCGAAGTCGCGGCCCTGGCCATGTGGATGAGCTGGAAGTGCGGCATCATGGGCCTGCCGTTCGCCGGCGCGAAGGGGGGCATCGCCTGCGACCCGGTCGCCCTCTCCGTCGGCGAGAAGGAACGCCTCACCCGCCGGTTCACCGAGGAGGTGCTGAGCATCATCGGCCCGCGGGTCGACGTGATGGCCCCGGACATGGGGACCGACGAGCAGACGATGGCCTGGATCATGGACACCTACTCCATGAAGGTCGGCTACGCCTGCCCGGAGATCGTGACCGGCAAGCCCGTCGAGATCGGCGGTTGCGTCGGCCGGCGGGAGGCGACCGGCCGGGGCGTGACCTACTGCATCCTGCAAGCCCTCGACGAACTCGGCATCGACCCCGGCCAGTCGACCGCCGTCGTCCAGGGGTTCGGGAACGTCGGGTCCGTGACGTGCGACGAACTCGCGGCCCGCGGAGTCAAGATCGTCGCCGTCGGCGACCGGTACGGCGCGGTGCGGAACCCGAAGGGGCTGAACCTGCCCGCCCTGCACAAGCACGTCGCCGCTCACCCGCAGAAGTCGGTCGCCGGCTTCCCCGAGGGCGAGGCGATTGCCGCGGACGAGCTGCTCACGCAGAAGTGTACGATCTTGGTCCCCGCGGCCCTGGAGCGGGTCATCACCGGAACCAACGCGGGCAAGCTGAAGTGTCGGGTGCTCGCGGAAGGGGCCAACGGCCCGACGACGCCGGAAGCCGACGCGGTCTTGATGGACAGCGACATCTACGTCATCCCGGACGTCCTCTGCAACGCGGGCGGGGTGACGGTGTCCTACTTCGAGTGGGTGCAAGACCTGCAACAGTTCATGTGGAGCGAACAACAGGTCAACGAGAAACTCCGCGACTTGATGCTGTCCGCCTTCGCCCGCGTCCGGACGCTGGCCAAGGACCGCGGCGTGTCGAACCGCACCGCGGCCCTGACCCTCGGGGTGCAGAAGGTAGCGCTCGAAAAGCAAAAGCGCGGGCTGTTCCCGTAACCGGTCGACACCGTGCCCGGGGGCTTCCACCCCGGGCACGGTGTCAATGGGAAATGTCAACTGCTCACTTCGCCGGCGGGGCGACCTTCAGCACGAACGTGTCCGAGTGGCCGCCGCTGGTGGGGCGGTACATCCGTTCGACGCGGGCCGGCGGCAGGCGGTACTCGCCGGCGAACTCGGTGAGGAAGACGTAGTCCGCTGTCGCCGAATCCACCTGCTCGTAGTGGAAGTTCGTCGACGACTCCCGGTCTTCCCGCAGGACGTACCCGTCCCGCAGGACACTCGAGGTGAACCGCCGGTCGTCGGCCGGGATCGTCTCGCCGCACGCCGGCTTCGGGCTCTCGACGAGCGTGAAGTCCAGCACCCGCTCGTCGGTCGGCTTCACCTCCACCCGGACGCGGACGTAGCTGCCGGTCGGGACGGTCGCCCCGCTCGCGAGGTCTTTCCACGCCCCCTTCTCGTCGCGGACGCTGAGGGTCCGCTTCACCCCGACGCCGTGGTCGCGGGCGGGCATGTCGTCCCCGGCGGCGCGGGTGAACCGGACCGCGACGCGGACGAGTGCCCCCTCCGCGGTGTCCGGGCAGGTCACGGCGATCGTGTTCTCGCCGGCCTTCAGCCCCTTTTCCGAAAGCTTCACGGTCTTCGACTTGACCCCGCCGAGCGTCGTCTCGACCGGCCCGGCGTCGTTCAGCGCGAGGGACAGTTTCCCCGTCGCGGTCGGGCCGACGTTCGTGGCGGCGACGTAGTCGCACAGGGCGTACAGCACGACCGCGGTGTCCTTGGTCGAGTCCCAGCGGTTGCCGCGCTTCGTGGCGTGGAAGTACGCCAGAATGCCGGGGATGAGTGCGTCCTTCGGGTCGTGGGCGACGAGGGCCTTCATCACGGCGGCGGTGACTTCGACGGTGTTGTCGGCCCAGCGGGTGAACCCGCCGGTCTTCCAGAGCACGCGGTCGCCGGCCTTCTGGGCTCGCTTGTGCAGTTCGTCGGCCAGCTTCGTCGCGAGGTCTTTTTTCTCGCCGCGGACGGCGATTTCCAGGGCCAGGGCGTGGCCGTAGTCGGACAGCCGCTCGGTCGCCGCCGCCTGCTCGATCCGCTTCCACCATTCGTCGCCGACCGGCCGTTTGCGGGCGAACACCGAGAGAATGACCATCGCGTCGTTGACTCGATTCCCCTCGCGATTCTCGGCCTTCGGCCACTCCCCTTTCTCGTTCGGCCAGGCATTCTGCATCCCGCTCAGGAAGGCGCTGAGCCGGTTGAGCCCGCGGTCGATCGTGTGCGGGTTCGGGCACGGGTACCCGGCCTTCTCCGCCTCGATCAGCCCCATCAGGGCGTAGGGGGTCATCATCTCGTGGGTCTGGCTCGTGCCCTGCCAGCCCCAGCCGCCGTCCTCCTGTTGCAGTTCGATCAGCCGTTTCATCCCGGCGTCCGCGACGTGCGGCAACAACTTCTCCAGTTCCGGCGAGCCGTGGCCGACCTTCGACAACATCTGGGCGACGAGGATCGCCGGCAGGAACCGGCTCATCGTTTGTTCGACGCACCCGTGCGGGTACTCGACGAGGTACGGCAGCGTGTCGGCCATGTCCGCGGCGAGCGTCGGGGCGATCGTCGCGGTCACGGTCGCCTTCGACGGGTCGACGCCGTCCGGCAGCGTGAAGTGCAGCTTCCCTTGCTTGGCGAGCCCGGACGCGGTCAGGGTTTCCTCGACCGTCGACCGCGTGACCGGCAACCGCTTCAGCGAGGCGTCGGAGCCCGCGTCCGACTTCGCGGTCATGAGCAGGTCCGCCCACCCCGCTTTCCCGGCCTTGTACGTCCAGTACACCGGCACGTTCCCGTTCGCGGGCACGGTCACGGTTTCTTCCGGCTTCGATTCCACCTTGCCGTTCTCGGCAGACAGGAGAACGCGGACGGTTTGCGGTTGGTCCGTCAGGTTGTGGACGGTGCCGAAGACGCGGACGGAATCCCCTTCCACGAACGCCCGCGGCAGCATCGGCCAGATCATGACGGGGCGGGACGAGCGGATCTTCGACACGCCGGAGCCGACGTGCATCTTGGGTGAAATCGCGGTGACGACGACACGCCAGTTCGTCAGCGAGTCGGGCGTCTTGAAATTCACTGCCGCCTTCCCGGTCTTGTCAGTACGAACGGCCGCGGACCAGAACGCGGAGTCCGCAAAGTCCCGGCGAACGAGTTCGCTGCCGACGCCGAGCCCCGGCGCGGGGCCGGTCAGCCCCGGTGCCCCGGCTCCGCCGAGGTCGCGGTTGAAGCCGTGCGACATGCCCATTTGCCCGCCGGCGGTCGGCGAGCCGAGGGCTCCCCCTCCCCCGGCGATTCCGTGATTGCCCCACCGGCCGCCGCCGGCGAACCCCAGAACTCCGCCGTACCCTCCATTCCCGTAGTATCCGATCTGTCCGTAGCCGAATCGGTAGCCACTCCAGGGGTCGGAGTGCGGTACTCCGCGATTCAGGCGCAAGACGTTCCCGACGGCCGTGGCAAACACCGCTTCCTCCCGGAAGGGACCTTGCCCTCGCCACCGGAGCAAGTCGGCCAGCGCGGTCCGGCCCTCCACGCCGCGAATCAAGGCATTGTCTTCGATCCCGAAGCTGGCCGGCGCGATGACCTCATGGCCTGCGAGGAGGGTGAGGAGCACCACATCGTTCCACGCCAGGTTGCCTTCCCCGTAGTTCTGGACGAGGCTTTTGAGGGATTGCGCCATGTTACCGTCCGCCGGCTTCTCCTTGATGATCGCCTTCGCCCGTTCGAGGAGTTCCGCGACCGTCACGTTCCCGACCCGGCGGGCGGCGTGCTCGCGGGCGGCCCAGCCCTGGCCGCGGGCGTCGGCGAGGTAGAAGTCGCGGACGTTCTTCGACAGATCGCCGGCCACGCCGAGCAGCGATTCGTCGTAGACCGACACGATGAGGTCGAGTTCCTCTTGACGGTTCACGCTCACGTCGAGCGTCACGTCAGCCCCCGGCCCGACCACTTCCGGTGCCTTCGTCGTGACGGTCAGGGTGCGATCTGCGGGAACGACGAAGAGTTCGCGCTGGTCGGTGTGGACGGTTGTCGCGTTTTCGGGGTACTCGACGCCGACGGCACAGCCGTACCGCAGGTTCGCGGGGAGGGGGAAGTCGAACGGCGCGATGCCGGACTCGTCCGCGGTCAGCGGTTTCGCGAGGCGGACGCCGGTCGAATCGCGCAGGGTGAGGAACAGCTTCGCCCCGGCGAACCGCGTGTGGGCAATCCCACGCAGCCGGGTGCCGGCTTCAATTTCGCGGGAATCCAGGGCCAGAATCACGCCCGGCAGTTTCGCCGCCGGCTGCACGACGACTCCGGCTTCCGCCTGGAACTCGGTTCCGTCCGCGAGTTTCGCGATGGCGACGAGCTTGTACGCCCCCGGTTTCTTCAGCACCGGCTCCGCCTTGCCGTTGACGACCGGAACCACGGTGACGACCTTCCGCCTGACCGGGTCGAACGGCGGGGATTCGACCCACCTGTCCTGGGCGGCCGGTTTCTTGCCCGGCACCAGCGGGGCGAGCCGACCCGGTTGAACGTCGTCGGCGTCCTGCGAGGGAGGGAGAACGAACGTCGGCACAGCCTCGTTGCGGTCGAGCTGGAGCACGACCAGCGTCGACGTCGGCGTTTCGCCCTTGGGCAGACCGAACGGTTCGACCGCGACGGGAATCTTCTCGCCGACTTCGACCAGTTCGCGGGGCGTGGTCGCGCGGACCCCCCGGGGCTCGACAGCGCTCAGCGGGATCGTCACCGTCGCCCGGTTCTCGCGGCCGGTGTCGTCGAGCAGCACCCCGCTAACGGTGACGGAGTGGCGGTCCTTCAGCCAGTCCGCGTTCAGGTCGAGTTCGACGACGCCGGGGCCGGACGGGGGGAACGCGACCTTCCCTTCCCGGTGGGCCAGGATCGTGGTGAACAGATTCCCGAAGGTGGACTCGGTGACGCCGGCGGCGGTGGCGAGGAGCCGCTCGTCCGCCGGCAGCCGGTCGAGGTCGTCCACCGTCGGCGGCTTGCCCTCGGGGTGGGCGAACTTCTCGGGGTCGAGTTTACCCTTGGGCCGGTCGGCCTCGCGCTGCACGTCCGCCCGGAACGTCGCCGAGACGCCGCGGACGGGGCGGTCGAGGTAGTCGCGGGCGTCGAACGTGAGCCGCAGCTTGCCCGCCTTCACCTCGCCCTGCAGTTTGAGGGCGACCTTGGACTTGCGGTACTCGGCCAGCAGCACGCGGGCGGAGCCGACCGTGATCTCGCCCCGGAGCTTGGCCTCGGGGTCGAGTTGCGGGGCGTTCTCGCACGCCAGCGTGTAGTGGTCGAGGGCGTCCGCGTCGGAGAAGGTGTACTGCCCGGTGATCCGCCCGGCGGCGTCGGTCTGGAGGTTGAACCGGGCGGCGCGGGTCTGCTTGGTTTCCGAGACCAAATCGACGGTGAGCGCCTGGTTCGCGACCGGCTCGAACTCGCCGGCCTCGGTCAGCTGGCGGACGTACCCGGCGAACTTCATGGTGTGGCCGGGGCGGTACGCGGACCGGTCGGTGACGAAGAACACGGACCGTTGCGGCGCGTCCGAAGTCGCGGTCAGGATCGTGCTCGCGGTCAGCGGCGGGCCGTCGCCGTTGGGGAGGGTAAAGGTCGCGGACGGCAGTTTCGCATTCTCGTCCGGCAAGCCTTCCACGGGCTCTTTCACCGGGGCCGGGACGGGCCGGGGCCACGCGAACGTGTTGTCGGCCTGCACTTCGACGGTCGATTGCTTCCCTCCGACCGCGACCGTCACCGTCTTGCCGGCGAAGCTCTTCGCCCCGGCGACCCAGCCGTGGACGTACCGGGCGTCGGGCAGCAGCACCATCACGGACGGGTTCTCGGCCTTCACCGTCTTCGCGAACAGCGGCGTCGGCGGGGTCTTCGCTACAGGCTCCGCAGCGGCCGGCGGCTCGGCCCGGTTGCCGGCGAGAACTACCGCGAGCGCGGCAAGGGAAAGGGCGGCCGAAACCCCCGCCAGAGCGCGGGGGAGGGAGACGATCCGTCGCATGGGGCGTACCTCGTGAGCGGTGCGGTCACGCAGGTGTAACGCCGATCGTGCGAGGCCGTTGGCGGGCTCAGAACTTCCAGGTCGCCCCGAAGTTCACGCCGTGCGCCCAGTACCCGGACTGGTTGAACAGCGGGATCGGGCGGATCGGCGGCCCGCTGCGGTTCAGGTTGATGTACGGGTCGATCTGCTCGCCGGGGCGGACGACCGCGGACCAGTACAGCACCTGATACCCGACCCGCAGCCGGAGGTTGTCCGTCACGTCGTACCCGACGTTGCCGCCGAGTTCCGGGACGACGGCGAACACGTCTTTCGTCGTGGAACCCAGGTTCGACGTGCGGGCGGTGACCGAGTCGGCGGACACGACCTGCGTGCCGTTCGGGAAGTACTGGACCTGATTCGCCCCGACGTAGACCAGCTCGTGGCTCACGCCGGCGGCAATCTTCGCCCGCAGGTTCAGCGCGAACCGGCCGAACGTCCAGTCCCCGTCGACGCCCACTTGCGCCCCGTAGAACTGCGACCGGCCGCGGAACTCGGAGACGGAGTCGACGACCGTGCCGGGGACGAAGTTGCCGAACGTTTCGAGGGCCTGAATGATCGTGCGGTCGGAGATCGACTCGTCGAGGTCGAGGTAGCGGAAGCCGGCGAGCAGTCGCACGTTCCGCTCCGGGGCGTCGGCCAGGGTGTAGGTGCCGTTGGCCTCCGCGCCCCACAGTTGCGAGGAGACGGTGGCGTTGTAGCCCGTGACCGGGACGTTCGTCGTGAAGTGGACGCCGGTGCTGCTCGGCAGGCCGGTGCTGGGGTTGTAAATGGGCCGGGCGAGTACGTTCGCCCGGTCGAAGGCGTTCGCGGCCGCGACGATCCCGACACTCTGCCGTTCGAGCAGGAACCCGCTCCCCTCGAACCCGACGCGGCCCCAGACATTTGCAACGCCCGCGGTCACGCGGAGGCCGTTGAACGTCCCCAGGTCGAACGGCGACCCGCCGAACAGGACGGTCGTTCCGGGCACGCCGACGACGCCCTGCGACGCGGCCGTCCCGGAGGACAGCAGCGGCAGCGCGGTCGGCGCGTCCTTCGTCCAGAACAGCAGGTAGTCCGCGGAGCCGTACACGCGCGGCCCGGAATCGCAGGATTCGCACGGCGACTGGGCGGCGGCGTATCCGGTGGTGGCAATCATTGCCGCGAGTCCGAGGAATCCGTTCCGCATGGTGCGATCCGTCCTTGAGAAAGAGTCCATTCTGACCCTCTCCCCCCTGGGGGAGAGGGTGGCCGAAGGCCGGGTAAGGGGAAGACTTCCTGAGGAAAGACGCTTACCGGTTAGGATAGAAGCCTCCTCACTCTTGAAGCTTTCTCCTCACCCCCAACCCCTCTCCCCCAAGGGGAGAGGGGGGAAAGAGTTTCTGACCCTCTCCCCTTGGGGGAGAGGGTGGCCGCAGGCCGGGTGAGGGGAAGACCCCAACAGGAATGACGCTTCAACCCAGGGCCAGAAACCTCCTCGGGCGTCAAGCCGTTCCCCTCACCCCCGGCCCCTCTCCCCCAAGGGGAAAGGGGAGAAAGGTTCCGTCAGTACTTCAGCGTCACCCCGAAGTTCACCCCGTGAACCCAGTAGTCGCTCGTCACGAACTTCGGGGCGGGCAGCGGCGGGCCGATGCCGATGGGGAACAGCGTGTTCACCCGCGGGTCGATCTGGTCGCCGGGGCGGACGACGTCGCTCAGGTAGAGGAACGTGTACCCCACCCGAACGTTGATCGCGTCGGTCACGTCGTAGCCGACGTTCCCGCCGACTTCCGGCACAACGGCAAACCGGTCGTTCTGCTGCGTGCCGATGTTGCTCAGCTTCGCGAGCAGGGCGTTCGGCAGCACGCTCAGCGGCTCGTTCGGTTTGAGGAGCAGCTGCGTGCCGTTGACGATCGTCGTCTCGTGGCTGACGCCGAGGGCGACCTTCACCTGCCCGTCGAGTCGGAGCCGGCCGCGGGTCCACCCGGCCGCGGCCCCGAGTTGCGGGCCGTAGAACTGCGTGCGGCAGTAGAAGTCTTCGATCTGCCGGAGGTAGCTGCCCGCGGGGTCGTTCCCCTGGCTGCGGAGGGCGAAGACGTTCGTGGCGTTGTAAAGCCGCTCGGTCAGGTCGAGGTAACGGAAGCCAGCGAGCCCGCGGACGGTGAAGTTGCCGTCGTCACGGCCGCTGAAGGTGGCGTTCACGTCCGCGCCCCAGAACCGGTTCGACGCGGAGACGAAGAAGCCCGTCGTGATGAGCCCCGGCACCAGGAACGCCGTGCTCGACTGCTGGCCGGCTTCGTTGACGAACGGCTCCGTCAGCAGCGGCCCGCCGACCGGGGTGTTCGCGTTCAGCGAGTCCGTCCGCCGGTCGAGCAGGAAGCCGCTCGCCTCGATGCCGACGTTCCGGAAGACCCGGTCGGCCCCGACGGTGACGCGGACGCCGTTGAACGTGCCGAAGTTGAAGTCGTTCTGCCCGAAGAGCGTGACCGTCCCCGGTGCCCCGAGCACGCCCGCCCCCGCGGCCGGGCCGGTGGTCAGCAGCGGGTAGTTCGAGGGGCCGTCCTTCGCGAACCAAAGCAGGTAGTCGACGCTCCCCCGGAACCGCGGGCCGCACAGGGCCTCGGACGCTCCCGCGAGCGGCACGCTCGGCGCGGTCGGGAACGCGGTCGCCCCGGCGTACAGGTCTGCGACCGGTGCGGGGGGTTGGTCCGGCGACGCGGCCCACGCCGGTTGGGCGAGGGCGATGGCCGCCATTGCGGCCGCAAATCCGTTTCGCATGGCACACTCCGCGACGTCCTGTCGCCGGCAAACCCGTTGCGCGGTCTACGTCGTTGATCGGAGTTCCCCGGAACGCGGCGACACGGCGGGCGGGAAGAATCGGCGGGGGAATCGCTTCGAGGGACGGGCGCAACGCGAACGCCGGGAATGCGGGTTAAGCGGGCCTACGGACCGATTCGGTCACGCCTCGCACGAGGCCGAGTCTCTCGGCCCAACAGAACTCGGTCGGAACACGTGCCCGTCCCGCGTCCCCAAACTTCGTTCGCTTCGCCGGGTCGGTCGCGAGTTCCCGCAACGCATCGGCCAGTGCGGACACGTCGCCGCACGGGGCGAGTCGGCCGTCGAACCCGTCGCGGATCAGGTCGGCGGGGCCGCCGGCACGGTACGCGACGTTCGGAACCCCGTTCGCCCACGCTTCGAGCAGGACGAGCCCGAAGGAGTCGGACCTCGACGGCAGCGCGAAGACGTCGATTCCCGCGAAGAAATCTCGCTTCGCGGAATCGGAAAGCACGCCGAGCCGGGTGACGCGGTGCTTGAGCGGGTACGTCTCCCAGAACCGGCGAAAGTTCGGCATCTCCGGCCCGGCGAGGACGACGTGAACGTTCGCAGTCAACTCCGCGACGGCTCGCAACAAGTCGCAGGTTCCCTTCTCTTCGCTGGCGTTCGCGAGGTGTCCGATCACGCACTCGTTGCCGACGTTCCAGGCGGCTCGCGCCGCGGCGCGGTTCCCGCCGGTGCATTCGGAAACATCCACGCCGAGACCTTGCAGCACGACGCGCGATTCCGGCACGCCGAGGTCGACGACCGCGCGGAGTTCCGTCGGCGTTTGCACGAAGACGCGGTCGGCTTGCCGCAACAGCCACCGCAGCGGCCGCGACGTGTACTGCCGGCGCGTGAGGTCGCGCGGGTTCGCCGGGTCGCCGAGGTGCAGGAACGGCGTGAGCAACAACGGGACACGCATCCGCCGGGCGAGCCGCAACCCGCACGCGGCCGGGAACGAGTACGGGAACGCGACCGCGTGGACCGCATCGAGCGGTTCGGAGTCGCGGTTCGCGGCGAGCCACATGCCTGGGCAGACCGGGTTCGCCGGGAGCGTCAGCGCTTGCCACGCGGGGACCGGGACGAGCGAGAAGGTTTTGAGAACGTATCGCCGGGCGGGGAACGTCAGCGGGGGGAATCGCCGAACGGTTAGCCGCGAGGCGGAGCCGAGCGCGGACTTCATCCCAAGGGAGGCAGCCACAACGGGCGGGAAGTCCACGCTCGGCGCCGCCTCGCGGCTAACCGGGGGGAACCACATCTCTGACAGCTCGACCGCGGTGCTCGTCCACACGGTCACGTCGTCGCCCGCTTCCACGCAAAACGTCGCCAGTCGTTCCGCGTAGAGCTCCGCTCCGCCGACCGCCGGCGGGTAGCGGTGAACGAAGAGGGCGACGCGCAGTGCTGATTCTCGCATTCCGGCCACGCGAAGATTCTATACGATCACTGGTGGCCCGCTCCCCGCACCGATTGAGCCGCACGAATGATCCGCATCTCGAAGATGGCCGCCGCCGTTCAACCGTCCGCCACCATCGCCGCCGCTGCGAAGGCTCGCGAACTGAAAGCCGCCGGCGTCAAGGTGTTCGACTTCAGCCTCGGCGAACCGGACTTCGACACGCCGAAACACATCTGCGACGCCGCCACGACCGCGATGGCCAAGGGGCAGACGCACTACACGCCGTCCGCCGGCACCGCGGAGGTGAAGAAGGCCATCGCCCGGTGGTACGGCAAGTACCACGGGTTCGAGTGCGGCCCGGAACACGTCATCGTCTCGAACGGGGCGAAGCACTCGATCCACAACACGCTCGCGGCGACGTGCGGCCCCGGCGACGAGGTCATCATCCCGACGCCGTACTGGGTCAGCTACGCCGACCTCGTCAAGATGGTCGGCGCGACGCCGGTACTCGTGGAAACGTCGTTCGAGTCCGGCTTCAAGATGACCCCTAAGCAGTTCCAGGCCGCGGTCACGCCGAAGAGTCGGTTGCTGATGCTGAACTCGCCGTGCAACCCGACCGGGGCCGTTTACAGCCGGGCGGAACTGGAAGCCCTCGTCGACGCGGTCCTGACGACCGACATCGCGATTCTGTCCGACGAAATCTACGAGCAGCTCACCTACGGCGACGCGAAGCCGACGTGCGTGGCGGGCCTCCGCCCCGGCCTGCGCGACCGCACCGTCACCGTCTCCGGTGCGAGCAAGAGCTACGCGATGACCGGCTGGCGGATGGGATGGGCCGTCGCGCCGGTGCCGGTGGTGAAGGCGATGGACAACGTGCAGAGCCAGGAGACGAGCTGCCCGTCGAGCGTCAGCCAGGCGGCGCTGATCGCGGCGCTGGACGGCCCACAAGATTGTGTCGCGGAAATGCGGGCCGAGTTCGCCGCCCGGCGGGAGATCACGTTCAACTTGCTCAAGCAAATCCCCGGCGTGAAGTCCGGCAACCCGGAAGGGGCGTTCTACGCCTTCTTCGACGTGACCGCCCACTTCGGCAAAACCTTCGGGGACAAAAAGGTGACGGACTCGCTGGGCTTCTGCGCGGCACTACTGGAACAGGCCCACGTGAACCTCGTCCCCGGCTCGGCGTTCGGCTGCGAGGGGTTCGTCCGGCTGTCGTTCGCCACGAACCGCGAGACGATCACCGGCGGCCTCGCCCGGCTGAAGGACTGGCTCGCTAGTGGGAAACATTAAGAATTCACCACAAAGGCACAAAGATCACACAAAGGACCACAAAAAAAGCTATTCAGAATATTTGACAGGATTAATATGATTATCAGGACTTGATTTCTTGATCCTGTCCATCCTGATAATCCTGTCAAAATTCTTCTCCGTGTCTCTTTGTGTGACCTTCGTGCCTTTGTGGTGAAAGGTTTGGATTTCTTCGCTTCGGGGTACGGTCATGCCCGTGCTGTTCCTGTCCGAAGACGACGTGAAGCACCTCCTCACGATGGACCTCGCGCTGGAGGCCGTCGACGCCGCGTTCCGCAAGATCGGGCTCGACGAAGCCGAGAACGTCCCCCGGCAACGCTGTCAGACCGACCACGCGATGCTCCACGTATTGCCCGCTGCCGCCAAGACGCTCGGGGCGCTCGGCTTCAAGGCGTACACCACCACCCGCCACGGGGCGAAGTTTCACGTCACGCTCTTCGACCCGAAGGCCGGCGGGATGACGGCGATTCTCGAAGCGGATTACCTCGGGCAAGTCCGCACCGGGGCCGCCAGCGGAATCGCGACGAAGAAACTCGCCCGTGCGGATGCAACCACCGTTGGGCTGTACGGCACCGGCAAGCAGGCCCGCACGCAACTGCTCGCGGTGTGCAAGGTTCGCAACATCACGAAGATTCACGTCTACTCCCGCGACGCGGCGAAGCGGAAGGCGTTCGCCGAGGAAATGACTCCGCTTTGCGGCGTCGAAGTCACCCCGGTCGACACGCCCGAGCAAGCCGCGAGGGGACTCGACATCGTCGTCACCGCCACGGGAAGCCGGGAACCGGTCCTGCTCGGCGACTGGGTCGCGGACGGGGCACACCTCAACGTCATCGGCTCGAACTTCCTTGCGAAGACGGAGGTGAACGTGAACGTCTTCCGCCGGACGAACGTCGTCACCGTGGACAGCAAGGACCAGGCCCGGCTCGAAGCCGGGGACTTCGTCGCGGCCATCCGGGAAGGCGTGCTGTCGTGGGCGAACGTGCTGGAGTTCAGCCAGTTCCACGTCGGCAGGTATCCCGGCCGGACCTCGCCGCACCAGGTGACCATGTTCAAGTCGCTCGGGCTGGGGATCGAGGACGTGGCCGTCGCGGTCCGGTTGGTGGACCTCGCCCGAAAACAGGGCGTCGGCCGCGAACTGCCGATTTGAACGGCCAGCCCCGCTCGGTCACACGCGTGGGGATGGGACAATTTCCGTTGCGTCCGGTCCGATTCGGTCGTAAGATCAGGTTGTCGACAGTCTGCTCACACCCGCCTGCCCGGCCGCGCCTTCGCGGTCCCGTTTCCGATTGTCTGCCGCCGCACCCCCGAGGGGCCTTGTCATGCTCACCCTTCTCGGCCAAAGCACCCGTTACTGCGACGGCGTCTCCCGCCGGTCCGCGATGAAGATCGGCGCGTTCTCGTTCGGCGCGACGACGCTCACGCTCGCCGACGTGTTCCGGGCGGAGGCCGCGGCGAAGGCGGCGAACCCGGCGTCGTCCGCGTCGAACCACAAGGCGGTGATCAACGTGTTCCTCGCCGGCGGCCCGCCGCACCAGGACATGTGGGACATCAAGACGGAAGCCCCGGCCGAGATCAAGGGGGAGTTCAAGCCCATTGCCACCACCGTCCCGGGCCTGCAGATCGGCGAGTGCTTCCCGAAAATCGCGGCGATGATGGACAAGTTCGCCGTCATCCGCTCGATCGTCGGGGCCCAGGGCGGGCACGACGGCTACCAGTGTACGACCGGCTGGCCGCAGAACTCGCTGAGCTCGATGGGCGGCCGGCCGAGCATCGGGTCGGTGCTGTCGAAGGCGGTCGGCCCGGTCGACCCGAGCGTGCCGCCGTTCGTCGGCCTCGCGGAGAAGACCCAGCACGCCCCGTGGAGCGACGCCGGGCAGGCCGGGTTCCTGGGCAGCACGTTCGGCGCGTTCAAGCCGAGCGGCCCGGACATGGCCAACATGAAGCTGACCGCCGTCAACCAGGCGAACCTCGGCGACCGCAAGAAACTCCTCGCCGGCTTCGACACGCTCCGCCGCGACCTCGACGCGAACGGGGCCCTCAACGGGATGGACGCCCACACCGAACGCGCGATGAACGTGCTGCTCTCGAACAAACTGCTCGACGCGATGGACCTGTCGAAGGAAGACCCGAAGATCCGCGACCGCTACGGCGACGGCAAGCCGTACCAGTTCCAGTACGACGGGGCCCCGACCGCCAGCGACCAGCTCCTCATGGCCCGCCGGCTCGTGCAAGCCGGGGTCCGCTGCGTGACGCTCAGCTTCGGCCGGTGGGACAGCCACGGCAAGAATTTCGACCTCGTCCGCGACCACGGCGGCAAGCTCGACCGGGCGCTGACCTCGCTCGTCTGGGACCTGGACCGGCTCGACCTGCTCGACGACGTGACGGTCATTGCGTGGGGCGAGTTCGGCCGCACGCCGCGGATCAACAAGGAAGCTGGGCGGGACCACTGGCCGCAAGTGTCGTGCGCGATTCTGGCCGGCGGCGGCATGAAGACGGGGCAGGCCATCGGGTCCACGAACCGCCTCGGCGAGCACGCCAAGGACCGGCCGATCGGCTTCAACGACGTGTTCGCCACGCTGTACCACAACATCGGGCTCAACCCGGAAACGACGGCGGTCCTCGACCCGACCGGCCGGCCCCAACGGGTGACGGACGGCACCGTCATCCGCGAACTGGTGTGATTCGCGGGCTGCCTGAAGCGCAGTCGCGCCGTTACCGGAAACCCGCCCACTCGGGCGAGTGGGGTTGGCACCTCTCCGTTCCTGGCGGTAATCTGGACTCACGGCTTCCATCCCGTGACGCCCGCTGACCCCAGGAACGCACATGTCTCGCTGGAACCTCGCGTGGCTGTTAGTCCTCCCGGCGATCGTCATCCTGGGGGTCGCCGTCACGGCCAGCGCCCCGCCGCCGGACCGGGACTACCAGCTCGTCCGCACCGTCGTGGACGTGCTCGCGGAAGTGGACAAGAACTACGTCCGCGAGCTGACCGACGACGACAAGAAGAAGCTCGTCAGCGACATGATCAACGGCGGGCTCGGCCGGCTGGACCCGCACTCCGAGTACTTCACGAAGGAAGACTACGAGTCGTTCGAGAGCCAGACCGAGGGGCAGTTCGGCGGCGTCGGGATCATGCTCGGCATCGACCCGAAAACGTCGCTGCTCAAGGTCGAGTCGCCGATGCCGGGCACGCCGGCCTACGACGCGGGCATCCAGTCGAACGACCTGATCATGAAGGTCGGCGACCGGTCGACGGAGAACATGCGGATCGACGAGGCGCGGAAGCTCATCATGGGGCCGCCGGGCACGACGGTCACCCTCACCCTCTTCCCCGAGGGGGGAAAGGCGGTCCGCGACGTCACCCTCACCCGCGCGAAGATCGAGGTCCACCCGGTCAAGGGGTTCGCCCGCAAGCCGGACGACCCCGCCAGGTGGGACTACCTCGCCGACCCCGCGAACAAGATCGCCCTCATCCGGCTCGAAGGCTTCACCGAGCGGAGCGATAAGGAACTGATCGCCGCCATCGCGGACGCCGAGAAGGCCGGGGCGAAGGCGCTGGTGCTGGACCTCCGGGACAACCCGGGCGGTCTGCTGAGCCAGGCGGTGAAGATCTCGAACCTGTTCCTGCCGGGCGGGAAGATCGTCAGCACCAAGGACCGCAACGGAAGCGGCCGCGAGTGGAAGGCGGACCCGGCCAAAGTCCTCTGGCCCGCGGACAAGCCGCTGGCGGTCCTCGTCAACAAGCAAAGTGCCAGCGCCAGCGAGATCGTCGCCAGCGCACTGCAGGACAACAAGCGGGCCGTCATCGTCGGCGAGCGGAGCTACGGCAAGGGGAGCGTCCAAAAACTCTTCCAGTTGCCGCACGGGCAGGACGCGGTCAAGCTCACGAGCGAGGTCTGGCTCACCCCGAACGGCAAGAACATCCACCGCTGGCCGACGTCGAAGGACTCCGACGAGTGGGGCGTCAAGCCGGACGCGGGGTTCGAGGTGAAACTCACCCCCGAGGAGCGTCTCGCGTACATCGTCCACATGCGGCAACTGGATCAGGTGAAGGGCAAGGGGCCGAAGCCCGAGCCGGAGCCGAAGGAAGGGAAGGACAAGGCCGCCCCGTTCACGGACAAGGTGCTGGACAAGGCGATGGAGTATTTGAAGGAAAAGGTGAAGGGGTAGTTTCCGGGCGAGCGTACTTCGTCTTGTAGGTCGGGTCGAGGCTTTGCGAGGCCCGACGAGATGACACCGAACCGTGGTGCCCCCCGTCGGGCCTCGAAGACTCGACCCGACCTACAATTCGTCACACGCACACTTCCAGCGTCAGGAAGTGGTCCGGTTCCTTGGCGTACAGCACGGACGCGGCCCGCAGCGTCTTGACGCGGTCCTCGTGCCAGGGGTTCTCCAGCTTCGGGAGCGTGTCCGGGTACGGGAAGCTCGCGAGGTGTTCGACCTTCACCAGCATCGCCCGGACCTTGCGGATGCGCTCGTCGCCGACCAGTTCGCACGTCAGGAACAGCGCGTACCTCACGACCGCGACCTTCTCCCCGGCGTCGTACTTCACCTGCCCGGCGACGAAGTGCTCCGCGACGGCGTTCAGCACGAAGTTCAGCAGGTACCACCGGTCCTCCTTCGCGATCGGCATCACGGGCATGTCAGCGGTGCAGCGGTAGGCGGCGGCCAGGACCTTATTCACCGCGATCTGGTTGAGGAACACGTCCTCCAGG
>ERZ1066123.952-NODE-952-length-19109-cov-6.249029_pt1 | contig 19109 bp, 14 predicted proteins | sample MGYA00382770_ERZ1066123 | MGnify/ENA primary metagenome ERZ1066123 (study PRJEB33369, sample SAMEA5778353) | biofilm metagenome | biome: Industrial cooling water; feature: Water cooling tower basin; material: Biofilm | place: United Arab Emirates | collected...
GGCGCCAATCTTCTTCTGGAGTTACAAGCAGTTCTCAATGGTAGCAGTGTTACATACGATAAATTGCCGCAACTTCAATACACTCGCAGGATAATTGATGAAACGTTGCGTCTTTACCCACCTGCTTGGGGAATGCCAAGGATAGCATTAGAAGATGATGAAATAAAGGGTTACTTTATTCCCAAAGGTTCAACCATTAATATTTGTCAGTATATAGTTCATCGTCACCCGGAATTTTGGGATAACCCAGAAAAATTTGAACCAGACAATTTTTTACCATCCAAGGTCAACCAAAGACCAAAATTTGCTTACTTTCCTTTTGGCGCCGGACAAAGAATCTGTATCGGTAAGAGTTTCGCGCTGATGTCAGCATCAATAATTTTGGCATCTATATTTCAGCGTTTCAGGCTAGAATTAGTACCACAACAAATTGAACTAGACCCGACCTTTACCCTGCGTCCGAAAAATGGCGTTAAAGTTAAAGTGTGGAAAAGAAGTTAATTAATAATGCAAAAACTATCTTGTGGGATGGGCGTCGAGGCCGTCCCTTATAATGTGAAAAAATAGGCAAACTTTAATGCTGCTGTTTGTCAAGCTATAATTAATTTGCTAAAGTTACAGTTCTGTTAGGCTTATGATGACACTTGAGCAGATAGAATCAGCAATACTTCAACTCTCGCCTGATGAGTTTGAAAAACTTATGAAATGGTTTGCTGATTTAGACTACCAACGGTGGGATGAGCAATTGGAAAAAGATGCTGCTGATGGTAAATTAGAAGCTCTGGCTGCTGAAGCGATAGCTGAATTTGAGGCAGGACACTGTAGAGAAATGTAATGCACTACACAACTCGTCGCTTTTGGGAATGCTATAACGTCTTGCCTGAAGAGATACAACGAACAGCCGATGAATGCTATGAATTACTAAAAGTCGATCCATCTCATCCATCATTACACTTCAAAAAAGTTGGTAAAAATTATTGGTCAGTAAAAGCAGGATTAAACTATAGAGCATTGGGAGTGGAGGTTGAAAAAGGCATTTCATGGTTTTGGATTGGCACACACGCAGAATATGATAAGCTGATTGGAAAGTAGCGTAACAATTTAACACTATTTTTCAATTTCATCACACGCGATATTAACTCTAGGTCAATCAAAAACCAAAACTTGCTTACTTTCCTTTTGGCGCCGGACAAAGAATCGTTAAAGTGTGGAAAAGAAGCTAATTAAGAATGCAAAAGCTCGATGCGGCAAAACGAGAAGCAATATTAAATGCAGCAAAACAGCGTCTTCGGCAATATGGTATCCAAAAAACGACAATGCAAGAAATTGCTAAGGATGTTGGAATTGCCGTGGGGACGCTTTATCTGTATTTTAAGAACAAAGATGATATTTTGATTGCTAGTGCTGAAAGTTATGCTCAGAAACATATAGCTGATGCGCTTGAGATTCTAAATTCGCAAATTTCCCCAAGCGAAAAACTTAAAGCTTATATTGTTAACCGTTTTCGTGCGGCGTTAGATACACGTCAAAGTACCTCTCATGCTGCCGAACTCGCGCGTGCGGTTATTCGACTTAAACCACAGTTATTAGAAGAGCAAACTAATTGGATGAGAGAGAATTTGCGAAAAATTATTCAAGAAGGGGTTGATAGAAATTTGTTTTATATAGATGATATTGAGCAGGATATAGAGGTTTTTTTGTATTCTATTGCTTTCTTTTTTCCTGTTGCTACTACTGAAAGGTATTATGAGCCTGAAGAGGATAAGCTGTGTATGGTTCTTGATTGGTTTGTTAAGCAGTGGTTATCTAGGGCGGGCAAGGATGCCCACCCCACAAGAGATTAATTTTTATAAGTTGTATTACAATATGGATGAGTTAGCTGTGCGTTATCTATGGTACCTAGACCACCATCAGCTTTCCTTTTGATGTGGTCAATAGAATTAAAGCGGTCAGGGATGTAACCACCACATATTTTACATTTTGGTGTGCCACGTAATGCTTCTCTTATATAAGCTGCTGATTTTGTTTCACGAGAAAATGTCTGACCTTGAGTTTCACTACCATCGGTTTTTGTTTTTATCTTCAAAATTCCAAATTTTCTTTCGGCTACTATTTCTTTCATAACATTCTTTTTATCTATTTTTTGTAGTAATTTATCAATAATTGTTAGATAAAAATCTTTAACTCTCTCCCTTGCTTCTATAGCGCTACTTTTACTTACAAGCTGTGGTATCATGTCGTACTGCCAAATTATCCATTCAAAATCTTTTCTTACATCTGTAAATTTAATAAATGATTTTCTTTTCTCTAACTCTAACATTAAAGTCACTACTCCATAAAATGAACCTATCTTTGGTTTGCCAGCACTGGTGTAGAAATATACTACTGGATGAAGGCCAAGTGATGAAGGATGATTACTATTTATTCTTTGGGCAACTTTTCGACAATTTCTCAGAAGTTCTACAGTTTTATCTCCTGTTGAATCTTCCCCTAGCTGGTCATCTGATTTTATGTCATTCACTATATTAACAAACTCTAATATTAATTCGAGTTTGTCTGATGAAGATAAATTACCTACTATTGGTAAATCTAAAGTTTTAATAGGGTTATTTAATTTTGGCTCAAAAATAAGTTGATGTATTTCTTGAGCTATCATTTCAATCTCTTGCTGTTTTTGTTGTGAAAATGCAGACCAGTATTTATGTCCGTTACCACTTCTGTTTATTGCGCGCGCTGCTACACCGTTTGGAGTTTTACGAGCTTCTAGTAAACGAATTTCTGTTGGAGCAATTGGCGCCGCTTTTTGGTTAATTTTGAAAAAAGACGCTTCTGCTTTACTTGCATCACCTTCAACCCACTGAAGTTGGATACCCAAGGCACCTAAATTTCTAGCTCTCTCCAAAATTTTGGGGTCTACTTCTTTTCGTTGCTGTGCCAGTGTTTGATAGTACTTATAAGAACCTATTTTAGCCTCAACCAGTTTCCTTGTATTCTGAGCAGCAGCTTTTTGCTCGTCGCTTATATCTCCATCATAGAAGAGCTTGGAAATTTTACCATCACCATAATCATCATTTATCCAAGCAATTAAAGAACTAAGGCGATGCGAGCCATCTATGACAAAATAATAACTACTCGTACTTCTCCAAAGAATTACCGCTGGTATTAAATCTGCATCTAAAAAGCTTTCAATAAAACCGCATACTCTCTCTGTATCCCACTCATTAGTTTCTCGCTGAAAATCAGGTTTTCTCAAATACGGGTAAAAAAAGGAATTTTGCTCCAAATCCCGCACAGATATCATTAAAATGTTTCTTCCTGCGTTATGACTCTGCTGCTCTTGAATATCAAACGCTTCTCTTGCAATTAGTGCATCTAAACTCACTTTTGAAACTTCTTTCACCATTTTTACTGCCATGTTACTTATTTACAAATTATGAAGGCAGTATTTAACTATACAGATGTTACAGCAGACTATCTATGTACCTTTAGAAAGAGATTTGTGTAAATTGATTCTGGTCTATCATAATAATTACATAATTGATAATTATTCTATGAGTAAGAGCTTTGACGTTCCCTAAACCACTGTAAGCGCGCGTTTAATCTTTCCAAGCTTTGAGGGTCATGTTGTCCGATAATATAATTCCAAAGCAGTGTTTGAAATGTTCGTGCTTCAACTAATAAATCTAACAACCCTTCATCTATATTTGTACCGTATCCTTTAAGTGCTGCATTCGCTTGTTCTATCTCAGTACCAAACACGCGCGCACGTGCTACTAAACAAGCTAAGTCCCAAGCAACTGGGCCAATAAATGTGTCTTCCCAATCTGCCCATAGTACTCCGCGCGTTGTGTTTAGCACATTGGAAAAATTCGCATCTCCATGAAGCGGTTGCATCGGTGCCTGAATTTGCTTATTATTCAATCTTTGACAAATACTAATTAACATAGAAGCATCATCATTAGAAAATGCTTTTTGCTTTATCAGTTCTGGAAGTATACGCTGTGATTCTTCTAATGGGTCAAGAAGAGATAAATCACCCTGAAAATTACATAGCACTTCGTGACAATGACGCAGTGTGCGACCTGCTATAAATGGGTCAACAGGTTCTTTCACGACTTCTACAAATTCCCAAAAACTCAGTATCAATCCGTTATGCTCGTAAGTACCAGGTGGTAATTGTGTTGAAGGAGGTATTATGGGGGCGCCGTTCTCTGCTAAATATGTACTAACTGCTACTTCGCGTTTTAACCATGCATCACATGCAACGAACTGTACCTGTTGTTGTCGCAACCCTTGCCACAACTGAAGTAGGATACAGATGTATAATAATATTGCTTTGGTTGCTAAGAATAATTGGTTTACCAAACGATATACCATTATTTTCAGCAATTTCATATACTGCATTTATCGCATTTTGTAAAGAGTTTAAATTCATAAAAAACAATGTAGAGACGTTACATGTAACGTCTCTACAATAACAATCAATATTTTGATTACAAACCAGGCTTTTAACCTTTTTTAATTTCTTGCGCCATCTTCAAATAATAATCCATCTGCTTGTTGTTGGTACGGCGCCGATTAGCAGGTGGTTCAAAGCTTGTTTTTTGGTCTGTTGTAAGCATTGGTTTTGGTTCCGAACGCTTAACACCTTGTGAATCATCCTTTTCTAAGTAATATTGAGAGTCGCTTTCGCTGAATCCAAAAACGTTTCCAAGGAAACCAGAAATACCTTTAAACAGATTACCGATACTTTTTAGTGCTACCGATAGAAAAGCCGCAATGCGAATCAATGAATTTTGTAATACTTGTATAATTCGAGACATGGCAATCCTTTAATAACCACTTATTAATTATTGTTCCCAATATAATGATGATTATTAATATTGTTTACAGTCTCTACCAAAAGTTATGTCTTCAAGGTACATATCATTATCTCCCTGAATATATAGCTATTGCGTGTGGTATAAGGCGATTTGTAGAAATTAAAGGTTTACCACCAATGATTATATTAGTACTTGCACCACCATCAAGCATTGCTGTTGTACTGGCGCCAAAGTTTCGTAGTGTAGTTGCTGCATCTATTATCAAATCATTTAGAAAATCGATTGATTTTTCAAATCAGGGCAATCACCCCTGATAATAAGCGAGTGGATAAAGTCTGAAGAGTGAAGGCGCCTTCATGAGTGTGAAGTAATAATAAGTTGTAAACTGAGAGCGTTTCGGCATATATACACTCAAGAGAAAGTAGAATTGTTTATAGATATACCTTATGGCTGATTAAAGATGTTTTAATTTTATGAGATAATTATGTAGATTTGTATAAAGCATTGCGAAATGTTTAGCTTTATATAGTTTTGAGTGATAATCAGTTTTTTAGATGGTAATTAAGGAAACCTATCTATAGACGGATGTAGGCGAGAAATAAAACTAGTAAAAAATGCCTATTTAGGCTTGATTGTGTTCGATTTGACGGAGAAAGAGCGTTTACTCAATAACTTTCTCCGCTATTGTTTTTTTGCCTACAATCCAACAGACGAGACTTTCGGCTTTACTTCAGGATTGTGTCTAATTATGATTAATACTTTCACCCCAGATTTGTTACAAAATCGTCTCTGTGTTGATACCGCTGGTTGGAATGTTATTGAGACAACATTTGACCGTAACAAATTACATCATCACGAGACTGTATTTACACTAGGTAATGGGTATTTAGGAACACGCGGAACCTTTGAGGAGGGTTATCCGGGTGATTGTGCGGCAACATTCATCAACGGAGTTTATGATGATGTTGCTATAGGTAAAACTGAACTTGTTAATGTACCCAGTTGGTTGCCTTTGGTTATTAAGGTAGCTGGAGAAGCTTTTCGTTTAGATGCGGGAACGGTTATCAAGTATGAAAGAAGACTTGATATGCGGTTGGGTTTGATTAGTCGCGATATTCGCTGGCGGGCGCCTTGTGGTCATACAATAGATTTGCACTTTGAAAGATTTGCTTCTTTAGCAGACCAGCATGTTATGGCTGTTCGTGTTACGGTTACATCGGTTGATTTTACTGGTGATATTTCTATAGAAACGTGTTTTAATGATGCTGATAACCAGGGAGTTCAGCATTGGGAACTATTAAGTAAAGGTAATAAAAATAATTATATTTGGTTACATAGTCAAACTAGGCATTCTAATATTCAGCTTGGTATGGCTACAAAGTTGGTATCAGAAGGTAATGATTTAAATAAAACATTTGCTTGCGTACCAGGGCAAACTATATCTTTAGAAAAAATAGTAACTGTATTTACATCACGTGAGGTGGAAAATCCGTTAGTTGCGGCATGTGATAGGTTAAATGAGGCGCCTAACTATAGTACATTGCTGGCAGCGCATATTGCAGCATGGGAACAAGTTTGGGAAACCAGCGATATTGTAATTGAGGGAGACGAACAAGCACAGGTAAGTGTTCGTTTTAGTTTATTTCAACTTTTGGCTGCGGCGCCTTATCGAGATAATACAGTAAGTATCCCACCCAAAACGCTTTCGGGGTTTGCTTATCGCGGACACATATTTTGGGATACCGAAATTTTTGCAATGCCATTCTTTACTTTCACTCAGCCACAAATCGCGCGTAACTTGCTCGAATATCGGTATAATACGCTTGCAGGCGCCCGACGTAAAGCTGGAGAAGCTGGTTATAAGGGTGCTATGTATGCATGGGAAAGTGCGGATACAGGAGATGAAACAACACCTCGTTGGGTACCATCAGTCACAGGTGAGCAAATACGAATTTGGTGCGGTGATATTGAAGTTCATATAAACACCGATGTTGCTTATGCGATATGGCAGTATTGGAAAGCCACAGGTGATGATGATTGGATGGTAAATTATGGTGCGTCTATAATTCTTGAGACAGCAGCTTTTTGGGAAAGTCGTGTTGAGTGGAATGAAGCACGCTGTGGTTACGATATTTTAGATGTAATTGGACCCGATGAAAATCACGACCGGGTAAATAATAACGCCTTTACTAATGTTATGGTACGGTGGCATCTCCGCGCGGCGTTACATTTATGGGAGTGGTTACAAGAAAAATCTCCAGAAACAGCATTACATATAGACCAAAAATTAAAATTGAACGATGTTCGACTCGACCGTTGGACGGAAATAGAATATCGTTTATATGTAAACCAAGATGCTGAAACTGGTTTAATTGAACAATTTGAAGGCTTTTTTGACTTAGAAGATGTAGACCTAGAAGAGTATGAACCACGCACCAAGTCAATGCAAGCACTCTTAGGTATCGAAGCAACCAATGAAAAACAGATTCTCAAACAACCCGATGTTTTGATGTTACTGTATTTACTGCGAAATATTGGGCGCCACTCCTCACCCAATTTACGCTGCGATACAAAAACATTGCAAGCAAACTGGAATTATTACAGTCCTCGTACCGACCATACTTATGGTTCTTCCTTGGGTCCAGCAATTAATGCCATAATGGCTTGCGACATGAATCAAGTAGAAGAAGCTTATACTCACTTTTTGCGCGCGGCATTAGTAGACTTAGAAGACACACGCAAAAATGCAGCAGAAGGAATTCATGCAGCAAGTGCAGGAGGTGTATGGCAAGCAGTAGTATTTGGATTTGCTGGTATTCGCATCGCACCATTTGGTCCCATTGCCTGTCCCAACCTTCCACCAACATGGAAACGCTTAAAATTCAAACTGCAGTGGCAAAATCATTGTTATGAGTTTGATTTAACTTCCGAAGAAGTAACTCAACAACATCAAGAACAAAATTCTGTCTCCTTGTTAAATCTGGCAGCATAACACATCTTGTGGAACAGGCATCCTGCCTGTTATAGTAAGGTGGGCAGTGCCCACCCTACAATTGTTGTGTAATATTATCTAATTGCAACTCACATTCTTTAAAAATATAATTAATCGCAGCAAACAACCGCTCCAATTCTTGAATTGTATAAAAAGTTTTATTTTGAGTAAAAATATTGGAGTTTACATTAAATGTTAAATCTACCTCGTCCCGAAAAGTTTGACTGATAGTAAAATCAGTTTCAACAATAAAATCTTTTCTAACGTATTTAATAATATATTCTTTGGCAACAGCACTGATACTTTTATAACTGCTAAAAGGCATTTCTAAATTTTCCTGATTCAAAGACAAGTATCGATGATTATTGTAACTTATAACTGTTACTCTCTGTGTCTCCGTGCCTCCGTGGTGAAAAAGTTCTTTATGCTACTTACTACGCACTAAATTTTATCTCCAGTCTTATGTAGTATGATAAATTATTGTAACATATAGCAAAAATGTATTATCTTATGATTTATAATTTATTGGACAACTTCTAAATATAACGGCTAAATATAGCGGCGCCGAAAGTAAGATGGAAACAGGCATTTATGGTCAACAACTAGAATTATTTCAACTATTCCAACCAACTAATATTAAAGTATGCGCTTCTAAATTTACTTTTGTAGACTTATTTGCTGGTATAGGAGGATTTAGAATCCCTCTGGAAGAATTAGGAGGGCGATGTTTAGGATATTCAGAAATAGATAAAGAAGCTATTAAAACATATCAAAATAATTTTATAAAATGTAATTCTGAAGAGATATATTTAGGAGATATCACAAACATTGATAAATTACCCTTTGAACAAATAGATATCTTGGTGGGTGGAGTACCCTGTCAACCGTGGTCAATAGCAGGAAAATTACTAGGTTTGAACGACCCAAGAGGACAACTTTGGTTTAATGTTTTTAAATTAGTAAAACAAAACCAGCCAAAAGCATTTATATTTGAAAACGTCAAAGGTTTGACAGAGCCTAGAAACAGAGCTAGCTTAAACTATATTATAACTAATTTAACACAAGCGGGCTATATAATTAAATATCAAGTTTTAAATTCTTATGATTTTGGGTTACCACAAGATAGGGATAGAATATTTATTGTTGGCATAAGAAACGATATTGAAAATGCCTGGAGTTTTAAATTTCCCAAACCATTGAGAAAACATTTAAAACTTTACGATGTTATTCCTGGTATCCAACGTAGCAATTTTGTCAAGAAAAAGTTTTCTTCAGATATTTTATTTGAGGATGGGAAAATACCTGCTTCCAGAAATAGATTTCAGAAAATTGACGAACTCAATGATTTTTTTACATTTGCCGATATTAGAGATTGGTAACAGCAGTACTAAATGCAAAACGTACTGATGACTTAGAGACAAAGAAAGCGCGCGCTGATTTGTATATTCTTACCAAAGATGACAAAGAGCTTTTATTTGAAATAAAATCTCCTAAACCAAATAAAGGGCAATGCTTGGAAGTCACACAACGTCTTTTAAGATTTAACTTGCTGCGCGAGAAAAATCGTCAGAATCTCAAAACTTATTATGCTATGCCTTATAATCCTTATGGTACAAACAGAACTAGTTATAAACATTCAATGGCATTACAATATACACCTTTTAACGAAGCTGTTATTATTGGCAATGAGTTTTGGAGCATAATAGGGGGAGAAAGTGCTTATGAAGAGTTATTGGAAATTTATTTAGAAATTGGACGTGAAAATAGTCAATATATGCTTGATGCTTTAGCTTTTGGTTTTTAAATTTTGAGCTTTAATCCCCCCAACCCCCCTTAATAAGGGGGGCTATAAATACTGTTTTCCTCTAATTAAGTAGGAGAGAAAAATACTCTTTCCCTCCTTAAGAAGGGGTGTTAGGGGGAATTTTAAAGCTTTAAATGAATATCAATTGACGTTTGCTAAACAAACTTTAAGTTTTTGTGCCGATAGAAGACTAATTGGCATATTAAACAATAATATAGTTTCCACAATATAAAGTTTCTCAATCTGACAAAAATTTATATAATCTTTAAAATATTATTGATTGTTTAAATTTTTCTTCCTTTTTTCTTACCTCTTTCTTTGTGTACTCTGTGTCTCTGTGGTAAAAAAATATATTATTGCACAGGCGAGATGCCTATCTGACATCTTGCACCTTGGGCTTATTGAGAATTAAAGAGCTTGTAATACTTATTCCTGCGTAGGGTGGGCAGTGCCCACCTTACCCAAGCCAAGTGAAGGTGCATTCCGGTGAGCTATGCTACGACACCTCACAATTTTTGACACGAACCACTACATTCAGTAACATAACATTTTATTCATATTGTTATCATTGATATTATTTGTGCGTAAACCTTTTGTGTTAAATTTTAAGTGACTTTTCTGGAATTAGGTAAATATCTGGTGTATCTGTTAGTTCCAGCATGAATTTGGGGAGACTAATATACATAGATTCCACGACACGAAAAATTAGATTCCTGACTTATTCAATAAGCCAGGAATTTTTGCGATAAATACAATCAATGAAACCCAGATATGAAAAAAATTTTAAATGTCCTAATGAGTACAATACCCCACCTGATATTTTGGGGTTGGAATCTTATTTTTCTGTCGGTTGTATATTTGGGTATTTTGCCGTTCATTGGCATATTCCTAATCTTAGCGACTATTGCAGGACAGGTTCCCATTGAGTTTTGTATATCTTTAGCGACATTAATATTAGTGCCTTTAGCTTGTACTATTGTCGGCGCCTCTCAATTTAGTAGACAACCTGGAGAACTGCTGCGATTATTTTATGGTGTAGAGGCGCCTTTAGTTTTACTATGTGGGTTACGGTTATTTATATTTCGAGAGCTTACACCTGCTAGTATCCAAATTCTGGGAAGTATAGTAATTTGTATTACCGCTTTCGCGATGGAAATGCTATATGGATACGTCGGTGAAAAGCGCAGTATAGCATGGGTACAAATGCTAACACATAGTTTAATGCTGTTTTTCGGTATATACGCTGGTGCCATATTATGTTTTTATGCGTTACCTGTAGCAGCTTGGTCAATAACAGAATTTTTAAGGTTTCAGTGGGCTATTGATTTTTGGAATGCATTTATACGATACCCAGTACTAACTCTTCTTGGGTGGATACCAGCAAGTATGATACTTTTTGGCATAACTTGTTCTTTATTTATAGCAATGCCATCTCTGGTAGCATATTTATATACTGCATCTGGAATCAAGATATTAAAAGCATTTGCTACACAGTATGGAGTAAAAAAGGCATTTGCTGGATTTTTAGGAGTTTCAATTTTCACGCTAACTCTTTTCTTCTCATTCCAACAACAACCACAAGTTCAAGCTTTTTCTTTACTTGCTAATACTCCACAAACCGATAGTAACCGTCAAACACTACTTGCGAAATCAGAAACGATACGCTCCGGATTAGTCAATGCTTATTTATCTAATTACCGGTACCTCAGCAGCGTTAAGGATAGTAACCAAATTGAGGTAATGTATTACCACATGACTGGTTCTCGTGTAATTAGCAAAAACATTCAAAATCTCTACAACCAATTAATGTCACCATTTTTATACAAAGGTGTAGAGAGTGACACCGAAAAAGCAGAGAAGCTTTATGCTCAATTTTTTGACACACCAATACAAAAAGGCGAACAAGAAGCAGTTAATCATGCATTACAATCAACTTCTAACTTAGATGAAGCTAAAGCTGGTTTACTAAATCTCAATCAGAGAAAAGTGTGGTTACGAGAGCAAGAAGTTACAGTCAAAGAGCATGGAGACTGGGCAGACGTACAACTTTACGAGGTTTACGAAAACAAAACCAGAGATGTACAAGAAGTATTTTACTCGTTTTCTCTACCAGAAAGTGCAGTAATTACAGGAATTTGGTTAGGGGATACAGCAGATTTATCTAAACGCTTTGAATATGTAGTTTCTCCGCGCGGCGCCGCTCAAAAAGTATACAATCAACAAGTGCAGCGAGAAAGACCAATTGACCCAGCTTTATTAGAACAAGTTGGGCCAAGACATTATCGGTTACGTGCATTTCCTATACCACCCGAAAGAACACCAGCAGAAATTAGTTCTCAACCTAACCGTCCCAAAGAAATGCATATGTGGCTAACTTACAAAGTGATGCGACAAAATCAAGGTTGGGCATTACCACAATTAGGCGAAAAACGAAATATATTCTGGACAAAACAAACAAAACGTAATTTTAACGGCAACCATCAAAAAACAGATAATTGGTTACAAGCATATATACAAGCTTCCAAGGCGCCTCAACCACAAATTAAAGAAGCAACATTATTAGCTTCCACAGAAAACTACAAAATTACAGCAAAACCATTAGCTCAACAAGATTACAAATTACCGCAAAATCAGCGTTTTGCCATTGTCCTAGATACTTCCCGCAGTATGAACGCGCATATCAAGGAGCTAGAACAAACCTTCAACTGGCTTAAAAATAAAGGTTTCGCCAATAATCAACTATCCGATAACGATGCTGATTTATACATTACATCCATTCTAGGAGCAGAACCAAAGCGACTCGATGATATCAACCAATTTAAACCAGCAAAAATGACCTTTTACGGCGCCATGCAACTTAAAGAAATGTTGCAACAATTTGACAAACTGCGTGGAGATACTAAATATGATGGTATTTTGGTAGTGACAGACGAAGGTAGTTACGAACTATCCGACGACAAGAAGAATTTTCCTACCGTTACCTCTCCATTATGGATGGTGCATTTAGGCGCCCTTCCCAAAGCATACGATGATAATACCCTCAAAGCCATAGAAAACAGTAGAGGAGGAGTATCTACAAATATAGAAGAAGTACTTTATCGACAGGCAACAAAATCTGCTCTAGGTAACACCGTCGTTAGCGTCATCGATGGTTATGCATGGTTCATGGAGAAACTAACCGCTCCTACCACCACACTATCTGAAGCTTTCGACTCATTAGCAGCCAGACAACTAATATTAGGCTTAAGTCGCGAGAAAAACTTAGAACAACTAACAGAACTCGATGCAATTCATGAACTAGCCAAAAGGTTTAAAATAGTTACGCCATATTCTTCAATGATTGTATTAGTAAACGACGAACAACGGCGCCAGCTAAAAGAAGCCGAAGCCCAAAAAGACCGTTTTAACCGCGAAGTAGAATCAGGCAAAGAAAACCTAACAAAACCAAACAATCCCTTAAAAAATACCTCCATTCCAGAACCATCAAGTGGCGCCGCCCTTTTAATTGCAACAATCACAGTTTTTGTAATTACCAAAAAACGGCAATTAAATAAACTAAAAACTCACTCTTCACAAATTAATTAACAAATCCCCCCTCTTGTGGAGCGGGCATCCTTGCCCGCCCCTCTGTAAATTTATAAGTAGATTTATAAGTAGATTTATAAATATCTAATAATTACAGGATAGAACAGCAGGCGCGGATGGTGTCGCTTTAGGCGCCATCGCAACAAGCTCTACACTCCCATCAGTATCTTTTACCCAGCCCTGTGCTTCAACTATTGTGTTTTGATTATTTTGCGTTATGTTAGGGATTGTATATTTATTTGATGTATTACTATTATTACCGTCTAAAGTTGCTAATTTATTGGTGTTGATTGTACCTGGTAACAATTCCAGAGGACTGGGGGGCAAACTACCGCGTCCAGTGATAGTAAATTCGCCTAAAAGTTGATCACCAGGATTTACAGGACAAATTTGAGCAACCCTTCTAGTTGCATCAACAACTTCTTCTGGTAATTCAATTATTGCTTGAGTAGAGTCAACATCAGGAGTATTAACTTCTGTACTACCAATTAAATCTGGACTGGCGCCTGTAGCAGTAATATCACTTAGAGTCGTTAGAAAATTACGAGTTTGAGTACCAAAGATTGCTTGGGATGTAATTCTGACTCGACCACCACGAAAGTTAGTAGAGTTAGCGCCAATATCGCTGTCTTCAAATGCTGCTAATACATCAGCATTGATGTTGATGTTGCCACCAATGACGTTGGCGCCTGTAGCATTAGTAGTTATGTTACTACCACGACGCATGATTAAAGCTTGGGTATTAAGATTGATAGTTGCTTGTTCTCTATTTGAGTCTTTATTAGGACTGCGGGTATTAGCGTTGAAAGAGGCTTTATTATTTAAACGGGTGATATCAGCATTAATAGTGAGAATACCAGAATTGCCTGTTCCATCACTAGCGACAAACACACCAGCACCATCGCGTGCGAGTAAATTTCGGGTGTTAACTATTAAATCTCCTGCATCTCCTGTTGAGCCACCTTCAGCAGTAGCAAGTAAGCCACTGGGAAATTCGTTATTAGCTGACTTACCAATAAGTTCTATGCTACTTGAGGCGTTTACAGTTGAATTTCCCCCTTTACCTGAGTTAAACGTGGAAGCTATAACTTGTGCCCCATCTCGCACGAGTAAATTTTGGGTGTTTACAGTTAAATTTCCTGCATCACCAGTTGCACCTTTTTCAGAAGAAGCAAACAACCCACTAACAAAATTACTATTCGCTGACTGACCGATAAGTTGTATGCTTTCTGAAGCGTTTACAGTTAAATTTCCTGCTTTACCTTTGTCAAAAGTTGAAGCAATTATTTGTGCCCCATCCCGTATAAATAAATCTTGAGCGTTAATTATTAAATCTCCCGCATCCCCAGTTGAACCCAATTGAGCAGAAGTTGAAAAAATAGTAGGAATACCCAAAGCTGATGTACCTACAAGTTCTATTTTACCTCTGGCATTAACAGTTAAATTTCCTCCTTTACCTTGACCGGATGTAAATGCATCCACCAATCCACCATCGCTTGCAAGCAAATTTTGAGCATTAATTGTTAAATCTCCTGCATTTCCTGTTATATCTTGATTGGCAGATGTGCTTAATCTGCTGTAAAGAAGATTATTCGCAGAGGCGCCAATTACTTCCACATTACCGCTTGCATTGACCGTCAAATTTCCTCCCTTGCCTGCACCAGATGTAGCAGTACTAACCTGTCCCCCATCTCGCACAAGTAAATTTTGGGCAGTAGTAATTGTTAAATCTCCCGCATCTCCAGACCCAACTGACTCAGCAGAAATCTTGGTAAGGATATTAGGTGAGCCACCTAATACCTCTATTGAGCCTGTAGCATCTATGGTCAAATTTCCTCCTTTACCTGTACCAGGTGTCGAAGTTGTAACTATTGCCCCTGAGCGAATACTGAAACGACCTGTATTGATATTAAGACTTCCTGCATCTCCAGAGACAAGGGTACTAGTAGAGATATTACTAGGAATATTAGGTGAACGACCCACAACTTCTACTGAGTCTTTGGCATTTATGAGTAAATTTCCTCCACGACCAAACTCACGACTAACAGTGGTAATGTATCCGCCATCGCTAATGCTTAATTTTTGCGTATTAATAGTTAATTCTCCACCATTTCCAGTACCAAAAGAGCTAGTTGTTAGCCCACTTCCTATACTGGTTAATTCTCCAGTTTGTGGATTATTAGATGTGGTTATACCGCTCAAGCTAACGGAATCTGAAGCGTTAACAAATAAATTTCCACTATTGCCACTTCCTGATGATACTGTAGCAATTATTCCACCGTTAGTAAGTTTAAGCGCGCGCGTTTCTAGTTGAATATTTCCAGCATCACCTTTACTTGATGTTGAACTAATATTAGTATTAGAACCATTCAATGCAATTAATTCATCAGCTGTAATACGAATATCGCCACCTCTTCCCTCATCAAGGTTTGAAGAAGTGACGGAAGAATTATTACCATCAAGTGTGAGAGTTCTTGTTATAATTTCAATATTTCCACTAGGCAGAGTATTAACTCCACCAAACGAAGATGCAGAAGAACTGCTTGAAATATTACTTCCACTGTTAACAGAAATTTCTTCTTGAGCGTTTAAGGTTATCTTTCCAGCTTCTCCTTGTCCAAGAGGGGCGGAAATAATTCTAGATAGATTACTTAAATTAATATTTCGAGTTGTAATTGTAATATCACCAGATTTACCTACCGAATTTTGAGTTCCGGTGGTATTAATAAAACTATTACTATCAAGGCTGATATTATCCTTGGCGTTTAAAATAATATTTCCCCGACCTAAAGCACCATCACTCCTGATTAAGCTTTGGTTTGTAAGGCGAATAGATTGAGCATTAATTGCTACATTCCCAGTATTGCCCAAAGAGTTTTCCAAACCCAAATTTGAAATGTTGCTAACACCATCCAACGTTACATCCCCAGTTGCATTAACAACTACATCGGAAGCAGCAACACCTGTTTGACCTTCTCCAGCTAAGAGAAGCGTACTAATAAAGCTATTTCCCGACATACTAAGGTTACGAGCATTAACTGTTACTGCACCACCTCCTGTTGTAAAAAGGAAAGCGTTATTTTTAAATAGTACATCAGCCCTTGGTATACCTACAGGGAAAGCTAACTGCATTTGATTACCACTTCCAATTAATGCAACGCTACCATTTCCGGCAAGTCCACCTAATTCTGCACGGTTATTTCCCACACCCCATTGACCGGCATCAAACGTAACATTTCCGCCTACCCAATAACGACTTCCCTGCTGGGGTGAAAATGTACTAGCTAGTGCAGCATCATTATTATTTATACGAATTCGGTTGATAATTCCTTGAGAATTAGGGTTAATTTGGTTAAAAAACAACGCTGAAGGATTAATAGTCAACAGACCAGGCGCCTCCGGGTTTGTCGCACTAAAAATCCCTTGGTTACCAAACTGCACTCCATTTGCTGTTGTCCCTACAAATGAACCATGTATATCTAACCGTGCGTTCTGACCAAACAAAATACCATTGGGATTAATCAGAAATAAATTTGCGGCGCCATTTACACCCAATATTCCAAAAAGATTAGAAGCTTGATTACCTGTTACACGAGTCAATATATTTACGACTCCCGACGGATTGTCAAAGTAAACTCGTTGTCCATCACTAATATTAAATTCACTAAAACTATGAAATAAGTTACTACCACGCTCTTGCCCACCATTAATTAAATCAACAATGGCGCCTCGTAATTGTACATTTGGGTTAATTTTGGATACTTCTGTCGATAGCGTATTATCAGGTATAATTTGAGCTTGAACATGAGTACTAACAAATACCAAAAAGCCACATAATAAAAGCTGTTGAGACAAAACTCGCTTCTTACTCATGGTGCTTATACCCCTGATTTTTAAAAATGATTATTGAAGTTTTTTATTAAACTCACATATAACACTATACCTTTGGGCGGATGCTTTGTTAAAACTGACTAGTAATTTATTTATATATATAGATATATTAAGGGCATCTCATTTGAAAAATCAAGCTTGGATAGGTATTGCACTTTCTTTCTATGCTTTTATAGCTATTGGTATTGCTGAAGGAGGATTAGGTGTTCTTATTCCTTCTATTCAAGCAACGTATAACTTAAGTGCTGCAACAATTACACTACTTTTCATTAGTCAGGTTACAGGTTATGTCATAGCTGCTTTTTCCAGTAGTCTACTAAGTAGTCGTATTGGACTCGCGCGCATGTTATTGTTAGCATCTACGACTTTGACTTTAGCACTCATTATCTACGCACTTTCACGATATTGGTTAGTAATGGTTGCTGCTGGTACATTACTTGGATTAGGAATTGGGATAATTGACGCTGGCATCAATACTTATATAGCACAACAAGACAATGCTGATTTAATGGGTATTCTCCATGCTTTTTATGGTGTGGGAGCATTACTTGGACCTGGGGTGGCAACTACTTTGCTGGCTATAAATTTAAACTGGCGCCAAGTATATTTAGTTATTGCTTCTGTAGTAAGTATCACAATACTTGGAATGCTTTGGGCTTCCGTAAATAACTATAGACCTTTAAATAGAAAACCTGAAGCATCGAACACTAATGGTAGACAAAATTTGAGTGTAGCCTTAACAACACCAAAAGTTTTGATAGCAGGTTTATTACTGTTTGTATATGTAGGTGTAGAAGCATCAATAGGTAACTGGGCTTTTAGCGTTCAAAGTCAAGTTAGAAATACACCAGTAACTCTTGCTGGTTATAGTGTTAGTGCTTACTGGTTTGGATTAACTATAGGAAGACTATTGACAGGACGTGCAGTAAAATATCTTGGCGCCACCCGCACGCTTGACATGTCTTTGACTTTGTTGGTAATGAGCGTAGTTGCTTGGTGGTTATTACCCCAACAATTAATAAGCTTACCGTTAATGGGTTTATCTCTAGCTGCAATTTTCCCCATGATAATATGGCTAATACCAATATACGTATCACCGCAAATAGTACCCGCAGCTATTGGGTTTATTACAAGTGTCGCTTCGTTAGGCGCCGCTGGTATTCCAACTATGTTAGGATGGTTTGCCTCACGCTTCGGGTTAGGCATTATTCCCTTATTACTCTTACCCTTAGCACTGGTAATGTTAATTTTACATCGTTTATTAAATACGAATACCGCGATTAAACCAAATCCCTAGCAGTATTATACATATAAATAAAATCCGTCATCCCATAATCATAACCAAGCTGGTGCAGCAAAGTAGTTACCTGGGCGCGGTGGTGTGTTTGATGGTTAAAAAAGTGAGTCAGTGCAAACCAAAGCGAATGTTCTCGTTCAACAGTCCTAGATACATTATGATATTTCATCGACGCTGATAATATCTCATCACTTAATTCGCTCGTCCAGTTTTCAATAACATTATCAGTTTGCGCGCGTCCTAGGCGAAGTTCCGTAAAATCACTATATAATTCTTTGCCCAAAGACTCAACGTCAAAAATGAGCTTCGCATCTTGTAGAGATTTAAATTGATAACAAGTACTAGTCGCAAACCGAGCTAACCAAGTTCTGTCAGCCAAAAGAATATGATTTAATGTACCATGAATCGAATCAAAAAAAGCTCCAAGATTGCGGCGCCGTTCTTCTTCAGTTAGCGATGCAACAAGCTCATAAATTTGATTATTCATCCACGTATTATATTGTGCCATCAACCGAAACTGTTTAATATGAGTAGATTCTGTCATTATTAACTTACCTTCATATTGTCAAATAAAATACCAATAAAAATTATTATTTAACCACAGAGACACAGAGTTCACAGAGAGAAAAGAAAACAGTCAAACATCAAGTTTCATAAACATGAAAGTAAAGGTAAGGTGGGCAGTGCCCACCTAGCCCTGTCAAGGTGTACCAATAC
>ERZ1066123.962-NODE-962-length-19018-cov-6.397089_pt1 | contig 19018 bp, 13 predicted proteins | sample MGYA00382770_ERZ1066123 | MGnify/ENA primary metagenome ERZ1066123 (study PRJEB33369, sample SAMEA5778353) | biofilm metagenome | biome: Industrial cooling water; feature: Water cooling tower basin; material: Biofilm | place: United Arab Emirates | collected...
GACGTGGTCCTCGCCGATCACGTAGACGTACCGCTTGTCGAGGATCTCGAACGTCGCCCGCTGCGGGATGACGACGGCGTCGCGGATGGTGCGGTGGATCAGGATGGTGCCCGTCTGCCCGTGCCGCAGGAGGCGGTCCGGGTTGGGGAAGTCGGCCCGGAACGCGATGTTGCCGGTCTCGTTGTTGAACTTCGCCTCCACCGTCACGGTGTTCCCGGCGTCGTGGTCGAACTTCTTGCCGTCCGCCAGGATCAGTTCGACCCGCGAGTCCAGGAGTTCGAGCCGGGACACGGTGCTGTTGGCCCCCTGCCGGGCCTTGTACTCGAAGTACCGGGCTTCCGGCACGTTGAAGTACACCCACATCGTGCTGTTGTCAGACAGGTTCGTGAGCACCTCGCCTTCCTTCACCTCGCTCCCCTGCTGCTTCATCAGCCGGTCGACGATGCCGTCGAACGGGGCGCGGGTGACGGTGAAGTCGAGCTCCGCCTTGGCCAGCTTCGCCTTCGCGTTGGCCTTGTCCAGCCGGGCCTGGGCGAGCGCGACCTCCTGGTACGACACGACGTTCGTGTCGTGCAGCCGCTTGGTGTTGTTGTACTCCAGCTGGGCCAGTTGCGCCTCCGCGACCTCGGCGTCGAGCCGGGCTTGGTAGAGCGTGGGGATGACCCGGAACAGCACGTCCCCCTGCTTGACCGCCTGACCCTCCTTGACGGGGATCGGCTCCAGGTAGCCGCTCTGGAGGGCACACACCTCGATGTTCCGCTGCGACCGGATCTGGCAGACGTACTGCTGGGTGATGACGGCGTCCTGCACCTTCGGGCTGGTCGCGACGAGCTTGTTGTGCTCGTGGTGTTCGGAATGTTCGTTCTGGGCGTGAGCTTCCCGCATGTGGTCCGGGTGACAGCCCTGGGCCGCCAGGGTGGCGATCGCGGCCAGGGCGGGCAGGAGGGAGGTCGGTTTCATGGACGATACTCGGCGGTGATCCAGTCCGCGTCGCACAGTCGGCGTGCGGCGTCCGCCTGGCCAACGCAACCCGCGTGCCGTCCGATTTCACGCCGCGCGTGCGGTAAAATGACGCCACGCGAGTCGATACCGACGCCGGGCGTGGTCCGCCTTCGATCAGGGTGGATCGCGACGAGCCACCCCCCCCGGCTACCCGCGAGAGCTTCGATGAAGAACTTCCGACGACGGATGTTGATTTCGGTCGCCGTCATCTCAGTGTGCTTGTTGCTGATCTGTCTGGGGACGGCGGTCTCGCTGCACGCGGAGCACGCCTTCATGACTCGCGTGCTCCGCGAGAACGTGCTCAGTCGCCGGGCGGCGGTGGAACTCGAAGAGTGCCTGCTCGATCTGATCGACCTGGAGAACGACCGCGTCGAGCGGGTGGCGTCCCTTCACGCCCGCGTCCGCCGGCACCTCGACACGATGCGGGAGTCTGCCGACCAGCCCGAGGAGCAGCGGCTGTACAACGGCCTGGAATCGGCTTACGGGACGTATCTCAAGCAGTGGAAGGCCCTGCCCCCGAGATCGGACCGCACCCACGATTCCGCACGCGTCGCCGCCACCGAGGTCCTCGAGACGGAGATGCTGAAGCCGTGCCAGGAGTTCGAGCAGTACAACGGCCGGCGGATCGAGGATTCGGTCGAGCACCACGAGCGGGTCTTACGCCAACTCGCCTGGGGGATGGCCGGCATCGGCGGGTTCGGCGCGTTCGCCGGGTTGGTCCTGGGGTTCGGCGTCGCCCGCGGGGTCTCCCGGTCCATCCGCCGACTGCAGGTGATGGTCCAGGACGCGGCGGGAAAACTCGGGACTGCCGGCCCGGAAATCGTCTTGACCGGCGAGGGGGGTGACTTCCCCGCGCTGCAGTCCGACCTCGCGTTCCTGAGCGAGCGGATCGAGGCGGTCATCGTGGAACTTCGGCACCGGGAACGGGAAGTGCTGAGAGCCGAGCAACTGGCGGCGGTCGGCCAACTGGCGGCAGGCGTCGCGCACGAACTCCGCAACCCGCTGATGTCGATCAAAATGCTCGTCCAGGCGGGGCTCGACGACGGGACCGGGTTGCACGGCGAGGACTTGCGGGTCGTTGTCGAGGAGGTTCGCCGGCTGGAAGCGTCGCTGCGAACCTACCTGGACTTCGCCCGGCCGCCGAAGCCGGCACGCCGCCCGTTCGACCTCGCGGACCTGCTCGAGACCGTGGCCGAACTGGTCCGGGGGCGGGCCGAACGCCAGCGGGTCCAGGTCCGCCTGGACGCCCCGAGCACGCCGGTGACGGCCGACCCGGAACAGTTGCGGCAGGTGTTCGTGAACTTGGCCTTGAACGCGATCGACGCCATGCCGACCGGGGGTGTGCTGTCGATGTGCGTTCGCACCGGCACCCGGGGAGTGACGGTCGAAGTCTCCGACACCGGGACCGGGATCGCCCCCGAAGTGAGCGGGAAGTTGTTCCAGCCGTTCGCCAGCACGAAGGACACCGGCCTGGGACTGGGGCTGGTGATCTCGAAGCGGATCATCGACGACCACCAGGGCGCGTTGACCGCTGCGAACCGCCCCGGCGGCGGGGCGACGTTCGTCGTCCGCATCCCGTTCGAGGACCGCTAACGTGACCGCGTCCGCCCCGACCCTCCTCGTCGTCGACGACGAACCCGCCATCCAGCACGCCTTCCGCCGGGCGTTCCGCGACTCGGACGTGGTGGTCCGGTCTGCGGCGACGGCGGCCGACGCGCTGGCCGAGATCGGCCGCGACCGCCCGGACGCCGTCGTCCTCGACGTTCATCTGCCGGACGCCGACGGGCTCGACGCCTACCACCGAGTCCGGGCCGTCGACGCCCGGATTCCCGTCGTGATGATCACCGGGCACGGCACCACCGACCTCGCGATCCGGGCGATCAAAGAGGGGGCGTTCGAGTACCTGCTCAAGCCGGTGGAGCTGGCCGAACTCCGCGAGTTGATCGGGCGGGCGATCCGGTCCGGCCGGGCGATGCGGACGCCGGCCGCCATCCCGGACGTGGAGCCGTCGCCCCCCGGCACCGGCGACGTGCTGATCGGCCGGTGCCCGGCGATGCGGGCGGTGTACACCGCCATCGGCCAAGTGGCCGCCACCGACGCGACCGTGCTGATCCTGGGCGAGTCCGGGACCGGGAAGGAACTGGTCGCCCGCGCCGTCTACCGGCACAGCCGCCGGGCGGAGAAGCCGTTCCTCGCGATCAACTGCGCGGCGATCCCCGAAACCCTGCTGGAGAGCGAGCTGTTCGGCCACGAGCGCGGCGCGTTCACCGGCGCGGACCGCCGCCGCGAGGGAAAGTTCGAGCAGGCGAACGGCGGAACCCTGTTCCTCGACGAGGTCGGGGACATGACTCCGATGACGCAGGCGAAGATCCTTCGGGTGCTCCAGGAGCAGCGCTTCGAGCGGGTCGGCGGCGGCGAGACGCTCCGAACGGACGTGCGGGTGATCGCGGCCACCAACGTCGACCTCGAACGGCTCACCGCAGAGGGACGGTTTCGCAAAGACCTCTATTTCCGTCTCAACGTGTTCGCCATCCGCTTGCCCCCGCTCCGCGACCGCGGCGACGACCTCGGCCTGCTGATCGAGCACTACATCACCGCGCTGGGGCAGGAACTCGCGAAGCCGATCCGCACCATCACCCCGGAGGCGATGGCGGCGCTGCGGGCGTACCCGTGGCCTGGGAACATCCGCGAACTTCAAAGCGCGGTTAAGCAGTCCCTGCTGCGAACCCGCGGCGACGTGCTCCTGGCCGACTTCCTGCCGTCTTTCGTGTTCGCCCGGACGCCGGCCGCCGCCGAGCCCGGCGACCGGACACGGTTCGTCGCCGATCGGATCGCCGCGGGGACGGAAGACCTGTACGCCGAGTGCGTCGAGCGGATGGAGCGGGAGGTCGTCGCGCAGGTGTTGCGGCATACCAACGGGAACCAGTTGCAGGCCGCCCGCATCCTCGGCATCACCCGCGGCAACCTGCGCAAGAAGATCCGGACGCACGGCATTTCCATCAACACGTCGATCGAGTCCGAAGGCTGCCGTGCCGACGACTGAGACCGTTAGGCTCTCTCGGAATTGCGGATGCCGAGGCTGCTGCGTCCGCCGCCGAACGGTCGGTGAGTGAACTCGTTCCACCGGTTTAGGTGGGGGTTGAGCAACGCTCGTCGTGGATGACCGCGCGAAAAGTTTGCCGTTCGTCATCGCCCGCTCGAACGCCGCTGATCGCGGCGGCCGTCTGCCCACCTCCCAGTCCCGCTTCTCGCCCCGGTCGCCGACCCGTACCGAGCGGTAGAAGTCGTACCCGTTCCCGCGCCGTTCCATGCCCATCGCGTCCCCCCGGAATTGTGCTGCACCTTGCGGCGGTGCCCCGCGTCGGGAAGCGTCGACCCGGACTTCGGGTCCACGAGGTCCGCAGGGTCCGCGGACCCATCCGCTGCAGCCGCGTGGCCGGCTTCTGCCGGGTCGTGTTCCGCCGAAAGGCACGACCCCCGATTCCCTCTCCGTCCTCGTCTTGCAGTGCGAGCCGAACCGGCGGTCCCCGGGGGACGTATGGGGTTGAGTGTTGACTTGGTCTTACCAAGGCATACCGTGTTCGATAACGGCATCCGTCTCCCCCGACTGGGCTCCGCGGAATGGACAACAACCCGACGACCGCCCGGCTGCGGGCGTGGGCGCGGCGGGTGGCAACCCACGACTTCGCGCCCCGGCTCAGTGCGAAGGTCCGCCGGTACGTCTACCACCCGCTCGGCGTGCTGGCGCTCGCAGGCGCGGCGTCCCTGCTGTGCGGGCTGTTCCTGCACGCCCAGGGGTTCGTCCTCAGCGGCGGCGTGCTGGCCGTGACCGCCCTCGGGGTCGCCTGGCCGTGGCTGTCGCTGCGGGGGGTGACGGCGGCCGTGGCGTTCGACCGCACGCGGGCGTCGGAGGGGGACGCGGTCGAGGCCCGGCTGACGCTGCACAACCGGCTGCCGTGGCCCGCGTGGGGGCTGGCGGTCCGGGGCGGGTTCGGGGGCGACCCCGGCGAGCCGGTGGCCGGGGTCGCGGCCGCCCCCCGCCGCCGCACGGCCCTCTGCCGCTGGGCCTTCCGCCCCTGCTGCCGCGGGGTCTACCCGCGGACCCCCCCGGCGCTGACGACCGGCTTCCCGTTCGGCCTGTGGGACGCGCGGCGGGCGGTGGCGGCCGAGGGCCGGCTGGTGGTCTGGCCCGCCACCCTGCCGGTCGGGCCGATCCCGCCGGTGGGCGGCGACCGCCAGGTCGAGGGAAACGTGTCCCGGTCGAAGGTCGGCACCGGCGGGGACGTGATGGGGGTGCGGCCGTACCGCCGGGGGGACTCGCCCCGCCGCATCCACTGGGGGCAGTCGGCCCGGCACGACCGGCTGATCGTGTGCGAACTCCAGTCGAACGCCCGGCCGGTGATCCAGATCGTGCTCGACGCCGACCCCCGGGTCCACGCCGGCACCGGCCCGGACTCGTCCCGCGAGTGGGCGATCCGCGTCGCCGCCAGCTTTGCCAGAGGGTGGCTGGAGGACGGCGCGCAGGTCGGCCTCGCGTGGGGTGGGTCCGACCTCCCGCCGGCGTCCGGGCGGGCGCAGGTGCATGCCATCCTCGACGCCCTGGCCGGGCTGCCGGCCGACACCCCGCGGCCGCTCGCCGAGGTGCTGGCCGGCCCGACATGCCGGGGGTTCCGGGACGGGCTGCAGGTGGTCGTCACCACCGACCGCGCCCACGCCCCCGGCGGCTGCGGGGCGTGCGAGGCCGAGGACCGGCGGTGGGTGGTGCTGCGGGCCGCCGGGTTCGCCGACGCTGGCGACACCGCCGCCCCGGGGCACCACCCGACGCCGTGGCTGCTGATCGGGTCGGCGGGCGAGGCCCCCGCCCTGCTGCGGGGCGGCTGGCGGGAGGCGCGCCATGGCTCCTGAGTTCGCCGCCCCTGTCCGCCGGCTCACGTTCGCGCTGCTGGCCCTCGCCGCGGTCGCCGTCGAGGTGGCGGCCAGCGACCGGCGGCCCGTGTCCCAGAGCGTCGGGCTGGCGGCGGTCTGGATCGCCGTCGCCGCCGCGGTCGCACGGGTCGTGCCGGTGCCCGCCGACCCCCGCCGGAAGCCGCCCGTGTGGGTGTTCCTGCTGCTCGTCGGACTGGCGGCGGCCCCGTTCGGGGTCGAGCCGCTGCGGCGGAACTGGACCGGCGACGGCTACCCGCTCGAACTCCAGATGGTCTGCGGGCTGCGGAACGTCGGCCTCGGACTCGCCGCGTGCGGCGGCTGGCTCTTGTCCCTGCGGCTCGCCTCCGTGACCAGCCTGTTCCTCGTCCTGTTCGCCGCCGCCATGACCAACCACCCGGCGGTGATGGCCGCCCTCGGGCTGTACACGGCCGCCGGCAGCGTGTGGCTGATGCTCGTGTACTGGTCGGGGCTGCGGTCGGTGTTCGTCCCCCCCGAGAAGGCCGTCGCCGTCGAGGTCCAGGCCGGCGGCGGCGAGCGGGTGCCGTGGCTCGGGCTGTCCGCCCTCGCCCTTCTGCTCGGCGGGGCCGTGGCCCTGGCCGCGGTCGGGCCGAAGCGGGCCGCCGTCTCCCTCGGCGAGTGGATGCCCACGTCCGGCGGCACCGGCGAGACGGACCCGTTCGCCCGGTACGGCATCGGCAACGGCCCGGAGGAGACGGCGGGCGAGGACGCCAAGGCGGCGGGCATGGTCGAGACGGACAAGATGATCGAGGACAGCAAGAACTCGCTGATCGACGCCGTCACCGACATGTACGGCCCGCCGCACAAGCCGCGGAAGGAACTGGAGCGTGAGCGGATGGTCGCGGCCGGCAGGGTGGAGGTGATCGAGTACCGCGGCAAGCTGCCGGACAACCGCCGCCCGAGCCGCGACTTCGACACCGGCCGTCGGGGGCCGAAGGGCGACCGCAAGCCGGACGGCCAGGCGGCCCGCGGGCTGTTCGAGGTGCAAGGCCGCACGCCGCTCCACGTTCGCCTGGTGGCCTACGACGGCTACGACCCCGCCGGGCACCGCTGGACGGAGGCCCGCAAGCCGGGCATCAAGCTGATCGAGCCGGAAGGCGGCGACTGGATGCGGGTCGGCCACCTGAAGCCGGCGGCGTGGTACGCGGCGGACGAGCGGCACCGGTTGAAGGCCGCCGCCATGACGTCGAACCTCGCCCCGACGCCCGCGCTCCTGACCCGGTTCCGCATCAACAAGGTAGACCGGCCGGACTACTACGAGTGGGACTACGAGGGCGTCCTGGCCCTGGCCGGGCGGAAGAAGACGCCGCCGGGGGTGATCGTCACCACCGACTGCCGGACGCTCGACCCGCAGCGGCTCCCCGCATCGGCCTTCGGCTCGGCGGGATCGGCCGGGACCGGGGGCGAGACCCCGACGCTCGGGGAGGTGCCGGACGCCCTCCGCCCCGAACTCGCCCGGCTCGCCCGGGAGTGGGCCGGCGACCGGCCCCGCGGCTGGCCGCAGATCGAGGCGGTCGTCACCCGCCTCCGGACCGGATACGCGCTCGACCGAGACGCCGCCGCCCCCGCCGCCCACCCCGCCCCGGTGGTGTGGTTCCTGTCCGAGTCGCGGCGGGGGCCGGACTACCTGTTCGCCACCGCCGCCGCCCTGCTGCTGCGGGCGCTCGACTACCCGGCCCGCGTCTGCCTGGGGTACTACGCCGGCCCCGCCGCCTACGACCCGGAGACGGCCCACACCCCGGTCCGGGCGACCGACCTGCACGTCTGGCCCGAGGTGCTGCTGAGCGACGGGCACTGGCTGGCGGTCGAGCCGACCCCCGGGTACGAGGTGCTGGGGCCGACGCGGCCGCTGTCCGACCGCGTGCTCGCCGCCCTCGCCGCCACCGCCCGCTGGTTCGGGCGGCACGCCGCCGAACTCGCCGTCATCGCCGCCCTGGTCGTCGCGGCCTGGGTCCGCCGCCGCCAGATGGCGGACGCCCTCGCCGTCCGGGTGTGGGCGTGGTTCCCGGGCCGCTCCTGGCGGGATCAGGTCCGCGGGGCCGTGGCCGTCCTGGAGCGGCGGGGGCGGTGGGCCGGCCGGCCGCGGACGCGGCGGCAGACGCCGGCGGCGTGGCTCCGCGCGGCCGCGGCCGACGCCGACCTCGCCCGGCTGTCGGCCCTGGCCGAGTGGGCGGCGTACGCCCCGGACGCCCCGCCGCCCTGGCCCGAGGCCGAGGTGCGGGCCGTCTGCCGCCGGGCGCTGGCCGGGTGGCCGCCGGCCCGGTGGCGCGACCCGACCCCGACCCCCGCGACCGGAGCCCGCCCGTGACGACGACCGCGACCGACACCCCCCAGCCGGGGACCGCCCCGGGCCGGGACCGGCTCGACGCCCTCCGGGCCGCCCTGAACCGGGCGCTGCGGGGCAAGCCGGCCGTGGTCGAGCGGGTGCTGGCCTGCCTGCTGGCCCGCGGCCACCTCCTGCTCGAAGACCTGCCGGGGCTGGGCAAGACGACGCTGGCCAAGGCGGTCGCCGGGGCGGTCGGCGGGCGGTTCGCCCGGGTCCAATGCACCCCGGACTTGCTCCCCGGCGACATCACCGGGTTCAGCGTGTTCAACCCGAAGACCCGGGAGTTCGACTTCCAGCCCGGGCCGGTGTTCGCCGACGTCCTGCTGGCCGACGAGGTCAACCGCACCACCCCGCGGACCCAGAGCGCCCTGCTGGAGGCGATGGCCGAGCGGCAGGCGACGGTGGACAGCGTCCGGCACCCGCTCGCCCCGACGTTCTTCGTGATCGCCACCCAGAACCCGGTCGAGCACCACGGCACCTACCCGCTGCCGGAGGCCCAACTCGACCGCTTCGCCATGAAGCTGTCGGTCGGCTCGCCCGCCGGGGGCGACAAACTCTTGCTGGTGGCCGCCGCCCTCGGCCACGCGGCCGAGGGGCCGGGGGAGGGGCGGGTGCTGGCGGACGGCGAACTCGCGGGGCTCCAGGACCGGGTGGCGCGGGTCGCCGTCGAGCCGCCGGTGCGGGGCTATCTGGTCGATCTGGCCCGGGCCACCCGCTCCCACCCGAAGGTGACGCTCGGGCTGAGCCCCCGCGGGCTGCTGATCTGGCAGCGGGTGGCCCAGGCGTGGGCGTACTTGCAGGACCGCCCGTTCGTCACCCCCGACGACGTGCAGGAGGTCGCCGGCCCGGTCCTCGGGGTCCGCCTCGGGCTCGCCCCGGACGCCGCCGGCGGCGTCATCGACCAGCTACTCGAAACCGTCCCGGTGCCGGCCTGACCGGCACGCCCGACTCGGGGAACCGTCATGGACATCGTCTGGGGCGTCCTGCTCCGCACCGCCCAGGCCGCCGTCGAGTCGTCCTCGACGCTCTTGGTCGGGTTCGTCGTCGCCGCGGTGATGCGGCGGATGCTCGGGGCCGCCGGCACCCGCCGGCTGTTCGGCGGGGAAGGGCTGCGGGGGCTGTTCCGGGCCTGGGCGATCGGGTCGCTCTTGCCGGTCTGCTCGCTCGGAGTCATCCCCGTGGCCCGCGAGATGCGGCGGGCCGGGGTCCCCGCCGCGACGGTCCTGGCGTTCGTCCTGGCCGCCCCGCAACTCAACCCGCTCTCGTTCCTGTACGGGCTGACCCTGTCCGAACCGCTGGTCGTCGTCTGCTTCGTGGCCGCCACCATGCTGCTCGCCGTGGCCGGCGGGGAGGTCTGGAAGCGGTGGTTCGAGTCGCCCGCCGACACCCTGCCGGCGGGCGACGAGCCGATGCCGGCCCCCGGGTTGAAGCGGCTGGCGGCGGTGGCCGTGACCGCCGGGCGGGAGGCGGTCGGCCCGGGCATGGGGTACGTCCTGATCGGCGTCGCGGTCACGGGCGTCCTGACGGGGCTGCTGCCGTACGGCTCGCTCGGCCACACGATGCGGCACGACGACCCGTCGTCGCCGGCCCTGATGGCAGTCATCGGCCTGCCCGCGTACTCCGGGGTGCTGCCGGGCATGATGCGGATCGGGCTGATCTTCGAGCACGGCAACTCGACCGGGGCGGCGTTCGTGCTGTTCGCCGTGGGGGTCGGGTTCAACGCCGGGCTGGTGGCGTGGCTGGCGGCCCAGTTCGGCTGGCGGCGGTCGCTGGCGTGGCTCGCGGCGGTGGTCGCCCTGGTGCTGGCGGTCGCGTACGGGATGGAGCGGCCGCTATACTTCGCCGCGGAGGAGGCCAGCCACACCCACGCCTTCGACGACTGGACGAGTCCTTTCCCCCGCGGGTCGGGGGCCGACTCGGCGCTCTTCCGGGACAAGCTGCTCCAGAAGGTGGAGGTGCTGGAGCCGGTCGCCCTCGGCGGGCTGCTCCTGCTCGCGGTCGTCGGCGGCACCGCGGCCCTCGACCGGGGCGGGCGGGTGGACCGGTGGCTCGCCGCGGCCCCGCCGCCCGCGGACGCCCCGGCCTCCGTGTGGAACCGGGGCGTGCCGGGGCCGGTGCTGGGCGCGGCGGCCCTGCTGGGGCTGGTCGCGTTCAGCGTGGTCGCCCTGTACATCTACTACCCCGCCCCGGACCGGGCGTTCGCCGAAATCGTGCAGGTGCGGACCGAGGCCGTGGTCGCCGTCCGCACCGGGCGGAAGGAGGAGGCCGTCCGCCGCATCCAGCAGTGGGACCTGCTGACCCGCAAGCTGCAGGTCGGGGCGTTCATCCGCACCGGGGCGATGGACGCGGCGGCGGGGAAGGCGGCCGAAGACCTCCGGGAGCGGCTCGAGGAACTGCGGGACGCTCTTCTGGCCGACGACCTGGACAGGGCCAGGGAGCTTCTCGGCCCGGTCGAGGCCGCGCACCGGGAGTGCCGGTCCCGGTACGGCACCCCCGGCGCGACTGGCACGGGTCCGGGCCGCGACTCGTAGCCGGGCAGGCGGCGGCTGCGGGACTGGCAGGCCGAGCAGTCGCGCGCGACGCTTTCTTCATGCGATTGCAATTCTCACATCGGCCTCTCCGTGGCGGTCGCGGACCTGCATTGCATCATCTTCTCTCCGCGCGCCGCTCCGCCCCGCCTCCTTCTGCCTCGCCGGCCGGTCCGACGCGTAGCCGACCCTCGCGTTCCGTTCTCATTGCGGGACGGCACGCACTCGTCTGGAGCCTCCGGCAACGGAAAGAAAATCTCGCTTGACCCGCGGTTGGGCGTTGGCTATGAGCCGTGCCCGTGACAGCCCCGCGTCGGTCGCCACAGGACAGAGGCAGACAGATGAAAGTGATCCTGCTCGCAGGCGGGCTCGGTACCCGGCTCGCGGAGGAGACGAGCGTCAAGCCGAAGCCCATGGTCGAAGTCGGCGGGGTGCCGATCCTGGTGCATGTCATGTCCCTGTATGCCGCCTACGGCCACCGCGAATTCGTCGTCGCGTGCGGCTACCGGGGCGAGTACATCAAGGAGTATTTCGCAAACTACTCGATCAAGCACTCCGACTGGCGGATCAACCTTCGGGCGGGGTCGTGCAGCCCGCTGAAAACGTCCGCGCCCGACTGGGACGTCTGGGCGGTCGACACGGGCTACCACACGATGACCGGAGGCCGCGTCCGCCGGCTCCGTTCCGTCGTCGGGTCGGAGACATTCATGGTCACGTACGGGGACGGCGTGGCGGACGTCGACGTCAGCGCGCTGATCGACTTCCACCGCTCGCACGGTCGGCTTGCCACGGTCACGGCCGTGCATCCGCCGGCCCGGTTCGGGTGCATCGAGCTCGACGGCGACCGCGTCGCCTCGTTCGCCGAGAAGCCGCAGACGAGCGAGGGGTGGATCAACGGCGGGTTCTTCGTTTTCGAGCCCGGCGTCCTGGACTACCTCGGGGGCGACGACACGGTGCTGGAGCGGGATCCGCTCGAACGGCTGGCCCGGGACGGCGAGTTGGCGGCGTTCCAACACAACGGGTTTTGGCACCCGATGGACACGCTCCGGGACAAGCAGGTGCTCGAGAAGTTGTGGGAGTCCGGGAATGCCCCTTGGGCGGCGAGGAACCTGAGCGATGACGGTTCGGACATTCTTCCAACGCAAGCGGGTTCTGGTCACCGGCCTCACCGGATTCAAAGGCGTCTGGCTGGGTAACTGGCTGCGCCGCCTCGGTGCGGAGGTCTCGGGGCTGGCGTTGCCCCCGGAGCCGGCGATGGCGGCGGGGTGGCCCGGGCTGGCGGCCGAGCTTCCGTGCCATTCCGTCGACGTCCGCGACGCCCCCGCGGTGCAGCGCGTGTTCGCGGCCGAACGCCCCGAGGTGGTGTTTCACCTCGCCGCGCAGCCGCTGGTTCGCCGCAGCTATCGGGAGCCGGTCGAGACGTTCGCGGCGAACGTCATGGGCACCGTTCACGTGCTGGAAGCCGCCCGCACCGCGCCCTCCGTACTGGGGGTCGTCGTGATCACGAGCGACAAGTGCTACGAGAACCGCGAGTGGCACTGGGGCTACCGCGAGACCGACGCGGTGGGCGGGTTCGACCCCTACAGCGCGAGCAAGGGGTGCGCCGAACTCGTCGCCGCATCGTACCGCCGGTCGTACGCGGCGGACGGGACCGGGCGGGTCGCGACGGCCCGGGCCGGGAACGTGATCGGCGGCGGCGACTGGGCGGAGGACCGGCTCGTCCCGGACATCCTTCGGTCGGTGCTCGCCGACGAGCCGGTCCGCCTGCGCCGGCCGGACGCGATCCGCCCCTGGCAGCACGTGCTCGAACCGCTCTCGGGCTACCTCGCCCTCGCGGCGCGGCTCTGCCAAGTCGGCGGTCGGTTCGCGGACGGCTGGAACTTCGGCCCGTCCGAACCCCGGCCCCTGACGGTGAAGGAAGTCGCCGACCGCCTGGTTCAACTGGCCGGCCGCGGCCGGGTCGTCGTCGACTCCGATTCGTCCGCGCTGCACGAGGCCCATTACCTCCGGCTCGATTCGTCGAAGGCGGCTGCGGAACTCGGGTGGGTTCCCCTGCTGTCGACGGACGACCGTCTCGCCTGGACGCTCGATTGGTTCTCGGCGTGGCGCGCCGACCCGGCGTCCGTGTGGCGGGTGACGGGGGAGCAGATTACCGACTACGAGCGGAGGATATCTCAATGCCCGCAACTGGCCCGGTGGTGGTGTCCGGGGTCACCGGGTTCGTCGGCGGGGCACTCGCACGCCGCCTGATCCGCGACGGGGAGGCGGTCATCGCCCTCGTCCGCCCGGGGCGTGCGGAGCCGGCGGCGGCGGCGGTGCCGGGTGCCCGGATCGTCGAGTGGGACGGCCGTTCGGAGCGGGACCTCGCCTCGCTGTTCGCGCTCGCCCGCCCGGCCGTCGTGTACAACGCCGCGGCCTACGGGGTCAAGCCGGGTGCCCGCGAGGTGTGGCCGAACGTGCGGGGCAACATCGACTATCCGGTGGCGTTGCTTCTGGCAGCCGCCGGGTCCCCGGGGTGCCGGTTCGTCCACGTCGGGAGTTGCTTCGAGTACGGCGGCGGTCGCCACGGCCGGCGTCTGGCAGAACACGACCCGGCCTTGCCGTTCTCCGTGTACGGTTCCGCGAAACTGGCCGCGACGCAGATCGTGAGGAACGCCGCGGCCGACCTGGGTATCGACGCCGTCGTCGCCCGCCTGTTCGCGGTGTACGGCCCCGGCGAGTCGGACGAACGTCTGGTCCCGACCCTGATTCGGGCACTTCGCACCGGGGACTCCGTCCCCCTCACCGCCGGCGGTCAGGCCCGCGACTGGCTGTTCCTAGACGACGCCATCGACGCGCTCCTGGCGTGTGGCGACCCCGACAGCGGGGCCGTCCCGGGGGAAGTGTACAACGTGTGCTCCGCGAACGCGGTAACCGTCCGGCAACTCGGGGACATGCTGGCGAGAGTCACCGAGACGTCTTCCGAGCGGCTCGGCTGGGGTCGGCTCCCGTACCGCCCGCGCGAGCCGATGTGGATCGTCGGCGACAACTCGCGGTTCTACTCCGCAACCGGTTGGTTGCCGCGGGTCGGGCTGGAAGAGGGCCTCCGGTTAACGGCACGGTCCGCACGGGGCCGGGTCGCCTCGGAGAGCAGGGCCGCCTAGACACGCGTTCCGGGATCGGGTATGGCCCGGCGGTCGGATTTCCGCGCCTTTAACCAGGAGCCGAGTGTGCCCACCGCTGCAGCCTTGCGCGAGTCCGTCCTGGGACTGGTGCGCGGGACCCGGGCGACCCTTTGCCCGAGCGGCAGGATCGCGATGCTGAAAACCGCCGCCGTCCGGATCGTCGCGTTGGCGGTCGTGGGGTTGGGTGTCTGGGTCGCGTTCGGACCCGTCCTTTCGGCCCGGTGGCAAGTCCTGGACGACGGCATCTTGATCGCGGACGGTTCGCTCGCCGACTTTCACTCGGCGACATCGGTCGGGATGAGGCAGGCGGGCCGGAACTTCTACTTCTCGGGCCTGTACTTCGAAGCGCAACGGCAACTGTTCGGACGCGAGGTGCGGGGGTTCTACCTCGTCCAAGGGACGGTTGTTGCGGTGACCTTGGGGACGATGTTTTGGTGGGTTCGGCGGATCGGCGGGCAGGACCTCGTCGCGCTCGCATGCGTGACGGTCTTCGCGATTTCGTCCGCGGTACCGGAAGTGACCCACACCCTCTACAAACTCGAAGTTCGGCTCGTTCCGCTCTGGCTGCTGTCCTCCATCCTCGCATGGCGATATCTCGTCGCGCTCTCGGCTTCGGAGTCTGCGCCGTCGATCGGTACGGGTTGGCAGTACCTCCTCGCTGCCGGGCTGACCGTCTACGCGGGCTGCTTCTTCGGGAAGGAAACGATCGCTCTGCTCGTTCCCGCGAGCGCCGGGGTCGCGGCGGTGGGGCTCCTGACCGCGCGACCGGGTCAACGTCGGTACGCCCTGGGGATGCTGGCGTTCGTGTCGGTCGCCGCGGGGGCGGTGGTCGCCGCGAAGGTGACCAACTCGCTGCTCGGCGTGGCGAGCGTGACCGAGGGTTCGTACTCGTCCCACGCGGTCCACTTCTCGATCGAAAAGGCCTTGGGTCACGTTCAGGCCTACCTCGCACTGACCCCCGATCTGTTCATCCTGGCGTCGCTCGTTGGCCTGCTAGCCCTGGTCGGGGTGGGGGTTGGAATGGGCGGCCGTGGATTCGACCCGGACACTGCCGCGGCCGGCATGGCGGCCGCGTCGTGCCTTGCCGTGCTCGCATTCCACGTGCTGTTGTGGGACTTTATCCTCGTCTACTACCTCTATCCCGCCGCGGCGTTCGGTGCCGTGGCCATCGGCCTCGGGTGGAAAGTCATTGTCGCATCGGCCGCGGCGCAGGCTCGGCCGCTCGTCGCGACCGGGATCGTCGGCTGCCTCGCACTCGTCGCGTTCTACAGCGTCCCCCTGCACGAATTCCGCTCGACCGCGGCCCGGCGAACGGCCCGGGCCGACGCCGACATGCTCCAGGTGCTGGCGAGCCTCCCTCCGAACAGCCGAATCGGCTTCGACATCCCGCCGACTCAGGAGGTGATCCCGAACATGCGGGGCCTGGAGCGATTCCTGTATCGGCGAGAGGACCTGAAACTCGAATCCGCGATTTCGGACGGTTACTTCGATCAGCCCGCGGCGGCGAACGATTACGTCGCGTATCGCGAATTCACCCAATGGGCGTGGGACGGCGGCAATCGCGGGGTGGGACGGAGTCGGGAAGCCGGGCCGAACGACCTGCGCCTCCGTCGGGAACTCGCGACAGGCAACTGGCAAGAGGTCGGTGTCATTGCCGCCGCTGCTCGAACGTTCGATCGCAATATCTGGCCGGTGCGCCACGTGAACTACACATACGAATGGAGGATCTACAAGCGCAAGTAGCTCCGCCGATGGCGAACGGACTCGCGATCCGCACCCGTCGGTGTGTATTCGCGCGACGGAGTTGCTACCCGTTGCCCGGGCGATGAATCGTTCTCGGTTCGCGGCGAACTTTCTGCACCGGCAACTCTCCGCCGGGGTCCCGGGCTTACCGGCCGGGCGGGACCGAGGCGATGGACGGGGAGGTACCGACGCCCCCGACTCCTGAAGCCGGTCATGCATACCGCGTCGAGACGTGTTGCGGCTCGAAGAACGCGGGCAGGTGGCGGTCGATTTGCAGGAACCCCGCCGGGGTCAGGTCCACGCCGGTCGGCGTGACCTTCAGCCAGCCCTCGGCTTCGAGCTTGCGGTAGCCGTCGCGGAACTCCGTCGCGATGTCCGCGTCGAATTTCGCCCGGAAGTAGCCGGCGTCGAGGTGGCCCGTCTTGAGTTGCAGGATCATCTCCCGGATCAGCCGTTGCCTGTCCGTCACGGGCAGCGCCCGGCCGATGGGGAGTTCGCCTCTCTCCAGCATGCCCGTGTACGCCTCCCAGGTGTCGACGTTCTGGACGTGAACGCCGTTGACGTGGCCGAACGACGCGACACCGGTGCCGAACATGTCCGCGCCGCGCCACAGGGCGTCCCGGTAGACGAACTGCGTCCTCGTCTTGTCCTTGACGACCGTGTACGCGGAGGAAACCTCGTACCCGTTCCGGCAAAACTCGGCAAAGGCGTACTCGACCCACGCCCGCTTCGTCGGCCAGTCGGCGATCATCTCGGCGGGGGCGGCCTCCTGGCCGAGCACCGTCAGTTCCTTCGAGTACCGCGTGTTGTACGGCAGTTCCATCTGGTAGACCGTGACCGATTCGGGCGACAGTTCGATCGTCTTCCGGACGCACTCCCGCCAGTTCTCCCACGTCTCGCCGACCATCCCGGCGATCAGGTCGATGTTGATCTGGTCGAAGCCGACCTCCCGCGCCCAGCCGTACGCGCGGTAGATTTCCGCCGACAGGTGCGCCCGGCCGTTCGATTCGAGGATCCGGTCGGAGAAATTCTCGATGCCGAGTGACAGCCGGGTGACACCGAGATCCTTGAGCGTCTGGAGCTTGTGCTGCTGCAGCGTGCCCGGCTCGCACTCGAACGCGACCTCGCGGGCGGCGTCCCAGGGCAGGTGCTTTCGCACCCCCTCGAACAGCCCGCGGAGTTGCGTCGCGCTCAGGTACGACGGCGTGCCCCCGCCGATGTAGACGTAGTCCACCTTCCGCCCGCCGACGCACGCGGTCCGGCTGAGGAGTTCGATTTCCTTCCTGATGGCGGTCAGGTACGTCTCGACGTCGCGGGCGTTCTTGTCCGTGTAGACGCGGAAGTAGCAGAATTTGCACCGTTTGCGGCAGAAGGGAATGTGCAAGTACAGTCCCAGCGGCGTCCCCGGCACCGGCGGGCGGTCGAGGGCGGCGAGGGCGTCCGGGACGTGGGCCGGCTTCCAGAACGAGAACGGCGGGTAGTTCGCGATGAAGTAGTTCCCGAGGCCCGTCTTTTCCTGGGTGCTCTCGTTCTCCGCCTGGGGTTGCGCCGCGGCCATCGTCGCTTCCTCGGATACCGGTCCGGACTCGCACGGTATTGTACGGTACCGCCCGGCCCCGGTGGTCCAACAGCGATCCCCGGAGCCCGACGGTTTGGCGCGACGGTTGCATTGAGTCTCCCCGCCCACCCCGGAGACCGAGTCATGCAGAACAACTCGACCGCGCTCGGTCTGCGGGTGCTCTGCGTCGACGACGACCCGGACACGGCGGACACGCTCGGGACGTTTCTGGAGCTGATCGGGTTCGAGCCGCACGTCTTTTACGACGGCGAATCCGCCCTGAAGGCCGTCCGCGAGTTCCGGCCCGACGCGTGCATCCTCGACTTGGCGATGCCCAAAATGGACGGCTGCACGCTCGCCCGGCGGCTCCGGGAGTGGGCCGGGAACCGCCCGTTGCCGCTGGTCGCGGTGACCGCCCAGTCCGACGACGCGGCCCGGCGAGAGACTGCCGCGGCCGGGTTCGACTACCACCTGACCAAGCCGTTCGACCCGGACCAGCTCGCGATGCTGGTCGCGGACATCGTCATTTTGCGGGGGGATCTGTGGGACGACGGCCCGCCCCCCTGAGCCCCCGCCAGCCGCACCGGAAGAGGGCGAACTGCCCGGCCGCGATCCATGCCAGCACGCCGTAGCACAGGACGGACGCCCAGAAGATTCCTCGGGTGATCGCGTTCCGCCAATTCTCCGCCTCCGTTCGCAACTCGGCGATTCGCGCCGCGCCCGCTTCCAGGCGTGCCTCCACTTCGGTCACGGTCGCCAGAATTCGTGCAGCGGCCCCGGCTACACCGGCGGCGCGGCTGTCGTCGGCTGGTCCGTCGGCAGCGGTCGCGAACGCGCGGATCTCGGCGATCGTGCCCGATACTTGCTGGACCGCACCGCGGGCGGTTACCAGCCGGGCGACGAGTTCGTCGATCGTCGCGGGGTCCACGTTCGCACCGAAGGTTCTCGCGAGTTCCATCACCTGCCGGAGATCGGTCAACGTTTCGGACGCTGTTTCCATCCACACATCCGCCGTCCGCAAGCGGTCCGTCAGCGTGTTCGCCTTCCGCCCGAGCTCGAACTTCGTGGCGGCACGTTCGATCGCTTGTCGAGCCGACCAGTGCCCGACTCGTTCCGCCACTTCGTCCGTCGCGATCTTCGCCTCGCGCACCCGATCTCGGGCCGCTTTCACGCGAGTTTCGGCGTATCCGAGCCCGCGGTCGGCGGCGTCGAACGCGACCCGGTTCGCCCGTTCCAGGCGGTCCGCCGCCAGCCACACGGCGTAAACCCCCGCCCCGCACGCGAGGAGTCCGAGCGACCCGAATAGGATCGCGAGCAGGGAAGCGGATCGGCGAAGCAACACGATTGGGCCTCCGGTTGCCGACCTAGCCCGAAGCGCGAGCGAGGCACGGAATCGGTCCGCGGTTGCGCTTCGGGCTAGTGTCGAGACTCGCTCGGGTCGTACAACCTCAGCATACACTTTTCGCAGGGTATCCCGATGACGCCCAGCTTGCCCACGATCTACCTCGTCCGCCACGGCGAGACCGCGTGGTCCGTGTCCGGGCAGCACACCGGCCGGACGGACATCCCGCTGACGCCCGCCGGGGAAGCCGTCGCGAAGTTGCTTCCGGCCCGACTGGCGGGCGTGACGTTTTCGCACGTGCTGAGCAGTCCGCTCCTGCGGGCGAGGCGGACCGCGGAACTGGCCGGGTTTTCGCCCGCGGTCGACCCGGACCTGCAAGAATGGGACTACGGGGACTTCGAGGGGAAGACC
>ERZ1066123.963-NODE-963-length-19008-cov-6.268928_pt1 | contig 19008 bp, 25 predicted proteins | sample MGYA00382770_ERZ1066123 | MGnify/ENA primary metagenome ERZ1066123 (study PRJEB33369, sample SAMEA5778353) | biofilm metagenome | biome: Industrial cooling water; feature: Water cooling tower basin; material: Biofilm | place: United Arab Emirates | collected...
AGACTATGCAGGAAGACCGCTCTATTGCAGAAAGCGCAATGACAGGTGGTGTCCTCACTACTCTTTCTTCTGTTACAGGGCTCGCAACTCGGCGCCAAATTGAACCAGGCATCCGACCCTCGCTTGGCTTTGGGCACGATGTGGTCGCGCGTCGTGGCCGGTGCGACGTGGCAGTAGTGGCACATGGTGCCCTCTTGGATGGGCCGGAAGAAGGACACCGTCAGGATGCCCACGCCCGTAGCGATGGGATCTGCATCGATGTCGGGGAGCGCTCTGAGTGTGCGCCGCTTGACGCGGCGGTCTTGGCGCTTGCTCACGATCTCATGTTCGGGCTTGTGCGACGTCTCCCCATCTGCCACAACAGGTCCAGCTTGGCCTTGGCAGGAGTGTCACCCCAGCCGTGGTAGGTCAGGTGACCTTTGCGAGTGCGGACGCGCATGCGGGCGGAGTAGTAAACCTCGGCGGGGAGGTTCGGGTGAGAGCGCATCATGCGCTCTTTGTAGATCTTCACATTCTCATCTCCAACTCTCGCACAGCGATGCGGACAGGCGGGACGTTCGGCAAGACCTCGGTCCCGTCCCATGACAGTACCCGGCACAGGCACGTGGACTCCACGTCTCCCTTGCTCGGATATGTGATGCGCTCGACGCGCACCAGCCCAACCCCGCCAGGGAGCTGGGCGTACCACTCAGTCATAGTCAGTCCTTCTTCTCGGCACCCGGTAGTCGTAAGCACTCATGCCCACGGGTTTGCCTTCGGGGGCTCCAGGCCACGGGGCTTGCTCGACTCCTTCATGCCCTCGATGCGGCCCTTGGTCCGCTCATTCTCCAGAGCCGCGCGGAAGTACGCCTCGTTGCGCATGCGAGACCGCTGAAGAGCGGCCCCGAGGAACACACCGCCGCCTGTGCCAACAGCGAAGATCACGAAATAGCCGATGGCTACGAGAGGGTGCATGACATCTCCTTGAAGTGGGGGGAGGGCGGCTGGCCTTGTAGCCAGAGGCTGTCGGTTGAGGTTCGGGGTATCTGTAGCACCCACCAGCCGCCCTCGGTCTTGTTACTCGGCGCCCTGGACGGAGCGCTGGAGAAGGACGCCGCCAGAGCCGCCGTCCACGATGAGGTCGCCGTTCTTGGACACCTCGACCAGAGCCTCCAGGCGGCGGATCTCGACCACCTCGGGCGTCAGCGACTCGGAGAGGACCCGGTTGGCTTCGGCCTCTGCCACAGCGGCGTCGATCTTGGTCTGGTTCTCGACCGCCTTCGTGCGCTGTTCGGCCTCGGCCTTCTCGGTCGCCTGGTTGGCCTGCTCGATGGCGGTCAGCGCCGCCTCGACATCCTCGGAGAAGCGCACGTTCTGGATGGTCACGAACGAGAACTCCACGCCGTACTTGCCCAGTCGGTCGTTGAGCGCCTCCTGGATCTTCGTCTCGACCTCGCCGCGTTTGGCGCCGCGGAACTCGATGGCGCTGTACTCGGCAGGGATCTGTCGCGAGATGGAAAGAACCTGCTTAGCCACAACCTGCTCGGTGAAGCGCTCCTGGCTCTTGAACTCGGTGTAGATGTCGGCCACGTTGTCGGCGTTGAGGGAGTACACGAACGTCATGTCCACATTGGCCTGCGTCGATCCTCCACTGACGCCACCCACGCTCACCGTGATCTCACGACCAGAGACAGAGCCTCCGGTGTAGCTCGGCGCGGTGTCGCCCCCGGCGTACGTCAGCTCCTGCGAGAACAGATCGAAGTCCACGAAGTCCACCCATGCGGGCTTGAAGCCGGATCCCGGCTGTTCGATGGTGCCGACCTGGCTGTCGGTCGATGGCGTTGACCATGACCTTGGCCTCACCGACGCCGTTGGCCCAGAAGGTGGAGATGAAGATCAGCACCGTGCCGATGATGATCGAGATGAATGCGGTGAGGCCCGCGGGGAGCTTCGCTCGGGAGAACACCGCCGCGATGATCGCGACTGCCGCCACCGCATATGCGATGAGGGCGATGACGAAAAGAGCCACTTGCTTCCTGCTTTCTGTTGTTGGGTCAGTCCACGCCGAAGGTGCGGACGTTCTGAGCGCGGTCGATCTTGTCGATGGCCGCGAGGATGAGAGACCCGGCCTTGATCAGGCGCTGTCTCCGGTCGGCGTCTGTGGGGTGATAGGTCATGGTGACGACAGACTTGACGATCTGGCGCACCGCCTCGTTGGCGAGGTGGTTAATCCCCTCGTTGTCGTCGTGCTGGTTGTCGTAGCCCAGAGAGGCGTGACGCTGGCGCTCGGTCCAGATCTCGTCCAGGGTGTCGGTGGCCGCGACGTCTTCCCAATCCGCGGCAAAGCCTGCGGCGGTGACGATGCCGATGTTGTTGCCGTCCGACGTTCGGACAACCCAGCAGTGCGGTTTCTCGGCCACGACAGCGAAGAAGCCATCGACCTCTTCTGCCGTGGTGTCGTTGGGTAGCCACTGCTCCACGACCTCTCGGAAGTCGTGGTCAGTGGAGTGGATGGCCTCGACGGTCTGCGTCGGGCGAGCGTTGATCGCGGGCATCAGATCTCCTGACCTTCGACGTACTCAGAGGGGTCGATGTCGTCCCAACCCTCTTCTTCGGTGAATCGCTGAAGGACGATGTCAGCGTGCGCACGGTAGCGAAAGTGTTCCAACTCCGAAGACAGGACGGCGGTCAGCGCATCGTGCACGAGCCTGGCTGAAGTCAGGTCGGGTGCATCGATGACGATGGCGTGGTCGGGGATCTCCGGGAGGAAACAGACGCGGATGTCGCCGTGCTTGGGAGGAGTCATATTGGTGGTACGCCTGTCTGTCGAATTCTGGCAAGGATCGCACTAACCGATACAATTGGAGAGCCCCCTCCCGGGAGGCTAGTCGCTCGGGAGGGGGCTCCTCTATGCACGAAGGCTAGCGTGTGTCAATGGGCTTGTCTACTGCTTCGAAAGCTGTAGGTAGTCGGAGATCGACGTAGCTCGCAACGCTACGGGATCTGCCGTTGCCACGAAGGACTCCAGGCTCGCCGCCGCCTGAGACAGACGGAGGGCGTTCAGTCCTGTGGGGGTCTGAGACAATCGGTCCACCGACGACCGCAGTCCGGCCAAGTGCGCCTTGAAGAGCTTGCGCGTCTGAATGACTGCAACACGCCAGTCTTCAGGATGCAGAAGCTTCGCCGTGATCTGCTGTTCGCCGCTTCGAAGCTCCACATCGGCCCAGCCCGTCTCCCGATCAAACCACTGATGCTCTTCCTTCCCCGGCAGGTAGACCTGGACGCTCTGCGCATCTATCTGAGACACGAAGGCGACGGCGACGGAGTTCTGGTGGCTGTTCAGCACGTAGCACTGGTCATCGAGCCGCAGGTTCTTGATGTCAGCCACGCTCTGCCTCCACTTCGTTCAGGTTGTCGATGATCGCTCGGAGGAGATCGGTGTCCAGCTCGTGCGTCCGCTCCTGACGATTGTCGTCAGGACCCTCCATCGTGATGTAGGTGTAGATCTTGGCGCTGGAGTCCGACCTCATCTCCCAGGCATCTACGAAGTCTTGGAGCCGCTGAGCGATAGGTCCTCTGTTGACCTTGCGAAGCGAGTCTCGCCCCAGGTGCAACTCACGAAGCTGGCGGGCAGGGCTCTCGACGTGAGCGTTGGCCACACCCCACGCCACGAGGGAGACGACCTCGGTAGGAAGGTCGTTGTATGCGGCTCTGAAGTTGTCCGTCGTGCCTTCGTTCGCTCGTGCTCGATTCACGGCACGGTCGATGTCGTCAGCAACCCGCCGCAGGGTAGAGGCCACAAACTCGGAGGTCTCATAGATGCGGTCGATCTGACCGCGCTCGAAGTCGTGCATCAGTTCTCCTCCCCATCGTCAGGAGAGTTCGCGATGGCTTCCTCGATGGCGTTGCGGCTGGACATGTCGGGCGCCTCGATGGACGCCTGCTGGCCCGTGAGCCGCTGAGCCTGGATGATCTGCGCCTCGATGTCTGCCGACGCCTGGGAAACCACGTGCTCTGCGGCCTCCTTCAGCGACTTGACGGCGAAGGTCGCGTTCTCGGGGATGTTCTGGATGGTGAACTTCAGGTTCCGGATGGCCTCACGCTGGACCTTGACGCCCTTCTTGTTCTCGAAAGCATCCTCCACTCGCTCGAATGCCTTCTGCACCGCCGCGAAGGTCTTGTTGAAGGACCCACGCACCTCGGAGATGTTCTGCTGGATGCGAGGACGGAAGGGGATGGCGTCCACGAAGACCTCGGACTCGGTGCGGCGGAGCGTGACAGGCACGCCTCCGCCGATGCCCTGTGAGGAGATGAGTGAGCCCCACTGAGCCAGGCTCATCTCGATCTCGATCAGCTCGTCGTGGCCGAAGACCCAGTCGTGGTTGAGGTCCCGCGTGCGGTCGGCGCGCTTGATGGACAGACGGATGGTCTCGCGGTGGCGGATGTCGCTCTGGAAGAGCACGGCGCCGGGGACGGACGACACGCGGCTGACAACGGCGACGCCGAAGGCGGGGTGGGTTTCGCGAACTCCGCGGTCATCCTCTCGGACGGCGACGGGATCTACGGTATTGCGTTGCATGGTTTCAGTCCTTCTGTTGAGGGCGGCTCCCTGTTGGAGCCGATGTGACGAAGTTAGCACGTACGCGCACTAATCTGCAAGCCCTCGTTTCACATTGTCCACGTGGACGAACATCGAGGCTTGGTCGGTAGCGTCGGAGTCAAGGAGGTAGGTGTCGCCGTTGACTCGAATTTCGGAAGACTCTAGAACACCCCCGGGAATCAGCAGAACTACGCGCTGGTGCTGAGTGCCCACCTTCCGAAAAACGAAGATCTCGTCCGGTGAGGGGTGCCAGGCCATCACTTCTCCTTGAAGGTGTCGCCCAGGAACTTGTTGATGTCCCCGGCGCGGAGGAGGATGAGTCGCCCCGCCTCTAGGAGATCCTCCTGGGTCGCGATGGTGGCCTCAGCGTTGAGTACTCGTGACATGAGCTTGTGTCCGCGCCGGTAGCTCTCCATGAGGTGCAGGGCAACGGGCTTGGCCTGGCTCTTCGGGTTCGGTACCACCCGCCACCATCGACCTTCGCCAGCCGGGGGGAGGAAGGACAGGTTCTCGTTGTACTCAGTGGTGAGTGATGTCATGAAGGTGATACGCCGAAGGCCCCGAGGGTATCAACCTTCTCGGGGCCTTCTGTGATGCGCATCCTGGGGCATCGTGACTCGCCCTGAATTTGCGTCAGGAGGTGTAGGGGATATGAGCCCCTTCCCGCACTAAGCCCGAGCCGTACGCCCCTACTGGGAGCCTGTCAAATAGCACCGAAGTGCGACCACCAGGAGGGGCACGGACGAGCCTACCCGAAAGCAGGCTCGTCCGTCTAGGTCAGTCCGCCACGAAGGTGGAGATGACCTGCGGCACCGAGGCGTCGAAGCCGACCACGTCCAACGACAGCGGATCCTTGGGGTCCGCCACCGACGAACGCGAGGCGTTCGTTGCCAGCACCACGAGCTTGGCGTTGATGCCCATCTCGCGACGGTACGCCGCCAGCTCCTGGTGCGTGTGAGCCGGTCCTGCCCACGTCTCGTTGTCGGTCATGAGCTGGAACACGTCCACCTCGATCTTGTGGAGCCGCGCCCAGCGGATCGGTCCCGCCGTGTCGGTACCACGGCCCGTCCGCAGAGCGGAGTTGCGCAGAGCCGTAGGCAGGTCCATGCCACGACGGATGTCCACCGTGGGGTAGACGTCCGTGTCGAAGCCGACCGTGAAGACCTCGTCCTCGACGTTCGCCGTGACGAGCGCGAGCGCCGCCGCGGCCTCAGCCGCCGACAGAGCAGGCTGACCTGCGATGCGCGAACTCATGGAGCCCGAAGTGTCCACACCATTCAGGAATCGCTTGCCCGTGGGCTTCACGTTTCCGAACGAGAGGTAGAACGCCTTGTCGAGCGCCGACAGGATGCGAGGGTTCGGCGTCCAGGTGTCCGACGAGCGGAAGTTCTGGAGCGACCGACCCACCGCGTACGTCTTCGCCGCGATCAGCAGGTTCATCGGGTGGATGCGCGCCTTGCGGAGCGCCTCCTGGTCCGTCAGACGGTCCACGATGGCCTGCGTCGAGCCTCCCAGCTCCCTGATGACACCGATGCGGGTCAGGCGCGGGAGCTGGCGGATGAGCGCGCCCAGCGGGATGTTCCCCAGCAGAGCCTCCCAGACCTTGGCGCTGTTCAGCGACTCAGAAGGAAGCATCTCCCACGACAGGCCGTACTTGGTCACGAGAGAGACGATCTCGCGGTCTCCCGTAGCCCGCTTGGCCAGCTCCTTGCCGGTGATCACCGAGGGCACGTGCGCGCCTTCGGTAGGCTCGCCCTTCAGGACGTAGTTCATGACGTCGGAGAACGCCTCGTCCGTCTTCGACTTCGTGGGCCGTGCGAGCGAGATGAGGTCCTTGTGGGTCCAGCCCTCACGCTCGGGGTACTTCACGATCTGGAACGCGAGGGACTCCACGGGGCGGTCCTCGTACCAGCGCTTGAACGCCTTCCGAGCGCCCATGCCGAAACCGGAGCCCTGGAGCTGGCGCAGGAAGCCTGCGAACATGAACAGCGTCGTCGCCGTACGACACACCTCGGAGACCTTGGAGTAGGCGTACGTCTTCACGGCGTCGTCCGTGGCCGACGCGATGGTCAGCGCGAGAGCGAACACGCCCGGATCCTGCTTGGGCGCGCGGCCCTCGGTCGAGACCGCGACGATGAGATCGATCAGCTCGAACGCCCCCTTGGACTGAGCGACGTCCTCGATGTCCTTCACGCGCTTCAGGGTGAGCGACTCACCGGCACGGTAGAAGGACGATTCGGAACCGAGGATCAGGAAGCGCTTGATGCGCTCCATCTTGTCCACGGTGAACGTGAAGCCGCCCGCGTCGTTGCGCTTCTGCCCCGGCGCGGCCTTCTTGGTCTGCGGGGTGTTCTTGGCGGGCGCCTTGCCCACTCGCTTCAGTACTTCGTAAGCCATTGCGCTGGCTCCTTCCGTTCAGCCTCCGACCCTCGGAGGACATAGCTCAGGGCCGGGAGGTTCGCCCCTTGAACGGGGTGACCTTTCCGGCCCTGAAGTTGGTCACAAGACAGGAAGTCGGCCCCCGGGACATGGATTTCATTGGAAGTGAAAGATAACCCGATTTGCCTTCAGCCTTGTGAAGTCTTCAGAGCCGACAGGGAGTGCTACTCGGGGAGACGGAGGACTCGAACCTCATACTCCGGCATCAAGCCGGTGTGTTACCTGTTACACCACGTCCGCAGAAAGTGGTTGCGGATAACCGAATCGCTTCAGCCTGCTCTGTATATGTAGTTGTGACCCGCTCGGGGAGTCAGATTCACGGTGTCCGGGTTGTCCCGATGATCGCATCTGTGCCCCCCGAGGGGAGTTTGTAGGCCCGACAGGAGACGGAACCGGGGATATTTTCACCAATTGAGATAACCCGATGCCAACAGCCTGGCCTTCGTGAGCGAGAGAGCTTTGACCCTCTCACGCCCTGATGTTTCTATTCTTGCATGACTCGCGCTAACGAGTCAAGTAGTAGTGACAGACAGGGGAGTGAGACCTCGTAACCTAGGCGCCGGGCCAGCGACCGAGTTGAACGGTCTTTCGGCTGTTTACGAGACAGAGAACAAGATCTCTTCAGCCTGCCACTGAAGTTAGATCCGCAGACAGGAGGCGACCCTCGATATATTTCGTCGCTCTACCACTGAGCTACCTCCCCGTGTGGTGGAGAGGGCAGGAATTGAACCTGCGACCAACGGCTTCCATTGCGATAACGAGATGTCTTCAGCCTGCGGATGTCTGTGTGAAGTTGTGTACATAGGTAGTACGCCAACCTCAAGAGCAATAGCAAGGATCAGGCGAGATATTTTTCGATCTCTTCTGCGTTGGCCAGCTCGTTGGCACGGAGCTGTTCCAGAAGGGCTCGGATCTCTGCCGGAAGGACCGGCGTGCCGGGCTCTTCGACCGGAGGAGGCGTCTGCACGTACTTCTCCTGGTAGATCACGTTGGCCCGAGCGATGATCCAGTCGATGTTCATCGACGGACCGGGGCACGCGGTTCCCGTGGACTTGCCAGCCGGAGTGTCGCGGTGACCTACGACGCCGGGAGTGTGCACGACGTTCTTGCCGTTGGCGTCCAGGCTCACAGAGCCTCTCTGAATCGGCAAAGCGTAGTGGTGACTCCACCACGCCACGATGTTGGCGATGGCTTCGTGAGACTCCGGAGAGATGCCCCATGCAGGGTCCCCCGAGGTGTTGCCGGTCTCGACCGTCACAGCCTGGTGATCAACAGCTCCCGTGGTCCACGCCCGATAGTCGTCCGGAGGCACGATCTCATCGACGGTGCCATCCTGGTTGACGTTCCAGTTCGGGCTGACGTTGCGGTCGTTGGCCGTCATGAAGCGCTTGCGAGCGCTGGCCGCCGTACCCGTGTCGGCACGGTGGTGGATGATGAAGAGTTTGACGTCGCCCTCGCGGACCGACTTGTTGGGGGACACGTCCGCCCACGTCGCACCGGGGTAGATCGGCTTCTTCTTGCCGTACAGCGGGTCCTTGGTCGGATCTGCGGGAGCGTCGGGCAGAGGCACCCCGGGGAAGCCCTTGAGGTCAGAGGCGGGACCCCAGATGCCGTCAGCATCGAGACCATTTGCCTTCTGCCACTTCGCCACCGCGACCGAGGTCTTGGGTCCGTAGGCACCATCCTGATCTGCGGCAGGCATGCCCACCTTGGCCTGGATGTCCTTGGTTGGGCGTGTGGTGACGTTGCGACCGTTCGTCGGCCACTGAGTCGTGTCCCCTGGCTGAGTCGGCTGAGGCTGGGTAGGAGCGCTCTTGAACAGCGCGTCATCCGTTGCCGGACCGTAGATGCCATCGGGCTCCAGGCCGTTGTCTTTCTGGAACTTGATGACCGCCGCGGTGGTTGCCGGACCGTAGTCGCCGTCAGCGCCAAACTGACCGAGGTCATAGCCCTTCTCGATGAGCTTGCGCTGAAGATCGTAGGTCGAGCGACCTGAGGCATTGCGCCCCACGGGAGCCGCGGTGAGCTTGTCGTCCATCTTGGCGTTGGTGACAGGCCCGGCCACGCCGTCTGCTTGGAGACCGTTGTCACGCTGGAACTTGATCACAGCGGCACGGGTGATAGGTCCGTCGAGCCCATCGACCGTGAGGGGTCCGTAGTTCAGGCGGTTGAGCTTGTCCTGGATCACGCGGACCCAAGCGTTGCCGTAGAGGTGGTTGGCCGGGTAAGCCTTCTCGTGTGCGGCCTGAGTCTTCGGACCCCAGACACCGTCCTGCGTCACGCCCAGGATCGCCTGGTAGCGCTTGACAGCGGCCTGAGTCTTCGGTCCGTCCTGCCCATCGACAGCGAGTCCGGCGCCGAGGTTGTCGTTCAGCCACGTCTGCACAGCTCGGATCGAGGGGGCACCGGATCCTCCGGAACCGCCGCCGCGGTGCTGATCTTCGTTGGCGAAGTACTCGGTGTGCCACACCTCGCTGGAGACCGTGCGACGGTGTCCGTGGCTGTTCAGCGTGGTGCCGCGGTTGCCGAGCCCGTCGTAGAGGCGCAGGAGACTGTAGACAGCGTTGCCCCAGTCGATGGCGTTGCCCTTCTCGTGCACCGAGGTGCCCGGTGGGAGAGCAAGCGGCCCCTGACCACGCTTGTAGCGCTGGTAGGCGGCGTTCTGCTCGTCCCAGGAGCGGCCTGCGCTCGCGATGGGGAGGATGCGTCCGAAGGCGCTGTCCAGGCGGTGTACGGAGGCGGCACAGGCGTCAGATGCCCAGCCTCGGCCTCCATTGAGAGTGGCCATGATGTCCTCGATCCGAGACTCTGCGCGTGAGCCTCATACTGAGTATCGACCAAAGTGGTGGATCTACGGGGACTTGAACCCCGCACCTCCTGTTTGCAAGACAGGCGCTCTCCCAGATGAGCTATAGACCCGTGTGCGACACGTTCTCCCACACCCGCCGAAGCGCCGTGGGCCAAGGGACAGTCGCCTTCCCCGTGGCCAATGCTGGACTTGAACCAGCGACCCCCGTCTTATCAGGACGGTGCTCTACCAACTGAGCTAAGTGACCATGCGACTCGTTCGACGGAGAGTCAGACCGTTTGGGAGGAAGCCATCCATGCACCCAAAGAGCCCTCGGTGGGAGTCGAACCCACGTCCCGTGGATTAGAACGCCACTGCTCGTCCTCTGAGCTACGAGGGCAGAAGCTCTGCCGTGACTACCGGCAGAGCCGAGTCGCCGTGAGCGACTTCGTACTTCATGACAGCCTGCTCCGGGGAGTCCGCCGACACGGTGATGTCCTCACCGGACCTGCCGTCCTCGGAAGTGGCGTGAACGATGTACTTGCTCATGGGTTAGAGCGTACATCACTGGAAGTGCTAGTGGGAGTCGAGCCCACAAGTATGATAGGAGCATGCCTAAAACGTGTCTTCAGTGCACAGGTCCAGTCACTACAAAGGACCCGCGCACCAAATTCTGTAGTCGTTCCTGCTCAGCCATCTACAACAACACGCATCTTCCTCCGAGGCGACAGAAGAAGAGAAACTTCTGCCTTGTCTGCTCTACGGAAATCGGTCGGACCTCCACACACTGCCGATCTCACAGTCGAGACCCTCTCGGCCCCAAGGAGCGGATCGCTCTTTGGTTGGCCGGAGACATTACCGTCACTTGGGTTACTGGCTCCAAGGAGCCCCGGCGCTGGGTCAAGCAGTACCTCATAGAAATTCGAGGAGACAGGTGCGAAGAGTGTGGATGGGATGAGAAGAACATCCGGGGTGAATCCATTATCCAGATGGATCACATCGATGGCGACTACACCAATAACGCTCTGTCCAACCTCAAGCTTCTGTGTCCGAATCACCATGCTTTGACCGAGACGTATGGGTCTAGAAATCTCGGGCGAGGCAGAGGTCACCGCAGATCTGGAAGCGCATGAGGGGTTCGAACCCTCGTAATCTCTTTTGCAGAGAGATGCCTAGCCTCTCAGCCAATGCACCGTGCCCCGTGTAGGTATCGAACCTACCTCTCAAGCTTAAAAGGCAAGAGCTAATCCATCTCAGCTAACGAGGCTGGCATCCCATCGAAGATTCAAACTCCGACCTCAAGGCTCCAAAGGCCCGCGTGCTGTCGTTACACCAACGGGATATGCGCACCCCATCCTGGATTCGAACCAAGAACTGCCGCTCCAGAGGCGGACGTGTTGCCGTTACACCAACGGGGTATAGCGCTGTGAGGCCGCGCAGTGCCGTGTGCCACACGCTGGATTCGAACCAGCGACCCTCAGTTCCGGAAACTGATGCGCTTCCACTGCGCCAGTGCGGCGTGGTGCCCCCGAGAGGAGTCGAACCTCTGTCTCCGGTTCCGTAGACCGGCGTCGTGTCCATTGGACTACGAAGGCATGTCAGCCGGATCTGGGATTTCGTCCCATTCTCCAGCCATTGGGTGTCTCGGCACGTTGGCCGAAACGTGAGGTCTTCCCCAGATGCGCAAGGGGAGGATTGCGAAGGAACTCGATAGCTTTTAGAAGAAGCTCTTCCGAGTCATAGAACGCACCCAGACCTCTATTGCAGTGCGTGCAGAGAACTCCACGGACAAGGCCCGTTTCATGGTTATGGTCCGCGTACGGCTTCACCAGCTCCTTACCACAGAGCTGACACTTGTGGTCGATCTCATCGAGAAGATCGTCCCACTCCTTCTCTGTGAAGCCGTGCTTCGCTAGATGGTGACCTCGCCCAGACCGTTCTCGATGGATCTCCGGATGGGCTCGATTCCACGCTGTAGCGGCGGCGATCCCACATGCCTTGCAGTGGGACTGCTTGCCGTCTCTAGCTGTCTTCTTGTTGTGGAACTCATCGAGGCTCTTCACCTCACCACAGCGAGTGCATTTCTTCACTCCTGTAGTTTAACAGACTTTGATTAGTCTTGCTCCGGAGCCTGGGCTCGAACCAGGAGGGATCTTGCGATCAACGGCTTAACAGGCCGACCCGCTACCAAATTACGGTCTACACCGGAATAGCGCTGTGAGGTCGCGCAGTACCTGTAGACCGTGAGGATTTCGAAACCCCGACACCCTGGGTGTAGGCCAGGTGCTCTGCCTCTGAGCTAACGATCCGTGCCTTCGCCCCGTACTGACCGGGGTGCACCCCCATACCAAGGGGGCAGTGTACCTTTCAACCTACGAAGGCGTGAAGCTGGGGAAGGCGGAGGTACTCGCTCCGGAGAGTTTCCCTCCCCAGCGTGCCGGAACGAGGAATTGAACCCCGGACATCCTGATTACGAAACAGGTGTTCTGCCACTGAACTACCCCGGCGTGTGTCGGATCGCGGGTGACGAGCCCCATCCGAACTGGCACCAGCATGCCCCCTTCACGGAGGTGATGCCAGCCCAGGCAAGACGATCTACCAGGAGTCACCTGGCTTGACCTCTCTTCGTGCCGCTACGAGGAATCGAACCCCGGCCATCCGTATTACAAGTACGGCGCTCTGCCAACTGAGCTACAACGGCGTGGACGACAGACAGGGAGCGAGATCCCGGATGCCCCCAACGGGCACATTCCCATGTGGCGGGAATGAAAAGAGTTGAACTTTCGATAACGGAATACTCTTCAGCCTGTCGTTCGTGCGGATACCGGGGCTCGAACCCGGAGCCTTCGCCATGGCAAGGCGACGATCTGCCAGCTTGATCTACATCCACATGTGCCCTTTGTGCGACCGGAGCCAGTCCCCAACTCTCCTCACACGTCTGTGAGTTCAAACGAGACACGTGCGGCACGAGGGGCTCGAACCCTCAACCCTCTGTTTGGAAGACAGATACTCTGCCAGATTGAGCTAGTGCCACGTGTTAGCGGTGGGTCGCCACCCTGTGTCAGGCGCGTCGTAGGGGCCTGTTCCCTCTTATGTTGCGTGCCCCCCCTCGGGATCGAACCGAGGACCCCCTGATTAAGAGTCAGGTGCTTCTACCGACTGAGCTAGAGAGGCGTGTTGTGCTGGGCTTTTGAAGGTACCCAGCGTGAGTGGCCCGCGGACTAGTATCGGGGCGGACAACCTCCGGAGTCTCTACTTCCTCCGGCGAATCTGTGAAGTTGTGGACGTGGTCAGTGGACGGTGACGACGTAGGTCTTGTTGAGCGGCGTGCGGAACTCACCGTTCGCGCAGATGCGACCGTAGTCGGTCATGGTGAAGCAGTTGGGCAGGTAGTCAGCGACGCCCCAGACGCCCTGCTTGCACTGTCCGGGGTAGACCATGATGAGTTGGCTGGTCGCGCTGTACGAGATCAGGATGAAGGTTCCCGGCTTGCTGAACGAGGAGTTGCACACCTGGGTGAACGTGCCTGCCTGCGCGGGCGGAGCAGGAGAGAGTGCAACCGACCCTGCCACGCCGATGGGGACGGCGAGGGAGAGACAGGCGAGGAGGGTGAGCAGGCGACGACGGAGCTTGTTCTTCACGAGGAGCCTTTCGGTTGGTTAGAGGGCGCTACCCCATTATTATGCCCTGTTCGCACTAACCATGTCAAGCGGTGGAAGGAGGTCCTGATCCCCAAACCTTGCGGTCCGATCTGCTTAGCACGCAGTCCCCGGGACTCCCCGAGATCATCCACCATGGCGGAAGAAGGACGAGTCGAACGCCTGCCTCTATGAGACCCCCGGGTTTCGAATCCGGTCCCCGGTCCACCCGAGGCTCATCTTCCAGAGGACTTGGCGGCTTCTCGTTGGAGCCCTACACGCGGATTCGTACCGATTCCAAGTCCCAGCGGAAGGAGGAGGGCACGATCCCCACACCTCGCGGTGCCCACGCTTTCCAAGCGCGTGCCGGGACCCCCCGGACATCACCTTCCAGAGAGTCAGCCCGTGGGCTGACCCTTGCTATTGCTCTGTGGAATTGAGAAAGCCCCCCGGGTTTTCACCTGGAGGGCTGTCGATTGCGTAGCTTCCGCTAGCTGGATCCTGTCGCTAGACAGCCCTAGGTACCGATGACGGCATTTGCCGTCCCGGTGCACTTGGACTGTCGCGAACTGAAGAACATGATCGATACCGTAGCCGATACTCTTAGGGAGACGCAAGCACAGCGCTCAAATTCTTTCGGAGGTCTCCATGGCTGACATGCCGGGGCTCACGTACGGGCGCATCACCGGGCGGTTCGCGGCGACCGTCGCTGACACTGGAGACGCCCTGGAGTACCCAGATGTCACCCCACTCACGGGTACCATCTCCTTCCAGCCTCTCGTGGGTCCCGTCAAGGTCATCGGTGCCAGCCCACCCATCCTCGTGGCTCCTACCACCATCACGGTCGAACTCGACGCCGAGGGTGACCTCTCTCTGAACGGCACCAAGGGCGTCTACCTCGTGGCCACAGATGGCCCTGTGAGCCCCAGCGGCTGGGTCTACCGCGTCACCTTCCGGCTCTACCTCGGCTCACAGCTTGTCGAAGTTCCCCAGATGGAGATCGCTGTCGCCGGAGGCTCAGTGCAAGATCTCGCCGTGCTGACTCCTGTGTCCGGTGGTGGTGACGTCACTCCACAGCCCTTCACCATCCCGAACGAGGTCTTCATCGGGGGGTCTCAGCCCACCGTCAACAACAACTGGGTGTGGTTCAACCAGATCCAGCCTGGCGTCTACCAGCTCTGGATCAAGGAGTAAGTCATGGGTCTTCTCGCAAACGTCGGTGCATCCGAGGTTCAGACGGGCACTGTCGGTGCGCTCAATGCCACGTACGGCAATGCCATCGATGCGATGTACTACCAGAGCATCTGCCTCCAGATCACAGGCACATGGGCGGGCACCATCACCTTCCAGGTGAGCGTGGATGGCACGAACTGGGTCACCAAGCAACTCATTTCCTCGTCTGGATCTGCGGCTTCGACCACCACAGGCAACAGTGTGTGGTCCGGCGACCTCGGCGCGCGCTACTTCCGTGTGCTCATGTCGGCCTACACCTCGGGCACCGCCACTGTGGTGATCGAGTACAACGCCTTCTCGCTGGCTCACAACATCGGTACGCAATCCGTCCAAGGTACGATCACAGCCCTGCCCTCCCTCGTGGAACAGGCGGAGACGACGACCAACCTCGCATCCGGCGCCACCTACACCGGAGCGTCCCGAGACATGGGCACCACGGTGGCTTCTCGGCGTACGCTGATCCGTCCTGTGATCATGCACAACAACGCAAGCCTGATCCCCGGAACCCTCATCCTGGACGAAAGCACGGACGGCACGACCTGGCGTGAGACTCGCCGCGTGCCCATCCCTGCCGATGGCTCTTACCGCTCGTTCGAGTTCCCCCTGCACCTTCGCTACTACCGCTGGCGCTTCATCAACGGTGCGGCGGCGCAGACGGGCATGTTCCTCCAGTCCGTCGCCACTCAGGGTGAAGGCGGCACGATGGATTCCAAGAACAACCTCTCGTTCCTGCTGTCCGCCACGGCGCTCGGTGCCAATGCCACCTTCACCAGCACGGCCTTGGATCTTGGAGACAACCACATCTGGGACAGCGTCCGTCTTCGCGTGCACACCGATCAGGCTGTCGCCACGGACGGCATCCGAATCGAGTCCTCGCACGACGGCACGAACTGGGCATACAGCACAGAGGCAGTCGTCGCAAAGTCGTCAGCGGACCCCCGCTCGGTCGGCGTCCAGCGCCCGATCACCGAGCGCTACTTCCGCGTCGTGGTCACCAACGGCGCCGTCGCGCAGACGTTCCTGCGAGTGACGTTGGCGCTGATCAGCCTCTAGGCAGAACGCTCGTGTTCTGAGCTTCGCGGCGCTTGCGTCGAGAGATCAGAGAGCCAACCGCCGAGATTGAGATCGCGGCAAACAGCACAACGAGCGCGCTCAGCAAAAATGGCGTCAGTGGGTGCAAGCGCAGAAGCTCGACCTCATCGGGGTCGTCCTGGATGCCGTCTCGGTCGAAGTCGTAAACCGTGCCCGATGACGGCGACACAGAAGGCGTGGGGCTCGGTCCAGGAGTGACCGACTCTGGGCTCTGTGAGCCTCCAGGGGCGCTTGGAGCTGTCGGCGCCTGCTCGGGAGCATATCCGGGCTCTGCGGGCGCCTCAGGGGCTGGCGCAGGCGGTTGCTGAGGCCGAGGTACGGGAGCTGGCGCAGGCTGTTGTGGCATCGGCTCAGGGGCAGGCTCCTCGCGAGGCGACTCGGGAGAAAGCACATCTTCGAGACCATCACCGACACCGCCCACGACCGGACCGACAACGGGGGCATCGACGCACAGAATGAGCAGGCAGTTGTCCTCGGCTGACGCCGCTGTTTCCGCACCGAAAACGACCAAGACAGCCCCGAGGAGAACCCCTGCGAGTGAACGCAAGATCCTCATACCATGAGTATCGACCGGGTAAGTCTTTTCTCAGGGTCAGAAAACGTGGTAGCGCCCACGGGGGTCGAACCCGTACCTCAAGCCTGTGCCTCTACCGTTTGGGCTAGAGCGCCGTAGCCACAGAGAGACTTGAACTCTCACGCCATCGCTGACACTAGGACCTGAACCTAGCGCGTCTTCCATTCCGCCATGTGGCCGTGTCCACACCTGGGATTGAACCAGGGGCCTGTCGCTTTTCAGGCGACCGCTCTACCGACTGAGCTATGAGGACGTGGCCCCCGATTTCCTCCGGGGGTGGGAGTGGAGCCGCCTTGGTGATCGGCCAAGGTGTTGTCCCGCAAGTTGCGATCTTGCTCGGCGCGTTGGTCTCTAGCTGACCTGTTCGCCTTGTGGGAGGACTGGGACTCGAACCCAGGAACCCGAGGGGATCTGATTTACAGTCAGACGCAATTGCCGCTATGCGACCCTCCCGTGACCCGTAGGAGATTCGAACTCCTCCCATCCGCTGTGAAAGAGCGGTGTCCTCCCTATAGACGAACGGGCCGTAGAGCGTACGAGGATCGAACTCGTGTCCCCGCCGTGAGAAGGCGGAATCCATACCACTGGACCAACGCTCCGCGCGAAAGACGAGATTTGAACTCGCGATCTCCGACGTGACAGGTCGGCGGGAACTCCAGACTTCCCCACATCCGCATACCGGCTGGGCGTGACCCCTTCGCTCAAGCTCTTGACTCCCACAGGGGAACGGCCAGTACCTATCGAGTGCTCTTGCTCGCCTACCGTAGGCGAATCTTTTCTGTTCAGTTGTTTCGGGTGGCCTACGGGACTCGAACCCGCAGAACCCAGCGTCACAGGCTGGTGCATTGACCGTCTCTGCCAAAGCCACCGTCCGGATAGAAGGATTTGAACCTTCGGCATCTCGCTCCCAAAGCGAGCGCTCTGGCCGTGCTGAGCTATACCCGGGTATGTGTTGAGTTGTAGATAGACAAAGCCCCCGGTGTCCTGAGAGACCGAGGGCTGGTTTCGCGCGTACGTCGATTAGCCCCCGGGGCTCGGCTCCAGGAGGTGATCGAAGTGATAGCGCGTGTTCATGTCACTCACAGTAGGGGGTGGTGCGGGGCAGTGTCAAGTCCGAACTCTCATGAACTTTGGCATGGTGCTCATAGACCAGCCAGAGGCTCATGGGGTAGCCGTTCACGGCGCCGACTCCATCGAAAGTCTCACCGCACCAGCACTGGCGCGGCCCGTCCTGCATCACCGCTCAGACGGGAGCTGATGTGTGGTCTGAGAGAAAGTGCGTCTCCAGCTCGTCCACAGCGGCGCTCTTGGTGTCCTGGTAGCTGATGTGCTCACACAGCTCGCAGTCGCCCTTCCAGCCCAGATCTGGATCCTTCTCAACGGACCCGAGGGTGACGTCCACCTCTCCGACCTCGGCGTAGACCTTGCCTTCGCGTGTAGTGCGCACCATGATCGGCTCCCTTGCTCTTGACAAGAGTATCGGCCCTCCCAGGGGTTCGAGGTCCGGGAGGGCCGATGAAATTCCAGCGTCCCCTGCGAGGGCTGATAGCTGGCCGTGTGCCCTACACCCGGCGTCGGCACCTTGTCGTGAAACTCGCTCGCAGGCGAGAGCCGGGTTTGCACCGAGTGGAGGAGTCGAACCCCGAGTTTCTAGGAGTTTTGGAGGCTCCCGCCAGACCGTCCGGCCACACTCGATATGTCTTGCGTAGCTCTCCCGGGACTTGAACCCGGACGGTGTCACCACCCGCGACTTTTGGGGTCGCTATGTCTGCCGATTCCAACAGAGAGCCAAGTGGGCGGGGCCTTGGGGAACCCCGCCCGGGTGAGCGCTGGGGACGCTCGATTGGGTGACCCCAGGTTAGGTCTTGTCGAAGGGCCATGTCAAGCCTGCACGGAGCACGCGAGCCCGAGTGTTCTTCTCAGCTCGGTGATCGCTCTCCGTGCCGTGGATTGCGAACTGCTCTGCATCCTTGGCCGGGGGTCGAACGAGCCAGCCGCTCTTCGTCTCTCGGACGACACAGCCCTGGTCCTCCAGGCTGTTGATGATGATCCGAAGCCGCTTACTCACCATCGTTGTCACCGCCCTGCTGGGCCTCGCACAGAACGAAGTACGTTGCCCAGAAGAAGAATGCGGCGGCAAAGCCGACCGCCCCACTCGACCACAGCGAGATCTCGGGATTTTGAAACATGGCGACGCAGATGACGGTGCAGATGGCACCGATGCCGAACAGCACCGCGATCAGTGGAATGAATGCACGATTCACGAGGAACCTTCCTGTAAGTGTTGACCTACAGGAAGGTTAGCGCGTATCACGCACTATGTCTACTCGTTTCGCGAAATAGGTTCCGGCTCGATGACGGTGATGAGGATGTCGAGGTCCTTCTTCTCGCGCATAGCGGCGCGGAAGGTCTCGACAGCTCCCGTGGAGTTGTGGACGTTCATCCACCACTCACCAGACGGCGTGTACTTCGACCACGGCTTGTTGGCGGCATCGGCCTCAGCGGCGCCAGGAAGACCCCCAGCGCGGATCACGGGCTTCAGCACCACCTTGGAGAACTCGGTGTTGTTCTCGGTGATCTCGTGGACGTAGAAACGAGCGGAAACTCGATTGTTCATGACAGAATCTTTCTATGGAGAACAACCTTCTGACATGCAAGAACTGCA
>ERZ1066123.966-NODE-966-length-18929-cov-7.472555_pt1 | contig 18929 bp, 17 predicted proteins | sample MGYA00382770_ERZ1066123 | MGnify/ENA primary metagenome ERZ1066123 (study PRJEB33369, sample SAMEA5778353) | biofilm metagenome | biome: Industrial cooling water; feature: Water cooling tower basin; material: Biofilm | place: United Arab Emirates | collected...
GCCCCGCGCGGTAGGAGAGGGGCGGGCGAGGCGCACGCCGCGCCGCTACAGCCCCGCCCGCTCCCTGCACCAGCGCGCCGCCTGCTCATGCGTGCAGAACCAGACGCCGCCCGCCGCCTGCATGTGCCGCACCAGGCGCTCCAGCAGCGCGATGCGGCTGCGGTGGCCGATGACGTGCGGATGCATGGTGAGCACATGGAGGCCGCCCTCGGCCCAGGCGCCGTCGAATTCGGCGCGGAAGATCTCCTCCACCGCCGATGGCGCGGTGTAGGGGCGCAGCGCGGAATTGTAGCGCATCGGGAAATAGACGGCGTCGTCGCGGATCCACTCCACCGGCAGTTCGACAATGCCGGTCGCTTCGCCGCCGTCGGTCAGTTCGTAGGCGTCGTCGTCGGCCATCAGGCTTGAGTCGTACAGCAGGCCAAGCTCGCGGATGATGCCCACGGTCGCGGTGGAGAAGTCCCAGCTCGCCGTCCGGATGCCGACCGGGCGGCGGCCCGTCGCCCGCTCCAGCACGTCGGCCGCACGCAGGGTGAGGTCGCGCTCCACGCCCGGCGGCAGCACCGTGTTCGCCTCGTGGATCCAGGAATGGATGCCGATCTCATGCCCCTCCCCGGCGACCGCGCGGATCTCGTCGGGGTGCAGCAGGGCGGAGACGGCGGGGTAGAAGAAGGTCGCGGGGATGGCGTGGCGGGCCAGCAGCGCGCGGATGCGCGGCACGCCCTGGCGCGCGCCGTAATGCCCCTGGCTGATGCGCATCGGGCTCTCATCCATGTCACGCAGCGGGATGGTCTCGTGGTCCGCATCGAAGGACAGCGCCACGGCGCAGCGGGCGCCGCCCGGCCAGGCGTCGGGGTGGAGGCTCCGCCCGGCACGGGCGCGGCCGACGATGCGGCGCCACTGCGCCTCGGGCCAGTCCCAGGGGTTGGTCGCGGCGGTTTCGGTCATCGGCTCGGCTCCTGGGGCGGGTGGCATGCGGTTTGCTCAGCCACGGCGAACGACCGCGCCGGTATGGGGCTGCGGCGAGAGGACGCCGGGGTACGGCCGTTGCCATCGAGCGCTGAGGAGCATGCGCATGGACATCGGCGTCTTCATCCCGATCAACAACAACGGCTGGCTCATCTCGGAGGCGGCGCCGCAGTACATGCCGAGCTTCGAGCTGAACAAGGCGGTGGTGCAGAAGGCCGAGGGCTACGGCTTCGAATTCGCCCTCTCCATGATCAAGCTGCACGGCTTCGGCGGCAAGACCGAGTTCTGGGACCATGGGCTCGAGAGCTTCACCCTGATGGCGGCGCTGGCCTCCGTCACCAGCCGAATCCGCCTCTTCGCCTCGACGGCCGTGCTGACCCTGCCGCCGGCCATCGTCGCACGGATGGCGGTGACGATCCAGGACGTCTCGAAGGGCCGCTTCGGGGTGAACATCGTCTCCGGCTGGCACAAGACGGAATATTCCCAGATGGGGCTCTGGCCGGGCGACGAGCACTTTTCGAAGCGCTATGCGTATTCGACAGAGTACGTGAAGATCATGAAGGAGCTGTGGGAGACGGGGGAGTCCAGCCTCAAGGGCGACTACTTCACGATGGACCGCTGCAAGCTGAGCCCCCGGCCCGCGACGCCGATCAAGCTGGTGTCGGCCGGGCAGAGCGACGTGGGCATGGACTATACCGCCACCTACTGCGACTACGGCTTCGTCCTGGGAGAGGGTGTCAACGACCCGACCAAGGCCGCGCCCGTCGCGGCGCGACTGATCAAGGCTGCCGAGAAGACCGGGCGCGATGTCGGCGCCTACATGCTCTACATGGTCATCGCCGACGAGACCGACGAGAAGGCCATGGCGACCTGGCTGCGTTATGTCGAGGGCGCGGACATCGGCGCGCTGGAATGGCTGATCGGCCGCGCCTCGGACGACAAGGCCGCCGCCGAGGGGAGCACCGCGAAGGCGATCAGCGCGTCACCCTCGCCCATCAACTTCAACATGGGCACGATCGTCGGTTCCTACGCCACCTGCGCGCGCCTGCTGGACCAGGCGGCGACCATGCCCGGGGTAAAGGGGCTGATGCTGACCTTCGACGATTTCCTCGAGGGTATGGACAGGTTCGGCCAGCGCATCCAGCCGCTGATGGCCTGCCGCCGACACGTCACGAGGATGGCAGCGGAGTAGCGCCGCTTGCCGGGCGCGGCGGGGCGCGCGAGGGTGGGTGCATGGACCCGCTTGCCCTCGCCGGCTTCGCCGCCGCGCTCGCCCTCTCCACGGCTTCGCCGGGGCCGACCATTGCCGCCCTCGTCGCCCGCGTGCTGGCGCGCGGGCGGCATGGCGCCGCGGCCTTCTGCGCGGGGCTGATCCTCGGTGACCTGATCTGGCTCGCCGCGGCGGTGTTCGGCCTCGCGCTGCTGGCAGAGGCGGCGCAGCCCGTGCTCGCCGCGCTGAAATGGGCCGGCGTCGTTTTCCTGCTCTGGCTTGCCTGGAAGGCCTGGACGGCACCGCCGGTGCTGCCCTCCGACACCCCCGCGCCGCCCGGCCCGGGCGGGCGGCTGGCGCTGGCCGGGACCACGCTGACCCTCGGCAACCCAAAGACGATGCTGTTCTACACCGCCATCACGCCGGCGCTGCTCGATCTCGGCGCGGCTGGCGCCGCGGAATTCGCCGCGCTCGGCCTGGTGCTCGCGCTGGTCTATGCCGCCGTGCTCGCGGCCTATGTTGCGATGGCGCTGCGCGCGCGGCACCTGCTGCGCAGCACGCGGGCGATACGCGCAGCGAACCGCTGCGCCGGCGCTGCGATGGCCGGCGCAGCAGCGGCGGTGGCAACGCGATGAGCGCCAACCCCGCCCTGATGTCCGCCGGGACGCTGCTCGGCCTCTATGCCCGCCGCGCGCCCTCGCCGGTGGCGACGCTGCGGGCGATGATGGAGCGCGGCGCGCCCGACAGCCCCTGGTCAACGCCTTCGCCGTCCCGGCGGTGGCGGTATCCGCCGCCGTCCGGCCCAGGCTGCATCCATGCGCGGCGCCGACGCGCGGCTGAGCGCCCCGAGCATTCCCCTTCAACCTGACGCGCCGGCCGGCGATCAGCGTCGCGGCCGGCCCCGACGCGGAAGGTATGCCGCGGGCGGTGCAGGTGGTGGGGGGCGCGATGCCAGTGGCGCCCGCATCGTCGCCGCAGGCCGCGCTGGACGCGGCGCCGGGCTTCGGGCAGGAACCGGGGGCAGGACCAGGAAGGACCGCGATGATCGACCGGCGCGCGCTGCTCGGCAGTTTCAGCCTGGCCGCCTTGCCCCTGCCCGCGCCCGGGCAGGATGCGGCGAGCTTTCCGTCGCGCGCGGTGACGATGGTCGTCGCCTTCCCGCCGGGCGGCCAGGGCGACGTGGTGGCGCGGCCGATCGCCGCGGCGCTGGAGCGGCACTGGCGCCAGCCCGTGCCGGTGACCAACCGCCCCGGTGCCTCGGGCGAGATCGGCAATGCCTCGGTCGCGCGCGCGGCGCCCGACGGACACACGCTGCTGCTGGCGCTCGCCTCGCTGCCCGTGCTGCCGGCGGCGGCGCGCATCAACGGCCGCGCGCCGGCCTATGAGATCGACCAGTTCACGCCGATCGCGCTCATCACCGCCGATCCGACCGTGCTGGTGGTGCCCGCCGCGGCGCCCTGGCGCACGCTGGAGGAGTTCCTCGCCGATGCGAAGGCGCGGCCCGGGCAGATCAGCTACTCCTCCGCCGGCACCTATTCCACGCTGCACCTGCCGATGGCCATGCTGGGCGGGGCCGCCGGCGTCGACCTGCTGCACGTGCCGTTCCAGGGCGGCGGGCCGGCGCTGACGGCGCTGCTCGGCGGCCAGGTGGGCGCGCTGGCGAGCGGCCCCGGCCCGGCGACGCCGCATGTGCGGGACGGGCGGCTGCGCGCGCTGGCCACCTGGGGCGCGCGGCGGCTGGCCGGCTACGAGGAGGTGCCGACGCTGGGGGAGCGCGGCTTCCCGGAGACGGAGTTCTACATCTGGACCGGCGTCTTCGCCCCCGCCGGGGTGCCCGCGCCGGTGCTGGCGCGGCTGCGCGAGGGCATCGCCGCGGCGGTGCGCGACCCGGACGCGGCACGCGCCCTCGCGGCCAGCGGCAACACGCTGGACCACCGCGACGGCGAGGCCTTCGAGCGGTTCTTCAAGGCGGACACGGAACGGCTTCAGCGCGTGGTGCGGGCCCTGGGCAAGCTGGAGTAGCGGTTGCCAGGACCGGCGCGCCGGGACAGGCTTCTCCCGACCGCCGTCCTGGAGCGCCACATGACCGCCGCAAGCACCGAAGCCGCCATCACCGCCTGGCTCGCAACCCAGCGGGACGCCATGCTGCGCGTGCTGGAAGACATGGTGAACACCGATGGCGGCAGCTACGACAAGGCCGGCGTCGATGCGGTGGGCGCCATCGTGCAGCGCTTCATGGCCGAGCAGGGCATCCCGGTGGAGGTGGTGCCGCGCGAGCGCTACGGCGACTGCCTGAAGGCGCGCGTCGAAGGCGGCGATGCCCTGGCCAGCGGCAACATGAAGCGCTCCATCGTGCTGATGGGCCACCGCGATACGGTCTTCCCGAAAGGCGAGCCGGTGCGGCGCCCCTTCCGCGTCGAGAACGGGATCGCCACCGGCCCCGGCGTCGCCGACATGAAGGCGGGGCTGGTGATGAACATGTTCGTCCTCGCCGCCTTCAAGCGCTACGGCGGCGCGCCGGGGCCGCTGCTCGGCCTGTTCACCGGGGACGAGGAGATCGGCTCCCCCGAGGGCCGCGCCGTCATCGAGGACACGGCGCGCGAGGCGCGGGTGGTGTTCAACTCCGAGCCGGGCCGCCCCTCGGGCGGCGTCGTCACCGGGCGCAAGGGCGGGGTCTTCTCGATCTTCGACATCGAGGGCAAGGCGGCGCATTCGGGCGGGAATTTCGAGGCCGGAATCTCGGCCATCGGCGAGCTTGCGGCGAAGATCACGGCAATCCACACGCTGACCGACCTGAAGCGCGGCATCACGCTCAATGTCGGGCTGGTCTCGGGCGGGCAGAGCGTGAACACGGTGGCGCCCTGGGCGCAGGGCCAGATCGACCTGCGCTACGTGGAACCCGCCGACCGCGACGAGGTGATGGGGAAGATCCACGGGATCGTGGCGAAGTCCCATGTGCCGGGGACGCGCGCGACGCTGACGATCCGCGGCGAATTCCTGCCGCTGACCCAGACGCCCGCGGCGGCGCGGCTGTTCGAGATGTACGTCGATGCGGCGCGGGAGAGCGGGCTCTCGGTGCGCGGCGAGTTCAGCGGCGGCTGCGCCGACAGCGGGTTCACGGCGGCGGTCGGCGCGCCGACCATCTGCGCCGTCGGGCCGGTCGGCGGCAAGGCGCACAGCCCGGAGGAGTACCTGGAGGTCGCCTCCATGGTGCCGCGCGCGCAGGCGATGGCACGGGCGATCCTGCGGCTCGATCGTGCCGGGCTGTAGGACCGTTGGCCGGAGCGCCGAGGGCGCGCAGGGCTGAATCGGCCCGCCAGGAGCCCCGCCAGGAGCAATGCAATTCTGGGCTGCCAGCGCGATCTCTTCGACATCGCGGGAGGTCGCCTACCTCAACGCCGCCTCCTTCGCGCCGATCCCGCGCGCCGTGCGCCTGGCCGGCGAGGCTGGGGCGGCGGTGAAGGCCACGCCCTGGCGCATCGAGTTCGGCGAGGCGCCGGCCGAGCGCGCGCGCGCGGCGGCCGCGGCAATGATCGGCGCGGCGGCGGGGGACATCGCGCGGGCGGGGTCGATCAGCCACGCGATGGCCAACGCCGCGCGCAACCTGCCGGTCGCGGCCGGCAGCCGCGTCATCCACCTGGCGGGCGAACATTCCTCCAACGTTCTGGTTTGGGAAGGCGCCGCCGCGACCACGGGCGCGACCGTCGAAGCAGTCGCGCGCGACACGCAGGCGAGTTGGACCGAGGCCGTGCTCGGCGCCCTCGCCCGGCCCGGCGCGGCGCCGTTGGCGGTGGTGGCGCTCTCGCCGCTGCACTGGACGGATGGGGCGCTCGTGGACATCGACCGCATCGCGACCGCGATGCGCGCGGCCGGCGCCGCGCTGGTGATCGACGCGACGCAGGCCGTCGGCGCCATGCCGGTGGAGGTCGCCCGCTGGCGGCCGGACTTCCTCGCCTTCCCGACCTACAAATGGCTGCTCGGCAGCTGCAACCTCGCCTTCCTCTATGCCGCGCCGCACCGCCAGTCCGGCATGCCGGTGGAGCCGAACGGGTACAACACGCCCGATGGGACGCCGGCCCAAGGGGCACGCTGCTACGACATGGGCGAGCGCAACAACCTGGTGGCGCTGCCGATGGCTGAGGCGGCCTTCGCGCTGACGGCGCAGTGGGGCACGGCGCAGGTAGCGGCGCGGCTGGCCTGGCTGTCCGAACGGCTGGCGGAGGCCGTGGCGGGGCTCGGCCTGCCGGTGCCGGATCCGGCGGGCCGCGCCGGCCACATCCTCGGACTGCGCCTGCCGGGCGGCACGCCGGAAGGGCTGACGGAGCGCCTCGCCGCCACCGGCGTGCATGCGGCGAACCGCCGGGGCGTGCTGCGCCTCGGTCCGCACGTCTACAACGACGAGGCGGATGTCGCGCGCTTCGCCGCCGCCTTGCGGATCGCGCTCGCCGCGCGCCGACCCTTTGCGCTCACGGCGATTGCGACTAGGTAGCCGGGTCCTGCCGCCGGCCGCCGCCGGGGGCGACGCCTGTCTGCGGAGGGAGCGGCCGTGTCGGAGATGGTGGAGGTCGCGGGCCTGAAGGTGGCCCGCCCGTTGTGCGACTTCATGAACGACGAGGCGCTGCCCGGGACCGGCATCGCGCCCGACCGCTTCTGGTCCGCCTATGCCGCCATCCTGCGCGATCTCGCGCCGCGCAACGCCGCGCTGCTGGCGAAGCGCGACGACCTGCAGGCGAGGATCGACGCCTGGCACCGCGCGCACCCCGCCCGCCCCATCGACCTCGGCGCCTATGCCGCCTTCCTCGAGGAGACCGGCTACAAGCTGCCCGAGGGGCCGGACTTCCAGGTCGGCACCACCGGTGTCGATGCCGAGATCGGCGAGATCGCGGGGCCGCAGCTCGTCGTACCCGTCTCCAACGCGCGCTACGCGCTGAACGCGGCGAATGCGCGCTGGGGCAGCCTGTACGACGCGCTCTACGGCACGGATGCGATCCCGGAGAGCGACGGCGCCGTGCGCGGGCGGGGCTACAACCCGGAGCGCGGCGCCAAGGTGATCGCCTATGCGCGCGGCGTGCTGGACGGGGCGGCGCCGCTGACCGGCGGCGCGAGCCACGGGAATGCCAGGTCCTACGCCATCACCGCCGGGGCATTGGCGGTGACGCTGCAGGACGGGCGCGTGGTGGCGCTGGCGCGGCCCGGCCAGTGCGTCGGCTACCAGGGCGACGCGGCGTCGCCCTCGGCGGTGCTGCTCGTGAGCAACGGGCTGCACCTCGAGATCCGCATCGATCGCACCCATCCGATCGGCCGGGACGATCCGGCGGGCGTCGCCGACCTGGTGCTGGAGAGCGCCGTCACGACCATCATGGACGCCGAGGATTCGGTCGCCGCGGTGGACGCCGAGGACAAGCTGCACGTCTACCGCAACTGGCTCGGCCTGATGAAGGGCACGCTGGAGGCGAGCTTCGAGAAGGGCGGCGGCACCATGGTGCGGCGCCTCAACCCCGACCGCATCTACAACCGGCCGGCGGGCGGCGCCGTCACGCTGCATGGGCGCAGCCTGATGCTGGTGCGCAATGTCGGCCACCACATGATGACGGATGCGGTGACCCTGGATGGTGCGGAGACGCCGGAGACGATTCTCGACGCCCTGTGCACCGTGGCGATCGCGCTGCACGACCTGCGCGGCAGGCGCATGAACTCGCGTGCCGGCAGCGTCTACATCGTCAAGCCGAAGATGCACGGGCCGGAGGAAGTGGCCTGGGCGGATGCGCTGTTCGCCCGGGTGGAGGATGCCTTCGGCCTGCCGCGCGCCACGCTCAAGATGGGCATCATGGACGAGGAGCGGCGGACCACGGTCAACCTGAAGGAATGCATCCGCGCCGCCAGGGACCGCGTGGCCTTCATCAACACCGGCTTCCTCGACCGCACCGGCGACGAGATCCACACGGCGATGGAGGCCGGCGCCGTCATCCGCAAGAACGACATGCGCAAGGCGGCCTGGATCGGCGCCTATGAGGACAACAACGTCGATGTCGGCCTGGTGTGCGGGCTGCGCGGCCGGGCGCAGATCGGCAAGGGCATGTGGGCCGCGCCCGACATGATGGCCGCCATGATCGAGCAGAAGATCGGCCACCCGAAGGCCGGAGCCAACACGGCCTGGGTGCCCTCGCCCACCGCGGCGACGCTGCATGCGCTGCACTACCACCAGGTGGACGTGGCGGCGCGGCAGGAGGAGCTGGCGCGGGGCGGCAGGCGCGCGAAGCTGTCCGACATCCTGACCGTGCCGCTGGCGATGGACACCAACTGGGCGCCGGCCGAGGTGCAGGCGGAGCTCGACAACAACGCGCAGGGCATCCTCGGCTACGTGGTGCGCTGGGTCGACCAGGGCGTCGGTTGCTCCAAGGTGCCGGACATCAACGACGTCGGGCTGATGGAGGACCGCGCGACCTTGCGCATCTCCTCCCAGCACATCGCCAACTGGCTGCGCCACGGCGTCTGCACCGAAGCGCAGGTGATGGAGACGCTGCGCCGCATGGCGGCGGTGGTCGATCGCCAGAATGCCGGCGACCCCGCCTATGTGCCGATGGCGCCTGGCTTCGACGGGCCGGCCTTCAAGGCAGCCTGCGACCTGGTGCTGAAGGGCCGGGAGCAGCCCAACGGATACACCGAGTTCGTGCTGCATGCGCGGCGGCGGGAGGCGAAGGCGCGGGCGTAGCCGGGCGATCCGGTTGTTCCGCTCCCCGCTGCGCGGGGGAAGGTCAGGAGAGGGGTGGCGGAGGTGGAGACCCGGTTGGCGTCGCCACCCCCACTCCCGCCCTCCCCGCGCGGGGGAGGGAGGTTACAGCGCGTCCCAGCAGGCGCGTGCCAATTGCCCGACCGTGGCATAGGCGCTGGCGAAGCCCGGCAGGCCGTCCGGCATCGTCTCCGGCACGCGGTCGCAATAGGCCGCCAGGATGAACAGCGGCCGACCGTCGCGGAACACGATGCCGGCATCGCTGCGGCCGCGCGCGTCGCGCCCGGTCTTGTGCGCCACCCGGGTGTTCGCCGGCAGCAGGCTCGGGATCAGGTTGCGCAGCCGCTGCCAGGACAGGATGTCGAGGCCAAGCCGGCATAGATCCTGCGGCACCCCCATCAGCCCCGTCGCCTCGGCATCGCCCTCCGCCCCACGCAGGATGAGGTCCAGCAGCCGCACCTGGTCATCGCTGGTGGTCGTGGCGGTCCGATCCATGGGGTGGTCCCAGGCCAGGCCGGCGGGCGGGATGTTCGCACGATGCGCGGTGCCGACCATCCCGATGCGCGCGCACCAGGCGTTCAGTGCGTCGCGGTCCAGGCGTTCCAGCACGAGCTGCGTGCCGACATTGTCGCTGGTGATGATCATGTTCACCACGGCGTCGCGCAGCGGCAGCTGCGTGCCGGGCGTCATGTGCTGGTAGGTGCCGCTGGCCACGTCCTTCTGCAGCCGCGCCTCGACGGTGCAGGTCTCGGCGAGGTCGAGCTTGCCCGCCGCGACCCGGCTCAGCGCGTGCATCAGGATGGAGGTCTTGCGCGTGCTGGCGGAGGGCACGACCTGTGCGCCGTCGCGGCTGGCCTGCCCGCCATCGGCCGGGACGCGCAGCGTCCAGGTCGTGGTGAAGGGCTGCGCCGTGCAGATCGCGTTCAGCCGATCGATCAGGTCCGCGCGCATGATGGCCGTTCCTCCCGCGATGCCGGGGCCAGCCTAGCCGGGCGCGGGCGTGTCGGCCATGCGCGGGCCGGCATCGGGTGGTGCCCGATGCGGCGTGCCGCCTGCATCGGTGTCCTGGTCGACCCGATCGGGCAGGTGCAGGCCGCGCGCCCTGCCGGGCTCAAGGCCGTGCGGCCAAAGCCCCGAGCGGCCAAGGTTGTCGGACCCGCGCCCGCGCCGCTAGCCTCGGCCCCGGCAGACGCGTCACCAGGCGCTCCGGGCGCCGCCGCCTCGGGAAGGAGCGTGCATGGCAAGCCAGGGACCAGGCCGTCGCATCGTTCTGGCCGCCGCCCTCGCCCTGCCGGGCATGGCACGCGCCGGCACGGCCTGGCGGCCGGACCGCCCCGTGCGCATGATCGTGCCCTCCGGCGCCGGCAGCGGCGCAGACGTGGTCGCCCGTGCGCTCGCCGCGCGCCTGGCGGAGCAGCTCGGCCAGGCCGTGGTGGTGGACAACCAGCCGCAGGGCGTCGGCACCGTGGGGATCCTGGCCACCATCCGGGCACGGCCCGACGGATTGACGATCATGTGCGCGATCTCCTCGATCCTGCTGGCGCCGCTGGTCGATCCCTCGCTGCCCTATGACGTGCGCGGGGTGATGCCGGTCAGCCAGGTGCACCAGGCCGCCACCGTGCTCTGCGTGCCGCCGCGCCTGCCGATCCCGGATCTCGCGGGCTTCGTCGCCGCCTCGAAGGCGCAGCCGGATCGCTTCACCATCGGCACCTATGGCCACGGCACCGCCAGCCACATCCACGCCGCGCTGCTGATCCGGCGCGCCGCCCTGCCGAGCGAGGTGGTCCACTTCCCCTCCTCGCCGCCGATGATCCGCGACATGATCGCCGGCCACATCCGCTGCGGCATCGTGGACAGCGCCTCCGGCATGCCCTTCTTCCGTGAGGGCGCGCTGCGGCCGCTGGCGGTGAGCGGCCGCAGGCGCCTCTCGGTCCTGCCGGAGGTGCCGAGCTTCGGCGAGCTGGGCTTCCAGGGTTTCGAGCCGGCGATCTGGCAGGCGGTGTTCCTGCCGCCCGGCGTGCCGGACGCGCTGGCCGCGGCAGTGGAGGCGCAGGTGCGCGCAGCCATCGCCTCCCCCGCCGTCTCCGGCCTGCTGCGCCGGATCGGCTTCGAGCCCGCGGGCGGTTCCGCGGCCGAGCTGGCCGCCATGCTGGCGGCCGAGCGCGCCACCTGGACCGCCGTCATCGCCGAGACCGGCATCCGCCCGAGGGCCTGAACGATGCCAGACACCGCCCCCGCCGTCACGCCACGGGAGGAATTCGTCACCGTCACCGGCTGCCGCACGCTGGTGCTGCGCAGCGGCGAGGGTCCGCCACTGCTGTTCCTGCACGGCGCCGGCGGCGGCGGCGCCTGGCAGCCCTGGATAGCGCGGCTGGCGCGCCGCCACGCCGTGATCGCGCCCGAGCTGCCGGGCTTCGGGCGCAGCGATACGCCGGAGTGGTTCGAGAACATCCACGACGTCGCCTATTTCGTGCTGGATCTGATGGAGGCGCTGGACCTGCGCGGCGCGCAGGTGATGGGGCACTCGCTCGGCGGCTGGGTCGCGGCGGAAGCAGCGGTGCGCAGCGTCGAGCGCATGGCGGGGCTGACGCTGATCGGGCCGGCTGGGCTGCATGTCCGCGGCGTGCCGAAGCCCGACATCTTCCTCATGACGCCGGAGGAGATGGCGCGCGCCCGCTTCCACGACCCCGACCTCGTCGCGGCGGCGCTGGCGGAGGTGCAGGATGACGCTGCGCTCGACCGCGCCCTGAAGAACCGCTTCGCCGCGGCGCGGCTGATGTGGGCGCCGCGCGGCTTCGACCCGCACCTGGAGAAGTGGCTGCACCGCATCACGGTGCCGACCCTCGTGGTCTGGGGCGCGCAGGACGCGATCCTGCCGGCGGAGCCCTATGCTGCCCACTGGGCGTCGCTGCTGCCGCGCGCGACGCTGCGCGTTCTCGCACCGAGCGGGCACTCGCCGCAGCTTGAGCAGGCGGATGCGTTCTGCGACGCGCTCGAATCCTTCATCGCGGGGAGCACCAGCCGATGAGGTTCTTCTTCTTCCACCTGATGCCCTATGCCGACCTCGACCCGGACTACGACAGGCTGCACAAATCGTCCTGGGTGACGCTGCCCAACGCCTACTACGACCCCGTGAAGGGCGCCGACCTCTACCACCGCTACCTCGACGAGCTGGAATATGCCGCCGCGCTGGGCTTCGAGGGCGTCGGCGTGAACGAGCACCACCAGAACGCCTACGGCCTTATGCCCTGCCCCAACGTCTTCGCCGGCATGCTGGCGCGACGCATGGCGCCGGAGGCCAAGATTTGCATCCTCGGCCGCGCCCTGCCGGTGCTGGCGAACCCGCTCTCCATCGCCGAGGAGTATGCGGTGCTGGACAACGTCACGCGCGGGCGGATCATCGCCGGCTTCGTACGCGGCATCGGTGCGGAGTACCACTCGCTCGCGGTGAACCCGACCGAGAGCCATGGCCGCTTCCACGAGGCGCACGACCTGATCCTGGCGGCCTGGACGCGACCCGGTCCCTTCACCTGGGACGGGAAGTACTACCATTTCCCGCATGTGAATCTCTGGCCGCGTGCCTACCAGCAGCCGCATCCGCCGGTATGGATCCCGAGCCAGGGCTCGCGGGAGACCATCGAGTTCGCCGCCGATCCGTCCCGCAGATACGTCTACCTGCAGACGGCGGCGCCGGCGGCGACGCTGTTCCGCACCATGCAGTCCTACCGCGACGAGGCGGGGCGGCACGGCTACCGCGCCTCGCCGGACCAGCTCGGCTGGTCGATCAAGATCTACGTCGCCGAGACCGACGCGATCGCGCGCGCCGAGGCGAAGCCGCACATCGAGAGCTTCGCCAACAAGTTCCTGCGCATGCCCCAGGAGATGCTGCTGCCGCCGGGCTACACCTCGCCCGCCTCGATGAAGGCGCTGATGCTGTCGCGCAGGACGATCACCGGCAGCCATCGCACCATGGAGCAGATGATCGAGCAGGGCACCTTCGTCTGCGGCGCACCGCGGACGGTGATCGACCAGCTCGCCGAGTACCAGCAGCGCGGCGGCTTCAACATCGTCATGGCCGGGCTGCATTTCGGAACGCTGCCGCATGCGCTGACCATGAAGAACATCGAGATCTTCGCAAAGGACGTCATGCCGGCGCTGCGGGACGCGCTGCCGCCCACGGAGGTGGCGCGGGGGGCGGCGGCCGAGTAGAGCGCCGACCTGGGACTCGGGTCAGGTTCGGGCCAGGCGGAAGCCAGGGTCCGCCATGCGGCCGGCGCGGCGGACGCGGCAGCGCCGGCGACTGCCGAAGGGCTTCCGGCCGCGGCGCGACGGGTGCGATCGGCGCCCTCCATGGCCTCGTCCGCATGTCGCCGATAGGGCTGACCGGCATCGCAGGGGAACGCCGCCGGACACCCTCCTCCCCGGCGGCTGGAGCGGGGACAGGCCGTGGCGACCAGCGCGGGCGGTGCTAGCTCCGTGTGCTGGAAACGATGACGGGTGCGCGGTAGCGTCCGTGGGCGAACCGCATCATCGCCGCCGTCGCGGAGCCCGCCATGATGCATGGCGCTGGCTGCGGGAGGCGCACTGCGCTGCCGCGCGAGGAGGATGACAGGAATGTACCAGTCGGTCACCGAGCCTCTGATCCTCGACCTGGTGGCCTGGGTGGCGAAGGAGCCGAGGCCGTACGGGGAGGTGATCGAGGCGTGGCGCACCTCCTGCCCCCGGCTCACGGTGTGGGAGGATGCGGTGGAGCGCGGGCTCATCTCCTGCGTGCGCAAGGATGGGACGCTGCTGATCGAGGCAACGGAGAGGGGAAGGGAGGCGATCAGCCGGAAGGCATGACACTGCCGCTCCTTTGCAGGTCTGCCTCATCGGTCCCGGTCCTCGATGGCGAGGTGCAGGGTGCGGCAAGGTGGTCATGCGGCAATGCGGCGCTTGACCCGGAACACAGCCGCTCAGTCCTGCTGCGCGAGGTAATGCGCCAGCGCCGCGATCTCCGCGTCGGACAGGCCGGCCACGGCGCCGTTCATCTGCGGGTCTGCCCCGATCCTCCGGCCGTCCCGGTACCCCGCCATGGTCCGGGCCAGGAACTCCTCCCGCTGGCCGGCGATGCGCGGCATCTGCTCGCGGCCGGCCAGGCTCGGCAGGTGGCAGACGGCGCAATTGCGCGGGCCGATCAATGCCTCGCCGGCGGCAAGGAGCGCCGCGTCGCGCGGCCGGCGATCCTGCGGCGGCCCCGGCGGCAGGCTGGCGAACCAAGCGGCCAGGTCTTCGATGTCCTGGTCCGGCATGCCTTCGACGAAAGGCTGCATCGCCGGCACCCGGCGGATGCCCTCGCGCATCAGGATCATCTGTAGCGTGGTGAAGCCCGGCTGCTGCCCGGCGAGCGACGGGATATCCGGCATGGCGCTGCGTCCGTCCGCGCCGTGGCAGGCTGCGCAACGCTCGGCGGCGAGCGCGGCGCCGCGGGCCGGGTCCCCGCCCATGGCGGTGCCGGGAAGCGCGGCGGCCAGGACGGCCGCCGCGACCAGGGAACGAAGCCTCACCGGCGATAGGTGATGCGGTAGATCGCGCCCATCTGCTCACCCGAGACGAGGAGCGAGCCGTCTCGCATGACATGCACATCGACAGGCCGGTCGAGGAATTTCTGGTTCGCGTCGTCGCGCAGCCCGGTCATGAATTCCTCGAGGCGCGTCACGTTGCCCTGCGCATCCAGATGCGCGACGAGCACGTCGTAGCCGCTGAGCCGCTCGCGGTTCCAGGAGCCGCGGCGGGCCAGGAATATCTGGTTGCGGTACTGCTCCGGGAACATCGTGCCGGTGTAGAAGCGCATGCCCAGCGCCGCGGTGTGCGGGCCGAGCAGCGCGGCAGGCTGCGCGAATTCGCTGCAATTGCGGCCGGCATTGTACTGCGGGTCCCGCCAGTCGCCGACGCAGAAGGGGAAGCCGTGATCCTCGCCGCTGCGGCGGACGCGGATCAGCGTGTCGTTCGGCGTGTCGTTGCCGGCCCAGTCGCGGCCGTGATTCGTCGCCCAGAGCTCGCGCGTCACCGGGTGGTGCGCCATACCCACGCTGTTGCGCACGCCGCGCGCCTCGATCCGCCGCCCGCTGCCGTCCGGGTTGAAGGAGACGAGCAGCGCGAACCGGTCGCGGTCGAACTCGCAGATGTTGCACTTCACGCCGACATTCGTATAGATGCGGCCGTCCGGACCGAGCGTCGCGAATTTCCAGTGGTGGTTGCCGCCGTGCTCCTGCTCGGTCGGCAGGCCGAAGGCCGCGGTCAGGTCCACGGGCGCGGGCACGGTGTCGAGGTTGGCCTCGATGTTGTCGTAGCGCAGCACCCGGTTCACCGCGAGCACGTAGAGGCTGTTGCCGATCATCACCAGGCCATTCGGCTGGGTCAGCCCCTGCGCGATGGTGCGCACGCGCGTCGTGCCATCCGGGTTGCGGGTGACGGCATAGACGCGGCCGATCACCCGGGTGCCGACGAAGATGGTGCCGTTCGGCCCCTCGGCCATCGTGCGCGCGCCGGGGATGCCGTGCGCGAAGACCTCGGCCTGGAAGCCCTGCGGCAGGCGGATCGCGGCGACCGGCACCTCGGCCAGCGGTGTCACCGTCAGCCGCGGCGCGTGCGGGGCGAGGGCCGAGCCTTCCGGCCGGCCGACCGCCCAGCCTGGAACCGGCGCCTGCGCCGGCTGTTGCGCGAGGGCCGGGCCGGCGATGAGCGCCGTGGCGACCCCGAGCCAAAAGCGTCTCATGGACATGCATCTTCTCCCTGCTGACCCGTCCCGGGTCTTGCGCGGGGATGGAAGGACGAAAGCGCCGAACTCGCAAGCACTATCGGGCGCTTCCGGCACACGGCCGCGCCGCCAGGGCTTGCGTGCCCCGGCAGGGACGCAGATGCTGCGACAGCTTCGTGGGAGCCCTGCATGATCCGCCATGTCCTGCCGCTGCTCGCCGCCCTGCTGGCGCTGCCGGCCAGCGCGCTGGCGCATCACCCGATGGGCGGCGCGGCGCCCGCGACGCTGCTGGAGGGACTGCTCTCCGGCATCGGCCATCCGGTCATCGGCCTCGATCACCTGGCCTTCGTGATCGCGGCAGGCGTGCTGGCGGCGGGCGCCGCGACGCGCGGCGCGCGGATCGCGCTGCCGCTGGTCTTCCTCGCGGCGGGGGTTGCCGGCACGCTGCTGCATCTCGGCGGCACCGGGCTCGGGCCGGTGGAGATGGTTGTCGCCGCGTCGCTGCTCGCCGTGGGCGGGCTGCTGCTGCGGCGGCAGGCGACGCCTGTGCCGCTGCTGGCGCTGCTGTTCGCCGCCGCCGGATTGTTCCATGGCCACGCCTTCGCCGAAGCGGTGGCCGGATCCGAGACAGGGCCGGTGACCGCCTACCTCATCGGCCTTGCGGCAACCCAGGCGGCGATCGCCTTCGGCGCCATGATCCTTGCTCGGCGCGTCGCCGTCGTGCCGACGCTGACCCTGCGGCGCTGGGCCGGCGCCGCAGCCTGTGCGGTAGGCGTCGCCGCATGGATCGTCGCCGCAGTCGGGTAGCGGTTCAGGACAGCGCCGCGGCCACCGCCAGCGGGGCCTCGATATGGTCCCGCCCCTCCTCCACAGCATGGCAGGCGACGACGCTCTCCGGCGTGCCGCGCGCGGACAGCAGGGCGGGCACCTCCGCGCGGCAACGGTCGTTCGCCAGCGGGCAGCGCGGGTGGAAGGGGCAGCCTGGCGGCGGGCTGATCGGGCTCGGCACCTCGCCGCCCACTGGGATGCGCTTGCGCCCGGTCATGTCGAGATCCGGGATCGCCTCCATCAGCGCGCGCGTATAGGGGTGGCGGGGGGTGGTGAAGAGCGTCTCGGCCGGCGCAAGCTCCGCGATGCGGCCAAGATACATCACGCCGATGCGGTCGCTGATCTGCCGCACCACGGCCAGGTTGTGGCTGATGAACAGGTAGGTCAGGCCAAGGTCGCGCTGCAGCGCCTTCATCAGGTTCAGGATCTGCGCCTGCACGCTGACATCCAGCGCACTGGTCGGCTCGTCGCAGACCAGGAATTCGGGGTTCGAGGACAGCGCGCGGGCGATGGAGATGCGCTGCCGCTGGCCGCCGCTGAACTCGTGCGGGAATTTCTCGCCATCCAGCGGCGAGAGGCCGACCTGGGTGAGCAATTGCGCCACGCGGTCGCGCTGCGCGCCGCGGTCGGTGACCAGGCCGAAGGCGCGGATCGGCTCGGCGATGATGTCCTGGACGCGCCAGCGCGGGTTCAGCGAGGCGTAGGGGTCCTGGAAGATCATCTGCATGCGGCGGCGCTGCGCCGAATCGGCGCGAGCCTGGGCAAGATCCTGCCCATCGAAGATCGCGCGGCCGCGGGTCGGCGGGTAGAGGCCGACGACGAGCCGGGCGACGGTGGACTTGCCGCAACCGCTCTCGCCCACCAGCGACAGCGTCGTGCCCTTCGGGATGCTGAAGGACACGCCGTCGACGGCGCGCAGGATGCGCCGCGCCTCGCCGGCGAACAGGCGTTGGAGAAGGGGGCGGGAGACGTCGAAGTGGCGCGCGAGCTCCTCGGCCTCCAGCATCGGCCCCGCGCCGGCGGCATGGGCGAAGGCGGGCACCGCCGCCGGGCCGGCATCCCGCGCCGCCTCGGTGGCGGCGGCGAAGGCGGCGGCGGTCGGGCCGGCGACGATCTGCTCAGCCATGCGCCCGCGCCCCCGCCACGTGGCGTTCCGAGGCGGCGTCGTAGAGCCAGCAGGCGGCGCGGGTCGCGTCGGTCTCCAGCAGTTCGGGCCGCTCCGTGCGGCAGCGGTCGAAGGCGTAGGGGCAGCGTGGGTTGAAGGCGCAGCCCGGCGGTACGGCGGAAAGCCGCGGCATGGCGCCCTCGATCTGCGCCAGCCGCTCCACCCTGCGATCGAGCGGCGGGATCGAGGCCATCAGGCCGACGCTGTAGGGGTGCTTCGGGTGGCGCACCACCTCCCGCACCGGCCCGATCTCCGCGATGCGCCCGGCATACATCACGGCGACACGGTCGGCGGTCTCGGCGATGACGCCCATGTCGTGGGTCACCAGCATCATCGCCGTGCCCTTCTCCCGCGCCAGGCGCTTGAGCAGCGCGATGACCTGGGCCTGGATGGAGACGTCGAGCGCGGTGGTGGGCTCGTCGGCGACGATCAGCTTCGGCTCGGCGCAGAGCGCCAGCGCGATCACCACGCGCTGGCGCATGCCGCCGGAGAATTCATGCGGGTAGCTGTCCACGCGCTGCGCCGCGGCGGGGATGCCGACCAGTTCCAGCCACTCGATGGCGCGGCGGCGCGCCTCGGCGGCGTTGACGCCGAGATGCGTCTGCATGGTCTCGATGAGCTGGTCGCCGATGCGGTAGAGCGGGTTCAGGGTGGTCAGCGGATCCTGGAAGATGGCGCCGATCTCGCGGCCCCGGATCTTCCGCATCTCCTCATAGGGCAGGGTGTCGATGCGCCGTCCGGCCAGGCGTATCTGCCCCGCGGCGATGCGACCCGGCGGCTCCAGCAGGCCGATGATGGCGGCGCCGGTCATCGACTTGCCGGCGCCGGATTCGCCGACGACGCCCAGCACCTCGCCGGGGTCGATCGCGAAGGAGATGCCGTCGAGCGCGGTCAGCAGGCCGCGGCGGGTCGGGAATTCGACTCTCAGGTCCTCGACTTCGAGCAGGGCAGGCATCATCGGAGCTTCGGGTTGAGGGCGTCGCGCAGCCAGTCGCCCAGCAGGTTCACGGAGAGCACCATGGCGATCAGCGCCACGCCCGGGAAGATCGTGATCCACCACTCGCCGCTGAACAGGAAGTCGTTGCCGATGCGGATGAGGGTGCCGAGCGAGGGCTGGGTCGGCGGCACGCCGACGCCGAGGAAGGACAGCGTCGCCTCCGCCAGGATCGCCCCGCCGAGGCCGAGGGTCGCGATCACCAGCACCGGCCCCAGCACGTTCGGCAGCACGTGGCTCGCCATGATGCGCAGCGGCGAGACGCCGATGACGCGGGCGGCGAGCACGTATTCC
>ERZ1066123.967-NODE-967-length-18919-cov-14.117313_pt1 | contig 18919 bp, 16 predicted proteins | sample MGYA00382770_ERZ1066123 | MGnify/ENA primary metagenome ERZ1066123 (study PRJEB33369, sample SAMEA5778353) | biofilm metagenome | biome: Industrial cooling water; feature: Water cooling tower basin; material: Biofilm | place: United Arab Emirates | collected...
CGGCCCGACCCCGCGCCGGCCCCGGGCGCCCCGGCCGGCGCGGCGGAGCCGGAACGCGGCGGGCTGGCCGAGGGCACGGTCGGGGGAACCGCGCGCGACGCGGCGGGCCGGGGCGATCGCGCCGCCGCCGGAAACGCCGCCGCCGGCACCTATCCCGGCGCGGTCATGCGCCAGATCAGCCGCACCCGGAAGCCGAGCGTCGGCGCGCGCGGGACGGCGGTGGTCGGGTTCGAGATCGCGGCCGACGGCAGCCTCGCCCGCGCGTCGATCCTCCGCTCGTCGGGTCAGGCCGCGATCGACGGCGCCGCGCTGGACCACCTGCGCCGCGCCGCGCCGTTCCCGCCGCCGCCGCCGGGCGCGGCACGCCGGTTCCGGGTGGCCTACGAAAGCCGCGGCTAGGGCCGCCGACCGCGCCGTGATCCGGCCGTCGGCCCTCGCGCGCGACCGGCGGGCACGCCCCCTCGTCCCGGTTCCCGCGTGGTCAGGGGTCGCCCGGCACGCCGAAGGGCGGGGCCGCGTCGGGGTCGAGCGCCCGCTGGACATAGGCCGCCATCTGCGGCCGGTAGACCGCCCAGGCCGCCCCGACCGCCGCGACGGGGTCGGCCTCGGTCCAGTCGATGCGCAGGTCGGCGAGCGGCCAGGGCTGCTCGTGGACGAGAAGCAGCCCCGCCGACCGCGCCGGACCCGCCTCGCCGCCCGCGTCGCGGGCGGCCTCGAGCGCGCGCATCAGCCGGTCGCCGAGGTGGCCCCCGGTCGCCGCGAAGGCCGCGACCATCGCCTGCGGCACGCCCGGGTCGGCCAGAAGGTTCCCGGCCGCCGCCGCGTCCGGCCCCCGTGCCCCGGCCCCGATGCCCAGCACGCGGGCGCCGGTGTGGATCGCCGTGCCGCCCGCGGCATCGACGGCGAGCACCTGCCGCCAGTCCATCGGCCCCCCCGTCCGCGCGAGGATCGCGACCGCCTCCGCCGCCGTGGCCCCGCCCGCCATGAGGTCGAGCGCGCGGGGGCCGAGCCGGGGGTCGGTGACGTTCTGGCTGGCCACCACGCCCACCCCCGCGCGGCCGTGCGCGCAACGCGCGGCGACGGCGGGCGACGAGGACGCGATCGCCATCCCCATTGCGCCCGTGCGGGCGCAGCGCGCGACGATGGAGAAGGTCATTCGGGGATCACCGCGGTCGCGTCGATCTCGACCAGCCAGTTGGGCCGCGCCAGCGCCACCACGACGAGACCCGTCGAGACGTAGTGGATGCCGGGCAGCATCTCGCCCAGCGTGCGGTAGACCGGCTCGCGGTGGCGGACATCGGTGAGGTAGATCACCAGCCGGCACAGGTGCTCGGGCCGCGCCCCCGCCTCGGACAGGAGCTGGAGGATGTTCGCCACAACCCGGCGCGCCTGCACGGCCGGATCGTGGCTGTCGATGTCGGCCCCGGTGTCGAGGTCCTGCGGGCACTGGCCGCGCAGGAAGACCGTGGCGCCGCGCGCCACGACCGCCTGCGCGAGGTCGTTGGACAGGCGCTGTTCGGGGTAGGTGTCGCGGGTGTTGAAGGGGCGGATGCGGGTGTGGGCCAAGGCTGCCTCGGGGTTCAGGATGCGGCGGGAAGGGGGGCGGCCGCGCGGTGCCGCGCGACGTGCCCGGCCAGACGCGCCGCGTCGGTCCAGGCCCCCCAGATGAAGGCGGACCCCCGGCAGGAAAGCCACGGCAGGCCGAGGAAGTAGAGCCCCGGCACCCGCGCCACGCCCGCGTCGTGGACGGGCCGCCCGCCCTCGTCGAAGGCATCGGCCCTGAGCCAGCCGAAATCGAGCGCGTAGCCCGTGGCCCAGACGATCGCCGACACGCCGGCCTCGCGCAGGTCGAGGCGCGGGATCGGGCGGACGAGGCAGTCGGGATCGGGGGGCAGGACCCGCGCCCCCGGGTCCGCGGGCAGGTCGAGCCCCTGCGCCGCCGCGTAGGCGTCGGCCTCGTCGAGGACCGAGAGGTAGTTCGCATCGCCCGCCCGGATGTTCGCCGCGAGGTCGGGGGCGAAGGTCAGGACGCCCGCCTCGTGGCCCGCGGTGCGGCCGACCAGCACGATCCCCTCGGCCGCGAGGGCGCGGAAGTCGACCGTGTGGCCGCCCCGCGCGCCGCTGACGGCGATCGTCACGTGCTCGGTCCCGGGGGTCCTGGCGCGCGCGTCCCACTTGCCCAGCGCCCCCAGCCACCAGACGAAGTCGCGGCCCCGGTAGCACCGCGGCGGGCGGTCGTGCGGGCCGACCGACAGGTAGACGCGGCGACCCGCGCGGCGCAGCTCGTCGGCGATCTGCGCGCCCGAGGACCCCGCGCCCACCACCAGCACCGCGCCGGCGGGAAGCTGGCCGGGGTTGCGGTAGGCGCTGGAGTGGATCTGCATCAGGTCCGCGCGGTCCGGCACCAGCGCCGGGCGGACCGGCCGCTGGAACGGCCCGGTCGCGGCGACGAGGTTGCGCGCCTCGACCCTTCCGCCGGAGGTCTCCACCCGGAAGCCCGCGCCGCCGGGCAGCGCCCGCGCCTCGCGCACCTCGACGCCGCAGCGCAGGGGCGCGCCGATGCGGTCCGCGAAGGTCTCGAGGTAGGCGACGATCGCATCCCTCCCGGCGAAGGCGTCGGGGTCCATCCCCTCGAAGGCCTGCGGCGGGAAGCGGTCGTGCCAGGCGGGACCGTTGGCCACGAGCGAGTCCCAGCGCTCGGACCGCCAGCGTTCGGCGACGCGGTGGCGTTCCAGGATCAGGTGCGGGCGGCCGTGCTGCGCGAGATGCGCGCTCATGGCAAGGCCGGCCTGGCCCGCGCCGACGATCAGGGTCTCGACGGTCTCGACGGGCATGGGGGCCTCCGCGCTGCGCTGCCGGCAGTCTAGGGGATGACGCCCGCCGGCCGGCAAGGAAAATCGCGGGGCCGGGGCGGGAGCCGGCCGTGGCGCAGGGGTGCCCCGCCGCGCTAGGATCGCGCAGGGTGGCGGGACCGGGGCGCGGGACCGGGGCGCGGCGATGGGGGGCCTGTGGATGGCGGCGGGGACGGAGGGCACGGCGGAGGGCGACCGCGCCTATGCCAACGCGGCCTTCATCCGCGGCGGCGAGCGCTATTTCGCGCGGTGGACCGCGCGCGCCGCCGCCTTCCGCCGGTCGATGCCGCCCGGCCGCCTGCGCGAGGGGCTGCGCTACGGACCCGCGCCGCGCGAGGCCTTCGACCTGTTCCTGCCCGGTGGGCCGGCGCGGGGCCTGCTCGTCGTGCTGCACGGCGGCTACTGGATGGCGACGGGGCGGGGGGACTGGTCGCATCTGGCGGCGGGCGGGCTTGCGCGCGGCTGGGCGGTGGCGATCCCCTCCTACACGCTGGCGCCCGAGGCGCGGATCGCCGCCATGGCGCGGCAGGCGGTGCGCGCGGTCGGCGCGGCGCGGGCGCTGGTGCCGGGGCCGCTGGTCGTCGCGGGGCACTCGGCGGGCGGCCACCTCGCGGCGCGGATGGCCTGCACGGACGGCCCCCGGGGCCTGTCCCGCGTGATGCCGATCTCGCCCCTCGCGGACCTCGGGCCGCTGGCGGCCACGGCGATGAACGCCACGCTGGGCCTCGACGCCGCCGAGATCGCGCGCGAGAGCCCCGCCCGGCTGCGCCCCCGCCGCGGCGTCGCGGTGCATGTCTGGGTCGGCGGGCAGGAGCGGCCCGCCTTCCTGTGGCAGGCGCGCACCCTGTCCGAGGCCTGGGGCTGCCCCTGGACGGTGGAGGCGGGTCGCCACCATTTCGACGTGATCGAGGGGCTGGAGGCGGCGGGGTCCCCGCTGATGGCGGCGCTGCTCGATGGCCTCTAGCGACGGGCCGGACCCGGCCTCCTCAGGCGGACGCCTGGATCCGTTCGATGTACTTCCGCATCTCCTCGGCCTCGCGGCGGGCGTCGCGCAGGCCCTCCATCGCGGCGCGCAGCTCGGCCTCGGTCTGGGCGATCTGGTTCGTCAGCTCGGCCTCGCGCTGCTCGAGGTAGAGCATCGCCTGGTCGCGCGTCTCCTCGGCCTCGTGCAGGCTCTGCGCGAGGCGGTCGACCTCGCCCATCGAATCGCCCGCGATGCGGCTGAAGCGGTGCAGGAGCCAGTGCGTGAACCAGCCGAGGCCGAAGGCCACGAACAGGATGATCGCCGTCGCGATGATGAACTCCGTCCGGTTCATGGCCGGGTTCTGCGGGGAATCGGCGGGCTTGGCAAGCCCGCGTCCCGCCTAGGGCGCGGCGCTGCGGCGCTGCGGCCGCACATCGGGCTCGGCGGGGGCGACCGACGGGGCCTCGGCCCCCGGCGCGGCGGGGGCGGCGCCCCCGGGGGCGGCGGTGCCCGGGGCGGCCGCGGCGGCCGCCGCGCCCTCCGCGCCCTTCAGCCTGAACTCGATCCGCCGGTTGGCCTCGCGGCCGGCGTCGGTGCCGTTGTCGGCGATCGGGCGGTCCTCGCCGTAGCCCACCGCCGTGAAGCCCTCCACCGGCACGCGCCGGCCCTGCAGCGACAGCAGGACCGCCTCGGCGCGCGCCTGGCTCAGGGCGCGGTTCCCCTCGGACGACCCCTGGGAGTCGGTGTGGCCCGCGATCTCGAGCGGCAGCGGCGGACAGTCCGCCAGCGTCTCGGCGATGGCGGCGAGCGTGGCGTTCGCCTCCGCCTCGATCTCGGCCGACCCGGGCGCGAAGATGATCTTCTGGCGGGCCAGCGCCGCCTCGATCCCGGCCATGCACTCCTCGGGCGTGGGCTGCGCGGCCAGCGGGTCCAGCGCCTCGTCGTAGGTCACCGACACGCGGAAGGTCTGGCCCTGGCCCAGCCGGTCGGACAGGATCTGCGCGATCCGCGCCCGGCCCTGCTGCGAGCCGGTGACGCCCGTCACCTCCACCGTGTCGGGGCGAACGACCAGCGAGCCGGACGCGAGCTGCCCGAGCGACTCGAGACCCGCGAGCACCCGCACCGCCCAGCCGTCGGGCAGGTCCGCGTCGAGCCGCGTCGCGGTGTAGACCCGGTCGGCCCCGAACTCGGCGCGGGCGAAGCTGTCGACGGCGCTGCGCAGCCCGTCGTCGGTGAGCCGGCCGCGAAGCTGGACCTGCCCGTCCCCGGCGAGCGTCGCGGTGAACTCGGCGGGCCCCTCGGCCACGGCCGCGGGCCTCGGCTGGAGCGTGGCCTTCAGCGAGAAGACGCGCGGCAGCGCCGTCTGCAGCTCGCCCACGACGGTGTCGAAGGTCGCCTGCGCGACCGAGGGCGCGGCGAGCAGCGTCACGTCGGCGTCCGAGAAGGTGATCTGCGCCTCGCCCAGCGCCGCCACCGCGCGGATCCCCGCCTCGGCCGCCTCGCCCCAGGTGGGCGAGGGGACGCCCAGGCCCACGGTGCAGGGCACGGGCGCGGGCAGCCCGGCCTCGGCCGCGGCGGCGAGGATGCGGTCGCGGGCGGCGGTGCTGTCGGCCGCGCAGGCGTCGAACCGCGCGCCCTCGGCGTCGCGGACGAAGCGCAGGGTGAAGGGCGTCAGCACCGGCCGCGGCGCCGATATGGCGAAGTGGACCGGCAGGCCCTGCGGCCGCGCGGCCATGAGCTCGCGCTCGAGCGTGCGCTTCTCGGCCTCGCTGTCGGCGATGGCGGTGACCGCCACGCGGTCCGCCGCGACCGAGATCTTGGACCGGGGCAGCCGCTTCAGCGCCTCCAGCCCGAAGGCCAGCGCCCGGTCCCAGCCCTCGGGCGCGGGGAAGGCGGTCGTCTCGAGAAGGTCGGTGACCTTCATGCCCGAGGCGAGGGCGGCCGCCTCCGCCGCCAGGGCGGGCTGGCCCTCGGCCGCCGCCGGCATCAGGCCGATGAGCTGGATGCCGTCGCCGTTCCGCAGCATCTCCACCGAGAAGCGCGGGGCCTCGATCGCCTGCACCGGGGTCACGTCCAGATCGTCCCGCACGCGGTTCGCGTCGACCACCCGCCCGGCGAGGCTGACCGCGCGGAAGCGCGCGGCCTCGGTCGGCGCGGTGCCCGAGAGCCGGACCTGGAGCCCGTCGCTCTCGACGCTGGCCCAGGTGATGCCGTCGGCCAGCAGCTCCGAGGCCACGGCGCGGGCGGACCGCTCCTCGATCACCGTCGCGGCGAGCGACGCCCCGAGCGTCGCCAGCGCCGCCGCGAGGATGAAGGCGAGGGGGGCGAGCAGGGCGGCGGAGGGGCGCATCGGGCGGGATCCGGTTCGAGCGGGACGCCGCCTTCTAGGGGCGGCCGGCCCGCACCGCAATCAGGCGACGGCGGCTGCGGCAAGAAACAGCGCAAGGATCAGGCCCGCGTCGCGGTTCGACCGGAACAGCGCCAGGCACCGCGCGGGGTCGGTCGTGTCGAGCCGCGCCAGCTGCCGGGCCATGTGCCACCCGAAGCCCCAGACCCCGCCCAGCGCCAGCGCGAGGGGCACCGGCCCCGCGCCCGGTGCCAGCGCCAGCACCGCCGCCAGCGCCGCAAGGATCACCGCCGCGGCGAGGAAACGCCGCAGCCAGCGCGAGGTGCCGCCGTCGCCGAAGAGCCGCGCCGTGGACCGCACGCCGATCAGGGCGTCGTCCTCCTTGTCCTGGTGGGCGTAGATCGTGTCGTAGAACAGCGTCCACGCGATCCCCGCCGCCCAGAGCGCCACGGCCGGCCGGCCGAGCGATCCGGTGTGCGCCGTCCAGCCGACCAGCGCGCCCCAGTTGAAGGCGATCCCGAGGAACGCCTGCGGCCACCAGGTGAAGCGCTTGGCGAAGGGATAGGCCGCGACCGGCACCAGCGCCGCGAGGCCCAGCGCGATCGCGGCCGGCGGGAAGGTCAGCAGGATCGCCCCCGCCAGCGCCGTCTGCGCCGCCATCCAGGCCAGCGCCTGCCGCACCGTGACCTGCCCCGAGGGCAAGGGCCGGCTGCGCGTGCGCGCCACCGCGGCGTCGATGTCGCGGTCGGTCACGTCATTCCAGGTGCAGCCCGCCCCGCGCATGAGGAATGCGCCCATGGTGCAGCCCGCGACGAGCCAGGCATCCTGCGGGCGGAACCCTCCGGTCGAGGCCGCCGCGAGCGCGATCCCCCAGAGGCAGGGGATCAGCAGCAGCCAGGTGCCGATCGGCCGGTCGGCGCGGCTGAGCCGCAGGTAGGGCCGCCAGGGCGCGGGGGCCAGCCGGTCGACCCAGTTGCCGGGCGCGGCGTCGGCCACGGCCCCGTGTCCCGGCCCCGGCTCTGGCGTCTGCGGGGCCTCGGCCATAAAGTGCGCCTCATGTCGGGATCGGGTGTCAGACTGCATGTAGATCAGCCGCTGGGGACGGGGCAAGCGGTGGCCCTGACCCCGGATCAGGCGACCTACCTCTTCGCGGTGATGCGCCTCGGGGTCGGCGACGCGGTGCGGGTCTTCAACGGGCGCGACGGCGAATGGCGGGCAGAGGTCGTCCGCGCGGCGAGGCGCGGCGGCCTGCTCGCCTGCGTCGAGGCGACCCGCCCGCAGGCGATGCCGCCCGACCTGTGGCTGGCCTTCGCGCCCCTGAAGAAGGTGCGCACCGACTTCGTGGTCGAGAAGGCGGTGGAGCTGGGCGCGGCCCGCATCCTGCCCGTGCAGACCCGCCACACCCGTGCCGACCGGATCCGGCAGGACCGTCTCCAGGCCCACGCGACCGAGGCCGCCGAGCAGTGCGGCGCCACCTTCGTGCCCGAGGTGGCCGAGCTGCAGCCCCTGTCGCGGCTGCTGGACGGCTGGCCGGACGACCGGCGGCTGATCTGGGCCGACGAGACGCTGGCCCCCGCCCCGGTGCCCGACCCCGCCGCCGGGGGCGCGGCCTGGGGCCTCCTGATCGGCCCGGAAGGCGGCTTCTCGGACGAGGAGCGCGGGCGGCTGCGGTCGCTGCCCTTCGTCGTCCCCCTGCGGCTCGGCCCGCGCATCCTGCGCGCCGACACGGCGGCGGTCGCGGCGCTGGCGCTGTGGCAGGCGTGGCACGGGGACTGGCGGTGATGGTCCGGCCGGAGCTGCGCGCCGCGCTGCGCCCCTGGCGCGAGACGGCCGCGGCCGGGGCCGTGACGGCGGCGGGCCTGTGGTTGATGGGGCTGGGCGGCTGGCTTCTGGTGCCGCTGGGCGCGGCGGTCGTGGGGCTCGGGGTGGGGTGGGGCACGCTGGCTCTGCGGCGGATGCGCTTCGGCCAGGGGGTGCGCGCCCCGGGGGTGGTCGAGGTGGACGAGGCGCAGGTCGGCTACCTCAGCGCGGACGGCGGCGGCTTCGTGTCGCTGGCCGAGCTGACCGAGCTGCGCCTGACGCCGCTGGCGGGGCGGCGGTTCTGGCGGCTGAAGCAGGCCGACGGACAGGCCCTGCTGATCCCGGTGGAGGCGGAAGGCGCGGACCGCCTGTTCGACGCCTTCGCCGCGCTGCCGGGGATGGACAGCCAGGCCCTGGTCGCGGCGCTGGCGGCACCCGGGCCGGGTCCGGGCGAGGGCGCCGCCCCGGGCCCCGGGCCGGTCGTCTGGCGCCGCGCCGCGCCGCGCCTGCCCCACGCGCGGCCTTGACTAGGGCCGCGCCGCGCGGCACCCCTGCGACCCTGACCGTCCCGGCCGAAGCGGAGCGCGCCCGAATGTCCATCCCCCAGTCCGGCGGCGGCGCGCCGATCGGCTCCGTGGCCGAGCTTGCCGCCTACATGGAGGCGGGCTGCAAGCCGCGCGCGGCCTGGCGGCTGGGGACCGAGCACGAGAAGTTCGGCTACGTCAGGGCCACGGGCGCGCCGCTGCCCTACGACGGCCCGGCCAGCCTCCGCGCGCTGATGGAAGGGCTCGCGCTCCGCTTCGGGTGGGAGCGCGTGACCGAGGCTGGCGCGCTGATCGGCCTGAGGCGCGGCCGCGCCAACATCAGCCTGGAGCCGGGCGGCCAGTTCGAGCTTTCGGGCGCGCCGCTGGCCTCGGTGAACGAGACCGCGGCCGAACTCGACGCGCATCTGGCCGAGGTGCACGCGGTGGCGGACCCGCTGGGGATCGGCTTCTTCGGCGCCGGCGCGGCCCCGGTCTGGACGCACGGGCAGATGCCGGTGATGCCGAAGGGCCGCTACCGGCTGATGACCGACTACATGGGCCGCGTGGGCACGCACGGCACACAGATGATGTACCGCACCTGCACCACGCAGGTGAACCTCGACTACGCCTCCGAGGCCGACATGACGCTGAAGCTGCGGGTCGCGCTCGCGCTGCAGCCCGTGGCGACCGCGCTCTTCGCCGCCTCGCCCTTCTTCGAGGGCCGGCCCAACGGCCACCGGAGCTGGCGCAGCCGCATCTGGCGCGGCCTCGACGACGCGCGGACGGGCCTGCTGCCCTTCGCCTTCGAGGACGGGATGGGGTTCGAGCGCTACGTCGACTGGGTTCTCGACGTTCCGATGTACTTCGTCTACCGCGGCGGGCGCTACATCGACGCGCTGGGCCAGTCGTTCCGCGACTTTCTCGATGGCCGCCTGCCCGCCCTGCCGGGCGAGCGGCCGACGATGAGCGACTGGGCCGACCACCTGACCACGGTTTTTCCCGAGGCGCGGGTGAAGCAGTACATCGAGATGCGCGGCGCGGACTGCGGCACCGCGCCGTGGGTCCGGGCGCTTCCCGCCTTCTGGGTGGGGCTGATGTACAACCGGGGCACGCTCGAGGCGGCCTGGGATCTGGTCAGGGGCTTCGACGACGCCACGCGCGCCGGGCTGCGGGTCGCGGCCAGCGAGCGGGCGCTGGCGGGCGAGGCGGGGGGCGTCCGGCTCCGCGATCTCGCGGAGCGGGCGGTCGAGCTTGGCGTCGCGGGGCTGACGGCCCGCGGGCTGGGGGAGGAGGCGCATCTTTCTCCGCTGCGGCACGCCGTGGCGACGGGCCGGGTGCAGGCCGACGACTGGCTCGAGGCCTGGCAGGGCGACTGGGGCGGCGATCTCACGCGGCTCTACGCGGCGGCCGCGCTCTAGCCCTTCGCGCCGATCCGCGGCTCGGTGCCCGCGCGCAGGCGGGCGATGTTCGGGGCGTGCCGCCACACGACCAGCGCCGCCAGCACCAGCCCCAGCGCCACCGCCGGATGGCCGAAGACCAGAAGCCACGCGGGTGCGAGCGTCACCGCGACCAGCGCCGCGAGCGACGAGATGCGGAACAGCGCCGCCGCCGCGGCCCAGGTCGCGCAGACGGCGATCCCCGCGGGCCAGGCCAGCGCCAGCAGCACGCCCAGCACTGTGGCCACCCCCTTGCCGCCCCGGAACCCGAGCCAGACCGGGAACAGGTGCCCCAGGACGGCCGACAATCCCGCCAGCTGCGCCGCGTCCTCGGCCCCCCAGAGCCGCGCGATCAGGACCGCCGCAGCCCCCTTCGCCCCGTCCAGCAGCAGGGTCGCCGCCGCCGCCGCCTTGTTGCCCGTCCGCAGCACGTTGGTGGCCCCGATGTTCCCCGACCCGACCTGCCGAAGGTCGCCGAGGCCCAGCGCGCGGGTCACGAGGATGCCGAACGGGATCGAGCCCAGCAGATAGCCCATCGCCGCCGTCAGCAACAGCAGATGCGCCGGCATCGTGGCGGCGGGCATCAGGTAGGACATGGCCGCGTCAGTCCCCGAAGACCCGGGTGCCCCCCACCCAGGTCGCGACCACCTTACCCTCCATCCGCTGCCCGTCAAACGGAGTGTTCTTCGATTTCGACAGCAGCGCGAAGCGGTCGAGGATGAAGGGCGCGTCCGGGTCGAACAGGACGAGGTCGGCGGGCGCGCCGGCCGCGAGCCTGCCCTGCGGCAGGCCCAGCCGCGCGGCGGGGTTCAGCGCCATCGCGCGGAAGATCTGCGGCAGCGTCAGCGCCCCCGCGTGGTAAAGCCGCATCGCCGCCGGAAGCAGGGTCTGGAGGCCGACCGCGCCCGCCGCCGCCTCCTCGAAGGGCAGGCGCTTGCTTTCCTCGTCGGCGGGCGTGTGCATGGAGCCGACCGTGTCGATCAGCCCCGACGCCACCGCCTCCACCATCGCCAGCCGGTCGTCTTCGCTGCGCAGCGGCGGGGTCAGCTTGAAGAAGGTGCGGTAGTCGCCCACGTCGAGGTCGTTGAGCGTGAGGTGGTGGATCGAGATGCCCGCGGTGACATCAAGCCCGTTCGCCTTGGCGCGGGCAAGCGCGGGCAGGGTGCGCGCGCCCGTCACCTGATCGGCGTGCCAGCGCGCGCGCGTCATCTCCACGAGGCCCATGTCGCGGTCGAAGCCGATGCGTTCCGCCATCGGATGCACGGCCGGAAGCCCCAGAAGCGAGGCGAACTTGCCCGAGGTGACGGCCGCGCCCGCCGACAGGCCCGCGTCCTGCGGATGCCCCACGACCAGCGCGCCCAGGGATCGGGCGTAGGTCAGCGCGCGCGAGAGGGCGCGGGTGTCGGTCGCGACGTGATCGCCGTCGGTGAAGGCGATGGCCCCGGCGTCGAGGAGGAAGCCGATCTCGGTCATCTCGGCACCCCGGCGGCCCTTGGTCAGCGCGGCCATGTGGCGGATGCGGACGGGGGACTCGGCGGCGCGGCGGGTCACGAACTCGAGCGTCTCGGGCGTGTCGATGGGGGGGTGGGTGTCGGGGCGGGCGATGATCGTCGTGACGCCCCCGGCGGCGGCGGCTGCGCCGGCGGAGCGGAAGGATTCCCGGTGCCGCTCGCCGGGCTCGCCGATCTTCACGCCCCAGTCGACGATGCCGGGCGCGAGGGGGTGGCCGCCGCAGTCGACGATGCGGGCGTCGGGCGGGGGCGGCGTATCGCGCGCGGCAATGAGGCCGTCGCGGAGGGTGAGGGAGCCGGGCGCGTCGGTCAGCGCCCCGGGGTCGATGAGGCGGGCGTTGGCGAGGTAAAGGGCGGTCATCCGGCGAACCAGATGAAGAGGGCGGTGAAGGCGAACATGAGGACGAGGGCGACGGTCGCGACCAGGCCGCCGACGCGGGCGTCGGACTTGGGGGGTGTGGCAGGCGCGGCCGCGTCCGGGGCCAGGGAGCGCCGGGCATCCGCGTCGGGGAGGGGGTCGAACCGCACCGGGGGCACGTCTTCGGCATAGATGCCGATCAGCGTCAGGCGGTGGTCGGGCCGCAGCGTCGTCGCCACTCCGCCAAAGGCCCGCGCGTGCAAAACGAGGACCGGACCCCTGACCGCGTCGAGCCGCGCTTGGTCGGCTGCGACCTGCGCCTTGATCGCGCCGCTGCCCTCGATCAGGAATCCGGCGAGCCCGACCCCGGCGAGATCCGACGCATCAAAAAGGTCCGCAAACCGGTGATCGAGCATCTCGACCCCCAGCAACGCTGCGATGCCCTGCGTGCCGGACGCGCGAAGACGCTCCAGCTCCTCCGGCGAGACAGCGAGGCGGAAGACATGAACGAGGGGGCGCCCGCCCCCCGGAACGTGCAGGGGAGCGGTCATGACGGTGCTCCGCCGCAGACTGCGCCGGGTCGCCGCACCGTCCCTGCCGGCCGGAAACGGTGCGCGACGGTGTTCGCCCGTCGCGCCCTCACGCCATCACCCCCACCGCCTTTGCCCCCCGCTCCGCCCGCAGGTTCCGCGCCAGAAGGTCCATGCAGGCCATCCGCACCGCCACCCCCATCTCCACCTGCTCCTGGATCACGCTGCGGTTGATGTCGTCGGCGATCTCGCCGTCGATCTCCACGCCCCGGTTCATCGGGCCGGGGTGCATCACGATGGCGTCGGGGGCGGCGTGGGACAGCTTCTCGGCGTCCAAACCGAACCGGTGGTAGTATTCGCGTTCCGACGGGATGAAGCCGCCGTCCATCCGCTCCCGCTGAAGGCGCAGCATCATCACCACGTCGCAGCCCGCCAGCCCCGCGCGCATGTCGCCCGTGACCTCGCAGCCGAACTCCTCGACCCCCGCCGGCATCAGCGTCGGGGGGGCGATCAGGCGGATGCGGTTCTCCATCTTGCCGAGCAGGATGAGGTTGCTGCGCGCCACCCGGCTGTGCGCGATGTCGCCGCAGATGGCGATCGTCAGCCGCTGGATGCGGCCCTTGGCGCGGCGGATCGTCAGGGCGTCGAGCAGCGCCTGCGTCGGGTGCTCGTGCCGGCCGTCGCCCGCGTTCAGCACCGCGCAGTCGACCTTCTGCGAAAGCAGGCTGACCGCGCCCGATGCGGGGTGGCGCACCACCAGCAGGTCGGGGTGCATCGCGTTCAGCGTCATCGCGGTGTCGAGGAGCGTCTCGCCCTTCTTCACGCTGGAATGGGCGACGGCCATGTTCATCACGTCGGCGCCGAGGCGCTTGCCCGCCAGCTCGAACGAGGCCTGCGTGCGGGTGGAGGCCTCGAAGAACATGTTGATCTGGGTCATGCCGGCCAGCACGTCGGCCTGCTTCACCGTGCGGCGGTTGAGGTCCACGTAGCGGTCGGAAAGATCGAGGATCGCGCGGATGTCGTCGGGCGACAGGGGCTCGATCCCGAGGAGGTGGCGGGCGCGGAAGGTCATCGGCGGCTCCGTGGCGTCGGGCCTTGATAGGGCGGGGGGCCGCGGGGGGCAAGCGCGGCGCCGCGGCCCGCTTGCCGGCCGCCGGCGCGCGGCCTAGGTTCGGACGATGGACGACGATCTTCGCGAACGCATCGGGACCGACTGGGCGGCGGCGCTGGCGGCCCTGGCCTGGCACGTCGAGATGGGCGCGGACGAGGCCGTGGGCGACGCGCCGTCAAGCCGCTACGAGGCCGCGGCGCAGCCCGCGCCGGCCGCGGCGATGCCTGTCCCCGCCGCCCTGCGCGCCGACCCCGACGAGGCCGCGCGCCGCCCCGCGAAGGAGCTGGAGGTGCCCGTGGCCGACGCGGAGGCGGCCGCCGCGTCCTCGCCCACGCTCGACGCGCTGCGGGACGCGATGGACGCCTATCCGCACTGCGAGCTGAAGAAGGGGGCGAAGTCGCTCGTCTTCGCCGACGGGCGGCGCGGCGCCCGGGTGATGATCATCGGCGAGGCGCCGGGCCGCGACGAGGACATCGAGGGCCGGCCCTTCGTCGGCCGCGCGGGGCAGTTGCTGGACAGGATGATCGGCGCGATCGGCCTGTCGCGCGCGTCGGAGGACCCCGGGGCGGCGGTCTACATCACCAACGTGCTGCCCTGGCGCCCGCCGCAGAACCGCGAGCCGACCCCGGCCGAGATCGCCATGCTGAAGCCCTTCCTCGCGCGCCACGTGGCGCTGGCCGACCCGGCGGTGATCGTCCTGATGGGGAACTCGGCGCTGGCGGCGGTGCTGGGCACCAAGGGCATCACCCGCCTGCGCGGCCAGTGGGCCGAGGCCTGGGGGCGGCCCGTGCTGCCGATGTTCCACCCCGCCTACCTGCTGCGCAATCCGCCCGCCAAGCGCGAGGCCTGGGCCGACCTGCTGACCCTGCGCGAGCGGCTGGAGGCGCGCGCGTGAGGCGGGCTTGCCGCGGACGTGACCGCCGCGCGCATGGACAAAGCGCGGGGGCGGCGTAGATTGCCCGGGGGCCGGTCGTGGCTGGGGGTCGACGCGGAATGCGATTCATCGGTCGTGGGGTCGCGGGCCTTCTGCTGCTTCTGACGACGCTGGCGCTGCTGGCCGCGGCGGCCTGGGCCGTGGCCGACGCGCTGCGCGAGCGCGCGGCCGACGCGCCGCCCGGCGCCCCGCCGGAGGAACGCCGCTTCACCGCCAATGTCATGCTCGTAACGCCGGGCCCGGTCGCCCCGCGCCTGACGGCCTACGGCGAGGTCCGGGCCCGCCGGACGCTGGAGCTGCGCAGCCCGCAGGCGGGCACGGTCGCCTGGCTGGCCCCCGGGTTCGAGGACGGGGCGGCGGTCGCGGCGGGGCAGGAGATCATGCGGCTCGACCCCGCGCCCGCCCTGGCCGCGCGCGACCTCGCGCGGTCCGACCTCGCGCGGGCCGAGGCCGAGGCGGCGGAGGCCGGGCGCGCGCTCGCCATCGCGCGGGACGAACTCGCCGGGGCGCAGGCGCAGGCCGCCTTGCGGGCGCAGGCGCTGGAGCGGCAGCGCGACCTCGCCGCGCGCGGGTCGGGCAGCGCGCAGGCGGTGGAGGAGGCGGCGCTGGCCGCCTCCGGCGCCGATCAGGCGGTGCTGGCCTCGCGCGCGGCGCTGAGCCGGGCCGAGACGCAGGTCGACCTGTCCACGACCGCCGCCGCCCGCCAGCGCATCACCCTCGCCGAGGCGGAGCGGACGCTGGCCGACACCGTGCTGCGGGCGGAGTTCGACGGGCTTCTGGGCGAGGTCGCGGTGGTGGAAGGCGGCATCGTCGGCGGCGGCGAGCGGCTGGCGAGCCTGATCGACCCGGCCTCGCTGGAGGTGGCGTTCCGCCTGCCGCTGTCGCAGTTCTCGCGCCTGCTCGGGCGCGACGGGCGGCTGGCGCCGCTGCCCGTGACCGCGACCCTCGATGCCGGTGGCGGCGGGGCGGAGGCGCGCGGGACGCTCGACCGGGTCGGCGCATCGGTGGGCGAGGGGCAGACCGGGCGGCTCGTCTACGCGACGCTCGCGGGCACGCCCCCGTTCCGGCCCGGCGATTTCGTGACCGTCGCGCTGGAGGAGCCCGTCGTCGAGAACGCGGCCCTGCTGCCCGCCTCGGCGCTCGGGGCGGGCGACCAGGTGCTCGCGCTGGGCGAGGACGACCGGCTGGAGGCGGTTCCGGTGACGCTGCTGCGGCGGCAGGGCGACGCGGTGGTGATCGCGGCGGCTCCGCTGGCCGGACGCGAGGTCGTGACCGACCGCTCGCCGCTTCTGGGGGCGGGGATCCGCATCCGCCCCGTGCGCGCGGACGATGCGGCGCAGGCCGCGACCGCGCCCGCGAAGCCCGGCGGCTGACGGCGTGGCCGCGGGCACCGGCACGGGCGGGCGCGGCGTGATCGCGCATTTCGCGCGGCACGCGACGGTCGCGAACCTGCTGCTGATCGTGATGGTCGTCTCGGGGCTGGTGGCGCTGGACCGCATCCGGGCGCAGTACTTCCCCGACGTCGTCGTGTCCGAGGTCTCGGTCGACGTGGCCTGGACCGGGGCGGGGGCCGAGGACGTCGACCGCGCGATCGTCCAGGTGCTGGAGCCGTCGCTTCTGGTCGTGGACGGGGTGGCCGACGTCGTCTCGGTCGCGACCGAGGGCGCGGCCGAGATCACGCTGGAGTTCGAGCCGGGGCGCGACTTGGGCCAGGCCACCGAGGACGTGCAGTCGGCCATCGACGCGGTGACGACGCTGCCCGACACGGCCGAGGATCCGGTCGTGCGGCGCGGGGGGTGGCGCGACCGGGTGACCGACGTGGTGATCACCGGACCGGTCGGCGTGGACCAGCTCGGCCGGCTCGCGGACGAGTTCGTGGCGCGCCTCTTCGACGCCGGGATCACACGCACCTCGATCCAGGGGCTCGCCTCGCCCGAGATCGTGGTGGAGGTGCCATCGGCCCGGCTGATGCAGTATGACGTCACGATGGCCGAGGTCGCCGCGGCCATCGCCGCCGGCGCCGACGCGCGGCCCGCGGGCGAGGTGGGCGCCACCGCCCGCGTCCGGACCGGGACCGAGCGCCGCACCGCCGAGCAGATCGCGGCCATCGTCCTGCGGACCGCACCCGACGGCCGGCCCCTGCGCGTGGGCGACATTGCCGAGATCCGGGTGGAGGGCGCGAACCGCGCGCGCGCCTACTTCGTGGGCGACCAGCCCGCCATGGCGATCCGCGTCGACCGCGATGCCGAGGGCGACGCCGTCCGGCTTCAGGCGCAGGTCGGGGCGGTCGCGGCCGAGCTGCGCCCGACCCTGCCGCAGGGCGTCGCCATCGACCTCGTGCGGACGCGGGCCGAGCAGATCACCGACCGGCTGGACCTGCTGGTCGCGAACGGGCTGTCGGGCCTCGCGCTGGTCGTCCTCCTGCTGTTCCTGTTCCTCAACGCGCGCACCGCGCTGTGGGTCGCGGCGGGCATCCCGGTGTCGATGCTCGCGGCCATCGCGGTGATGTATGCGGCGGGCTTCACGCTGAACATGATCTCGCTCTTTGCGCTGATCATCACGCTGGGGATCGTGGTCGACGACGCGATCGTCGTGGCCGAGCACGCGGACTTCCGCGCCCGGCACCTCGGCGAGCCGCCGGACATCGCCGCGATCCGCGCGGGCCAGCGCATGGCGATGCCGGTCGCGGCCTCGACGCTGACCACGGTGATCGCCTTCGCCGGCCTCGTCTTCATCGGCGGGCACTTCGGCCGGATCATCAAGGACATCCCCTGGACCGTCATCATCGTGCTGTCGATGTCGCTGGTCGAATGCTTCCTGATCCTGCCGCACCACATGAAGGGGGCGCTGGCGCGCGTGGGCGACGAGGCCTGGTACGACCTGCCCTCGCGCTACGTCCTGCGCGGGTTCGCCTGGTTCCAGCGCGCCGTGGCACGCCCGGTGACGCGGGGGGTGCTTCTCGCGCGGTATCCCGTGCTGGCGCTGTGCGTCCTGCTCCTGGCGCTCCAGGCGGCCGCCTACCTGCGGGGCGACGTGCGGTTCCAGTTCTTCTCGGGGCCCGAGCAGTCGTCGGTCACCGGCAACTTCGCGATGCTGCCGGGGGCCACGCGCGAGGACACGCTCGCCATGATGCGCGAGCTGCAGCGCGCGACGGAGGCGGTGGCCGCCCGCTACGCCGAACGCGACGGCACGGATCCCGCGACCTTCGTGCTGGCCGAGGTCGGCGGCACAGCCGGGCGCGGCCTCGCGGGATCGGAGGCCAAGGACCCGGACCTTCTGGGCGGCATCTCGATCGAGCTGATCGACCGCGACGCGCGCGACTGGCCCTCGTCCGCATTCGTGGCGGACCTCGAGGCCGAGGTCCGCCCCCATCCCCGGCTGGAAGAGCTGAGCTTCCGCGGCGGCCGCTTCGGCCCCGGCGGCGACGCGATCTCGGTCAACCTCTACGGTGCGGACGCGGCCGTGCTCAAGGCGGCGGCCGAGGCGGTCAAGGGCGCGCTCGCCCCCTTCCCCGAGGTGAGCGGTCTCGAGGACACGCTGGCCTACGACAAGGAGGAGCTGGTCCTGACGCTGACCCCGCAGGGCGACGCGCTGGGCCTGTCGATCGACGATCTGGGCCGCACGCTGCGCGACCGGCTGGACGGGATCGAGGCCGCGACCTTCCCCGACGGCCCCCGGTCCGCCGCGATCCGGGTAGAGCTGCCCGACGCCGAGCGGACCGCCGACGTCCTCGACCGCATGCTGCTGCGCACCGACGCGGGCGAATACGTGCCGCTGGCCGACGTCGTGGAGGTGGAGCGGACCGCCGGCTTCTCGTCGATCCTGCGCGAGAACGGGCGGCGCGTCGTCACCGTCACCGGCGATCTCGCCGACGAGGATCCGGCCCGGGCCGCAGAGGTCCGGCGCGCGCTGGAGCAGGAGATCCTGCCCCGCGTCCGGCAGGACTTCGGCGTCGTGAGCGATCTGTCCGGCCTCGCCGCGCAGGAGGCCGAGTTCCTCGGCGATGCCTGGATCGGACTGTTGCTGGCGCTGGGCGGGATCTACGTCTGCCTCGCCTGGGTCTTCGCGAGCTGGGCGCAGCCCCTGGTGGTGATGTCGGTCGTTCCCTTCGGGCTCGTGGGCGCGGTCTGGGGGCACCAGTTCTGGGGCGTGCCGATGTCGATGTTCTCGATCGTGGGGATGATCGGGATGACGGGGATCATCATCAACGACGCGATCGTGCTCATCTCGACCGTCAACGAGTATGCCGCGAAGCGGGGGCTGCGGCCTGCGATCGTCGACGCGGTGTCCGACCGGCTGCGGCCGATCTTCCTGACCACCGCGACCACCGTGCTCGGGCTCGCGCCGCTTCTCTACGAACAGAGCGTGCAGGCCGAGTTCCTGAAGCCCACGGTCATCACGCTGGTCTACGGGCTGGGGTTCGGGATGGTGCTCGTGCTCGTCGTCGTGCCCGCCGTTCTCGCCATCCAGGACGATCTGGCGCGGCGCTGGCGCGCGGTGCGGCGGCTGGCGGGCGCGCGCGGCCGCCGGCGGATCGCGCGGCGTCTGGCGG
>ERZ1066123.971-NODE-971-length-18851-cov-7.877580_pt1 | contig 18851 bp, 19 predicted proteins | sample MGYA00382770_ERZ1066123 | MGnify/ENA primary metagenome ERZ1066123 (study PRJEB33369, sample SAMEA5778353) | biofilm metagenome | biome: Industrial cooling water; feature: Water cooling tower basin; material: Biofilm | place: United Arab Emirates | collected...
TTCCGAGACCGTCGCCGACATGCGGCGCGAGACGGTCGGCGCCATGGTGGACCGCGCCATCCCGGAGAACGCCTACCCCGAGCAATGGGACCTGACCGGCTTGCAGGAGAAGGTGCTGAACGTCCTCGGCCTGGACCTGCCGGTCGCCGATTGGGCGCGTGAGGAAGGCATCGACGAGACGGAGGTGCGCGAGCGCCTGCTGAAGGCGGCCGACGAGGCCTACGCCGCGCGCGTCGCCAACATCGGCCCGGACACCATGCGCATGGTGGAGAAGAGCTTGCTGCTGCAGATCTTCGATGCCCAATGGAAGGAACACCTGCTGGCGCTGGACCACCTGCGCCAGGGCATCGGCCTGCGCGCCTACGGCCAGCGCGACCCGCTGAACGAGTACAAGTCAGAGGCCTTCGTGCTGTTCAACGCCATGCTCGGCGAGCTGCGCGAGCGGGTGACCAGCCTGCTGATGCGCGTCGAGCTGCGCGCGGATGCGCCGCCGCCGATGCCGGAGCCGATCATGGTGACGGACATGCGCCACCCGGATGCCAACGCACCCGAAGGGGCGCTGGAGCTGGAGATGGCGGGGGTGGCCGGCGGCTGGGCGCCGGGGCCATCCTCCGCGCTGCCGCAGCAGGTGGCGGAGGTGGATCCGAACGATCCCTCGACCTGGGGTCGGGTGTCGCGCAACGCGCAGTGCCCGTGCGGATCGGGGCGGAAGTACAAGCACTGCCATGGGCGGAATTCCTGACGCCGGTCCAGGTGCTGCACCGCGATGACGCGGTGCTGATCATCGACAAGCCCGCGGGCCTTGCCGTGCACGCCGGACCGCGCGGCGGCCCATCGCTGGAAGACCATCTGGAAGCGCTCCGCTTCGGCAAGCGCCACCTCCCGCAACCGGCGCACCGGCTGGACACCGGCACCGCCGGCTGCCTCGTGCTCGGCCGCACCAAGCCGGCGCTGGCCGCGCTGGGTGCGCTCTTCAGCAGGCCCGGCGCGGTGGCGAAGACCTACTGGGCCGTGGTGCGCGGCGCGCCGCAGAAGCCCGAGGGCGAGATCGCCGCGCCGCTGCTGAAGGTCAGCACCGCGCGCGAGGGTTGGCGCATGGTGGTGGACCCGAAGGGCCTGCCCGCCATGACCCGCTGGCGCGTGCTCGGCACCGCGCCCGGCCTGGCTTGGCTCGAGCTCACCCCGCGCACCGGCCGGACGCATCAGCTGCGCGTTCATTGCGCGCAGCTCGGCTGCCCGATCCTCGGCGACGAGCGCTACGGCGGCGGCGCGGCAGGCCCGATGATGCATCTGCTGGCGCGCACCATCACCCTGCCGCTCGCCCCGCCCATCAGCGCGACGGCGCCAGTGCCCTCGCACATGCGTGCCGCCCTGGCCGCCTGCGGATGCGCGGAGGCGGGGTAGCGTCCTACACTGCCCTCGATGATGGCCCCTCCACGCCGCCTCCTCGTCCCTCTCGCCGTCGCGCTGGCGCTGCCGGCGCTGGTCGCCTTTGCGCTGCTCGCGCTCGATCGCGCCGTCCCCCCCAACCTCGCCCGCCTCGCCGCGCATGGGACGGAGGTCCTGGACCGGGAGGGCCGCACCCTGTCCGTCCTGCCCGCGCCGGGCGGCGTCTGGCGGCTGGCGACCGGCCCTGCCGATGTGCCGCCCATCTTCCTCGACCTGCTGATTGCCGCGGAGGACCGGCGCTTCCGCGCCCACCCCGGCGTCGATCCCCTGGCCCTGCTGCGCGCCGCCGGGCAATTCGTGGCAGCGGGCGGGCGCGTCGTCTCCGGCGGCTCGACGCTGTCGATGCAGGCAGCGCGGCTGCTGGAGCCGCGCCCGCGCACCCCGCGATCCAAGGCCATGGAGATGCTGCGGGCGCTGCAGCTGGAGCACCGCTACGGCAAGGACGGCGTGCTCTCGATCTGGCTGACCCTCGCACCCATGGGCGGCAACATCGAGGGGGTGCGTGCCGGGGCGCTGGCCTGGTTCGGCCGCCCCGCCCATGCGCTGGACAGCGCGGAGTCGGCGCTGCTGGTCGCCCTGGCGCGCCGGCCGGAGGCGCTGCGCCCGGACCGGCATCCGGAGGCCGCACGGCGCGCGCGCGATGCCGTGCTGCTTCATCGCGCCGCGGGCGCCCCAGGGGTGACGGCGGACGACACGGCGCTCGCCCTCGCCGCCCCCGTGCCGGCGGCGCGGCGCCCCTTGCCGCGGCTCGCCCCGCACCTGGCACGGGAGGTCGCCCGCCTCCCTCCCCCGCCGGCGGGGGAGGGAGGCAGGGGTGCCACCGCGGCACCGCCACTCCCACCCCGGCCCTCCCCCGCCAGCGGGGGAGGGAGCATGCGCACCACCCTCGACCTGCCGCTGCAGCGTGCCGCGGAGGGTTTGGCCGCAGCCGCGCTGCGCGGCCTGCCGGAGCGCGCCTCGGTCGCCATCATCATCGTGGAGAGCGCGACGCGCGAGGTGCGCGCCCTGGTCGGCGGCGCCTTCGGGGACGGGGACCGCGGCGGCTGGATCGACCTGACGCGCGCCGTGCGCTCGCCCGGCTCGGCGCTGAAGCCCTTCCTCTACGCGATGGCCTTCGAGGCCGGGATCGCCGCGCCGGAGACGCTGCTGGCCGACCTGCCGCGCCGCTTCGGCGGCTACGCGCCCGAGAATTTCGACCGCGGCTTCGCCGGCCGCGTCACGGTGGCCGACGCGCTGCGCCAGTCGCTGAACCTGCCTGCGGTGGCGCTGCTGTCGGAGCTGGGCCCGATCCGCTACGCCTCCGCGCTGAAGGCTGCCGGCCTGCCGCCGCGGCTGCCGGCCGGCGCGGACGCGGCGCTGCCGCTGGCGCTCGGCGGCTTCGGCACCACGCTGCGCGGGATGGCGGGGCTTTACGCCGTGCTGGCGAACGAGGGCCAGGCCGCCGCCCTCCGCGTCACCCCCGGCCCGCTGGCCGCGCCGCAGCGCGTGCTGGACCGCCGCGCCGCCGCCCTCGCCGCCGGGGTGCTGGTGCAGCCCTTCCCTGCCGGCGGGCCGCCGGGCATCGCCTGGAAGACCGGCACCTCCTGGGGCGGCCGCGACGCCTGGGCCATGGGCTTTGACGGCCGGCACGTGGTCGGCGTCTGGGTCGGCCGGCCGGACGGCACGCCGCTGATCCCGGGGGGGGAGGCCGGCACCGCAGGCACCGCCACCGGCCTCCGCAGCGCCCTGCCCCTGCTCGCCCGGGTGTACGAGCGGCTGCCGCCGGCCCCGCGCGCGCCGCTGGCGGTGCGGGCCGGACCGGTCGCCATGGGCAGCGAGCCGCTGGACCGCCTGCGCCTTCTCTTCCCCCCGCCCGGCGCCGTGCTCGCCGCGGAGGGTGCGAGGCACGTGACGCTCCGCGCCGCCGGTGGCCGCCGCCCGCTCACCTTCCTGGTCGATGGCACGCCGGTCCCCGCCGAGCCCGCCCGGCGCGAGGCCGCCTGGGTTCCCCCCGGCCCCGGCTTCTACCGCCTCACCGTGCTCGATGCCGCCGGCGCGGCGGCACGGGCGGAGGTGCGGGTGCGGTAGACGTGGCCCGCCTGGGCGCCGCATCCGCCATCGGCGCGCGGCCCCGCTGCCAGACCGGCGCCGCGGCGCTATCCTGCCGCCATGACCACCATCCATGTCGATGGCGATGCCTGCCCGGTGCGCGAGGAGGTGTACCGAGTCGCCTTCCGGCTCGGCGTGAAGGTGATCGTGGTCGGCAACGGGGCGCGGCCGGTGCGCCTGCCCGACCACCCCGACCTCCGCCTGCAGATCGTGCCGGATGGCGCCGACGCCGCCGATGACTGGATCGCGGAGCACATCACGCGCGGCGATGTCTGCGTCACGCAGGACATCCCCCTGGCCGCGCGCTGCCTGGAGAAGGGCGCCCGCGCCCTGTCGCCCCGCGGCCATGTCTGGACGGCGGAGAACATCGGCGGCGCGCTGGCCGGCCGCGCGGTGAACCAGGCGCGGCGCGAGGCGGGGGCGATCACCGGCGGCCCGGCGCCGAAAAGCGGGGCCGACCGGTCGCGCTTCCTCTCGGCGCTCGATACCATGGTGCGGACGGCGCAGCGCGACGGCGCGGCACCGCCGCCGCGTGCCTGGGTGCCGTTCGAGTAGGGCGCCCGCCGGCGACCGCAGGCCCTGCACCATCCGCTTGCGCGGCGCCTTGCAGCTCTCACTTGTATCTCTCCAGTTGCCTGCCGATGACGAGCTGGCGGCGGATGGCAGCCCGTATGCGCCTGGGGTGATCGAGCCCGTCGCTGAGCCCGCATTTGCAAGGACGGGTCATGGAGCAGCCTCCCTCTGGGCCGGTCTTCGCCGGCATCGACGTCTCGACGGATCGGCTCGACGTGTAACGGCCCTGGCCCGAGCGGCTCGCGGCCGAGTTGCGGGCGCTCTCCCCAGCGCTCGTCGTGCTGGAGGCCACCGGCGGCTTCGAGGTGACGGTTGCCGCGGCACTTGCCGGCGCCGGCCTGCCGCTCGCCGTGGTCAACCCCCCGCCAGATCCGCGGCTTCACCCGCGCCACCGGCCGGCTCGCCAAGACCGATCGGCTGGATGCCGAGGCGATCGCCCTCTTCGCCGAGCGCATCCGCCCCGAGGCCCGCCCCGTCGTCGATGCCGAGGCACAAGCGCTGGCCGAACTCGTCGCCCGCCGCCGCCAGAGCGTCGAGATGATCGGCCTGGAAGGCAGCCGCCGACGCCAGGCCCGCTCGCCGAGCGTCGCCCGCACCATCGCCGCCATCCTCAAGGTGCCCGAGACGCAACTCGCCGACCTCGACCACGACATCGACGGCACCATCCGCCGCTCCGCCGCCCGGTGCGAGGCCGACAACCCTCTCCAGTCGGTCCCAGGCGTCGGCGCCGCGGCATCCCGCACGCTGATCGCCGAAATGCCCGAACTCGGACGCCTCGTCCGCCGCGAGGCCGCAGCCCTCGTCGGCGTCGCACCCGTCAACCGCGACGCGGACACATGCGCGGCCACAGGGCCATCGCGGGCGGCCGCACCGCCGTTCGCGATACCCTCTTCATGGCCACTCTCTCCGCCATCCGATGCAATCCCGTCCCCAAGGCCCACGACGCGCAGCTCACCGCCCGCGGACGCCCAAAGATGGTCGCCATCGTCGCATGCATGCGACGCCTCCTCGCCATCCTCAACGCCATCCTACAAGCAGGTCAGCCATGGCAGCGCGCTTGGCCGCCAAGACGGTCGCTCAGCGCTGCAGCGCGCGCGCCAGTTCCGCCTTTCTCATCCGCGATCGGCCCGGGATGTTCCGCCGCTTCGCCTCGGCATAGAGGTCCGACCGTGCCGCAGCCTCGCTGGCGGTGCGTTCCCGCCGCATCGTGCGGGCAAGGTTGCGACGGTTCGTGGCGGGATCTTCCTGGTTGCTTGCGCCAGCCTCGTGCAGTGCGATGGCAACGGCCTGGCGGCGGCCGCGTACCGGCGTGCCCTGGCCGGTCTCCAGAACCCCCTCCTTGAACTCGTGCATCACGCGCTCGACGATCGCGCGCTGGCGCGATGACGGCCGGGTCACGGCGCCCTCCTACGGCATGGCCGCGAGCAGGTCGCGGCAGGCTGTCTCGCAGGCGCGGCAGGCCTGGGCGCGGTCGAAGCAGGCGGCGATGCAGGCCTGGGCCGTGGCGTGGGCGCCGAGGTCCGGTCTGCGGCGGCGCAGCATGCGGGCGAGGTGGTCCATGGCACGGCTCCACGCTGCAGGGGCGATCATTTGGGAACGCGCCAGCGGCGCGCGGGCTGCCTTGGCTTTTCGTCGGCATGCGCTGCCGGCATGCTGCGCACCGCAATCGCATCGGACAGGATGACGGCGGCATGGATGGCGGGGCGAGGAACGGACCAGGATTGCAGCCTCTGGTTCCGCCGCCGCAGGCCGCCGATCCGGTGGCGCTGCACCAGCATGGAGTGGACCTGATCGCCGCTGCCAACCTCCTGGCGCTGTCCTGGCTGCGGGAGGCGACGGCGCAGCACGCGGCCGTCACCCGCGGCGCCCTGGCCGGCATGACCACTGCCGCGCAGTCGCTCCCGGCTGCGGAGGACGCGGCGGGTCAGGCGCGGATCATCCTGGCGGCGCTGGCGCGGGCGCAGGAGTCCGGCCTCGGCACGGCACGCGCCATCAACGGGCTGATGCAGCGCGTTCAGGTGGATTCCGTCGCGCTGCTCGGTCAGGCGCTACCGAAGCCCTGACCGCCGCGGCGATCGGGGCGGTCAGGCGGCCGCTCCCTCGTCGCGCGCGGTGAGGTCCGGCCAGAGCATCGCGCCGCCGCGCGCCAGTGCCGCCGTGCCGATGCGCCGCGCCCAGGCCCGTTCGGCGCCGCAGGCATCGCGCCAGGTCCAGAGGCGCCGGGTGTGCAGGTGCAGCGCGTGCTCGTCGGTGAAGCCCATGGCGGCGTGCACCTGGTGGGCGATGGCGGCCACCCTCCCGGCCGCCTCGCCGCAGACCACCTTGGCCGAGGCGATCTCGAATTCGGCCCCGGCCAGCCCGCGCCGCGCGGCGGATCGCCCGGCCTGCGCCGCCGCGACGCCGGCCGCCGCGACCTCGCCGGCGGCCTGGGCGAGAAGCTGCTGCACGGCCTGGAACCCGCCGATCGGCCGGCCGAACTGCTTGCGCGTGGTGGCGTAGTCCACGCTCATGTCGAGCACGGCTTCCAGCGCACCGGCCATCTGCGCGGCGTGGATCAGCGCTCCGGCGAGCAACGCGGCGTCGGGGCCGAGCGTGGCCGGCATCGGCGCCGCCGCAACCTGCGGGCCAGGCGTCGAGCGGTCGAAGGGCAGGCGCGAGACGGCGCCGCGGCCTTCCTGCGCCGCGGCCGGCTGGTGCAGCGTCACGCTGTCGCCCCCGGCCGCCACGAGATGCCCGGCCCTGCGGCCCCAGGGCAGCCCCGCCTCGCCCGGCACCACCAGGCCAAGCAGCCCGACCGGTGGCGTGATGCCCGCCGCGGCGAGAATGCCGGCGGCCGCCATGCTCTCGGCCAGCGGCACGGGCGCGGCGTGGCGGCCCAGCACCTGCCAGAGCGCGGCGGCATCGTCCCAGCCGAGGCCGGCGCCGCCCATCGCGTCCGGCACCAGCGCCAGCGTCAGGCCCAGCCCCTCCATCTCGGCCCAGAGCGCGCCGGGCCAGATGCCCTGTTCCAGGCCGCGCAGCAGCGCCGGCGAGACGGTATCGGCCAGCAGACGGTCCACCTGCTCCAGCAGGATCGTGCGAAGCTCGTCCGACATGGCTCAGCGCAGCCCCAGCTGGCGGGCGATGATCCCGCGCAGGATCTCCCGCGTGCCGCCGCGCAGGCTGTAGCTGCGCGCGACCATGGTGATGATGCCGAGCATCTCCGTCACCTGCGGCGGCGTGCGCGCCGGATCCAGCAGGTCGCGGATCGTCTCGGGCAGCGTGATCTGCTCCCAGTCGTTGCCGAGATCCTTCACCAGTGCCGCCTCGCGCTCCGGCGCCTTGCCCTCCTGCAGCATGCCGGCTACGGCGAGCGACATCTGCCTGAGCGTCCCTGCCCGCGCCAAGAGGCGCCCCACCGCCTCGGCCGCGGCCGATTCGGCGCGCAGGTCGTCGAGCGCGGCGGTCAGCAGCGGCAGGGAGGACAGGTAGCGCTCCGGCCCCGCGCGCTCGAAGGCCAGCTCGGCGGTGGCCTGCTTCCAGCCCTGCCCGACCTCGCCCACCACCATGGAGTCGGGGACGAAGACATCGTCGAAGGTGATCTCGTTGAACCCCTCCTCGCCTACCAGGTCGAGGATGGGGCGGATGGTCAGGCCGGAGGAGCGGAGATCCACCAGGAACTGGCTCAGCCCCTGGTGCTTCAGCTTGGGATCCGGCTGCGCCTCGGTGCGCAGCAGCGCGATCATGAAGTCGCAGCGATGCGCGTTGGTGGTCCAGACCTTGCGGCCGTTGATCCGCCAGCCCCCCGGCACCCGCTCGGCCCGGGTGCGCAGCGAGGCGAGGTCGGAGCCGCTGTCGGGTTCCGAAAGCCCGATCGCGAAGGCGCATTCGCCGCGGATGATGCGAGGGATGAACTCGCGGCGCTGCTCCTCCGTGCCCAGGCGCAGGATCAGCGGGCCGGACTGGCGGTCGCCGATCCAGTGCGCGGCGACCGGCGCGCCGACGGCCAGCATCTCCTCGAGCACGACGTAGCGTTCCATCGCGGTGCGCTCCCCGCCGCCATGGGCGGCCGGCCAGGTCATGCCGATCCAGCCGCGCCGGCCGACCTCGCGGGTGAATTCGCGGTCGAAGCCCATCCAGGAATAGGCGCGCACCATCGGCGTCCAGTCGCGCCCGGCCTCGGCCAGGAAGGCGCGCAGCTCGGCACGCAACGCCGGCGCTTCCGGCGGCGTGTCACGAAGGTCGAAACGCAGGCCGGCCATGCAGTCCTCCCGATCCCGGGCGGATGGATCACCCGGAATCCACTGCCGCGCCAGCCCCCCTCGACAGATGTGGGCGAGCCGGCTTTCCTGCCGTGACGATCGGGGATTGGCGGGCATGGACAAGTTCGGCATCGGCCAGCCGGTGCGCCGCAAGGAGGACGCGCGGCTGCTGACCGGCGGCGGCACCTACACGGACGACATCGACCGGCCCGGCCAGGCGCATCTGGTGGTGCTGCGCTCGCCGCACGCGCATGCGCGCATCCGCGCGATCGATACGGCCGCGGCGCGGGCGGCGCCGGGCGTGCTCGCCGTGCTGACCGGGCATGACGCGGACGCCGACGGCATCGGCCGCTTCCCGGTGATGGTCGATGTGCCGGGCCGGGACGGCGGCAGGCTCTTCGCGCCGCCACGCGAGATGCTGCAGACGCGCAAGGTGCGCATGGTGGGCGACCCCGTCGCCATCGTCGTCGCGGAGACCCGCGCCCAGGCGCAGGACGCGGCCGAACTGGTGGCCGTGGAGTATGACCCCCTGCCCCATGTCATCGACACCGCCGGGGCGCTGGCACCGGACGCGCCGCTGCTGTGGGAGGAGAACGGCAGCAACCTCTGCGTCCATTGGACCAGCGGGCGCGAGCAGGAGGCGGAGGATGCCTTCGCCCGTGCGGTGCAGGTGGTGACCGTCGATCTCGTCAACAACCGGCTCGTCGGCAACCCGATGGAGCCGCGCGTCGCCATCGGCGAGTACGACGCCGCGACGGGGCGCTGGACCCTGCATTCCCCGACCCAGGGCGTGATCCGCGTGCGCGACGGCCTCGCGAAGCACATCCTGGAGGTGCCGAACGACCGCCTGCGCGTCGTGTCCCCCGATGTCGGCGGCGGCTTCGGCCTGCGCGGCAAGATCCACGTGGAAAGCGGCATGGTGCTGTGGGCCGCCAGGCGCCTCGGCCGGCCGGTGAAGTGGCGCAGCGACCGCACCGAGACCTTCCTGTCCGACCCGCATGGCCGTGACCACGTGACCCATGCGGAGATGGCCCTCGATGCGCAGGGCCGGACGCTGGGAGTGCGGATCCGTACCATCGCCGCCATGGGCGCCTACCTGCAGGATTTCGGCCCCCGCATCCCGACCGTGGCAGGCGGGCGGATCAACGGCACCGTCTACGACATCCAGGCGCTGAACGTGCAGGTACGCTGCGTCTTCACCAATACCCAGCCGACGGATGCGTATCGCGGGGCCGGCCGGCCGGAGACGGCCTATGTGCTGGAACGCCTGTACGACCAGGGCGCGCTGGCCCTCGGCCTCGGCCGCGACGAGATCCGGCGGCGCAATTTCATCCGGCCCGAGCAGATCCCCTACCGCAACGCCGCCGGCAACCAGATCGACAGCGGCCGCTTTGCCGAGACCATGGACAATGTGCTCGCGCTCGCCGACTGGGCCGGGTTTCCGGCGCGCCGGGCGGAGGCGACGCGCCGCGGCCGGCTGCGCGGCATCGGCCTCGGCTACTTCATCGAAGCCTCGGGCGGGCAGCCGAGCGAGTGGGCGCGCGTGCGCTTCGACCCGGACGGCTTCGTGACGCTGACCGTCGGCACCTTCAGCCACGGCCAGGGGCACGAGACGGCCTATGCGCAGGTGCTGCATTCGGAGCTCGGCATCGGGTTCGACAGGGTGCGCTTCGTGCAGGGCGACACGCAGGTGGTGCCGCAGGGCAACGGCACGGGCGGCTCGCGCAGCTCGCAGATGGGCGGCGTCGCCATTGCCCGCGCGTCGGAGCTGGTGGTGGCGAAGGGCCGGCGGCTGGCGGCGCACGCGCTGGAAGCCGCGGTGGACGACGTGGAGTTCGATGCCGCGGCGGGCCGCTTCCGCGTCGCCGGGACGGACCTCTCCTGCGGCTGGGACCGCGTCATCGAGATCGCCGCCAACCCGCCCCAGGGCGAGACGCCGGGCCTGGACGAGCAGCTCGTCTATACCCGCACCACCGAATGCAACTTCCCGAACGGCTGCCACGTGGCGGAGGTGGAGATCGACGCCGACACGGGCCGGGTGGAGCTGGTGCGCTATGCCGCGGTGGACGACGTGGGCAACGTGATCAACCCGCTGCTGGTGCATGGCCAGGCGCATGGCGGCATCATGGCCGGCATTGGCCAGGCGCTGCTGGAGCACGCGGTGTGGGATGCCGGAAGCGGGCAGTTCCTCACCGCCACCTTCCAGGACTACTGCCTGCCACGCGCGGCGGACGCGCCGGACTTCGCCCTCGGATTCAACGTGGTGCCCTGCCCGAACAACGATCTCGGCGTGAAGGGCGCCGGCGAGGGCGGGGCCTGCGGCGCGCCGCCGGCCATCGTCTCCGCGGTCTGCGACGCCCTCGGGGTGGCGCATATCGACATGCCCGTCACGGCCGAGAAGGTCTGGCGCGTGCTGGCCGTGGCGGCGCGACAGGCGCGTGCGGCATGAGCCAGGCCTTCATCCCCGCCGCCTTCATGCGCGGCGGCTCCTCCAAGGGCGTGTTCTTCCATGCGCGGGACATGCCTGGCGACCGCGCGGCGCTGGACCCGATGCTGCTGGCCGTGCTCGGCAGCCCCGACCCCTATGGCCGGCAGCTCGATGGCATGGGCGGCGGGATTTCGTCGCTCTCCAAGGGCGTCATCATCGGCCCGCCGACGCGCGTGGACGCCGATGTGGACTACACCTTCGCCCAGGTCGCGGTGGACCGGCCCGTGGTGGACTGGAAGGGAAATTGCGGCAACCTCTCCGCCGCCGTGGGTCCCTTCGCCGTGGATGAGGGGCTGGTGCGCGCCGCGGGCGGCGAAGCGCTGGTGCGCATCCACCAGGTGAACACGCGCAAGCTGATCCATGCGCGCTTCCCCGTGCAGGGCGGCCGCGCCGTGGTGCAGGGCGACTTCGCCATCGCCGGCGTCGCTGGTACCGGCGCGCGCATCCGGCTCGATTTCCTCGACCCCGGCGGCACCCAGACGCCGCACCTGCTGCCCACCGGCAATGCCGCGGACACGCTCGACATTCCCGGCCATGGTCCGCTGCGCGCCACGCTGGTCGATGCCGCCAACCCCGCCGTCTTCATCGATGCCGCCGATCTCGGCCTGACCGGCGGCGAGCTGCCGGAGGAGATCGAGGCCCGCGCCGACGTCCTGGCGCTGCTCGACCGCATCCGGCGCATCGCCGGCGTCGCCATGGGTCTTGGCGCGACGCCGACGCAGGTGGGTCTCGCCAGCCCGCGCGTCGCGCTGGTGGCGCCGCCGCTGCCGGCGCGTACGCTGGATGGGCGCATCCTGGACCCGGCGGCGCACGACATCGGCGTGCGCATGCTCTCCATGGAACGCCCGCACCGCGCCGTACCGATGACCGGCGCGATGGGGCTGGCGGTGGCCTGCCGCATCGCCGGCTCCGTGCCCCATGCGCTGATGCGGCAGGGCCCGAGCGCGGAGGTGATCCGCGTCGGCCACGCCTCCGGCATCGTCGCCGTCGGCGCCGAGGTGCGGCAGGCGAATACGGGCTGGCATGCCGAGAGCGCCGTGGTGTTCCGCACCGCGCGGCGGCTCATGCAGGGCCAGGTCGCGATCCCCCTCTGAACAAGGACATCCCCGAGTGTTCCGCGTCGGCTATCTCGACCACGTCCCGCACCAGGCCTTCCTCGACACCGCCGCGCAGGAGCCGCTGCTGGAGGTGGTGCGCATCGGCCTGGACCAGCCGGAAGCGGCGGTGATCGCGGCGCTGGACCGCTGCCACGCCTACTACGTCATGGCCTCGCGCGACGAGCTGCCGCGGCCCTTCCACGTGCACGCGGAACTTCTGGCGCGCCTGCCGAAGCTGCTGATGGTGGCGAGCTACGGCGCCGGCTACGACACCATCGATCCCGATGCCTGCACCGATGCCGGCGTGCTGCTGTGCAACCAGGCCGGCGGCAATGCGGAGGGCGTGGCGGAGCACGCCGTCGGCATGATGCTGGCACTGCTCAAGCGCATGCCCGAGGCCACCGCTGCCATGCGCACGGGCCGCGCGCGGGACCGCGTGGCGCTGATGGGGCAGGAGCTGCGCGGGCGGACGGTGGGGCTGGTGGGCATCGGCCATGTCGGCACCCGCGTGGCGGAGATCTGCCGCCTCGGCTTCTCCTGCCGCGTGATCGCCTGCGATCCCTACCTCGATGCCGCGGTGGTGGCGGCACGCGGCGCCGAGAAGGTGGAGATGGACCGCCTGCTGGCGGAGAGCGACGTGGTCAGCCTGCACCTGCCGCTGACCGGCGAGAGCCGCGACCTGATGAATGCCGGGACCTTCGCGCGGATGCGCCGCGGCGCGATCTTCGTCACGACCTCGCGCGGCTCCATCCACAACGAGCCGGCGCTGCACGAGGCGCTGGCCAGCGGGCATCTCGGCGGCGCCGGCCTCGACGTGTGGGAGCAGGAGCCGCCGCCGCCGGACCACCCGCTGCTGCTGCTGGACAACGTCGTCCTTACCCAGCACACGGCCGGCGTGACGCATGAGAGCCGCGCCAACATCACGCGCATCGCCGCCCTGGGGTTTGCCGAGGCGGCGCATGGCCGCCTGCCGCCTCGGGTGATCAACCCGGCGGTCGTGCCGCGCTTTGCGGCGCGCTGGTCGGCAGCCTTCGGGCGGCTGGTGGCGATCTAACAGGCTTTCGTGGCTTGGCCCACACGTCGTGCGGTCCAAGCTCCTGACATGCAAGCCTGCTTAGGCTCCTGTTCGAGCGCAAACCTCCAGAGGTTTGCTTAGCGTTCCGCCTCCCAGCGGGCACGCCGCGTCGCCCGTGCCGGCGGCGTTCGTGGGTGCCTCCGAGGGAGACGACGTCCAGCACGGAGCCGTGCACGGGCTCGTGCGGCGCCTTCCGCCAATACCACCCCGTTGCACCATCAAGGCCCCGCTTGCGCGGTTCCGGCGCCGGGAGCACCCTTCCCCGGACGCTGCAGCGGAGGGACGTGCCATGGTCGATATGGTCATCACCGGGGACTGCGTCGTCGCGCCGCACCAGATCGGCCCGGCCGACGTGGCGATTGCGGGTGGCAAGGTGGTGGCGGTCGCCGCTCCCGGCAGCTTCCCGCTCTCGGCGAATGCCCGGCACATCGACGCCCGCAGCAAGGTCGTGATGCCCGGCGGCATCGATCCGCACACGCATTGCCTCTGGCCCACCTTCGGCGCCGGCGGCTCGATCACCCAGACCATGGGCCCGAGCGTGGTCGGCAAGGCGGCGCTGCATGGCGGCACCACCACCATGATCGACTTCACCCGCTGGACCCATGGCCGCACCATCCAGCAGGCCATCGAGCAGCGCATGGCCGACTGGAAGGACGACGGCTGCCCCTGCGACTACGCCTTCCACACCATGGTGGAGGGCGACCTGCCGCCTGAGATCCCGGCCCAGGTTGGCGAATCCATCGAGGCCGGGCACGCCACGGTGAAGATCTTCACCACCGACATCACGCCCAGCCGCAAGGGCCGGATGGTGGATTTCGGCGACATCTGGGAGGTGTTCCAGGTGCTGGCGAAGCGGGGCGGCCTCGGGGTCATCCACTCCGAGGACAACGACATCGTCATGCACATGTACGCCAAGCTGTTCCGCGAGGGCCGCACCGGCTTCGAGAACATGGCCGAGGTGCACAACGCGCTGTCCGAGGATGTCTCCTTCCGCCGCGTCATCCGCCTGGCCGAGCACGTGCCGGGCTGCGGCCTGTACATGCTGCATGTCTCGGCCGGCAACGGCGTGCGCGCGATCCGCGAGGCGCGCTCGCGCAACCAGCCGATCTACGGCGAGAGCCTGCACCAGTACATGCTCTACACGCAGGAGGACTACAAGCGGCCGAACGGGCAGATCTACCACACCTACCCCTCGCTCAAGAGCCAGGCCGACCAGGACGAGCTGTGGCGCGGCGCCATGGACGGCTCCATCGCCTGCGTCGCCACGGACGAGATCTGCTGCTCGCTCTCGGTGAAGGTGCAGGGCAGGCAGATCGACGACACCACCGGCGGCAATGCCGGGGTCGAGCCGCGCGTGGCGGTGATGTACTCCGAGATGGTCGGCAAGCGCGGCTTCACGCTGCGGCAATTCGTCGATCGGGTCAGCACCAATGCGGCGAAGATCATGGGCATGTACCCGAGGAAGGGCGCCATCGCGCCCGGGTCGGATGCCGACATCTGCATCCTCGATCCCGCGCTGAAGCGCACGGTGCGGGCCGAGCTGCTGCACGAGACTGACTACACGCCGTGGGAGGGTCGCGAGGTGAATGCCTGGCCGTCCATGACCATCCTGCGCGGCAAGGTGGTGGTGGAGAACGAGAAATTCGTGGGCGACGCGCGCGGGGGCGCCTGGATCAGCCGCAAGGTGCCGGAGGAGATCCGCAGCCGCGCCGTCGACATGGCGTGAACGATGGGCATGACCACGCCCGAGCTGCGCGACCTGCTGGCCGACAGCCTGGCGGTCTGGGGCGTGGCCGGGCGCATCACCGTATCGGGAGCGGGTGTCGTCGTCGCGGCTGCCGGACACGAACTCCGCATCCTGCCGGCCGAACGCCCGCTGCGCTGGTGGCTGGAACGCCCCGGCCAGCGCCGCCCCTATCCCGGCACGGTCGGGCTGCTGCGCGGGGTGCGCAACGCGCTCGGCGCCGGTGACGGGCAGCCGGTGCGCCTCAGGGTCTCGTCCGCGGCAGGGGCATGACGGCCCGCATCCCGGTCGGCGTCCTCACCGGCTTCCTCGGCGCCGGCAAGACCACGCTGCTGCGGCGCGTCCTGCGCGACCCGGCCTGGGCCGACAGCGCCGTCATCATCAACGAATACGGCGAGGTGCCGCTGGATCACGAGCTGGTCGCGGCCGGCGACGAGACCTTCCTCTCGCTCGCCACCGGCTGCCTCTGCTGCGTCATGCGATCCGACCTGACGGAGACGCTGCTTGCCCTGCACCGCCGCCGCGCGGCCGGCGAGATCCCGCCCTATGCCCGCGTGCTGATCGAGACCTCGGGCCTGGCCGATCCCGCGCCGATCCTGCACGCGCTGATGCTGGAGGATGTGGTGACGGCGACGCATGCGCTGCACGCCGTGGCGACGCTGGTCGATGCGCAGCACGGCATGGCGGCGCTCGATCGCCACCCGGAGGCGCAGCGCCAGGTGCTGCTCGCCGACCGGCTGCTGCTGACCAAGCCCGATCTCGCGCCGGACACCGCCGCGCTGGAAGCCAGGCTGCACGCGCTCAATCCCGCTGCGCCGATCCGCGCGGCGGTGCAAGGCGCGGTGCCGCCGGATTGGGTCTTCGCCCCGGGCCAGCATGCCGCGGACCCCGCCGCCCTCGCCGCCTGGCTGGAGCAGGCCGGCAGTGCGGCGCGGCACAGCGACGGCGTCGCAACCATGGTGATCGAGCGGGAGGCATCGATCCCGGCCATGGCGCTGACGCTCTGGATGCAGGCGCTGGCCGAGCATGCCGGGCCGAAGCTGCTGCGCCTGAAGGGTCTTGTGGCGCTGACCGAGACAGGTGCCGACCGGCCGGCCGCCATCCACGCCATCCAGCACGTGGTGCATCCGCTGGAGTGGCTGGAGACCTGGCCATCCGCCGATCGGCGCAGCCGAATCGTGCTCATCGGCCAGGGCATCCCGCGCCACTGGCCGGCACGGCTGCTGGCCGCCCTGGAGGCCGAGGTCGTCGAGGAATCGGAGCGGCTCAGCGCGCCTCGCTGAGGGCCTCGGCCACGATCGCGTTGTCGGCGGTGGCGGCGAAGCCAGGCTTGCGGGTGATAGCGCCCGCCGAATGCATCGCCGTCTCCAGCCGCGTGAAGGCCTCCTCCGGATAGAAGGGATCGACCGTCCAGAGGCTCTGGCGCTTGTATCGGCCGAGCGCGCCGATCAGCAGCGGCCGCGGCAGATCGGGGAAAAACGGCGCCACCAGGTCGGCCAGCGCCTCGGGCGGACTTGCCGCGACCCAGGCGAGCGTCCTCGCCAGGCCGCGCAGCATCGCCTTGAACTCCGCGCGCCGCGCGACGAGGCGCTCCGTGGTGCTGGTGAAGGTGGTGTACGCGGTCGGCCCGCGGCTGGCCGCGACATGCCAGACATGCGCGCGGCCCGCACCCACAAAGCTGCTCACCAGCGGCTCGAAGACCTGCGCGACGTCGAGCGTGCCGTTCGCCACAGCTTCGGCGTTCTCCGCCATGGACCGGCCGGTCACGCGGCGCACCCCCGTGGGATCGAGGCCCGCCAGCCGGATGTCGTGCTGCAAGGTCCACCACGGCGTCGGCACCTCGGAAACGGTGCCGAGCGTCAGCGACGCCAGGTCCGTCAGGCGGAAGTCGGGCCGCGGCGTGTGGCCGATCAGGAAGAACGGATCGCCCATCACCACCGCGCCGAAATTGCGCAGCGGCGAGGCGGGGTCGGCCTCATGCGCCAGCAGGATGCGCATCGGCCCGCCCCAGGCGAGATCGGCCTCGCCCGCCAGCACCGCATCCTTCGCGAGGGAGGGCACCGTCCCGTCGCGCAGCGTCACCGCCACGCCCTCCGCCGCATAGGCGCCGCGGGCGAGCGCGGCATAGAAGGGCGCATAGAAGACGGCGCGGAAGGGCTCCTGCAGCGTGATCGGATGCATGCGCACGGTGCCTCGGGCTTGGTTCCGGAACCAGCCTCGCGCATTCTGCCCGCCGCGCCAATCCGCTGGGGATGACCTGACATGATCCGACGCCGACCACTGCTGCTCGCGGCACCCGCGCTGCTGCCGGTCCTGCACGGCGCCGGCGCCCAGGCGCCGCGCTTCCCGGACCGGCCGTTGCGGCTGGTCATCCCGGTCGGCGTCGGCGGCGTGACCGATATCGTCGGGCGGATCCTCGCCGACCACATGGGCACGCTGCTGGGCCGGCCGGTGGTGCCGGAGAACGTCGTCGGCGCCGGCAGCACGGTGGGCGCGCTGGCTTTCCACCGCGCGGCGGCCGACGGCTACACGATCTTCATCGGCACGAACAACCACCCGGTCATGAAGGCGATCTATCCGAACTTCCCGCTCGATCCGGTGGCGGACTTCGTGCCGCTCTGCCTGGTAGGGCACCAGCCTTTCATCCTGGCCGTCAACCCGGAGGTGCCGGTACGCGACGTGCCCGGCCTGCTTGCCTGGCTGCACCAGCAGGGCGCGACGGCGAATTACGGCTCGGCCAATCCCGGCGCGACGAACCACATGGCGGGCGAGCTGCTGGAGCAGCTCGGCGGCGTGGCCTTCACCATCGTGCCGTACCGCACCGCGGCGAATGCGGTGCAGGATCTCGTGGCGGGGCGCGTGCAGCTCAGCATCGACAGCCCCTCGATGATGGCGCCGCTGATCCGCGACGGCCGGCTGCGGGCGCTGGCGGTGAGCAGCCCGACGCCTTCGACGCAATTCCCCGAGCTGCCCGCCCTCGCCGAGGCCGGCGTGGCCGGCTATGCGCTGACCGCCTGGCAGGTGCTGTTCGCCCGGCCCGGCACGCCGCCGGAGGTGCTTGCGGTGCTGGAGGATGCGGCACGGCGCGCAGTGGCCGACCCAGGCGTGCGGGCGCGGCTGGCGGGTGCGAATGTGGAGACCTGGCCGGATTCCTCCCCGGCAGCCGCGGTGGCGCATGTGCAGGCGGAGGTCGCGCGCTGGGTGCCGATCGCGGCCGCCATCACCCCGGGCGGGTGAGGCTTGCCGGGGTCCGGCGCGGGTGGTCAATTGCCGGCATGATCGACATCCAAAGCCTGTTTTCGCTCGAGGGCCGTGTCGCCCTGGTCACCGGCGCCTCCGGCGGCCTCGGCGCGCACTTCGCCAGGGTGCTGCATGGGGCTGGCGCGCGGATCGTGCTGGCGGCGCGGCGGATCGATGCGTTGGCGGCGCTGGCCGGCGAGTTGGGCGGACGCGCCGCCACCGTGCCGCTGAACGTGACGGAGGGCGAGGCCGTCGCGCAAGCCTTCATTGCGGCTGAGGCCGCCTTCGGCGCACCCTGCGACATCATCGTGAACAATGCCGGCATCGCGGTGACGAAGCCGGTCCTGCAGCAGTCTGAAGCCGACTGGGACAGCGTGCTGGATGTGAACCTGCGCGGCTGCTTCCTGGTGGCGGCGGAGGGCGCGCGACGACTGGTGGCGGCGAAGACGCCGGGCAGCATCATCAACATCGCCTCCATCGGCGGCCTGCGGATTCTCTCTGGCGTCGCCGGCTACACGGCCTCGAAGGCGGGGCTGGTGCAGTTGACGAAGCAACTGGCGGTGGAGCTGGCACGCCACGACATCCGCGTGAACGCGCTCTGCCCGGGCTATATCGAGACGCCGATCAACCGCGAGTTCTTCGCCTCCGAGGCCGGGCAGGCGGTGATCCGGCGCGTGCCGCAGCGCCGGCTCGGCCAGCCCGGGGATCTCAGCGGCGCGCTGCTGCTGCTCGCCTCCGCCGCCGGCGCGCACATGACGGGTGCGACGCTGGTGGTGGATGGCGGGCATTCCGTGAACGCTCTCTAGTGTCCCGTTCCAGAAATTCCTAGGCAAACGGGGAGATCCTGTGATTCGCT
>ERZ1066123.972-NODE-972-length-18846-cov-6.610984_pt1 | contig 18846 bp, 19 predicted proteins | sample MGYA00382770_ERZ1066123 | MGnify/ENA primary metagenome ERZ1066123 (study PRJEB33369, sample SAMEA5778353) | biofilm metagenome | biome: Industrial cooling water; feature: Water cooling tower basin; material: Biofilm | place: United Arab Emirates | collected...
TCCTGAGAGCGAGCATGTCAGAACGGCTCCGGGTAATGCCCGGCAAAGGCCGAGATCGGCGGCTTCGCGTCCGGGTCGGTGATCACGTCCAGCAGCACCGGTGCCCGCGCGTCCAGCGCGTCGCGCAGCGCCGGCGCGATGGCCGCGCTGCCCTCCACCCGCAGGCCCTGCACGCCGCAGGCGCGCGCGATGGCGGCGTGGTCCACGGCGGCGAAATTCACCGCGATGGTGTGCTCGCCGAAGCGCACCTCCTCGGCGTGCTTCTGGTAGCCGAGGATGCCGTTGTTCAGCACGACGACGGTGACCGGCAGTTCCAGCCGCCGCAGCGTCTCCAGCTCGGCCCAGGAATGCGCGAAGCCGCCGTCGCCGCACAGGCAGACCACGCGCCCCGCGCTGCCCATCTCGGCCAGCGCCACCTGTGCGCCGATCGCCATGGGCAGGCCCCAGCCGAGGCCGGCGATGCCGCGCGGCGTCAGGAAGCGCTGCCCTGCCCGCTTCGCCGTCAGGTAATTGGCAACCCAGATCGAGGCGTAGGAGGCATCGGCCACCACCACGTCCTCCGCCCCGATCAGCGCATCGAGCTCCGCCATCACCCGCTCGGGCCGGCAGAGCGGGGCATCGCGCCCCAGCAGGCCCTGCATGGTCGCGTGCCAGGCGGCGACGGAGGCGGCGATCTCGCGTTCCACCGCCGGCCGGGCGGCGGCGCGCCGGCCGAGGTCGCGCCTGCGCAGCGCCCCGGCCAGCGCCGCCAGGGTCAGCTTGGCGTCGCCCAGCAGGCGCTGCGATTCGTAATTGCGGCCGATCTCCATCGGGTCGGTGTCGAGGTGGATGAAGCGGGTCTCCGGCCCGAACAGCCGCCAGCTGTCGGTGCCGTTCTGGTTGGTGCGGGTGCCGGCCAGCAGCACCACGTCGGCGCGCTCGACCATCGGGCGCAGCGCGTGGGTGCGGGTGCCCTGCCCCATGACGTAGCCGACGATGCCGAGGGTCAGCGGATGCGTCTCGTCCGCCGCCCCCTTTCCCATGACCGTGGTCGCCACCGGCAGGTGCGCCACGTCCTGCAGCGCGCGCAGCTCCGGCATGGCGCCCGACATCAGCACGCCGCCGCCGGCCACCACCAGCGGATGCTCGGCCGCGGCCAGCGCATCGGCCGCGGCATCGATGGCGACCGGATCGGCCAGGGTGCGGTCCAGCGGCACGTCGCCGAGCGACATCACCCGTGGCCGCAGCAGCGCGGCGCGGGCGGCCGCCGTCTCAGTCAGCAGATCGGCCGGCACCAGCAGCACGGCGGGGCCGGGCCGGCCGGAGGCGGCGGCGGTGAAGGCCATGTCCACGTAGTCGTCGAGCCGGTCGGCGCGATCGAGGCGCCGCACCCACTTCGCCACGGGGGCGAACATCGCCAGGTGGTCCAGCTCCTGGAAGGCGTTGCGGTCGAAATTGTCCCGCGTCACCTCCTGCACCAGAGCCAGCACCGGGACGCTCGCCTTCAGCGCCTCGGCCAGCGGTGCCACCAGCAGGGTCGCGGCCGGGCCGTTCTGCGCAGTGACGATGCCGACCTTCCGCGCGATGCGGGCATAGCCGTCCGCCATGGCGCCGCCGGCATTCTCCTGCCGGTAGGGTTTCTGCTCGATGCCGACTGCCGGGCAGGCGAGGTGGAAGGCGCTGGGCAGGGACTGGCCGAAGGTGAGCGTCACGCCGTGGCGGCGGAACCCCTCGGCCAGGCGCAGCGCGACGGTGGCGTTGCCGCCGGCGGTGACGGCGGGCTTGGCGTCATCGAAGACCGGCATGGCGTTCCCTCGGAGCTTTGCGCGAGGGTAGCAGCTACGCCGCGTCGTGGAAGATCACCCCCAGGGTGAACCGCTCCCCACTGCGGAGCCGGCTGACGCCGTGGCGCAGCGCCACGCGGTAGGTGCCGCGCGCGCCTTGCACGGGCCGGTGCCGGGTGGCGAAGACCACCGCCTCGCCCTGCGCCAGGGGTACCACCTCGGCGCGGGACTGCATGCGCGGCCGCTGCTCGGTCAGCACGAATTCGCCGCCGGTGAAGTCACGCCCCGGGGCGGAGAGCAGCACCGCCACCTGGAGCGGGAAGGCGACCGGGCCGTAGATGTCCTGGTGCAGGCAGTTGTAGTCGCCGGCGCCGTAGCGCAGCAGCAGCGGCGTCGGCCGGGTCTGGCCGGCTTCGTGGCACTCGGCATGGAAGGCCGCGAGGTCCGGCGGGTAGCGCCGCGCCTCGCCCAGCGCCGCGGCCCAGCGGTTGGCCAGCGGCACCAGGCGCGGGTAGAGCGCCGCCCGCAGCGCCGCGACAGGGGGCGGCAGGGGCTCGGCGAGATACTTGTACTCGCCGCGGCCGAAGCCGTGCCGGGCCATGACGATGCGGCTGCGGAACCCGGCCTCCGCCGCGTAGAGCGCGGCCAGGGCGGCGCAGTCCGTCGGCGGCAGCAGCGGCACGCCGGTCGCGACCGCGCCATGGCCCTCCAGCTCGGCCTCGATGCGCGCCCAGTCCAGCGCGGCGACGGTGTCCTCGATCATGCCGGCGATCATGGCCATGGACGACGCGGCGCGCCTCCCGCGGGTTGCGCCGGGATCAGCCGGCCGCCACCGGTGCCCGCATCAGCAGCGGCCGCCCCAATGCCCGCCCGAGCACCGCCACCAGCGCGATCGCCAGCCCGTGCGAGACCAGCACCTCCAGCGCCGCGTCCAGGTGGTGGAACAGGGTCAGCCCCGCCGAGCACAGCGCCGCCGAGGCCAGCCCCGCCAGCAGCAGCACCGGCGTCGGCCGCACGGGGCCGGCATGGCGCAGCAGCAGCAGCAGCCCCGCCCCCAGCGGGATGCCAAGCCCGAGGATGAAGCGGATGCAGCCCATGCTGAGCCGCGGCTGCAGGGCGCGATCGCCGAGGCGCACCAGGTCCTCGAGGCAGCCCAGACCCAGCATGGCCGCCCAGGCCAGGGCGAAGGGCAGCGGCAGCAGCGGCAGCAGCGCCCAGCGCGCCGAGCGGTCCGGCCGGGCGAGCATGGCGGCGGCGAGGGCGGCGGCGATGCCGGTGGCCACCGCGGCCAGCCATTGCGCGCCCTCCTGCGGCAGCATCAGCCGCGCCATCAGGTCGTGCCGCACCCCGTGCAGCAGCACCGCGGCGCCGATCGCCGCCGCCGCGCCGACCAGCCACAGCGCCGCCTGCACGCCGGGGCCGGGCATGCGCCGCACCGGGCGCAGCCCCGCCGCCAGGTCGCCGATCAGATCCTCGGTCCGCGCCACATCCTGTCCCTAGTCTCCAGCACCACCGCCCAGCCGCTTGCGCAGCGCCTTCACCGCCCGGTGCGTCGCCACCTTCAGGGCGCCCACCGACATCCCGGATCGCGCGCTGGCCTCGGCCAGGGAGAGGTCCTCCAGCTTCGCCAGCACGAGCGCGGTGCGCTGGGCCGGCGGCAATTCCGCAACCGCCTCGCGCAGCCGCGCCGCTTCCAGGCGCTGCTCCGCCATATTCGCCGCAGGGGCGGCCAAGGTTTCGCCGAATGTCTCAATTGGTGTCTCCCGGCCCTGGCGGCGACCGTGGCGGCGCAGCCGGTCGATGGCCCGGCGCTCGGCGATCGCGGCCAGCCAGGGGCGGATCGGCCGCGCCGGCTCATAGGCCGCGCGCAGCTGGTGGATGGTCAGCAGCGCGTCCTGGACCGCGTCCTCGGACTCGCTCGGGTCGAGGATCCGCCGCCGCACCACCGCCCGCAGGAAGGGCAGGCAGGCGCGCAGCAGGCGGTCATAGGCGCGGGCGTCGCCGGCCTGCGCCGCCGCCATCCAGCCCTCCCATTCGCCCTCGGTGCCGGCCATGGCGCGGCCCTAGCACGCGACGCGCCAGGGATGCATCAACCGTCGAGCAGCGCCGGCCGCCGGCCACGCCAGGGCATCGCGCGCTCATAATGGTCGCCGGCCCGGAACAGGGTCGGCTCGGACCAGGGCTTGCCGACGAGCTGCATGGCCACCGGCAGCCCGCCCTCCCCGTAGCCGGTGCAGAGCGTCAGGCCGGGCCAGCCGGTGACGTTGAAGGGAATGGTGAAGTTCGGCTTTTCCAGGAAAGCCCATTTCGGGACGGCGTCGATACGCGGCGCCTCGCCCGGCTGCGCCGCGGTCAGCAGCAGATCGCACCCGGCCACGGCGGCGGCGGTGCGCGCGGTCAGCTCCAGCCGCTTCTTCTGCGCCGCCAGGTAGTCCGCGGCGGTCAGCAGCCCGCCGAGCACCAGCCGGTCGCGCAGCAGCTCGCCATACATCTGCGCGTCGCGTCGCATCCACGCCTCGTGCACCGCGAAGGCTTCCGACAGCAGGATGATCCAGCCGCAGGCGTTGAACTCGGCGAGCGAGGGCAGGGTCACGTCGCCCACCTCCGCCCCCTCGGCGCGGAAGAAGGCGGCGGCGTCCTCGATGCCCTTCAGCGTCGCGGCGCTCACCGGGTTGTCGGCCTCGTGGAAGTGGCGGACGAAGCCGATGCGCAGCCCCTTCACGCCGCAGCCCAGCTCGCCGCGGAAATCCGGCACGGGCACATCGGCGCTGGCCGGGTCGGCCGGGTCGTGGCCGGCCATGGCCCCCAGCAGGATGGCGCAATCCTCCACCGTCCAGGCCAGCGGGCCGGTGTGGTCCAGGGTCTGCGCCAGCGGCAGAACCCCCGCGCGCGAGCACCGCCCATAGGTCGGCTTGATGCCAGCGATGCCGCACAGCGCCGCCGGGCCGCGGATGGAGCCGCCGGTGTCCGACCCCGTGCCGCCGAGGATCATCCCCGCGGCCACCGCCGCCCCGGTGCCGGAGGACGACCCGGCGGGCATGTGGTCCGGGTTCCACGGGTTGCGCGCGGGCGGCCAGGGCAGGTCGAAACTGGGCCCGCCGAAGGCGAACTCATGCGTCGCCAGCTTGCCGAGCGAGATCACGCCGGCCTCCGCCAGGCGGCGCACCGTGAAGGCATCCGCCGCCGGCACGTGGTGTTCCAGCACGCGGGAATGCGCCGTGGTCGGGATGCCGGCGGTCTCGTAAATGTCCTTGTGCGCGAAGGGGATGCCGTCCAGCGGGCCGCGCGGGCCATCCCGCATGATGCGCGCCTCGGCGGCGCGGGCGGCGGCGCGCGCCGCTTCGGCGTCGAGCCGGATGAAGGCGTTGAGCGCTGGTTCGTGCGCCGCGGCGCGGCCGAGGCAGGCTTCCATCAGCTCCACCGGCGAGAGGCTGCGCGCGGCGATCTGCCGCGCCGCCTCGGCGATGGTCGGGATCGCGGCGGTCATGCGTCGCCCGCCAGGCTGTAGGTGACGGCCGGCTCGGCCGAGGCCGCCGCGGCAGAGAGCGGGGCGGCGCCGGGCGGCGGCGTGCGCACGGCCGCCTGCATCGCCTGCACGGCGCCCCAGACCGCAAGGATGCCGGCGCGCTGCCCGGCCGGCAGCGTCAGGCCGGCGCGCGCGAGCAGCGCGGCGAACTCGGCCTCGGTGATGGTCGGCGGCATGGCGGGATCCTCCGGTGGCGCTCCGGCCCGCAGTATGCTCGCGCACGGGCCGCGGCGTGAACCTGCCGATTGCCGCGCGCCGGGGCGCGGTTGCCAAGGCTTTCGGCAGGCGGCTAGGCTGCATGCCGGAATTTGCGGCGGGCCTGGCCCGACCAGAGCGGAGGAATGGACATGAAGGTCGGCGAAGCCATCGCGGAGATCATGAAGCGCGAGGGCGTGGAGATCCTCTGCGGATATCCGGTGAACCACCTCATCGAATTCGCCGCCGCCCGCGACATCCGTCCCGTCATGGTCCGCCAGGAGCGCATCGGGCTGCACATGGCCGACGCGATCAGCCGCGTTACCTCGGGCCGCAAGATCGGCGCCTTCTGCATGCAGCACGGCCCGGGCGCGGAGAACGCCTATGGCGGCGTGGCGCAGGCCTACGGCGAGAGCGTGCCTGTCCTGGTCGTGCCGCAGGGCTACCCGCGCCGCATCGCGCATATCGATCCGAACTTCAACTCCTCCGAGGCGATGCGCCACGTCGTGAAGTCGGCCGAGCCGGTGGTGATCGCCGCCGAGGTTTCCAGCATCATGCGCCGCGCCTTCACCCGGCTGCGCAACGGCCGCGGCGGCCCGGTGATCGTCGAGGTTCCGACCGACATGTGGAACGAGGAGGTTGGCGACCTCGACTACGCGCCGGTGATGGCGACGCGCTACGGCCCCGATCCGGCCGAGATCAAGCGTGCGGCGGCACTGCTGGCGGGCGCGAAGCGGCCGGTGATCTATGCCGGCCAGGGCATCCACTGGGCGCAGGCCTGGGGGCAGCTCGCGCAGCTCTCGGCGCTGCTGGCGGCGCCGGTCTGCACGAGCCTCGGCGGCAAGTCGGCCTTCAACGAGGAGCACCCGCTCTCCCTCGGCGCCGCGGGCGTCGCCATGGGCAAGCACATGCGCGTCTTCCTCGACAAGGCGGACGTGATCATCGGCCTCGGCTGCTCCTTCACCGAGACGAATTTCGGCGCGAAGATGCCGAAGGGTCCGAAATACATCCACGCCACCCTCGACCCGATGCACCTGAACAAGGACGTGCGGGCGGATATCGGCCTGATCGGCGATGCGGCGCTGACCCTGGAGGCGCTGCTGGCGGAGCTGGGCGCCCATGTGAAGTCGCCGCGCGACCCAGCCCCCGTCGCGGCCGAGATCCAGTCGGTGAAGGAGCCCTGGCTGGCGGAGTGGATGCCGAAGCTCACCTCCAACGATGCGCCGCTGAACCCCTACCGCGTGCTGTGGGACCTGCAGCACACGGTGGACAAGGACAACTGCATCATCACGCATGATGCGGGCAGCCCGCGCGACCAGATCTCGCCGTTCTGGAAATCCACCACGCCGCTCTCCTACCTCGGCTGGGGCAAGACGACGCAGCTCGGCTACGGGCTGGGCCTGGCGATGGGGGCGAAGCTGGCCGCACCCGACAAGCTCTGCATGAACGTCTGGGGCGACGCGGCCATCGGCTTCACGGGGATGGACTTCGAGACAGCGGTGCGCGAGCGCATCCCGATCATGTCCATCCTGCTGAACAATTTCTCCATGGCCATCGAGCTGAAGGTGATGCCCGTGAGCACGGAGAAGTACCGCAGCACCGACATCTCCGGCGACTACGCGGCGATGGCGCGCGCCTTCGGCGGGCATGGCGAGCGGGTCACCGACCCGTCCGAGATCGTGCCCGCCATCAAGCGCGGCATCCAGAAGACCCGGGAAGGCGTGCCGGTGCTGCTGGAGTTCATCACCAGCAAGGAGACGCAGGTGTCGCGCCAGTAGAAGCGGGGCATCGCAAGTGGCAACGGTATCGATCCGCGAGGTCCGGAAGTCCTTCGGGACCTTCGAGGTCCTCCACGGCGTCAGCGTGGAGATCGAGGACGCGGAGTTCGTCGTCCTCGTCGGCCCCTCGGGCTGCGGCAAGTCCACCCTGCTGCGCATGCTGGCAGGGCTGGAGAACATCACCGCCGGCGAGATCGCGATCGGCGGGCGGGTGGTGAACAACGTCGCGCCGAAGGACCGCGACATCGCCATGGTGTTCCAGAACTACGCGCTCTACCCGCACATGACGGTGCGGGAGAACATGGCCTTCTCCATGAAGCTCGCGAAGGCGCCTCCTTCCGCGATGGAGGAGGAGGTGCGCCGCGCCGCCCGCATCCTCGGCCTCGACAACCTGCTGGACCGCTATCCGCGCCAGCTCTCGGGCGGGCAGCGGCAGCGCGTGGCGATGGGCCGCGCCATCGTGCGCCATCCGCAGGTCTTCCTGTTCGACGAGCCGCTGTCCAACCTCGATGCCAAGCTGCGCGTGCAGATGCGCTCCGAGATCAAGGAGCTGCACCAGCGGCTGCAGGTGACCACGGTCTACGTCACGCACGACCAGATCGAGGCCATGACCATGGCCGACAAGATCGTGGTCATGAACCACGGCAACATCGAGCAGGCCGGCCCGCCGCTGGAACTGTACGACCGGCCGGCGAACCTGTTCGTCGCCGGCTTCATCGGCAGCCCGGCCATGAACCTGATCAAGGGCGCGCCCGGCCAAGGCGGCTTCATGACCGAGGGCGGCGCGCTGCTGCCGCTGCCGGCCAGCGCCAACGGCAGCGCCGGCATCTACGGCATCCGGCCGGAGCACATGCGCCTCGCGCCGGGTGAAGGCATCCCTGCCACCGTGCAGCTCGTCGAGCCCACGGGGTCGGAGACGCAGGTCACCGTGCGCATCGGCGACACGCCGCTCGCCTGCGCCTTCCGCGAGCGCGTCGCCGCGCGGCCGGGCGACGAGATCCGCATCATGCCCGACACCGGGCTGGTGCACCTGTTCGACGCCGGCACGGGCCAGCGCGTCAACTGACCAAGCAAAGCTGGGAGAGCATACGCATGGCCTTCATCACGCGCCGCCGGGCGCTGCAGCTCGGCGCCGCCGGCGCCGCCGCCCTCACTGCCGCCCAACGCGCCGCCGCGCAGTCGCGCATCCCCGCGGCGGACGTGCCCGCGCCGAACCTGCCGATCGAATCCGGCGCCACGCTCCGCATGCTGCGCCCCGTCCGCTTCGTGCAGCCGGACGAGGAGGTGTTCCGCGCCAATGCCGCGAAATTCACCCAGGCGACCGGCGTGCAGGTGCGCATCGACTTCGTCGGCTGGGAGGACATCAACCAGCAGACCGCGGTGACGGCCAATACTGGCGCCGGCCCCGACCTGATCATGGGCTTCTCCGACGCGCCGCACATCTACGCCGACAAGCTGATCGAGGTGACCGACATCGCCGAGTACCTCGGCAGGAAGTACGGCGGCTGGCTGCCGCTGGCGCGGAAATACGGCATCCGGCACGGCACGCAGAACTGGATCGGCCTGCCCTTCGGGGCCTCCTCCGGCCCGCTGGTGTATCGCAAGTCGGCGATGACCGAGGTCGGCTTCCAGCGCGCCCCGGACGATCATGCCGGCTTCCTCGACCTGTGCAGGAAGCTGAAGGCGGCGAACAAGCCCGCGGGATTCGCGCTGGGCAACGCCGTCGGCGACGGCAACGGCTTCGCCAACTGGCTGGTCTGGTCGCATGGCGGCTACCTGGTCGACGAGGAAGGCAAGGTCGCCATCAACAGTCGCGAGACCGTCGCCGCGCTGAACTACCTGCGCGAGCTGTATCCCACCTTCGTGCCCGGCACGATTGCCTGGGGCGACATCAGCAACAACCGCGCCTATTCGGCGAGCGAGTGCTGGCTGACGGCGAACGGCGTGTCGCTCTACTTCTCGCTGAAGAACGACCCGGCGACCCGGCCGATCGCCGAGGACAGCGAGCACCAGCTGCTGCCCAAGGGCGTGCTGACCCAGCACCCGATGTCGGGGCTGACGCTGAACGCCATGGTGTTCCGGCACAGCCGCTTCCCCAACGCGGCCAAGGCCTTCCTTGCCTTCATGATGGAATCCGAGCAGTACGACCCGTGGCTGGTCGCCAACCTCGGCTACTGGGCGCAGCCGCTGGCCGCCTACAAGGACAGTGCGGTCTGGACGGGCGACCCGAAGGTGGCGATCTTCCGCGACAGCATGAACAACGAGTTCTGGAACGGCTACAAGGGCCCGATCAGCGAGGCCTCCGGCCAGGCCAACGCCGAATACGTCATGGTGCAGATGTGCGCCGCCGTCGCGTCCGGCCAGGCGACGCCGGAGGCGGCGGCGCGCGAGGCCGAGCGCCGGGCGCGGCGCATCTTCCGACGCTGATCGACCAGCGGGGCGGCGCCGCGGGCGCCGCCCCATCACCAGGGAGGGCCGCGATGTCCGCAACAACTTCCGCCCCCGCCTGGGTGCGGCGCCCGGCGCAGCAGAACTGGCTTGTGCGGCTGTTCGACTGGAAGCCCTTCCTCATCGTCATCTGCCTGTTGCCCGCGATCGGGCTGCTGATGACCTTCCTGACCTATCCGCTCGGCCTCGGCATCTGGCTGGCCTTCACGGACACCACCATCGGGCGCAGCGGCGTCTGGGTGGGGCTCGAGAATTTCGAGTACCTGCTCGAGGATCCGCTGTGGTGGAACGCGGTGTTCTACAGCGTCTTCTACACCGCCATCGCGACCTTCGGGAAGTTCGCCCTCGGCCTCTGGCTGGCGCTGCTGCTGAACAACCACCTGCCGTTCAAGAGCTTCCTGCGCGCGGTGATCCTGCTGCCCTGGATCGTGCCGACGGTGCTGTCGGCGATCGCGTTCTGGTGGCTCTATGACCCGCAGTTCTCGATCTTTTCCTACCTGTTCGTCGATGTCCTGGGCTGGCGCACCACGAACATCGACTTCATCGGCAGCGCCTGGCCGGCGCGGTTCAGCCTGATCGGGGCGAACATCTGGCGCGGCATTCCCTTCGTCGCGATCTCGCTGCTGGCGGGGCTGCAGACCATCTCGCCCTCGCTCTACGAGGCCGCGCTGCTGGACGGCTCCACGGGATGGCAGCGCTTCCGCTACATCACCTTCCCGATGCTGCTGCCGATCCTGGCGATCGTGATGACCTTCTCAATCATCTTCACCTTCACCGACTTCCAGCTGGTCTATGCCATCACCCGCGGCGGGCCGGTGAACTCCACCCATCTGCTGGCGACGCTGGCCTTCCAGCGCGGCATCCCGGGCGGTCAGTTGGGCGAGGGCGCGGCCATCGCCGTCTCGATGATCCCCTTCCTCGTGTTCGCGACGCTGTTCAGCTACTTCGCGCTCGCGCGGCGCAAGTGGCAGCAGGGAGAGGCCAATGACTGACGCAACCCGACCCCGCGGAGGCGCCCATGTCTGACGCCGCGTCCCTGACCAACGCGCCGGTGCCGCAGGCATCCAACGCGGCCACCGCACAGCCCGAGACGATGAGCTGGGACAGCCGCTCCCGGCGCATGGTGGTGCTGTGGCTGCCGCTGGCCTGCTTCGTCATCATCCTGCTGTTTCCGTTCTACTGGATGGCGATCACCGCCTTCAAGCCGAACGCGGAGCTGTACGACTACAAGACCTACAACCCCTTCCTCATCGGCTCGCCGACGCTGGCGCATATCCGGCTGCTGCTGTTCGAGACGAGCTACCCGCGCTGGCTGACCACCACGATGACGGTCGCCGTCGCCTCGACCTTCCTCTCGCTCTTCGCCTCGACGCTCGCGGCCTATGCGATCCAGCGGCTGCGCTTCAGGGGCAGCCAGTATGTCGGCCTGGCGATCTACCTCGCCTACCTGGTGCCGCCCTCGATCCTGTTCATCCCGCTGGCGACCATGGTGTTCCAGCTCGGGCTGTTCGACACGCCCTTCGCGCTGATCCTGACCTACCCGACCTTCCTGATCCCGTTCTGCACCTGGCTGCTGATCGGCTACTTCAAGTCGATCCCTTACGAGCTCGAGGAGTGCGCGCTGATCGACGGCGCGACGCGGGTGCAGATCCTGACGAAGATCACCCTGCCGCTGGCGGTGCCGGGGCTGATCTCGGCCGGCATCTTCAGCTTCACGCTGTCCTGGAACGAGTTCATCTACGCGCTCGCCTTCATCCAGAGCAGCGAGAAGAAGACCGTGCCCGTCGCCATCCTGACCGAGCTGGTCACCGGCGATGTCTACCAGTGGGGCGCGCTGATGGCGGGCAGCCTGCTCGGCTCGCTGCCGGTGGCGATCTTCTATTCCTTCTTCGTGGACTACTACGTCTCCTCGCTGACGGGCGCGGTGAAAGAGTAGTGCCCGCTCCCTCTCCCGCGGGCGGGGGAGGACTGGGGTGGGGGGCGGTGCAACGCAACGGCTTCGAGTCCACCCCCTCCCTAACCCTCCCCCGCCCGCGGGAGAGGGAATTGCTTTCCTACAGCTTCACGCCCAGCGCCCGCACATAGCCGCGGTTCTTCGTCGGCGTGAGCCAGACCTCGTTCATCGTCACGTGCGCCGGCAGCGTGGCGACATACAGGATCATGTCGGCGCAATCCGCCGGCTGCAGCATCTCGTCCAGCTCCTGCTGGCTCAGCGGGTTCGGGCGCTTCTTCAGGATCTCGGTGTTCACCTCGCCGGGGCAGAAGGCGGTGCTGCGGATGCCGTTGATGCACTCCGCCTGGTTGATGGTGTGGCTCATCGCCACCACGCCGTGCTTGCTCGCCACATAGCCCGGCCCGCTCATCAGCCCGATGTTGCGCCCCGCCATGGACGCCGTGTGGATCATCACGCCGCCGCCCTGTTCGCGCATGATCGGCAGCACCGCCTGCGCCACGTAGAAGGCGGAGGTGAGGTTGCCGCCGATCAGCTCGTCGATGCCGGCCGGCGAGATGCGCTTCCAGTCGCGCTCCACGATGTTCAGCCCGGCATTGCTCACCAGCACGTCGAGCCGCCCGAATTCCCGGGCGATGCCGCCCGCCACCTCGGCGACCTGCGCCGCCTTCATCAGGTCGGCCGGGCGCACATGCGTCGTGCCGCCGGCGGCCTTGATGCGATCCGCCACGGCTTCCAGCGGCTCGCGCCGGCGCCCCGTGATGACCACCGTCGCGCCCTCCGCGGCGAAGCGCTCCGCCGTGGCGGCGCCGATGCCCGTCCCGGCGCCCGTCACCCAGGCGATCCTGCCGTCCAGCCTGCCCATCCTGCGTCTCCCGTTCCCTTGGTGCGGCTGCGACGCTACCCCTGCCCCGCCGGCTTGTGGAGGGCCCGGCGCCGTGCTTCGCTTCGCCGGCCAGGAGGCGGGGGAAACGCATGAAGATCGCCCGGGTGGAGACGCTGCGCGCGGATGCCGGCTGGCGCCTGTTCAGCTTCCTCAAGGTGGTCACGGATGACGGCCTGGTCGGCTGGTCCGAGTACAACGAGAGCTTCGGCTCCACCGGCCTCTCCTCCGTCATCGAGGGCCTTTCGCCGCTGATCATCGGCCGCGACCCGACGGCTTGGGAGGCGGTGACGGCCTATCTCCACGTCATGACGCGCCAGTCGCGCGGCGGGCTGAACCAGCAGGCCATCGCCGCCATCGAGAATGCGCTGCTCGACATCGCGGCCCGCGCGCGGGGGATCCCGGTCTATGCCCTGTTCGGCGGCCCGATCCGCGAGCGCATCCCGGTCTACTGGTCGCATTTCGGCAGCTACCGCGTGCGCAACCATGCCCATACGGGCACGCCGCCGCTGCACGACTATGACGAGGTCGCGCGCCACGCCGCGGAGGTGAAGGCGATGGGCTTCAAGGGGCTGAAGACCAACATCCTTGTCCCCGGCGCGGATGGCAGGCTGTACCAGTACTCGCCCGGCTTCGCGCGGCATGCCGGCTGGCCCGAGCTGAACTGGGACAACCGAACGCTCGCGCTGCTGCAGCGGCATCTCGGCACGATCCGCGACGCGGTGGGGCCGGAGATGAACATCCACCTCGACACCAATTTCCACTACAGGACGGAGGGCTTCCTGCGCGCGGCCGAGGCGGTGCGGCCCTTCAACCTCACCTGGCTCGAGATCGACACCCACGACGCGCCGGGCCTGGCCTCCATCAAGCGCGCAGCACCCTGCCCCATCGCGTCCTGCGAGACGCTGCACGGGCGCCGCGAATTCCGCCCTTTCCTCGAGCACTACGCGATGGATGTCGCCATCGTCGATGTCATCTGGAACGGGCTGGCGGAATCCATGAAGATCGCCGCCATGTGCGACGTCCACGAGGTCAACTGCGCGCCGCACAACTTCTACGGCAACCTGTGCAGCATGATCAGCGCGCATTTCAGCGCAGCCACCCCGAATTTCCGCGTGATGGAGATCGACATCGACAGCGTGGCGTGGCGCGACGAGTTCACGCCAGCACCGGTGATCGAGAATGGCGACCTCATCCTGCCCAGCGGGCCGGGCTGGGGCGTCGAGGTGAACGAGGCCGCCATCCGCGCGCGGCCGCCGAAATAGGGGGACAGCAGACGCCATGCCGAAATTCCGCATCCTGACGCCGGCCGGCGCCAGCTTCACCGTGGCCGGCGGCGGCTACGACCTGGAGATGGAGGCGCTCCAGGGCATGGACGCCGAGATCATCGAGGGACCGGCGACCGAGGAGGGCTTCATCGCCGCCGCGAAGGACGCCGACGCAATCTACGCCAAGGGCATGCCGATCACGAAGCGGATCATCGAAAGCCTGACGCAGTGCCGCTCCATCACCCTGGGCTCGGTCGGCGTGGACAGCGTCGACGTGAAGGCGGCGACAGCGCGCGGCATTCCCGTGACGAACGTCCCCGACACCTTCATCGAGGAGGTGGCCGACCACGCCATGACGCTGCTGCTCGCCGGCTTCCGCCGCGTCATCGAGCAGGACCGCATGGTGCGCGAGGGTCGCTGGCGCGAGGGCAGGCCGGCGCTGCTGAAGATCCCCCGGCTGATGGGCCAGACGCTGGGCTTCGTCTCCTTCGGCCGCGTCGCGCGCAGCGTCGCCCGCCGCGCCAGGGCCTTCGGCCTGCACATGATGGCCTATGACCCCTTCGTCGAAGAGCTCACCATGTCGGAATACGGCGTCATGCCGGCCACCCTGAACGAGGTGCTGGAGCGCTCCGACTTCGTCTCCATGCATGCCCCGGCACGGCCCGAATGCGAGAAGCTGCTGCGCGAGGAGCATTTCCGCCGCATGAAGCCCACGGCCATCTTCATCAACACCGGCCGCGGCCCCACGGTGGACGAGGAGGGGCTGATCAAGGCGCTGCAGGAGGGGTGGATCGCCCACGCCGCGCTCGACGTACTGGAGGTGGAGCCGCCCTCGCACAACAACCCGATCCTGCGCATGGAGAACGTCACCCTCTCCGCCCATACCGCCTCCGCCTCGGCGCGGTTCGACGAGGCGCGCAAGCGCCGCGTCGGCCAGGAGCTGGCGCTGGTGCTGTCGGGCAAGTGGCCGATGTCCTGCGTGAACCCGGCGGTGCTGCAGACCACCACGCTGCAACGCTGGCAGCCGATCGGCATCATGCGCGGGCCGAACAGCTAGCGAGACCCGGCGGAGGCCGCTCCCGTCCTCCCTCCCCCGCCCACGGGGGAGGGCTTTCCGCCAGCTACGTCCCCACCTTCAGCGTGCTGGTCAGGCCGCGCAGGCAGGCGAGGATCGACAGTGGCGTGATCTTCCCCGTGCGCGGATTCTCCTCGCTCGGGACGTTCTCGATGGTCATGGTCAGCCGCGCGGCGGCGGCCTCGACGCGGATGGTATGGGTGTTGCGCGTGACAGCGGGATCGGCCCAGATCTCCACCATGGTGCGCTCCGGCCCGATGCCCGCCAGCGCCAGCGCGGCGGCGACGTTCACGTTGGCCGGGAAGCCGCGCGCCGCGTCGAAGGCGTTGCCCTTGAACACCAGCGTCGCCGCGGTCACGCCCAGCACCTCGATGCCGTTCTCCACCAGGTAGGGCGCGCCCTCGAGGCCGCGCGGCGGCTTGCGCGTCTCGATGGTGACGCTGGCCACGTCGCCCTCCGCCGCGGCGCGCACGGCATCGAGGCCGAGCAGCGCGCCGGTCGGGACGATGATGCGCGCGCCGGTCCGACGCGCACGCTCCACCAGGTGCATGCGCGGCAGCAGCGCGCCGACCGAGGAGGGCACGAAGATGCGACCGCGCTCGATAGCGGCGGTGGCGATCGCCTCGAATACCGCGGCGGGCGCGGCCTCCACCACGATGTCGGCCACCTCTGCCAGGGCCGGCAGCGGCACGATCTCCGGCACGCTGCGGAAGCCTGCCAGGGTCCGGCGCGCCTTGTCGTGGTCGCGCGCCGCGACGGCGGCCAGGCGCAGCCCCTGCACGCCGCCATCCAGCGTGCTCGCCAGATGCGCACCGATCGCGCCGAGGCCGCCGATCGCCACGCTCAACCCGCCCTGCGGTGCCGCCATCCCTGCGCCCTCCTGCCGTCCAGCGGTGACTAGCAGCACGCCGCTGCGGGCGGGAGGTCCGCGCATCGCGGGAACTTTCCGTGTCCGGCTGCATTAGCGGAACGACCGCCGCGCGACGGCGGGCGACCTGCCCCGTGGAGAACGCCCATGACGACCACCCGCTCCCTGCTGCCGAGCCTCGCCATCGCGGCGCTGCTGGCGGGCGGCCTCTCCGCCTGCGACAGCACTCCCCGCGACGGAACCGCCAGCAACCCGGCCAGCACCGCGACGCAGCGCGCCTATGACCGGGCGACGGCGAGCCCGCGCACCAGCGCCGACGGCACCGGCAACAACCCCGCCGGCACCGCCGCCGAGCGCGCCTTCGACCGCGCCGCCGGCACCAACACTTCGGGCGCCTTCCCCGCGCAGTCGGACGGCACGCGCGCCAACCCGCCCGGCACCGCAGCCACGCGCGCCTATGACCGTGCCACCGGGTCCAACGTCAGCGGCGCCAACCCGCAGCACCGCTGAGACTGGCGGCGGCCGCGGTCAAACAACTGGGCTGCGGCCGCCATCCACGTTGATCGCGGTCCCCGCGATGTAGCTGCCGCCCTCGCTGCACAGGAACAGGGCGGTGGCGGCGAACTCCTCCGCCTTGCCGTACCGCCCGAGCGGCAGCGAGGCGCCGAGCTTGCCCAGCCATTCCTCGTAGCTCTCGTTCGTCTTGGCCGCCGCGTGGCGGCGGCGGTGCTGGTCGCTGTCGATCAACCCGACCAGCAGCGCGTTCACCAGGATGTTGTGCCTGGCACCCTCGTTCGCCTGCACCTTGGTCAGCGCCATGCCGGCGGCGCGGGACACGGCGGTCGGCGCGCCTTCGGCCGGGGGCGCCTTGGCGCCGGTGTTCAGCACGTTGATGATGCGTCCCCAGCGCCGCGCCGCCATGCCCGGCCAGACCAGCCGCCCCAGCCGGATCGCCGCGAACAGCTTCAGATCGAGGTCGTGCTGCCACAGCGCGTCGTCGATTTCGAGAAAGGGCCCGCGCTGGCTCGTGCCGGCATTGTTCACCAGGATGTCGATCCGGCCAAGCGCCGCTTCCGCCCCCTTGAACGCGGTCTCGCAGCCGGCGGCGGTGGCGATGTCGGCACTGATGGCGGCGACCTTGGCGCCGGGCGCCGCGGCCCGGATCTCCGCCTCGGCGGTGCCCAGCGCGGCCTTGTCGCGCGCGACGATGGCGACGTTGCCGCCGGCGCCGGCGAAGGCCCTGGCGATCGCCAGGCCGAGGCCCTTCGATCCGCCGGTGATCAGCGCGGCGCGTCCGTTCAGCTCGATCTGCATGGCTGTCCTCCCCGATGTGTTCGCCGCGCCGCGACGTAACCGCGGCCGGCATCGCGGCGATTTCAGGGGATCTCGCGCGGCCCCGCAAGGCGGGCGCGCCGTTGCCGATTCCCCGCGGCTGCCGCATCCTGGCCGCCGCATTCGCCAGGAGCCGCCGCGTGGCCCGCATCGACGACATCCCCGAGCCGACGCGGAGCGCCGTGCTCGCGCTGCCATGCCCGCCCTTCGCGGACCAGCCCTTCCTTGCCGGGCCGCCACTCAGCCAGCGCCGCGTCGCCATCATCTCCTCCGCCGCGCTGCATCCGCGCGGCACGCCGCCCTTTCCCGCCGGCACGCCGGAGGTGCGCATGCTGCCGGCGGATCTGCCGGCCGCGTCCCTGTTGATGAGCCACATCTCCATCAACTTCGACCGCACCGGCTTCCAGCGCGACATCAACACCGCCTACCCGATCGACCGCCTGCGCGAGCTGGCGGCCGAGGGCGTGATCGGCGGCGTCGCCGCGACGCATTACGCGGTGATGGGCTCGACGGATCCGCGCACCATGGCGGCGACCGCCGACCAGATCGCCGGCCAGCTCCGGCAGGAGCGGATCGATGCCGTGCTGCTGACGCCGGTCTGACCCTTCTGCACGCGTGCCGTGAGCGCGCTGGCCCACATGATCGAGTCCCGCGGCGTGCCAAGCGTTGCCATCGGCCTGGTGCGGCCGCACCTGGAAGCCACGCGCGCGCCACGCAGCCTCTTCGTGCCGTTCCAGCTCGGCCGGCCGCTGGGCGAGCCGGGGGACGCCGCCTTCCAGCGCCGCGTGCTGCTGCATGCGCTGGGCCTGCTCGAACGCCGGGACGGACCGGTGATCCTCGAGGATTTCGCGGAGGACGCGCCGAACGAGCGGGACACGCCGGGCTGGCAGCCGCCCTTCGCGCTGCCGGCGCCGCCGCCCTCCGCGGGGCTGCCGGCGGCGCTGGCGGCCGCGATCGCGCATCTGGGCCCCTGGTGGGACCGCGCCCAGGCGCGCTTCGGCCGCACCACGGTCGGCCTCTGCGGCCTGCCGCCCGAGGCCTGGCCCGGCTATGCCGCGCCATTCCTCGATGGGGCCCTGCCGGCGGCGCCCTCGGCCTTCTCGCCCGCGCTGACGCTGCGCTACCTCGCCGACGACCTGAAGGCGTTCTGCATGGAGGCCGTGCAGGCCGAGGGCCCGGCCGCGTCGAGCCGGCAGATCAACGCCTGGTTCTGGAATGCGACGGCCGCGGGCCGGATGCTGCTGGCGCTGCGCCGCGTTGCCCAGGCAAGCGAGGAGAAGGGCCTGCAGACCATCGCCCGCTTCCTGGTGCCGGTACCCTGGCTGCCGGCGGATCATCAGTGAGGGCAACACTGGGGCGACCTACGGGACTCGAACCCGTGACATCCAAGACCACAACCTGGCGCTCTACCACCTGAGCTAAGGCCGCCGCAGTGGGGCGGGGAGATAGTGCCCCCGGCCCGGCGGCGTCAACCGGCGGCGCGGCGCGGCGCGCTTGTGGCGCCGCGTGCCTCGATCCAGCCGCGCATGCGCTCCAGTGCCGCATCCAGCACCGCCTCGCCCTTGCAGAAGGCGAAGCGGGCGTAGTGCCGCGGCGGATCGTCGGACGCGCCGCCGGCATCGGCGCGGGGGGCATAGAAGGCTGTCACCGGAATGGCCGTCACCTTCGCCTCCTCGGTCAGCGCGCGGCAGAAGGCGACGTCGTCGCCGTTGAAGCCCAAGGGAGACATGATGGGCCGGAAGTCGGTGGTGATGAAGTA